>VAPR01000165.1_pt1 | contig 47244 bp, 41 predicted proteins | sample 3380701 | NCBI WGS metagenome assembly VAPR01 (sample SAMN11536904, study PRJNA540576) | hot springs metagenome | isolation source: hot spring wet sediment | place: Spain: Lobios | collected 2014-01
TACCCAAAGCAAGAAGGTTGCCGTCAGGACTAAAGGTAACAGACTCCACCGAAGCACCATGTCCCTCAAGGGTCTTTAAGCACTTTACTTCTACTGCTTCAGGAAGAATATTCCATGCTTTGAGAAGCATTTTCCACAGCTTCTCTGCGCTCTCACACCTTTTCTCCTTGGATATCTCCATCGCCTGCTTCAACGCCTCTTTGGCGGCATCGGGCAGCTCAATATTTTCGAGCGCAGGTAGTGAGTTCTCGCCTCTGTCTTCCATCTGCGCCCTCTCAATCGCATCAGGTGGTTCAACCCCCGTCAACGAGTAATAAACCGTTGCAGCCAAGGCGTAAACATCGCTCCTCTCATCCGTCCCACCGCGCATGTATTGCTCAAACGGAGAAAAAGGGGGACTAACCGCATGTTTTGAAGTCGTGGTGCTCTTCCCAGGCTTAGTCGGGTCTATCACCTTCGCAATCCCAAAGTCAACCAAATATGCTCTGGTGCCAGTTTGGATTATCACATTCGCAGGCTTAATGTCTCGGTGGATTACCTTCGGGTTTCTGCTGTGAAGATACTTGACCGCGTCAAAAACACCCTTGAAAATCCTGAGCATCTCCCCAGCTTTCAAAGCTCCTTTCTTGCTGACATGCTCCTTCAAATTGACCCCTTCAATGTATTCCATCACCACATACACTCGCCCGTCCTCCTCAAAAACTTCATAAACCTTTGGCAGGTTTGGATGGTCAAGTCCTTGCAAAACGGTTGCTTCTTCCTTAAAAAGCTCGTTGTGACCGCGCCAGCGGTTCTCCTTGATTGCCACTTTTGTCCCCTTTTGTGCGTCAGTTGCGAGGTAAACAGTGCCAAACCCGCCGCATCCCAACACGCGTTGAATTTCGTAGCGCCCGCCTTGCAGCTGAGCCCCTCGGGGCAAGAGTTGTCTCAGTGGTTCACGGCAATGGATACAAAACAGCTCCCCTGCGGGGTTGTTTTGGTTGCACTTTGGGCACAGTTGCTCCTGCATACTCATCACCCTACCCAACCCAGGGTTGCTCGTATGACATTATAGCCTGCAATGCTGTTTTGGAGCCAAGGGAGGCGGATTTCATTTGCTCGCCATGCCTGACAAGAGTCTCTTGCTTCGCAGCGATGGCAACTTTGAGGTGTCGGGTTAAAATTTGAAGGCAAATTTTCGGATGAGAAGTGATGGGGATTGACGCTGAAAGAGCGCATTGTTCGGTTTCAAGTGCCGAGCAATGCTGTTGCCACTTGAGGGTTGAGGTCGTTTTGAAAGGCGGGGGCATCATCGTTTACATCGCCTCTTACTTAACCGATGCAACGGGTAAACGGGTCTTGCTCCTCCCCATCCAGCCCGATGAAGTGACTCACGCCGATTTCGTGTTCATCACGCGCATCCACATAGACCACCTTGACCCTCAGACCGTTGTCGGAATTGCCAGGGCATCACCAAAAGCAAGCTTCTTCACTCCGCTGAGCTGCCACTGCGCGTTGCGAGAGTGCGGTGTCGAGGAAGAACGCATCATCCCTCACCTATCGATGAAACTTTTGACTTCGGCAACCTTAAGTTCTATGCCATCCCTTCAGTCCATTACAGCTTCGATTACTTTGAGGGTGGGCAGGAATTTCCCTCCTATCTGGGTTATCGCATCACCCTTAATGGCGTGAAGATTTACCATGCAGGCGACACCGTGCTTTACAACGGCATGGAGGAGCGAGTTCGTCTTTTGCTCCCGACATTGCTTTTTGCCTATCAACAGTTGCGACTACTTCCGCGAGAAGCGAAACATTGTCGGTAATTTGACATTTGGGGAGGCTGCACAACTGGCAGTGAACGCAGGGGGTGAAGTTGGTCATCCCGACCCACTGGGACATGTTTCCCCATACTCCAAAAACTTTGCCCGCTTTGCCGACTGGCTTTACCGTCATGCCCGCCACCAGCATTTTCATATCCTGCACGCAGGGGAGTTATTCGTTTACGCTCGTGAAGGCTAAGGTTGACTTTCACCTCGCTTTCGACAAACTTACGACAGTCCTTCAAAGAGCGTTGAACTCTGGCGCGGTCGAGGCAGGCAACTAAGGGGTGGCAGCGGTTCGCAGTAGAAGGTGAGGCTGTCAAGGCAAATGGTCCGCTCTTGCAGCTGCCAACCACCAGCTCTGCAAATCGGAGAAAGTCAGCGTCGGTTTCCGCAGCTCCTTACAGTCAGCTTATTCCATCTCGTAGGGTCGAAGACCTAAGGCTCGTTTGGGTCAATCTCCATCAATACTTGCGCCATCCCCATCGCTCCGCGCTAACATCAACCCACTTTACACCCCCACGCCCTTAGAACTTCACCTTGCTTGCGAGCAATCAACAAGGGTAGAACTAACCACAAAGGAAGCCCAAACACTGCTCCCATGAATCTCCCAATCGAAGGGTTGCGAGAGAACCAACGGGAAGCCAACATAAAGGGCTTGTGTTTGGCGCTGACGGTGCGGACTTTTTGGAATCCAACTTGTTTCATCAGCCGCTCTAAAGTTTCTGGAGTGAAATGATGTAGGTGGCGAGGCAAATCCCATGAATGCCAAAGAGGACCATAAATCTGCCTGCCTAAAGAACCAGCATTTGGCACCTCTATGGCAACCCAACCATTATTCTTCAAAACCCGATACACTTCACTTAGCGCATAACGCGGTGAAGGAAAATGTTCCAAAACATGCCGTAAAGTGACTAAGTGAAAAGAGTCTGCTTTAAATGGCAACGGCAAACCATCAGAACAAAGGACTGATACACCCCAAGTCTGAGAAGCAATCTTACAAGCAGGTAGACTTATGTCAACGCCTAAAGCCCGCCACCCTACTTCTTTAGCCAGGGCACATAGCCATCCTACCCCACAACCTACATCAAGAAACAACCCTTTTTCTACTTTCAGCCATTTAGGAACGAAACGGTGGAATCTCAACGAACCAAGAGTTAAAAACACGCTTTTGGCAAAAGTTTGCTTTGCGGCCCATTTTAGAAAAAGCGAGTCTCTTAGAGTCCGCCTTACTTGATCGCACCTCATGGAGGAAAGGAAATAAGTTTCAGGGTAGAAAGCTGGTAAAGTCTCTCGAGAGGGGCGAGGGTTTGTCTGCAGGTGTCCGCAGTAGAGGCATTTTGCTACCCCAAATTCTCCTGGCAGCCTATGGCGTCGATCATGCCCAATAAACAAGGTCTCCCAACTATCTGCCCCACACAAATCGCATGGTGCCCATTCGAATTGCCAGTTCAGAGACATCACCTCCTTGCCTATATTATAGGCTTTTTGTCATTTGCTCGATTGGCATAACCCTTTTGGGGTTCCAGCAAACATGCCTGTTTTACGAGTATGTATGTAGAAAGCTCTTTGAGCACAAGCAAAGAAACCAGCCCCAAGGTCTTGGTGCATGATCTCCACCTTGCAGCAGGAGAGGTGGATGCGTTTTGGTCCTCTGTGAAGAAAGCCTCCATCGGCTGGAGAGTTAGCAAAACCGAGGGGAAGGGATAGGTCGCCATAGGGGATGCCTGAGTTGGAATCGTCCCACCCAGTTTATTGGGGCCCTGGACTTTTGCGGCTTCGAAAGATGAGGTGCCCCTGGTTGTGCAGCGGACTCGCCAGCGGACCCACGGACAGGGAGGTGTGCCTTGGATCAGCGACGGGCGGGGTGTGCACAGCAAAGAAGTGCTCCGTGTCTCCCACGACCCACTGCGAAGCGGGAAGCGGAGGCGCCCCCTGGTTGATGCTCACCCCTGATGTCGGCTTAACCCAAGCCGTCAAGCACCGTCGTTACGGTCAGGTGGGGAGCATCGCGATCCGCCCATCGAAAGGTTTGCTTTCCAGAAAAATTTCGGCACCTCAAAAGAGGAGCCCTTATATGTCGCCTCTATGTTCCTGAAGGTATCTCTCACGGTCAACCGCCAAAGTTTAAGCGGTCACAACTCAATCTATTGCCAAGGTTTGACCCCTGAGTTGTTAAAAAAGGGCACGGGTGAGGTATAAAGCAAAACGGCTGTGCGCGCGTCTGACCCCGCCACTCAGCAACCACCGCGCCTGCCCAGCGCATCGACGCGCACACAGCCACTATTTTTTATAACAGACCATGCCAAAAAAATCAACCTTGACAATTGCTGCTACTGCCAGAACCTCATGACTATGGGGATGGGGAGCCCTCCCCACTGGAGCAAGCGGTCGTGAAAGTGTTGCAAGGAAAAAGCTGCTCCTTCATCCCGTTGGACCTTCTCTCTAAGCTGCTTGATGGCTTGCTTGCCGATGAGATAGGACAGGGGTTGGGTAGGCGAAGCGGTGTAGCGTCGGACTTCTGCTGCCGCATTAGTAGGTTCCAAATGGGCTTCCTGCACCAACCACCGAACGGCTTCCTCAAAGACCATGCCTTTGCAATGCAATCCAACATCCACGATCACTCGGACAGCTCGCCAAATCAAGTCCTTGAGCTGGAACAAGCGCACCCTCAGATCGTCCGTATAGCCTAATTCCCACATCAGTTCCTCGCAATACAACGCCCAACCTTCCACAAACAAGTTGTTGCCGAAGACTTTTCGCACTTTGGAAGGTAATCTGGCTGCAACAGTCAATTGCAAATGGTGTCCCGGGTAGGCTTCGTGAATCACGGTGATGGGAAGAGCGAACAAGCAGTGTCCTCGCAAGCGTTCCTCCTGCACCTCTAAGGGTTCGTTGGTCTCAATAGGGGTGACATAAAAGAGACCTTCGCTTTGGGCATCAAAGGGAGCGGTTGGCATGTAGGCAGCATAAGGCGTAGTAGCCCGCTCAAAAGCAGGTGTTTCTACTACCCTCAACTGTTCCCCTTCTGGCAAAGTGGCAACTCCTTTGTCTTGCACGAACTGGCGGGCTTTAGCTACCTCTTCTCGGTAAGTCTCCACAACCCGATCTTTGGGTGGGTGGTGGGCTTTCAACCGTTCTATCAACTCAAACCAAGGCAAAGAAGGATCTATGGAGCGAGCGACAGATTCCAACTCCTGTTTGGTTTCTGTCAAGACCGCTTGCCCGATGGCTTCCAACTCGTCTGGGTCCTCAGTGAGCAGGTGTTCTGTCCGGAGCAATTCTCGGAACACATCGGGTCCTACAGCAAAAAGCCCTTGGGCAACTGGGGCAACCTGCTGCTTCAGCCAACCTTCAAACTCGGTCAGTGCAGCTCCTGCAGCGTCAGCAGCTTTCAAGGCTTCTCGGCGAAGAGATTCGTCAGTAAGATCTTGAACAGCAGCGGGCACTGTCATGCTCAAAAAAGACTTTGCCCCTTCCAGGGTTTCCAAAGCTGTCTCCAAGTAAACGGGAGGGACTTGAGCAGGGAGAAGGGTTCGTTGCGCCTCCGCGAGGAGGCGGGGCACCTCTCGCAACCGACGAACAAGGCACTCCACTCGCTGAGAGAGGGGGGCGAAGGGACGAGCGAGAAGCAAATATGCCCCGTAGAGGGCATGGTCAAGGTAAAGCGATGGCTCTTTTGCGTGCCATTGGATGACTTCCCAATCAACAACCTGCCCCCGTAACCACGCCAATAAGGCTTGCCGATCAGCCTCTTCCTCTCGGCTCAACGGTTCTGAGAGGTTTTCCAACTTGGAGATAAACTGCCGAAGGCGTGTAAGGTGCTGCTCCACTGCCTCTGGGGAGAGAGAGGCTAAGCGATGATCGTGTTCGTGAATACCGCAAGCAGTCGCAAAGACAGGATCGTCTTCCCATAACGCTGTCAAAACCTCGTCAACGAGTTGATCCCAAATCGCTGCCATTTTTAAAGCCTCCCTTTGCTTTGGCGAATAGGTGCCAGACTACGGCTCCTCTTCAGGGAGCAACCGCAACACTACTTCTACCTTCAACCAATCCTCACCATCGGCGGGTTCAGTGAACAGATGGGGCAGGTTGTAAACGCTGGCACCTGTGTAGAGGCGTGTCTGGGGGCGTTGCAAGACATCCTCCCACACCGGCTTTCGGATATAGCCCACGAACCGAATTTCTTTCTCCTCCATGTCCTTTGGGGCGAGGGATGGATACCCTTCCCCTTGTCACCCCCTTGAGAGGGATCAGAAACGATGGGGAGGGAAAAAGGCTCCCCTCCCCAACAGCAAGCGACAGTGTCAACCTTACAACCCCAGTTCCACCATGTAAGCGATCAAATCGGCGGTGCGGCAAGCGTAACCCCACTCGTTGTCATACCAAGCGGTGACCTTGACCATACCGCCCGGTCCCACGAAGGTGAAGGCAGGATCGCCATCTACAATGGAGGAGTGAGGATCGCCCTTGAAGTCAATGGAGACGCAAGGATCCGTCTCCACTCGCAGGATGCCACCCAAACCCCCTTCGCGCCACGGAGTCTTCTCCGCCTCTTGGAAAGCGGCAATCAACTCTTCCGTTGTCGTCTTCTTCGTTGTGACCACATTGAGATCCACTACAGAGACCGTGGAAACAGGCACCCGCAATGCCACACCGTGAAGTTTTCCCTTGAGTTCAGGAATGACAAGATGGATGGCTTTAGCTGCACCAGTGGTGGTGGGGACAATGTTCATTGCGGCGGCTCGGGCACGGCGCAAGTCTCGGTGCACTAAGTCCAAAATGCGTTGGTCATTGGTGTAGGCGTGCACCGTCGTCATCAAGCCATACTCAATCCCAAACTTCTCGTGCAGGACCCGGCACACCGGTGCCAAACAGTTGGTCGTGCAGGAAGCGTTGGAGACGATGTGATGTTCCTTAGGATTGTAAGCTGTGTGGTTCACTCCCAAGACAACGGTGATGTCTTCATTGGTTGCTGGGGCGCTAATGATCACTTTCTTTGCGCCCGCTTCAATGTGGGCACGGGCTTTGTTGGCATCGGTAAAGACTCCCGTAGACTCCAACACGATGTCCACACCCAAATCCTTCCAAGGAAGCTTGCTCGGGTCCTTTTCGCTCAACACCTTGATTTCGTGCCCGTTGACAACTAAAGACCCCTCTTTCACTTCTACAGAGCCATCAAACTTGCCGTAGTTGGTGTCATAGCGGAACAGGTGAGCGTTTGTCTTTGGATCGGCGAGATCGTTAATCGCCACCACTTCTGCCACACCTGGGTGTCGCTCCAAAAGTGCCTTCAGCACCTGCCGACCGATTCGACCGAAGCCGTTGATCCCCACACGCACTTCCGCCATACCTATTCGCCTCCTTAACCTTTGAGATTCCACACCTTTGCTCCCCTTTGTGTCGGTATGCAAAAATTTAACGCAGAGGACATCCAAAGGTCAATCGGGTGAAATTCCTGATGGTGCACTGGCGCGTGGGACTCTTTTACGCCGTGTTGCTGAGTTTGTTGCTTCTTAGCGGGAAGCCTCTTTGGTGGCTGCCCGTTGTGTCGCTGGGGTTGCTCCTTTTGTCCCTTCCCTCCAAGCGTCCTACAGAATCCACTAACTGGCATTTATGGCATCCAGTGTTTGCCTCCCTTGTCGCTTCGCCTTTCACCGCTTTCCTCTGGCGATGGGTTCGTTACCGAAAGATCATTGGCGGAGATAGCCTTTTGTTGTTCCCAACCTTTCAAGGGAGTGGCTTTGTGCTTTTAGACCTGAGCAAAAACGATATTGAGACCTTGCTGCATTTTGTTTGGACCCGAGCCCTTTTGCTGCGGGCATGGGGGACACCTGAGAGGCAGTTGTTGCGGCTGCTTGAGTTGCTACAGCGACAAAATGAGCGGGTTTCGCTGAGTTACCTTGTGGGGTTTCCCCGTCCATCGGAAACGGATTGGGTTAGCGCTGGCTGCTTTGGTGTTGCCCTTTTGGATGGGGAGGGGAAAAAGGTCCTGCGCATTTTGCCCACTTTGGGACGAGTTTTTTGGCGCACCCGTTGCCTTCAAGGGCAATGGCTTTTTGTAACTGATGGGGCTGTTCCCCACTTGGACACCCTTCTGGCTTCCCTCCAGCATGGGCTTCCGCCCGATCCCCTCCTCTGTGCCCTTCCTCGCGAAGATGACTTGACGGTGGGATGGCTTGCGTCAAAATTGAAAGCGCTCTCTATCAAAGGTCACTAACAGAGAAACAGGAGGTCTGAACACCCATGCGCCACCCAGCCCTGATGGTTGTGGAGCAGAAGTTTTTGCGATCAGACATTCCGGACTTTCGTGTGGGTGACACAGTTCGGGTGACTGTCCGCTTTTCTGGTGAAGAGTTGGCATCTGCCGAACAGTCTCAGCAGAGGAAAGAAGGGCGCAAGGAAAGGGAACCAGTCACCACTTTTGAAGGCGTGGTGATCCGGAAGCGAGGATCTGGAACAAGTGCTACCTTTACTTTGCGGAAGTTAGCCCATGGCGTAGGCACTGAACGCACCTTCTTCTTGCACTCGCCCAGCATTGTCAAGATAGAAGTGTTGCGCAGGGGGAAGGTGCGCCGTAGCCGGCTTTACTACCTGCGGGGGCTCTCTACCAAGGAAGCCCGCATTAAAGAAGACCGGCGACGGGCTCTTCAAGACCGAGCCGCTGCTAAGGAAGCCTCCGCCTAATCAGGGAAGAGGCGAACGCCATGGCTTTTCAATGGGACTCTGTTTGGGGCTACTTGATCGTCACGGGTGTCCTGTTGGTTTTGTTGCAATTGCGCATCGCCCTCCAGCGGGAACGGTGGGAAGACGATCGGTTGCGTCACTTCCTTTTGGAAGCCTGTGACTCCCTCCTGATTGCTTTGGCGTTAGTCTTCTTCCTCATCCGCCCCTTTGTGGTCCACGCGTTCCTCATCCCTTCCCAGTCTATGGAGGAGACCTTGCTGGTGGGCGATCGCTTGTTGGTTAACAAGTTCGTCTACCGCTTGCGCCGTCCCCACCGCCAAGAGATTGTCGTCTTCAAAGCTCCTCCCCTGGCGTTGGAAAAATCAGGCAAACCTGACCAAACAGACTACATCAAGCGAGTAATCGGGACGCCCGGCGATCTGGTGCGGGTGGAGAATGGGAAGGCATGGGTCAACGGGAAACCCTTAGAGGAACCTTATGTGCAGATAAACGGTCTTTTCGTCCACCGGCGGTTCTTCCCTGACGATTATCTCTACGATACCCCTTGGCGGGACACTTACCGGCACACAATTGAGCGCCACTGGGGGAAGTTGTGGGTGCGGGTGCCAGAAGGGTGCTACTTTGTCTTAGGTGATAACCGCTTCGCCAGTCTGGACAGCCGGGACTGGGGGTTCGTCACAGAACACGCGCTGATCGGCAAATCCCTTGTTCGGTTTTGGCCGCTTCAGCGCATCGGATTTATCCATTAGCTTCCTTGCTGCTCGCAAAGGCGCACAAAGTAGCGGTGCACCCGCACATCATCTGTGAGTTCGGGATGGAAAGTGGTAGCAAGAATGTGCCCTTGTTGCACGAACACGGGCTTCCCGTCTAACTCCGCCAACACTTCAACTTTATCCCCAACGGACTCAATTATGGGGGCACGAATGAAGACACCGCGAACAGGCACCTCACCCAAGCGAGGGACAAAGATATCCGCTTCAAAACTGTCCCGCTGTCGCCCATAGGCGTTGCGTTGGATGACAATATCCAAAACGCCCAAGGTAGGTTGATCACTGCCCCAAATAGTTTTTGCCATCACGATAGCCCCTGCACAGGTTCCAAAAGCAGGCAACCCTGACAAAATTTTTTCCCTCAAAGCCTCGAAAAGCCCATAGCGAGTGCCCACCAAACCTAAGGTTGTGCTCTCACCACCTGGGATGATGACCCCATGAACGCCTTCTAAATCCCTTGGCAGCCGCACCCTAACCCCCTCAACCCCCAACTTTTGCAGCACAGCAAAGTGCTCAGCAAAATCCCCTTGGATGGTAACAACTCCGATCTTCATGCCCGATCACCCTCACTAAGTCCAGTTGTGCTCTTGACAACAGTCGCTTGTCAATTAATGAAGAGCGACAAGGTGCTTTGGTTATCCCAACGACGCCGCAAAAGCAGACCTTTCTGAAAACGGCGAGTGTTTCTGGCAAATCCTCATCGCCAAGTAAGATCTGGAAGGTTCACTCGACTGTTAGCACTGCTCGTAGCCCGCTATAGTTTTAACACGGAAGGCAGCAACTTGGGTTTGACTGTTGCCCCTTTACTCTTTTCTGCCAGACCAGGCGAGAGTCACTTTTGCCCTTGCCGACTCACCCAACCACCAACCTTGCTGAGGAGACGGCGAAGCCACGACGGCACAGCAACCTGCGGGATCTCGTAACCGCAATTGGGGCACTTGACCAACCAACGGCAACCGCCCCGCAAGGGGCACCGCTGACACACCGTTGCCCTCGCTTCCTCCTTACGAAACTGAAAGCCACATAATGGACAGACAAGCTGCTCGCTCTCTTCAGGCATCTTTTGGTCTCCTTCAATTTGTTGCTGTGGCAATTTGCTTGCAGCGCTGCTGTCAAGATGGCGCAGTCAGTAGCGGTTGGGTTTGAGCCACGACAACTTTGGAAAAGCAGCCATCAACGGTGGGACCGCAAGTAATGAGCAAGCCAAGAGGCAACGGGTTCCAAGTCAAAAGACCACCAACCAACGGGGTCGCCAATCTGGAACAAGGTCACGCCCAACACTTCATTGTCCTTGCGCAACTCTTGATCTAGCCAACAAAGCCACCCTTGAAATTTCGCTTCATCACCCCGAGCGCGCCAACCATCTGTCTTGGGATTGCCCGCTTTGTCAATCCCCCCTTCGGTTAGGATCAAAGGTAGCCGGGCAAGGCCTGGATGACGGGAACGAAGGAACTCGTAAAACAGCCGATAGCGCAACGCATACCATCGTTCCACCTTTGGGTCAGTGGTGTATTGCAGCGAGTAGGCGTGGTAACTCCACGCCCCGTTAACTCGTTGGGCGGCGTAAAGGGCAGGTGTGAACGCATTCAACTTGGCGTGGATTTCTTCCAGCGATCCCGGCGGGTTTCCCACGGCGATGCTCCCCACGCAGGGGCGAAACCCTGCTTTTGCAATGTGTTCGCTCAGTCGCTCCCAGAAGCGGGCAAACCAACGAGCGGCTTCAACGCTCTCCCAAGTTGGGGTGTTCTCACCTTCGTTAGGTCCTTCCAAAAAGTCTACTAATCGGCGATCTTCAAGAGACAAAGCAGAAACGGCTGGTGCCAACACCCGGTTCCAAAAGTCGTCTGCACTGGCAACAGGGTCATCTTGGAGTTGGTAGCGCACCTGAGTCGTCCTTTCCCAAACCCGCATCACGACAATGCCGTTAGGATAGCGTCGCTTGTAATCGCGCATTGCTTCCCGCATACCACTGACCGACTGAGGATCCAGCACCTTGATGACCCGTGGACCAGCAGCAACGATTTGCTTCGCCCCATCCGTGTAGTTGCCAATCAGATGGATGCCCAGTTTGCTGGTAGACAGCGGTTCCCAAAGCAAGAGAACAGTTGTCAACCACCACATGCCCATCACCTCCAGCCAGTAAGTGTAGCCGAACCGGGCGCTGTCGTAACAGATCGATGCTCATGCTTTTCAGTCCCACAGGCTGCACACTTTGTCTGGGACGCTCACAAAGCAGAGGAGGCGATAAAGATGGTTGTATCTATTCGGGACGATGTGGTGCTGCACGGCGGGTTTCAAAATGTGGTGGACGGGTTGCGCGCCTTAGGGTTGGAGGCAGTTGAAATGCATGTTGGACGCTCCTTTACAGTTCGTTCTCTCTCCCAACCAGAACAGTTTCACGGCCTAAACTCCTTGGAAGGCGTTCGCAGATTGACCCAAGAACTGGAGCAACACTGCGTCCGCATCAGTGCCTTCTTGCTTGGCAACGATTTTGGCAGGCCAGACCGAGAAGAGCAGGTGGCGTGGATGATCCGCACAGTCCAACTGGCGCATCACCTAAATGTGCCTGCTGTGCGGGTGGATGCCATTATCAGCGGTTGGGAGGCTTTGGGGTTGGAAGGTGCGGTGCAGTTGTTCACCGACTCCATTCGGCAAGTGCTGGACGCAACGGAGAACACCGATGTGCAACTGGGCATCGAAAATCACGGTTCGTTAGGCAACCGCCCCGAGTTCCTGCAGGCAGTCTTGGAAGCTGTTGGTTCTTCGCGCTTGGGCTTGACTTTGGACTCAGGCAACTTCTACTGGTTTGGTCACCCGCTCTCAACGGTTTACAACATCATACGCCAATTTGCTCCAGCGGTCAAACACACCCACATCAAAAACATCGCCTATCCACATGAATTGCGGGAGCAGCAGCGTCCAATAGGTTACGAGTATGGCAAGTTTGTTTGCCCCATTCCCGACGGCGACATCGACCACCGGGTCGTTGTGAGCCTTTTGCGGGAAGCGGGTTATGATGGTGACCTCTGCATTGAAGACGAATCGTTAGGAAAGTTTGCCCCTACAGAACGGGCAGCGGTGTTGCAACGGGATGCTGATCATTTGCGCTCCCTTGTGACAAACTTGTAGCGGTGATTTCGGGGTGACAGCGTGGTCTTGCTGCTCACAGCACAAATTACCCCTTGGACGGCGAACTTTGGTTATGGGTATTGTCAATGTCACGCCCGATTCCTTTTCCGGTGATGGCGTGCTCGATCCAGAAGCGGCAGTTGCAAGGGCGTGGCAATGTGTGGAAGAGGGCGCCGATATCGTGGACATCGGCGGTGAATCCACGCGCCCGGGGTCTCAACCCGTGTCCGTTGATGAAGAGAAGCGGCGAATCTTGCCCGTGATTGAGCGCTTGCAAGCCCAAGGGTTTCCGCTGCCCATCTCTGTGGACACTTACAAACCTGAAGTGGCAAAAGAGGCGTTGGAAGCAGGAGCATGCATCATCAACGACATCTTCGGGTTGCGCCTCGCAGGCATGTTAGATCTGGTGGCGCAGCGCCAACCCATCGTTGTGATCATGCACATGCAGGGCACACCTCAGACGATGCAACTGAACCCGACTTACGAGGATTGTGTGGGGGAGATTTCAGAATTTTTGCGTCAACAAGCCCAAGCCGCCATCAACGCCGGTTTGCCTGCAGACCGCATCGTTGTTGACCCGGGCATCGGGTTCGGCAAAACAGTGCAACACAACTTGGAGATTTTGCGCCGGTTGACGGAAATTAAGGCTTTGGGCTTCCCTGTGCTCATTGGCACTTCTCGGAAGAGTTTCATCGGAAAGGTTTTGGGCATTGAAGTGCCAGCAGAACGCGTTTGGGGCACAGCGGCAACTGTTGCGTTAGCGATTGCGCACGGCGCTGACATCGTGCGGGTGCACGATGTCAAGGAGATGGTGCAAGTGGTTCGGATGACCGATGCGGTGGTGCGGGGTTGGTCGGTCCCATAAAGGCACGGGGGAAAAATGTGAAGGAGGGATTGTTGATGGGTCGGAAAGCAGCGACGAGGGAGCGGAGCACCAAGCAGCGGGTCAAGACCACCCGTCCAACCGCTCACCCACCCCAAAAACCAAAACTGCGCATCTTGTTCGTCGCTTCGGAAATGTTCCCCTTGGCAAAGACAGGAGGCTTAGCTGATGTGGCAGGGGCATTGCCTAAAGCCTTGGCAAAGCGAGGGCACGATGTGCGGGTGTTGTTACCTAAGTATCGAGCGACTTTTGCCGTAAACCACAACTTGGAACGAGTGGTGGATTTGCCGCACCTTCCCTTTGGCACTTTCTCGCTGGGGTGCGGGGTTGACAAAAGCGATGTGCTCTCCGACGATGGCGTCACCATCTACCTGATTGAGCATTTCGGTCTTTACGACCGCGATCGCCTTTACGGTTACGACGACGATTGGGTGCGGTTTGGGTTGTTGTGCAAAGTTGCCTTGGAACTGCCCAAAGCGATTGGGTGGCAACCCGACATCATCCACTGCAATGACTGGCAAAGCGGTTTGATTCCTACCTACTTGAAGACCGTTTACCGAGATGACCCCTTCTTTGCTCAGACGGCAACAGTGTTCACGATCCACAACCTTGCCTACCAAGGTGCTTTTGATCCCTTCGTAGTCCACGCTTTAGGTTTACCACCGGAAACTTACCAAATGCACGGGTTGGAACTGCACGGGCGCATGAGTTTCATCAAGGGTGGTCTCTACTACGCTGACCTGCTCACCACTGTCAGTCCTACTTATGCCCAAGAGATCCAGACCGAAAGTTTTGGGGAAGGGTTGCATGGGCTCTTGCGAGACCGCGCTGCTCAAGGGCGACTGGTTGGCATCCTCAACGGCATTGACGAGGAAGTCTGGAACCCCAAGACGGATGAGTTTTTGGTTGCCCGTTACGATAGCCGAACAGTGGTCAAGGGCAAAGCCGCCAATCGGAAAGCCTTGCTGCAGCGGATGCACTTGGAAGACAACGGGGCGATGGTGATCGGTGTCGTTTCACGATTGGCGCACCAAAAAGGCTTTGATGTTGTCGCTCAAGCCGCAGAAGCGATTTTGAAGTTACCTGTCAAGTTGGTTGTGTTGGGAGCGGGTGAGCAAGAACCGGTGTTCGCCGAGCTCCAAAAGCGCCACCCAGACAAAGTGGCAGCACGCTTGGGTGTGGTAGACGAGGAGTTGGCGCACCTGATTTACGCTGGCGCTGATGCTTTCCTGATGCCTTCCCGCTTTGAGCCTTGCGGGTTAGGACAGATGATTGCCATGCGCTATGGAACTGCCCCCATCGTCCACGCTGTTGGCGGTTTAGCCGACACGGTGCAGGATTTTGACCCCAACACAAAGGAAGGCAACGGGTTCGCCTTCAAAGGGTTGACAATTGACAAATTGGTCGCTACGGTGGAGCGGGCTGTTCAGGTCTATCAGCAACCAACGCTGTGGCGCACCCTGCAACGCAACGCAATGAAGACGAACTTCTCGTGGGAGAAGTCCGCAACCGTTTATGAGGCGGAGGCTTACCTCCCCGCTTTGCATTTGCGCCGAGAAGTCAAGGTATGATTACGGCTGCTTTTGGCTTCAGAGGCTAAGTGCAGATCTGTCAAGGGCCTATAATTTCCGTCGCACGATGGCGAAGCGGCGGGTCTCTTTGAACCCGAACCGAGCGTAAACCCGCTGGGCAGCCTCATCGCTGGTCCATAAGACCCATGCGTTGTGGAGTCCTTTTTGCCGCATTGTCGCCAAGCACTTTGCCATCAACACAGTGCCGATCCCTTTCCCTTGCAGGTCGCTGCGCACGCCGTAGGGACCAAAGTGCTCGCCTTCAAATTGGCAATAGCCGACCACTTCGCCGTTCGCCCAAGCAACCATGAACTGGTCATAGTCACCCCAACCGCGAGCGATGTCGCTTAACAGGTCTCGGGCATGGCGCACCCAATCGCCGGGCATGTGCTGTTGGAGGAACCCGAGTAAGTCAGGCACTTCATGGGGTTGCAGTGGTCGGATTTCTATGCCCTGTTCCCTCAATCGCTGCTCCCGCTCGGCATATGGAGTGGGATCAAAGAGAACGATATTCGCATCCATGCTCAGAGGTCTCGCTATGACCTCAAAGCCTCGCCGAAGCAGAAAAGCCAAACCCTCTTGGTAGCGTTGCTCGTCCACACCGGGCACAAAGTAGTTTGGGGTGTAAGGAGAGAGGAGCACTTCTTTTCGCCCCGCTTCTTGAAACAGTTGGAGGGCTCGTTCTAAAAGAGCAGAACCGATCCCTTGACGCCGCCACGAGGGGTGAACACCAAAGGCAGTAATCCATCCCCTTTCCGGTTCCATGCCAACCTTTTCCAAGGGAACCCGGCGAATCAAGCAGAGACAAAAACCAACTAACTGGTGGTTAACTTCTGCAACGAGCAGCCAGTCAGGAACAAAGTTGGGGTCAAGGAGCACCTTTCGGTGAAAAGTTCTTCGGTCGATAGGGTCGTAAGGAAGAGCTGCGTTCCAAACCGCAAGCAGCGAAGCCTCGTCCTGACTGCGGTAGCCACGAATCCGCACCATGTTTATCACTCCGCAAGTTCGGCGTAAGAGGCACTACAGCAACTCTCGGCGTTGGCGCATCCGCCATTCGTCTACTGCGAAGGCTTGGGCGTAAAAGACACCAATCTCAATGCCTCGCAGACGAGTGCGGGCTTGATACCAATCCCAGTAGGGGAAACCGCCTTCCCCACGCCCAATAGCGAAGCACTTGAACGCTCGTTGCCATTCAGCGAAAACATCCGTGATGTCTACATACACGAAAGGCGAAAAGTTTTGAGCGTCTTCCCAGTTTTCGGCATAGTAGAGGCGAACGCCGCGCAACGGGGGCAACCCTTCCAAAACGAAGTGTGCGTTAGCTGCTACAAAAACGGCACGGCGAGTCAAATAGTGCGTTGCAATGTGGTCATCGTGAATACTCTCCTTCCAATGGGTGATGATGACTTGAGGCTGTAGTTGGCGGAGAAGGGTCGCTAAGGGAAAAGCAATCTCATCCCGAACGCTGAGTTCCCCGTCTTTGTAGGGCAAAAAATGAGGCGTGACTTTAAGGATGGCTGCGGCTTCTTCGGCTTCCTGTCGCTTTTGGGCACCATACTCTTCGGGCGACAGGCGAGGGTTGCCCTTTTCCCCGAGGGTGAGGTGAATGATGTGCGCTTCCCAACCGCTGCGGACGTGCTTCAACAGCGTTGCTCCAGCTGTGAACTCCATGTCTGCTGCATGAGCCCCAATTGCCACGATGCACCGTCGCTCCTCCATGCCCCACACCCCCTGCGTTGAGGCTTTCCCATCCGCCTCGCTATGCTTACGGGTAGATGCCACGCATCCAAATGGCTTCGGCAACTCGGCTAACGGCAAGGATGTAAGCGGCGGTGCGCATGTCTGTGCTGCGATCTTGCATAATTCCCCAAACTTCTCCAAAAGCCCGACGGATCACTTGCCGAAGGCGCTCGTTCACCTCTTGCTCTGTCCAGAAGAACTGCTGGATGTCCTGCACCCATTCAAAGTAACTGACAACCACGCCTCCCGCGTTTGCCAAGATATCGGGGACGACGAAGACCCCTTTGTCCCGCAGGATTTGATCGGCTTCAAGGGTGACGGGGCTGTTGGCGGCTTCCACGATCAGACGGGCTCGGATTCTGTCAGCATTACGCTCGTTGATCACTCCTTCAACAGCAGCAGGGATAAGGATGTCGCAGGGGAGTTCCAGCAACTCCTCGTTGGAAACGAAGTCTCCATTAGCGTAGGTGGCAACGGTGCGGTGCTGCCGCTTGTGGGCGGTTAACTGAACTGGATTCAACCCATTGGGGTTGTAAACCCCTCCCTTGACATCACTTACGGCAACGATCTTGCACCCGAAAGCGTGGAGGAGTAAGGCAACGACACTGCCTACTTTACCAAACCCTTGAACCACCACTTTGGCACCTTCCAGACGGATCCCCAATCGGGAAGCTGCCTCTTCCACACAGATAGCGACACTGCGTCCGGGGGCTTCCCGTCGACCTCGGGAACCGCCGATGTTAACAGGCTTGCCAGTGACGACACCCGGCACTGAGTAACCCACATTCATGCTGTAAGTGTCCATGATCCACGCCATTACCCGTTCATCTGTGCCCATGTCGGGAGCAGGAATGTCTTTTTCGGGACCAAGGATGAGAATGAGTTCGCTGGTGTAGCGACGGGTCAACCGCTCCAGTTCCCCCTCGGACAACTCGGAAGGGTTACACACAATGCCTCCTTTGGCACCGCCGTAGGGGATATCCACAACGGCGCACTTCCATGTCATCAACATCGCTAACCCCTTCACTTCCTCCAAAGTGAGGTTGGGGGCGTAGCGAATGCCTCCTTTCGCTGGTCCCCGCGCCAAGTTGTGGTGAACGCGCCAGCCCGTGAAAACGCTTAGTGACCCGTCGTCCATTTTGACTGGTACGGAAACTTCTATTGTGCGTTTGCAATGCCTTAGGAGCGTATGGATCCGAGGATCCAAATGGATGAGGTCAGCAACTTGATCCAATCGTTGCTGCGCCGTTGCCAGTAGAGACTGTTGCCCATTCACTCCAACCACCTCACTTAGCGAGGGTTTCTTCTCAGCGGATTGGGACGGGTTTAGGCGGTTGCCCTTCAATGTAGGTGTGAGTCTGTTGCCACAACGAGCGCCAACTGCCTACCTGCCACGCCCTCAAAATCCCATCCCAGCCGCCCGCCACCAGCATTCGCCCATCAGGGCTGAAGGTTACAGTTTCCACGATATTGTCCGTCCGCAGTGAGACAACCACTCGTCCTGTTGCGAGTTCCCAAATGTCCACCCGATTGCCAAACCCACCGGCTGCCACATAGCGGTTGTCAGGGCTAATAGCGCAAGCGTTGTAGATGCGGGTTGCAACGCGCCCTGCCGGGGTTTGGGGTGATTCCAACTTGCGGAGCAAGCGGAGAGTAGTCATGTCCCACACGCGCACCGTGCCATCCCAACCAGCAGAGATCAAGTAGCGACCGTCTCGGGAGACGGCTAAATCGTTAACCCAAGGAGCAGGAGGCTTCGTCGTATTCCTTACCCGCAGCGTCCACCCCACATCCTTGCCATGCCCTTGGAGGATCCCAACAATTTGGGGTTTAGCTTTGGAAGTCTTGGGGAGGGAAAGGACAAGGATCCCCTCTTTCTCTTTAACACCGACCACTTCCCCAGTGCCTGCTACTGCCAACCATCGCCCTTTGGGGTCAAAAGCAACGGCTTTGACAAAAGGAGGGTTTTTCAACCGCATCACGTCCATCAATTGAGCGAGTTGCTGCCGTTCCTTCTCCGAAAGGATAGGTCCTTTGGAAGGCAAGCGGGGCGTTTGCTGCACCATCTCTCCAGTCACAATGAGGCGATCAAAAACGAGGCGCGGCTTCGTCCAATCCCTGCCAACGCGCTCGTAAAGGCGCAGGCGACCATCGCGCGTCCCAACAGCCAAATATCGACCGTCAGGACTAAAGGCGACAGCCTCTACGGGAGCCGGAGGCGCTAAAAACTGCAACACCCGTTGCAAAGTTGCCGTCTTAGTATCCCACAGGTAAACGCGAGCATCCAATCCACCGACTGCCAAGAAACGCGCATCAGGGCTAAAAGCAATGGCGATGGGAATGCCTTCGTAAAAGCGATTAAAAGGCAGGTAGTAGCCGACGATGCGTCCCGTTCGGGCATCCAATATGTCCACGCTGCGTTGCTCAAAGGCACCAAAGCGAGCGGACCAACGGACCCCTGCGGCTATATAGCGCCCGTCGGGTCGGAAAGCAACAGCGAAAAACTCCCCTACAGGTAACCCTTCTTCCAGTTGTGGTGCAGGTGGGGCAATGACAGGGGCTTTGGGCACCGGCTTTTCTTGACTGGGTGGAACTGTTTCACCCATTGGTGGAGAGCCGGCAGGAGCACTCCACCCTACTGTCGGGAGCAGCCAAAGAACCAACAATAAAGCCCACCAGTTTTGCCGCCTCTTGATCATTGCTGTCACCTCCGTCCGTCAATTTTAGCAGTCACGAACGCTTCCGCCGTCCATACCAAAGGGTTTCTTGGCTACCTAATCGGTGGTTGACCACTAACGCAGCAGCGAAAAGCCAATCGGAGAGGCGATTGAGGTAGGTCAAAACAAGGGGACGGACTGGTTCTTGGAGTGCGAGAGAGACGACGCATCGTTCTGCCCGACGGCAAACAGTGCGGGCAAGGTGCAAAAAAGCAGCAGCTGGTGACCCACCCGGCAATACGAAAAACCTGGGGAGGGGCACCTCTTCCAAAAAGGCATCTATTTGCCGCTCTAAAGCCCTCACTCGGTGGCGAGACAAAGTCATCTTAGGCTTCTGGGCAGGTGCCGTTGCTAACTCCGCCCCCAGTGCGAACAAATCCCGTTGCACCTGCATCACTTTTCGCAAAAGATCCTTGTCGTTGAGCAAAGTGCAGACCACACCCAACACAGCGTTTAGTTCATCCACTGTCCCGTAAGCGACCACGCGGGGATGGTTCTTAAGCACGCGTCCCCCCATCAAATCTGTCTCCCCATTGTCCCCTCGTTTGGTGTAAAGCCGCATAGCAATCCCCTCACTCCGATGCGAAACTTTTTCTGCCCTTAGGCAAGCCAACACTCCTGCAAAGGGGTTGAACAACGCCACATGATTACTTTAGAGTGCCACAAGTTGGGCAAGGCCTTTGGACGGCGATGGCTTTTTTACGATCTGTCCTTCACTGTGTCACAGGGCACAGGGATGGTCATCCTTGGTCCCAACGGATCAGGCAAAACCACCTTGTTGCGGCTCCTTTCAGGCTTGCTGGTGCCTACTGACGGGCAGATTGTGTGGCACTGGCATGGACGACAATTGACGCCCCAGCAAGCCCGCCCCCTCTTGGGAGCCGTTCTTCCCGACTGTGAGCCCTACGAAGAGCTGACTGCCGAAGAAAACTTGCTTTTGATTGCTCATTTGCGAGGCGTGCCAGCAAAGCGCGTGGGAGAATGGTTAGAACGGGTTCAACTTTCCCATGCCCGCCACCAACTGGTGCGAGAATTCTCTTCAGGCATGCGGTTACGCCTCAAGTTTGCCATCGCGCTGCTTTCAGAGCCCCTTGCCCTATTGCTGGATGAACCCACGGCGATGTTGGACGAACAAGGGCGCCAATTGGTAGCAGACCTTATCGCTGAGCAAAAGCAGCGTGGGTTGGTCATTCTCGCAACGAACGATGAGAGGGATGTGTCCTATGGCGAAAGACAAATTGTCTTGGGAGCAGACCGCTGAACAGCCCTTAGTCCTTTTACCGCTGCACCCTTCTTGGTTGCGGCAAGTAGTAGCTTTGGCGGTGAAAGATTTCCGCAGTGAGGGGCGGACCCGCCATGCAGTTGTGACTACCCTTGCCTTTGCCTTCATCGCCCTCAGCCTTGTCAGTTTGAGCGTCGGTTCCTTGCGCCACGAACCCGCTTTAGCGGCAGGGCTTTTGTGGGTGATCCTTTTCTTCGCTGCTGTAATAGCGCTGGGGCGCACCTTTACGAAAGAGGTGGATGCCCACACGGAAAACCTCCTCCGCCTTTACGCCCCTCCCTCCGCGATCTTCGTGGGCAAGTGGCTGTTCAACTTCACCCTCCTCGCTTCTGTTACCATCCTTACGGTGCCCCTGTTCCTCACGCTGATGGGGTTACGAGTGACTCATTTGCCCCTCTTCCTCCTTACCCTCTTGTTAGCTCTCGTTGCGATGTCTGCTTTGGGCACTTTGTTGGGGGCAATGTTGGCGAAGGGTCAAAGCCGAATCGCTTTGTTAGCTGTTGCTGCTTTCCCGCTTTTCTTCCCCGCTTTAGCCGCTGCTTTGCAAGTGAGTGCCCATTTGTTCAGCAACGCTCCCAACCTCACTTTTGCCCCTTTGCACCTCTTAGCTGCCTATGCTGGGATTTCGTTGCTGGGTGGTTGGCTGTTGTTTGAAGAGGTGTGGTGATCACCCTATTGGGACCCCACGATGCCAGAGCAAGAAGATGGTCAGGAAGTAAAGGAGCAAGAGCAAAAACCCATCCAACCGCTGCCACCAACGGACCCGTTCCCCCTGAAAGCAAATCCCCATAGCACCCACCATCATCAAAGCGATAGAAAAGAACGCCGTGATCAAGTGAGTTTGGTTGGCATCTGCCAAGACAGACCCTTTTCGATAGGCAAGGTCTCCCACAAAGAGCAGGGTCATGTTAAACGCATTGCTGCCAAACATGTTGCCTACGGCTAACTCGTATTGCCCAATGCGCACTGCCATCAACGAAGAAGCCAATTCTGGCAAGGAGGTTGTGATCGCCAACAAAGTGGTGCCAATGAAGGTTTCGTTCAACCCCGTGAGGGTCGCCACCTCCCGAGCGCTGTGAACAAAGTAAAAGGTGCTGGGAAACAAGGCAATGACAGCGAGGAGAAAAGTCACCACTGCTTTTCGCAGCCGGCGGATATCTCCTGAGAAGGCGCGGACTTCCCTTGCCTCCCCCAAGTTTGTATGGTTCTCCAATCGCTGGAGCAGATACGAACCGCTGACAAAAACGACAACCAGAAAGAGGGTGTCTAAGCCCACCCCGCCAATCGAGTAAGGGAGGCGCAGTAAGACAAACGCACCAAACGCCGCTGTGAGAAAGGAAGCAAAAGAAGCGGTGAAAAGATGATGCGGAGAGACTTGCGCTAAGACTGAACCGCTCCAACGGCTCAAGTCTACAATGCCCAACAACGCCATGTTGCACAAGTTGCTTCCCAAGACATTGCCGACGACGAAGTCAGGCGTCCCTTGCCACCCTGCATGGATGTTGGTCATCAACTCTGGCGATGAGGTAGCCCCTGCCAACAAGATGCTTCCCACCCAAACTCGCCCCAGGGAAGTCTCCTCGGCAATCGTGTCGGCAGAGTGAACCAGAAACCATCCGATGACCACCACCGCAATGGCAGAGACCGCCAACACCAACCAGATCAACGGCGACACCTCCCGCTTACCCTGCGGCTGCGCGGAGTCCTCCTGCTGACCTCTTGGGACGGACCCAATCTGGATTGAAGACAAGAGTCAGTGTTGCAGGCAGTTTGAGGATTGGAGGCTAACGCCTCTTGCAGCCAACACTCATTCATCCCAATCGCTCCCTTGATCCCTATCCGTTTCTTCGGTAGCTGTTGCAAGGGTAGACGACAACACTTCTCTCGCCTTCTTCACCTGATCGGAAGGCACCAAAAGCTCCATAGTGATGCCATGGAGGTCCGTGCCCCGAACGAAAGTAGGAATTTGGTGAGCATTGAGCACCGATTGGGCGAATGAAATCTCGCTAAGCAGTCCCCTAAGCAGCACGACCCAGTGAGCCACTATTGTCACCCACCTTTCCTGAGCCAAGGAAGCAACTCCCTCAGTTGTCGGATAACAAAGAACGCACCTGCCTGACGAAGAGCCCATTCGCCTTGCTTGTCCCGAGCAACACCTACGGGCACTAACCCCAACCGCAACGCTACTTGCATGTCGCTGGGGTGGTCCCCTACGAAAGCGGCAGAACCACCCCGCAACGGTATAGGGATGCCCATCCACTGCAATGCAAACTGCAGGTGCATCGGGTTAGGTTTGAGGAAACGCACATGGTCACGCGTGACAAAAGCATCAAAAGGTAACGGGTGGCGCCGCAACACGGTTTGCACTGCTCTCATGCTGTTACGGGTGACCAAACCGAGTTTGATCCCGCTTGCTCGCAGCGTTAATAGGGTTGGGAGCACATCAGGAGGCGGGGCAGCGATTTGAGCCGCTGCGTCCTCCATCTCCACGATGATGCTCTTTGCTTCCCGTTCCAATGCGGCTGCTTTCTCAGGATCCAGTCGGGCCAACCATGTTGCGGCTTCCTCTATCCGTTCCCACGAAAAGGGAGCAGTGAGCACATGAACAGGCACACCAAAAGCTGCAATGGTCTCATTCACCCGCTGCCGCATCAGCGGGAAGTCAATCTCCAAAGTGACCAGTGTCCCATCAAAGTCAAACAGCACCGCATCAACGCAAAACATGCTCTACTATGCACTCCCGAAGGGATGGGGTCGCAGTGCAAAAGAAACGGCAGTGCACAAATTGAGCGCACCAAAGCACTTGTCAATCAGTGACTGATTGAACCCCTTTTGCGCTGACATTGTAAGAACCTATCCCTCATCTCCCCATCAACCCACCACTCTACCTGCTGCTGTCGGTCTTCTTGCCGCACACAAACGGGTGACCATTCTTTGCCAAACACGGCACTAAAGGCATTGACGCTGGCAATCTGCAGCGTTTGCGCTCGTTGAACAACCTGGCCGAGAACTAACCGACGCACTTTGTCGCACAAGGCGAGTCCATCCGCAATAACTCCAACAGTGGTTTTGCAAACTCGTGGTTTGACCACCTGAATGCGAAGGCTCCTGCAAAGTTACCCACTACTCCTTCGCCCTATTGCAAAGGTTAACGCAGTCAGGGGCAAAATAGCCTCTGTTGTCAACTGATGCTTTCAAGCCCTGTCAAGCCAATCAACCTTGCTTTTCAGTTTCGGGCAAGACGATGCGGCGCCCTTCTTCCGCTGACCAGTAGGCAGCATAAGTTACCCGCACCACATCCAAACCCAATTCGCCATCGGAAAGGGGTTGGCGTTCTGGCTCCAAAACGCACCGCACGAAGTCTTCAATCTCCTGCGGGTAACCGTTCATGAAGTCCTCGTTGATGGACGGAAAACTCCAGCCGCCTTTTGTCTCCAGCTTCTCAGCGATGTATTCGCGCTCAAAGATGGTAGCGTCAGGGGCATAGGCAACACAAGGGTTGTTGGGGTTGATGTTGCAGATCACTCGGCAGTTATCGGCGAAGAACTCCATGACATTGTAGATGCCACCCAAACAAGTGTCATGGGCAGTCAACACACCCACAGAGCCGTCTTCAAACTCAATGGTAATGGCACCCCAGTTTTCCACATCCTTCCAAGCCGTCACCAAGTAATGCTTGGGCTTTTCAGCGAAGCCTTTCACCTTCGTCAAGTTAGCCACTTGAGCGGTCACAGCAACGGGACGAATGGGCTTCCCGAAGCGACGAAATCCTTCTCGTCGCTTGACAAACAACATCGCTCCCAAAGGGTGCGCCCCCAGCCTTAGCAAAGCCCCACCACCCGAAGTCCGCCAAGAGAAGGCAAACGGCGAGTGAGAACCGCTGTGGGCTTCCTCGCCCCGCATGTAAAGGACAATAGCGTCCGCTGCTTCCAACAGCCGCACCCCTTTTTGGATTGCAGGGGCGTAGCAGAAGTTTTCTGCGTAACCCAATTTGACCCCATGACGGCGACACGCTTCCACCATCTCAAAAGCGTTTTGCACCGCTTTGGCATACATCTCCCGCTTAGGCACTGCTTCGCCGACCAACACATTTTCGTCAGCGATATCTTCGCCAAAGTAGCCTGTCAAGGGCTTTTCCACGACCACATGCTTGCCGGCTTGAGCAGCATCAATGACAGGTTGCTTGTGGACATGGTTAGGCGTGACGACATCCACCAAGTCAATATCTTTGCGGTCAAGGATGTAGCGGTAGTCGTCGTAGGCATCGGGAATGCCGTGCTCGCGGGCAAAGGTCTCTGCCCGTTCCTTAACGATATCGGCGATAGCCACGATTTCGGCGAAGGGCACAGTCTTGTAGGAGTTGGTGTGGAACCGAGCGGCAAATCCCGCTCCAATCAGACCAACCCGAACTTTCCGCTCTGCCACGGCGCATCCCTCCTTCTGCAAATTTCCCTCGACAAAGGTTGCCACGCTTCATGGGGCGAAGCTACTTGTGTTGGGCTGAGAAACCTTCCCTTTGCTGCAGGCGATGAGACACTTCGAAGTTGCCATTGCTCCTGGTGGCTACGGGTGCGCTCTTCTGCCCGCCTGCTCACGATCTCAGTGAGCCAGCGATTGGCGTCCATATGCTCCCTCTTCTGTTAGCGCTTTTCCGATCGTTGCTTGAAATGAAGGTCGGCGAAGTCTATGTAGCGCTCCCAATCATATTCTGTCAAGGCATGCCCACCCGATCGGATGTGGTAGCCAAGAGTGCCCATCACTGGACGGTTAAGTGGCGGCATCTCAGTCACTGGCAAACCATCGGTGCCCAACAGTTTGTAAACGGGATCTGCTCCCTTAGCTGCCAAAAATTCCCCACGCGGGTCCGCCCACAGGTCTTCATCCGCACTGGCAATGTAAACGGGTCGGGGCGCAATCAACGCAATCAGCATGTGTTGGTCAACAGGCAATTCGTCCTCCCGGTTGTTGTAGCGCTTGAAGTTTTCGCAGAACCAGTGAGGGAACGCCCCGTTGATGATAGCGACAGTTTCTCCGTATCGGCGTCGGCTTAAGGCTGCCCCGCCGCAACCTGAGTTGTTGGAGATCACGATAGCAAACCGTTCATCTTGGGCTCCCGCCCAAAGGGCAGTTTTGCCCAGGCGGGAGTGCCCCAACACCGCTACCTTTTTGGCGTCCACATCTCCGTCGGCTTCCAAGTAATCCAATGCACGGCTCAAACCCCATGCCCAAGCTCCGATTGCACCCCACGCATCAGCAGGACGCTTCTCGCCAAACAACCGATCAAAAAGAGCAAAAACGCCATGTTGAAACGCTTCTGGAAAGTCAGGGGCGATGTCGCCATAATGAGCTGTCGCCAACCCGTAACCGCGAGCAAGGATTTTGTCAATAGGGAAAGATCTGGCTTCAAAGCCACGAGTTTGTTCCGGTGGCGTGACCCACTCGCCCTTAAAGAACACTGGCTTCAAACGAATGGCTGGATCAGGATGAATTGCGTGGTTGCCGAAAAAGTTCAGTAGCAAGAACACAGGCACGGGGCGAAGCGCTTGGTTGGGGAGGTAGATTAACAGGTCCATCCCCGGACCGTTGGGGTCTCCTGTGAAGTGGATTCGGACTTGCTTGCGGGTAGCTTTGCCTTCCAAAGCGTTGCGGTCAAGGTCAAAAACTGTCCAACTTATGGTAGCAGGCTTGCTTAGGGGGGCGCGTCCATACATGTGGGTGCGGAACAGTTCCAAAATTTCGGGTCGTCGCTTCTGCCACCACAATTCAGGTGTCGTCACCTTAGTTCCGTCCAAGCAAACCAATGGGTCAGGCAGGGTGTAAGGAGGCACCTTCCCCTCGTCGTAGATGACTTCAGGGCGCCGCTCACTCAACTTCTTGACCAGCTCAGGATTGGGTTGCCACCCTGGCTGCTCCCCAACCGCTTGCCAAGTTGCCAACAGCACCAACCAAACCAACATGACCGCTCACCCCCGAACCTCAAGTTACTGAGAGCAATAGTTGGCGGGCGGCTGCCATGGCTGCCGCCATTACTTCCTTCAGCGAGACTTTTTGCTGCTTTGAGAGGCGCCGGCAGTCTTCGTATTCCGGGGCAATGTTGACAATGCGGTCGCCCCACTTGGCAACCTTCACCCGCACCGCTCCGTAAGGCGTTGCCACTTCTACCACCTCCCGAGGCAAACACAACCGTTCTACCTCTCGCACCCGCACTCCCAAGGAGGTTGTTTCTTGTAGCAAAATGTCCAGCACTTTTGGCAACCTCTCCCCATCACAAAGAACAGAAAGAACAATCGCTGGTCGGTTCTTCTTCATTTGCGCTGGCGTCAGCCATACATCCCGAGCGCCAACCTCCAAGAGCTGCTCCAGCACAAACCCCGCCAGTTCCCCACTCATGTCGTCCAAGTTGGTTTCCACAATAGTCAAACGCTCCCGCTCCAACCCTTCAGGTGACGCCACCACTTCACCGATGACCACGCGCAGCACATTCGGGAAAGGCAACTCTCGCTTCCCAGCCCCGTAACCGATTTGCTGAGGAGTAAAGGGCGGCGGCATCCCAAAGGAATTTGCCAACCCTTTGAGCAACGCAATACCTGTTGGAGTCACCAATTCCGCCTCTACGGCCAAGGGATAAGTCGGCACTCCTCTCAGCAACTCCATCGTGGCAGGTGCAGGGACCGGGAGTTCTCCATGGTCCGTCTGAACCCGTCCCCGAGAAAAGGGCAGTGCAGAGGCGTGAACGATTTCCACACCTAACAGGTGCAAAGCAAATACCGTGCCCACGATGTCTACGATGCTGTCCACAGCGCCAACTTCGTGAAAGTGCACCTTTTCTATCTCGATGCCGTGCACCTTTGCTTCCGCTTCCGCTAACAAGCGAAAGACTGTTTTGCTTTTGGCTTTTACTTTCTCAGGAAGATCCGAAGCAGCAATGAGGCTTTCAATTTCCGGCAAGTGCCGCTCGTGCGGCTGCGGCTTTGTAATGGCGACAGTAACCGAAGTGGCAGCGAGGGGACCTTTGCGGGTTCGGGAAACCTGCAAATCCCAGCCGTCAAGAGGCAAGGACCGGAGCCCTTCGAGGAGATCGCTCACTGACACCCCAGCGTCTATCAGCGCACCCAACGCCATATCTCCACTGACACCAGCAAAGCAATCAAAGAAAGCTACCTTCATGATCCCCAACCACCATCCATTTCCTCTGTCATCGTCCAGCGAAATCGCTTAAGGTCGGCTTAGGAGATCCGCCACCATCACGCTCAACCACGCTCGGATCTTGGTGTCGGAAAAGAACCAAACCAACACCCCCAGCATCCAGATAACAGCAAGCCCTTCTAAGGTCCACTTCACCCATTCTGGCAGGACTGGCTTGGTTTCTTCCCTTGTAGGTTTGCGCCGCCGCGCCATTGTGGTCGCCTCTCTTGCTTCTTTTGCTTGCAGCGCTGTAAACTTTGGCACAGCCTTCATTAACGAGGTGACGCAAAATGGCGATGCGCCGGCGACAATTTTTGCAAGCCGTTGGCGCAATCCTTGGAGGTGTGACAACAATGAATGCCCGAAACGGCGATCTCCCCCGAAGACGCTTGGGCAAAACAGGCGTGGAAGTTTCTGCCATCGCTATGGGTGGAATCGTGGTGATGGGGCTGTCGCAAAAGGATGCGGACGCAATAGTTCGTTGGGCATACGACAACGGGGTCACTTACTTTGATGTCGCCCCCACCTACGGGGATGCAGAAGAGCGCTTAGGTCCTGCCCTCAAGGGATTGCGGGACAAAGTTTTCCTCGCTTGCAAAACGGAAAAGCGCGATAAACAAGGGGCTACCGAAGCTTTGCATCAATCCCTTCGTCGGCTCCAAACCGACCACTTTGACCTCTACCAACTGCATGCCCTCCGCACCCGCGAAGAAGTAGAGCAAGTCTTCGCCCCCAACGGGGCAATGGAAGCCTTTTTGGAAGCAAAGGAGAAAGGATTGGTGCGTTACCTCGGTTTCTCTGCCCATTCGGAGGAAGCCGCTTTGATGGCACTGGAACGCTACCCCTTTGACACTGTTATGCTGCCCGTGAACTTCGCCTCCCTGCTCAAAGCCAAGTTTGGGCAGAAGGTTCTGGAGAAGGCGAAAGAAAGGGGTGCTGCAGTCATTGCCATCAAGGCGATGGCGAAAACTTACTGGTCAGGCGAGCGAAAGGTGCCTAAGTGTTGGTATGAGCCAATCACGGAACGGGAGCAAGCGTTGCTCGCTTTGCGTTTCACCCTCTCTCAAGAACCCGTTTGCACCGCCGTGCCACCGGGCGACGAAGGGTTGTTTCAATTGGCTGTAGAATTGGGCAAGCAGTGGCGCCCTATCACTCATGAGGAGTTGACAACCTTAACCACATTAGCGGCTCACCTAACCCCAGTTTTTCCGTTGAGGGATTGAAGCGAGATTGCCTCACCGTGAGCCACCCATGTCCCAGAGGAGTTGCTCTTGTCTCGTCCAAGGCATGGGACCAACAACCGTGCCCTGAGGGTAGATCACTGCCATCTGGGAGCGGGAAACAGTCACCGTTCGGTCGCCAACAGAAGCGAAAACGCTGCCTTGGTCGACAGAAACGATCACAGCTCCATCGGTTCGAAGAGCGATAGAAGCAAAACCGTCCGGCGCACAAACAAGGCTAACCGCTCCACACTGCAAGGGCAAGGGGAACCGCCGCTCCCCCATTGGAGGGGGTGGGGTACCGATCCAAATTCGTCCCCGCCGCACGGACAACACCCGTGTGGGAGCCAATTGGACTTCGGTGTCAGGCGCTAATTTCACCCGGGCTTTGTAAGGCAACCATTGCAATACTGCTGTTGCTCTTTCCTGAGTGCGGACGCTTCCCCCGATAGGCACTGTATCGCCCTCTTTCAAGCGGCGCCATTGCTCCTCTGGTCCTCTCCCCTCCACTTCCCCTCGCACTTCCATCACCTGCAGCACGAACTCCGCTACGGATTGGGCAGCCGCCCAACCGAAAAGAAGCAATAAGCCCAAATACCCAACCACCATATGCCGCACAGCCATAGCCTCCACCTCTCTTCCTTTTGCAGGCATTCTTTGGCAACCCCGTTTTAGGCTTTCCGTTAAGGATTGCGGACAGGAAGTAATTCCGGCTCTTCTTCAAACAAATGCTTGCTGAGTCGTAAGTGTGAGGGAATGGGAATGGGGTATTGACCGTCAAAGCAAGCGCGGCAGAAACGCTCCCCATCGCCCCCGACGGCTTCAATCAGCCCTTCCAAACTCAAATAGCCAAGGCTGTCTGCACCAATGTAGCGGCGAATTTCTTCCACATCCAGTTGCGCTGCAATCAACTCACTGCGGGCTGCTGTATCAATCCCGTAAAAGCAAGGGAAACGATACGGAGGAGAACTGATGCGGACATGAATTTCTTTGGCGCCGGCTTCCCGCAGCATCCCGACAATGTTGCGCGTCGTTGTCCCTCGCACGATGCTATCCTCCACCACTACCAATCGCTTGCCCTCGATGATCTCGCGCAGCGGAGTCAACTTGATCCGAACCCCTAACTCCCGTTGCCGCTGGCTGGGTTGGATAAAGGTGCGATGGATGTAGCGGTTTTTGATGAAGCCTTCGGCGTAAGGGATGCCCGATGCTTCCGAATAACCCAAAGCCGCAGGGGTGCCTGTGTCGGGCACAGGAACCACGATATCGGCATCTGCTGGGTGTTCCCTCGCAAGAATTTGCCCCATCCGCCGTCGAATCAAGTGCACATTGCGACCGTAAAGGAGGCTGTCAGGGCGAGCAAGGTAAACAAACTCAAAAATGCACAAGGAGGGACGAATACTTTCCGCCCAACGGACGATATGCAAGCCTTTTTCATCCACGATGACCACTTCACCCGGACACACATCCCGGACATACACTGCGCCCACTGGGTTGAGGGCACAAGTTTCCGAAGCGATAACCCAATGAGATCCGTTCAGTTTGCCGATAACCAACGGGCGGACACCGTAAGGGTCGCGGACAGCAAACAGGTGAGTGGGCGAAAGGATGACTAACGAAAAGGCACCCTCCAACTGCCGGACCGCCGCAATGACTGCCCGCTCAAAGTCCAACTCGTCGTGACTGGCAATCAGTTTGGCGATGATTTCGCTGTCGCTGGTTCCTTCAAACCGAAAGCCTAACCGTTCCAACTCCTGCCGAAGTTCCAACGCATTAACCAAATTGCCGTTGTGGGCGATGGCAAAGGGCAGCCCCCGATGGTGCTCCAAAAAGGGTTGAGCGTTCGCCAAAAGGGACGAACCTGTCGTTGAGTAGCGGGTGTGTCCAATAGCAATGTGTCCCGTAAGAGCGGACAAGGAGTCTTCGTCAAACACTTGCGCAACCAAGCCCATCCTCTTGTGAACGCGAACGGTGTGCCCATCGGCGACAGCGATACCTGCACTCTCTTGCCCTCGGTGCTGCAAAGCGAAGAGCCCAAAGTAAGCGATGCGCGCCACATCTTCGCCGGGCGCATAAATCCCGAACACACCGCACTCCTCAGGCAACCCTTCACCTAATAGTTGGTAATCACTTCGCTGCATGCCTGTCCGCCTCCACACAACAATGGTAACACACCCGAAAGGCAGCCAGTAGAGTGCCAGAAAAATTGACAAGTGCAAGGGTTGCATTGCTGCATCGCTGATCGCAAACTTGGTGGACGGTTGCTATTGGGTTCTGGAGCGTAGCGTGCACAGTCAGGAGGGATCAAGGAAATGCGCATCGGTTTGGCGCTCTTGACTGCTGGGATGGTGGCGGTGCTGCTCCTGCTCAGCGTAGCAAATGCTCAGAACCTCTTGCCTAACCCCTCCTTTGAGCAAGGCACGACTTCTCCCGAAGGTTGGCGACTGACAAGCGGTTCGGGTCAATGGGCAACTGACGGACGAATAGGGAAACGAAGTATCTCGGTCACAGGCACGGGAAGCGATAGCAATTCTTGGGAGTGCACTGCTTGGCGTCCTGAACCGGGGCGTTGGTATCTCATCCGCTATTTCGTTCGCCGCGACCCCAAGAGCAGCGTTGGCACCCCTATCACAGGCTTTTCAACTGTCAACCGAGATGCTTGGGATGTGCCTTCCGACGGTCAATGGCACCTTCGCCAATTCGTTTGCCGAACGCCAAACCGACCTGATACCGTGCTGCGCTTTGGTCAATGGCATGTCAATGGCACCTTGAGTTACGACGACATCGCTGTGTTCCCCGTTTTTCCTGTCCACAAACGCATCGGACAGACAGTATTGGGTGATGGCGAAAGCATCCGCAAAGGCACTTATCGCTTTGTCGCCAATTTTGGGGGCTTCGGCAGCAATGACAGCCGACCGCTGTTTGCCCACACTGCTGGCTTCAATACCGACCGATGGGTGTTGGGCGGACCAATGTCAGAACGCTGGCAGGAGGAAGGGGCGTGGGTGATTTACCGCCACGCCGTTGGCTTCCCCTTCGCTTCTGCAACTTTGCATTTGACTATTGGCTACTACGAACAGGGACAGTTAATCGTAGAAGTGAGCAAGGACGGCAAGGTATGGCGCGAGGTGGGGCGCTTCGCACCCGTCGGCGAATATACCGTGTCCGTGCCTTCCGATTTGCTTCCTGCCGACGAAGTTTGGGTTCGCTTGTGGGCAAATGGGTCTTTGCAAGTCCACCAATACCGGATGGAAGGGCGATTGCAAGGCAACCCTCCTGAAGGACAAGGCGAAACTTGGTATTTTGCTCTCACGCAACCGCTAAGCGCAGCTGGCATTGAGGTGAGCCCCGTTAGTTTGACCGACACTGCTTTACTCGTGCGCGTGAGCAACCGGTTGTCAAAGCAACGGCAGTTGACCTTGACAACACAAGTGCAACCCGCTGTGCAAACCAAAGCGGTCAAAACCGCACCCCAAAAGCCTGTGCAAGTCTCGTTGAAGCCTAACCAAGAGCAAGTCGTTTCGGTGCCGTTACCGCTCTTGGGAGCCGGTGAACAAATCATCGCACTCACGGTGCGAGAGGGGGCGCAATTGGTTATGGCAGCTGAAGCAACAGTGCAGAAACCATGGATAGAAGCGGGCGGGTTTGGTTACCTGCTGGCAAATACCGATCCTTTGTCCCTTTGGTGGTGCGAAGCGACTTACAAAGTGGGGCGGACGACACCTTCCCCAACAGGTGCTGTCAAGCCCATTGCCCTTTCTGCTGCTCGTAACGAATACGAGCCGTTCCAACTCGTTTTGACACCCAAAGTCCCGTTGCAACGCTTGCGTTTGCGCCTAACCGCTTTTGAACCCATTCGTCCCTCGCCTCCTGCCCCTCGCCCCGTTTGGGACGAAGTCGCTTTGGTAGAGTATGTGCCTGTTACCATCCCCACTGATGCGTGGGGAGCAGAGGGCGAGTATCCCGACATCCTTGTCCCGCTTTGGCGACGGCAACGATGGACTCCTGAAGGTGAGCAACCCCGAGCCGTAGAAGCAACAATCAATAACTTGACAGCAAACCGCCACCAACCCCTCTGGTTCACAGTCTTCGTGCCCAAAGGCACACCTGCTGGCACCTACCGCGCCACCGTGCAATTGGTGGACGCTGTGGACGCAACGGGCAAGTCTGTTCCTATGCCCAAAACCCCAATCTCTGTTGAGTTGCGCGTTTACGGCTTCACTTTGCCCGACGACACACCGCTTCGCACCGCTTACGGCGTGCACATTGACAACGATTGGCATCGGCTGCGTTCCCAAGAGCAGTTTCGGCAAGTTTGGGACCTTTACATGCAAATGTGTCGTCGCTACCGAATCAGCCCTTACACGCCTCACGCCTATGCACCCATCCGTTGGGAGATGGTTGGACCGCGCGTGATGATTGACAACGGAGTGCTGCGGCTTGTGATAGATCGCTGGCAAGGGCGGATCGCTACGATTCAAGGGAAATTGTCAAGCGGCGACGAGGTGACAATAGGAGGCATCTTGCCACTGTTAGAGCAGTTTGATCGGGAAGGCGTCGGTTGGCAAGGGCGCGGGATTGAATGGGTTGGCACCGAACGGGTGCGCGAGGTTCAGTTTGTGCACAAAACCGACAATCAGGTCATCGTGGATGTCACAGCAGAACGGTTGACCTCCCAGCCAGCAAGGCGACGGTTCGTCGCCACCGTTCGGTTAACCATTGAAGCGGGCAAACCGTTCTTCACCGCGCAACTGCTACGCTTGACCAACACTGACATAGAACGGTGGCGAGTTAACGGCTACTTCCACCTGTTGCCACCCGACCAACAACCGTCTTCCGCCACCAACACGGACAGGTGGGGGGCATGGGTGTTTGCTGATGCCAAGCAAACTTTCGCTTTCGGTGCTGCCGGCGAAGGGTTCACCTACAGCCTCCGCATCAACCCGCAGGGCGGAGCGCATGGCGATGTTTACCGCCCTGTCGGCAGATGGTTAGAGCCCAACGAAACATGGGTGCCTGAAAATGAACCCGTCGCTCAAGTGTTCGTTTGGGAGGCAGCGGAGCAATCGCTGACCGAGTTTGCCGACGCATTGCTGCGCGGCGCTGTTGGAGTGCGCCCCAACGCAACACTCACCGTCTCAGAACAACCCGAGCCCCAGTTCCACTACGACTTCTCTGCATTCGACGCGGCAATGGAACGCTACTTGGATGAGTTTCGGTTCAACAGCTTTAACTTCTGCGGCTTCGGTTTGCCTGAATGGTTGGGTGGCTTCCCGCAATTCTCGCCTGAATGGACAGCGCTCTACAAACGCTTGATGGCTCCCGTTTTGGAGCACCTGAAGCAAAAGGGTTGGCTGTCCAAGGCTTATTGCTACTGGATTGACGAGCCCCATACGCCCGAGCAATACGAGTTGACCAAACGCGGGATGGCAGCGTTGAAAGAAGCGTTGCCCGGTGTGCGACGGCTCTTGACTAACTATGTGGAGAAGTTCCCTTCGCCCACTTTTTACGACTTCGTGGACTTGTGGGTGCCAATCTTCAGCCAGTTTGACGAACATCGGGCGAAAGAGAGGCAAGCGTTGGGCGAAGAAGTTTGGTGGTATGTCTGCACAGGACCCAAGCAGCCCTACCCCAACAACTTCATTGACCATCCCGCTATTACGCACCGCATCCGCTACTGGATGGCAGCCAAGTGGGCTTTGGATGGCGACTTATATTGGAGCATGACCTACTACCGAGGTAGAGGGTGGCGGTTGCGCAACCCCTATGAAGATGGGCAAAGCGAAACACCCGAAGGGGGCTACTGGGGCAACGGTGACGGGCGGTTGCTTTATCCACCCGTTCGGCAACCGCTGCCGGAAAATGCAGAACCTGTGATCGCCCCACCTATTCCCTCCCTCCGCTTGGCGCTGATCGCTGAAGGGTTAGAGGACCACTGCTACCTGTGGTTGCTCCAACGCTGGCGAGCGGAAGCGCAAAAAGTGGTGAGCAGAACCGTTGAAGGGCAAACTGCTTTGCGGTTAGCTGATGACGCTTTAGCATCTCTTAACTGCCTCATCCGCAGCCAAACCGACTACGAAAAAGCCCCGCAGCGATTGATGGCTGAACGACAAAAAGTAGCGGAAGCGCTGGAACGGTTGGCGAAGTTGTTAGGTAAGGCGCCTTGATGGGCGCAGATTGAACCACTGTCAACCGTTTTCAGATAGCAAGCATAGTTGGTTGCAAAAATAGCGACAGCAAGGGGGCAAGCAACATGGCAGTGTTGAACTGGAACGAGGTGTGGCGGAAGACTTATGCGTGCTGGATGGGTAAGAACGCTGGAGGCACTCTGGGCGCTCCCGTAGAGGGGCAGCCCGGTCCGCACAACTTTGATTGGTATCCCCGCTTGCAAGAAGGAGGTATCCCCAACGACGACTTGGAGATGCAGTTGGTCTGGCTGGAAGCTATTCGGCGCAACAACTGGCACATTAACGCTTTTGTCTTGGCGCAAGCATGGCTGAACCATATCGGCTACAACTGGAATGAATACGGCATCTCCAAGCGCAACTTGCGCTGGGGTTTGTTGCCTCCTTTGTCAGGTGCTTACGACAATGATTTTTGGAACGATTGCATGGGTTCGCCTATTCGGTCGGAGATTTGGGCGTGTTTAGCCCCCGCTTCCCCACGCCTCGCAGTGCGCTTCGCTTTTGAAGACGCTATCGTTGACCACGCAGGAGGTGAAGGGGTTTGGGGCGAGATGTTCAACGCTGCATTGGAAAGCATCGCTTTTGTCAAGTCCGACCTCAACGAAGCATTGGACTTAGCCCTCGCCTTCATCCCACCCGATTGCCTAACTGCTCGCGCCATTACGGACACTCGCCGATGGTGGACAGAGTTGAAGGATTGGCGAAGAGTGCGCGAGCGCATTGCTGAAAAGTATTGGCACCGAGAACCTACCCACGCCCTTCAAAACTTGGCGTTCACCGTGTTGGGTTTGTTAGCCAGCGAAGGGGATTTTGGTAAAGCCATTACCACCGCTGTCAACTGCGGTCAAGATACCGACTGCACAGGGGCAACTGCTGGTTCGGTCATGGGCATCCTGTTGGGCGAAGTGCCAAAGAAATGGGCAGAACCGCTGGGCGAAACCATCGCTACCAACCTCAGTTGGGGTGGGTTGCGCCACTTCGTTCCTCCCGCAGACATCCGCACCCTTACCGACGAAGTGGTGGCAGCAGCAAAACGATTGCTGGTTTGGCACAACGCCCCTGTGCAAATTGCCGATGCCCCTACCGATCTCTCAGACCTTCCCGACAATTGGCTTTGCCCTGACGACACCATCTTCGCTTTGTGGGAGCGTAACCGCTATCCTTGGCGCATTGATTTTGAACTGAATGCCTTGCGTGTGGGCGTGGACTATCACGGTTTGCCTACTGTCAACCCGGAGACGCCAAAAACCGTGACCCTTTGGTTGCGCAACCCGCAACCCGTGCCCTTGACAGTTTCCCTTGATTGGGAAGCGCCCAACGGTTGGCATGTGGAACCCATGCGGTCGTCGGTGACCTTACCGCCGCAAGGAATCGTAGGGCTCCCAACACACATTCATGCTCCCGAACGGTTGGCCCAATCCCAAACCCTTTGGGTGTTAGTGCAGGTGCATGATCGCCCTATGGAAATGGCAGTGCCTGTTACCCTAATTGGGGAGCGTCGTTGGTCTGTGCATCTTCGAGGAGGCGAATGGCGAACGGAATGGGTGCCCGAAAACCAGCTCCCCATAGAACGGTGGCTGGGCGGTAAGCCCGGTCTGGTAGAAGCCCGCCTTTGCCTCTGGTCTCCCCGCACCCAAACTGTCGTCCTCGGATTTCCTTGCAACGGCGCCTTCCAACTTTGGCTGAACGGCGTAGAAGTGCTCAACACTCATCAGCCTGATTACCTTGTCCGACCGGGGCAAGAAGGACCTGCCAGCCACTACGCCCGAGTAACCTTGCGGCACGGAAGCAACGAACTGTATGTGCGCGTGATGCGGGAACAACACCCTATTGACGCTTATTTGGTTCTCACCGATCCTACAGACTTGCACCGTTGGGTGACTGATGTAGTTATGACCCAACCCTGCCCTTGACAAATACTACGCAGCTTGCAAGTAGCGAGCAATGTAGTTGCGATGTCGATAATTGGCAATCAAATCAGGGTCAATGGGGTAGCGACCGTAACGCTTTGCGGCTTCTATCATGGCTTTGTAGTTTTCAGGCTTGACGGCAGGGTGGATGGAGTTGCTGGAGGCGAGGATGTGTCCACCGCCCGGGGACGCTTTGGCGATTGTTTCCTTAACTGCTTCCTCCACTTCCTCGGATGTGCCCCTCGTGAGCAGGAAGGAGCAATCCACATTGCCGACCACAGCGATGCGGTTGCCGTATTTCATCTTGACTTCGCCAATATCCATCCCTGCTGCCGGCTCAATAGGGTCAAGGGCATCGATGCCCGCTTGCACCATGTCATCCAAAATCGCCCAAACATTGCCGTCCGTGTGCTTGATGAAGGGAACGCCCTCGTCGTGAGCAGCGTCAATGCTGCGCTTGAGATAAGGCAACACAAACTCCCGGAAGTGTTGCGGGCTCATGACCGTGCCGTGTTGGTTAGCGTAATCGTCGCCGCAAACGATTGCATCTGCCCCTTCCCGAATCGCACGCCGCATCAAGCGCACTTTGTAGTCAATGACCATTTCGGCTAACTCATGGGCTAAGCGTGGGTTGTCGTAGTAGTCCAGCAGCAAATTCTCCATCCCACCTCGCAAGTAGTGGGGAAACTCAAAGCCGTCATGGGTGAGAAAGACGATGGCTTTGCGTCCTTTGAATCGCCGGACGGCTTCCCTCAGGGATTGAAGTCGGTGAGGTGCCTCGGGGTCTGGTGGGGTATAGGTTTTCAAGTCCGACGGCTCTTTGATGGGGCCGTCAATGGGATAGGGGATGCCGAAGTCGGTAATACCCCAAACGATGCCCCATTCATCCCGCACCACTTGCCGGGTGCCTGCCACAATGGTCCGCCCGCGCCAAACCAACTCTTGCTGCTCCTTAGCCCCTAACAGTTCCAACCGCATGTCTTCAAAGATGGTGATGCCGTCCAAATCCTCCATCTCCACAAACTCTTCCAACGATCGAGCTCCCCAAGCCGATAAGGTGGGTTCGTTGACAATCAACTCCCACAGGGGCACTCGGTCAGGCTCCCCTTGGCGCAACAAAGCAGTCATGAACCGCTCGTAGCCTGTCATCGCTTATCACCTCCAAAACTCTCACCGCCAATCAAGTTGCTCAACGGCTGTGCAGTTGTCTCCACTCACCCAAGATCCCTGCAACTTTCTCCGTGACCTTCTTCCAACGGTGCCGCCACGACTCTACTGCCTCGTCTACGGGCACGAGGCGTTCTTGGGAAAGCGGCTCTTCGTTTGCCTCCAACCAAGCCAACAAGCGTTCTATGGCATCCCCCTTGACAAAGCGAGGGGGTTGATCGGGAGCAATCCAACTGAACCACAACCGCTGCTGACGGATCCATTCGTAAGACTTGCGCACTTCCTGCCATTGAGTGTTTCCTTCCGCCAGACAATTTAGGGCTGACAGAATAGAGGAAGTGCGCAAGCCTTCATGATATCTCCCTTCCCGCAATTGCGCTTCGGCAACAGCAAGTTCTATGTCCCACAAAGCACCCGGGCTGTGTTTCAAATCCACTACTTCACGCAGCGGTTGGTGTTCTGTGAGAATGCGGCGCAGCAAATGGTTCAGTTGCTCCCATTCATCGTCTGTCAAGGTTTGTTCATAGAGGCGTCGGCGAACAGCGTTCAACACAGATGAACCTGCCAGCCCATCACCTGCCACGAACCGCAACCGTGTCCACGCCAACGCCATCCAAGGCTCAAAATCAGCATTGGTGAAACCAAACCACGCAGCTTCATCGCTGCTGAGCGCCCCTTCCTGTCCCGTCGGTCGCAACCGCAAATCCAACCGGTAGGCGACGCCATCTTCTTTCGCTTCGCTTAGCAGGGAACGAAGTTCGCGCACTGCCTTTTCGGCAAGCATTTGGTCTCCTTCGTGAAGGAAAGCAGTGTCCAAATCGGAGCCAAAGTGCAGCGTTTCGCTTCCCCAAGCCCCCATTGCGAAAACGGACAAGCGGAAATTTGTCAAGTTCAGAAGGGACGGGAGCAAATCGAGAGCAACAGACACAATAGCATCTGCCAAGCGGGTTAGCCCTTTGCTTGTGGTTTTAGCATCTGCGAGCCGACAAAGAGAGGCAAAGCCCAAAGCCAACCCGTAAGGTCGTTTGAGTTGCCGCAGGGTTTTGGCAGCGTTTTGCCACCTTCGTCCCCGTTCGCTTTGCGTTGCTTCCCTCAACAGGTGCCTTGCTCGTTCCTTGACAGCGGTTGTTATCCCTTCTGGTTGCCAATCCCTGTTGCCAGACAGTAACGCTTCCAATTGCTCAGGAGCGCGCACAGCGAGTTGACACAAAGGCTCACTTAGGCTCGCCACAATTGCCAGTGCCCGCAAAGCAATAAGATTGCTGCTCAAACTCTCCAAAACTGTTCGTCTTGGTCCCAAAGCACTAAGCAAACTCTCCATGCGCGCCAAAGCAGTGTCAGGATCAGGGGTTCGGGACAGTGCCGTCAAGACGGTCGGCAGCACCCGAATAACACCCACTCGTTCCCGCCAAGGCAAAGCCGCTGTTGTCTCACCGTGAACAAGGCGATGCAACCGCTGCTCCGCTTCAGCAGGACGAGCAAACCCCAACGATTTCAGCGCTGTTGCGTCTACTTCTGCTCGGGAAGCAATCGCAACCATTGCCGTGGTTAAGGGAGAAACACCCAAAGTTTTTGCTAATTCTGCAACCACTCGTTCGTAGACCTGACGGACGGCTTGGGTATGGTGTTGGAAAGCGCTTTGTAGCGCTGCTGCGTCGTCCAAACCCAAACAGCGAGCGATTCGAATCAACTCCTTTTCCTCATTGGGCAGGGTTTGCAACGGTAGGTCTTCAGCAATCTGCAGCATGTGTTCCAAGCGGCGTAGGAAGCGGTAGCCCTCCAGCAAGGTTTGAGTCTCTTCGTCGGTAAGCAAGCCGTATTGGTGTAATCGGGTTAAGGCAGTGATCGTGTCCCTCACCTGCAAAGCAGGGAAACGGTTGGCAAAGGCTAATTGCGAAAACTGCACCGTCATCTCCACATCGCGGATGCCACCCAGCCCGTGCTTGACAGCCCCTTCAGTTGCAAAGGCTGCTTCCGAACGCTCTTTGATTCGCAAAAGCCAAGCGAACTCTTCGGGATCTAAGGAGCTGCCAAAGACAAAAGCGGTGCGAAACTGCTCAAAACGGTGGGCAAGGGTTTCATCGCCCGCAACGGCGCGAGATTTGAGCAACGCCAACCGTTCTGACGGGTCGGCAACGCTTTCGTAGTAACTGAACGCTGCATCAAGTGTCAAGGAAAGCGGTCCTGTCGCTCCATACGGACGCAAGCGGACATCCACCCGATACAAGCGTCCATACTCGGTGACTTCTGTGAGGGCTTGGACGAACTTGCGTGCCCACCGTTCCGCCGCCTGCGAATCACCATCGTGGAAGAACACAAGGTCAATGTCCGAGCTGTAGTTGAGTTCACGGGCGCCCAATTTGCCGAAGGCGACAACGAGAGGGCAGAAGGATTCGTCAGGGGGCAGAAGCGTTAATCCAACTCGCAAGATCGCTTCTGCTAAATCAGACAACTCTGCTGTTACCGCTTTCAAGTCCATCAACCCCAACAAATCAGCTGCAATCAGACGCACCGTTTCCCGACGGCGGAAGCGGCGCACCGCATTCCATCTGCCCGCTACAGAACGAAAGGGCTGAAGGGTATTGACCAACTCTTGTTGCAAATTTGTCAAGCCTTTTGGCTGCGTCAACTGCCTTCGGTCAACCAGAAACTCCAAGTATTCGGGGTGCAACGAAAGGGTGCGGGCTGCAAAACCGCTCCCTCCCAGGACAAACAGCAATCCTTCCAAAGTGGCGGGATCGTCCCGCAAGTATTCAAACAGCCAACGGGGGTTGCCAGAGGCTTCCGCCAACCGCAGGAGGTGCACCACAGCGCTTTCCCCCTCAGGAACCGTAGGGAGCAACTCCCGCAGCAAAGCAAGGAAAGGTTCGCGCCCTTCCTCAGGCAACCAAGCCACTATGGCGTCCTGCCAAGGTTGAACGGGATCGGTCATCATGCGTCACCATCAGGATTGTAGCGCTCAACAAAAAGATTGCTCTCTTGAAGGAGGAGGCACGGCAACGATGGAGCAGCAAAACAAGGCGGTCGTAGCGGCTGCGCAAATGACCCCTCGGTTCGCCGCTGTGGCAGAGAACCGAGAAGCTATCCTCACTTGGGCAACCCAAGCTGTCCGGGAAGGCGCTCAACTTATCGTTTTCCCCGAATGCGCTTTAACAGGCTACTGCTTTGAGAGCCGCAAAGAAGCGATGGCGGTTGCAGAACCTGCCAACGGCGAAAGCACCCAACAACTCGTCCAATTTTGCGCTCAGCATCGAGTTTGGATGGTGGTGGGCACACTGGAGCAAGATAACGATCGGCTTTACAACGCAGCTCTTCTCATCGGTCCTAATGGCTTGCGTGGCGTTTACCGAAAGGTGCACCTGCCCTGTTTGGGGGTAGATCGGTTTGTGGATGCTGGCGATCGTCCCTTTCAGGTTTACGATACCCCAGTGGGTCGGTTGGGGCTGCACATTTGTTACGACGCAGCATTCCCAGAAGCTGCTCGAGTGATGGCGTTGGATGGTGCTGACATTCTATGCTTGCCGACCAACTGGCCTGAAGGTGCTCGCCCCATTGCAGAAATTGTCCCGCGCGCCCGAGCCTTGGAAAATCGGGTTTACTATGTTGCAGCCAACCGCGTTGGTGAAGAAGGTGGCTTCACCTTCATCGGCATGAGTCAAATCGTTGCTCCATCTGGCGCTACCTTAGCGGTAGCACCCCAGCCCGTTGAAACCCTTTTGTTGGCAGAGGTGGATTTAAAGGAAGCCCGCCGAAAGCGGTTAGTGTTCATCCCCGGTCGTTACGAAGTGGACCGCCTTGCCGACCGCCGCCCCACCTTCTACCGGCGCTTGGTGGAGTGATCTGTTAAGGATGCTCTCTCAAGGCACTGAAAACGGAGGCAACCTATTCGGTGCATCAGAAGATGCACCTTCCAGCAAATGAAAATCGGTGCCTCGGGAGAAGTGCCTTCAGCAGAACAAATCAGCGTTTGTGCCGGCGCCAACGATGATAGGCAAGAGCAATAGCGAAGAGAACGAGGGAAAGCCATTGGGCTTGGGTTAAGCCGTTGACCACAAGAGCTGTAGCACCTGCCCGCCAAAACTCTACTATGAACCGCAAAACGGAATAGAAGATGACCCACCAGATGAAGACCGCACCTTCGTAGGCAGGTTGACGGCTGTAGCGTGCAAGGAGCGCAAAAAGCACCAACAACCCTGCTGCTTCGTAAAGTTGGGTTGGGTGGCTGGGAAGGGTATCCACGCCCAGTGCGGGGTTAAAAAACTGCACACCCCAAGGCATGGTGGTGGGGATGCCATAGCAACATCCGTTAAGGAAGCAGCCGAAGCGACCGAAGGCATGTCCTAATGACAATGCTGGGGCAACCGCATCGGCTACCCGCCAAAAGGAGACCCGATAGCGCCGACACAGCCACCAACCCACCAAAATCCCACCTGCAATAGCGCCGTGAAAGGACAACCCGCCGTCCGCCCAAATCATCACTGTCGCTGGCAAATTCGTGCGGTAAGTGCTCCAGTTGAGCAGCACATACATCAAGCGAGCACCCACAACGCCAGCTGCAATGGTGCCAATCAGCAAGTCATAGAACAAGTCGTCAGGCAAGCGCCGTTGCACAAATACGCGTCGCACCCACCATGCCGCCAAAAGAACGCCCAGTGCCACCATGACCCCATAACTGCGCAAGGTCAGCGGACCCCACTGAAGCAGAACAGGGTGCACAACTTTACCCTCCTTGTCGCCCTTTCTGATAGCGGGCACCTAATGCTCTCTATCATGCCAAAGCAAGTTTAACAATCCCCAGCAGCGACAAAATACTTGACGCTGCTCGGTTAGCGAGAAGAACCAGTTGGAAGGGGGATGCTTATGGGCAAAGTTTTGGTGCTTTACGACACGGCTTCAGGCAACACCCGCAAGATGGCGGAACTGGTGGCGAAAGGAGCACAAAAAGTGACCCACACGGAGGTGCGGCTCCGATCAGTAGACGAAGCGACAGCGGAAGATTTGCTTTGGTGCGATGGCTTGGCTGTGGGTTCACCTACGAACATGGGCACCCTCTCGTGGCGCATGAAGCGATTCTGGGACGAAACGGTAGCGGATCTATGGGGCAGAGTAGATGGCAAGATTGCTTGCGCTTTCTCTTCTTCCGGAGGATGGGGAGGCGGGGCAGAACTAACTTGCATGGCGCTCTTGACTGTTTTGATGAACTTTGGTTTCCTTGTCTTCGGCGTCACCGACTATGTGGGCAAGCAGTTTACCCTTCACTATGGCGCAGTGATCGCTGGCGAACCCCGTTCTGAAGCGGAGAAAGCGGCGTGCGAGCGGTTGGGCGAACGGTTAGCCCAGTGGGTTGCTGTTTTTGTGGATGGGCGAAAGGAGTTGCACCCCCTTTTGACCCGACAGGAGGAAGAGGACGACGATGAAGAGTGACCCTTCTCCCGTGCGATTGGGAGTAGAAGAAGCACTTCACTTGGACGCATTAAAAAAGCAACGGTGGGGCATGTTGACCAACGCATCGGCAACGACTCGCGATTTAGTGCCCTCTGTAGACGCCTTGCGGGCGGCAGGTTTTCGCATTGTTGCCTTGTTTGTGCCTGAACATGGGTTTTACAGCGCTGCCGCTGCAGGTGAAAAAATCGCCAGCAGTTACGATGAGCGGCGAGGGATACCTGTCTACAGCCTTTACGGGGAAACCCTTTGTCCCCCTTTGGAATGGCTGCAGGGATTGGAAGCTTTGATGGTGGATTTGCCCGATGTGGGTTGCCGTTTCTACACCTATGTTTGGACGATGAGTTACCTATTGGAAGCTGCTGCAGAAGCTGGTTTGCCTCTGGTTGTGCTTGATCGCCCTAATCCGATCAACGGCGTTCAGGTGGAGGGCAAATGCCAAACTGATGTTATGGGTTCGCTGGTAGGACGGTTCCCAATTCCCATTCGGCATGGCATGACTTTGGGAGAACTGGCTTTGTGGTTGCAGCGACATTACTTCCCAAGAGCGCAGGTGCAAATCATCCCTTGCGTGGGGTGGCGGCGAACCATGTGGTGGGACGAAACGGGTTTGCCTTGGGTTCCTCCTTCCCCCGCGATGGCAACTCTTGACACGGCAACAGTTTACTGCGGCACCTGCTTGGTGGAGGGCACAAATTTGTCGGAGGGGCGAGGCACCACCCATCCCTTTGAGTGGATTGGAGCGCCTTTTGCTGATGAAGACGCTGTTGCTGAACGCCTTCGCCGTCTTTCCTTACCCGGCGTGCAGTTTCGTCCTATTCGGTTCATCCCGACCGTTTCCAAGCATGCAGGCGAGATTTGTCGCGGTGTGCAGGTGCATGTCACCGACCGTTGGGCATTCCAACCCGTGCGGACAGGGTTGTGCCTCATTGCTGTCTTCAAAGCCCTTTACCCGCACGCTTTTGCTTGGCGCGAAGCCGTTATAGATCGCTTGTTGGGCACGAGTGCTTGGCGGCAGCAAGTGGACGAAGCCGATGACCCTATCGCAGTGGCTTTGGATTGGGATGTAACGCCCGATGAGTCATTTTTGCAGGAGCGCAAGAATTGCTTGTTGTATTCGTAACGCCCATTTTATTCTAACCGCCATTTGTTGGCAGTGACCCGCAATGCTGTTGCGCCTTTGTGGGCGTCAAACACTTGCTCAGTTTCTGTCAAGTCGTCAAAGTAACCGACTAAGTGCACAGCACCGAGAGATTCACCCGCTTTGACTTGCCAGCCGCCAATCTCTTGGATGAGGCATACATAGCCCCTTTGGTGGCACCACGCTTCGTAGACGGCCGAAGGCCGCAAGGTCATGCCTGCTAACCAAACACCGTTGCGCAGTTGGTAGGCTCGGATAAAGCGGTTGGGCACCTTGCTGTCTTCTCGCCGATACAAGTAGCGTTCGTCGGGAGCAAAATCTTCTGCAAAAGCGTCGGAAGGGATGAGCCCGTAGTAACTCAGGTAAACTTGCCGAAAAGTGTCCCCTTTTTGGTGACGGATGTGCCCAGGCATGTCAATGCGCAAGAGCAACTGCTCAACGGTGTTAACGCTGGTCACCTTGTCGTAAGCGAGAAACCACCGCACACCGTCAGGGAACACGAGCCATTGTTCCCACTGCGAACCAGCTTTATATGGTGGTCGGGCAATAGTCCATTTGAACTGTTGGCGGATAGCGACGAAATCTTTGCCTTCCACAATATCAATGGATAGCTTTTTCGCTTGCGTGCAGATTTGGGGCAGTTCCACATAGCGCTTGGGAATGCTGCCATGAACCTTGTCGCCCCACGGGTAGCGCAGGTCAGGTGGTGTTGTTTCGTCGTCAATGCCCGGTTCCAGCAAGAAATCTACAACCATCAACCCGAAGCCCAAATCGCGGCTATCTGTTCGCTTGTCCACAAAACTGCCTGCCATAACCCCCGTGACATAGCCTTCCGTTTGAACGGCGGCAAAGTAGCGACGGGTTTCCACACCCACAACGGTGCCTTCTTTCCAAACCTGCACCATTACGGTCACCGATCCAAAACTTTGCGGCATTGCGGAAGGACAGCGCTATAATCAAAAACCGAGTTGCTACCTTCTGTGCCAAAACCATGGCGGGTGAGAAGCATTGAGAACAGTCAAGCGAACCGTTCCGATAGTCCTTGAAGACGACAAGGATTTGCGAAAAACACTTGCTGTTTTCAGAGAGGTCCGCAACTTCTCCTCCCTCATCTGCTTCAATGGCAGCAAATCCCTCAGCTCCACCTGTTTGCAAAAGGCTGCCTACCGACAAGTAGAAGGCAGACTCCATTCCTACATGACTTGCATTGCCATCCGATGGTAGGGGGCGTTAGAGTTAGGGAGAGGCATAATTTTCGTTGCGGTCACTGTAGTCTTTGGTTTCATGGGATAGTGGGGCACAAGCCCGATGTCCCAAAAGCCTGGGTGGGTTTTGCCCGCTGCGGGCAAGTTGCCACCGCCTAAAGGTGACAACTCGGGTTAATCAAAGCGTCGTTTACTCAAAGGAAAGGAGTGAGCGAGATGGCGGCAAATGGGAAGGAGCGCAAGGGTGTCTCACGGCGCGCGTTTTTGAAAACCGCTGGGGCGGGCGCTGCTTTGACCGAGTTACTAACTGGCTGCAAGATAGAGGAAGCAGAGGCCGCACCAGAGAAGTTGGTTCGCTTGCCGAAAGCCAAAACCGTTCGGGTGACTTTGAAGGTCAACGGCAAAACCCATTCGCTTCAAATAGATCCCCGCACCACTTTGTTGGATGCTCTCCGCAATCATTTGAACCTGACTGGAGCGAAAAAGGTTTGCGATCGGGGCGAATGCGGTGCTTGCACGGTGCTACTGGACGGCAAGCCGATTTACTCCTGCATGATGTTGGCGGTAGACGCTGAAGGGCACGATATTGTGACAATAGAGGGCTTGGCGAAAGGCGGAAAACTTCATCCTGTCCAAGAAGCCTTCATAGAACACGATGCGCTGCAATGCGGTTTCTGCACCCCTGGGTTCATCATGGCAGCCGTTGGTTTGCTCAACCAAAACAAAGCCCCCTCTCCTGACGAAGTGCGCACTGCCCTATCAGGCAACCTTTGCCGCTGCGGCGTTTACCCACGCATTATCGCCGCTGTTCTGGATGCAGCCAAAAAGATGCGAAGCGGTGCTTGAGGGATGGTGACCGTTATGGGGCTGTCGGTCGCCGATTTCACCGAAACCAGCGAGGAGCGGGTTTTGCTTCTCCCACCCCGACCCTTGACTTTTGAAGAGTTTGTGCGGTTGTTTGGCGAAGATGATGATGTGGAGTTGGTGGATGGGTTGGTGGTGAGGCAAATGACCGCTGGATATGCTCATGAAGACTTAACTGGTTGGCTGTTGAGTATCATGCGCTTATATGCCAGCGCTAAGGATTTAGGCATAGTTCTTGGTTCACGGACAGCGGTTCGGATATCGCCATATCAGGCGCGGTTGCCGGACTTGCTGTTTGTTCGCAGGGAGCGGTCAGAGATTGTGCAGGAGCAAGGGGTGATGGGTGC
>VAPR01000166.1_pt1 | contig 47219 bp, 47 predicted proteins | sample 3380701 | NCBI WGS metagenome assembly VAPR01 (sample SAMN11536904, study PRJNA540576) | hot springs metagenome | isolation source: hot spring wet sediment | place: Spain: Lobios | collected 2014-01
GGGTCTTCCACGGGTGCACATAGACCGGATTGGTGTAGGCGAAAATGGCAACTGTAGGCAACCGCAAGGCTGCGGCAACATGCATGAGCGCCGAATCGTTGCTTACGAAGAGCTGGCAGCGCCTCATGATAGCAGCGCTGACCATCAACGATGGCGAACGCACAATGACACAGCGCTCGGGAACTTCTACTTGGGCTCGGATACTCTCATTGAGGCGCTCCTCTTCACCTGCTCCGAAGAGCAGTACCCATGCGTCCCATTCCCGAATCAACCGGCTTGCCAGCGCAGCAAACCGCTCCGGAGCCCAGCGGCGGCGCACGTGGTTTTTGAAGACTGCCGAACCAGCGTGGAAGCCCACGCAGTAAGCCGTCTCCGGAATCCCATGCCGCTGCATCCAGGCATCAGCACGCTGGAGGTCCTCTTCCCAGAAAAAGAGCTGCAGCGGAGGAAGCTCCGGCGGGATTGGCACACCGAGCATGTGCACCAAGCGAACGTTCTCCTCGACATTGTGGAGGTGGTCATCCTCAAGAACTGTGCGGTTCTTGAGCCAATTGAGCTGCTGGAACGAGAGGTGCCGGTACGTATGCCCCACCCGTAGTGGAGCGCCAGTGAGCCAAGCGAGCACGTTGTACTCCCAGCGGTTAGCGGGATAGACTGTCAGCGCGATGTCGTAGCGCTTCCGCCGTAGGTGCCAGACGAAGCGGAGTGAACGCCAAAGGGGCTCATGTAGGAAATCCCAGAAGTAGACTTGCTGCACGCCGGGATGACGCTCGTAGAGTTCGCACACACCAGTGAACATGGCAACAACATCCACTTGCGCTTCGGGGAAATGGCGCCGGAAGAGCGCCAGCGCCGGTGTGAACATGAGCGCATCGCCGATTCCGGAGAGTGCAAACACGAGCACCCGCATCACTCTGCGTCCATAGCCTGTGGTTGCGCACACGGTCAGTAGACGTACAACATCGCACGCACTTCCATGACAGGTTTCGTCAGCGACGAACGCTACCTGGCACACGACACCGGCGCCGGACACCCAGAACAGCCAGAGCGACTCCGCGCAATCTGGCAAGAGCTACGGGAACGCTCGCTGTGGAGCCGCCTCCGACACGTAAGCCCACGCCCAGCAACGAGCCACGAGCTTGCCCTCGTCCACCCGCCAGCCTACATTGAGTTCATCCGCCGTTCCACCCCACAGCGAGGCATCATCTGGTTAGACCCTGACACTGCGCTCTCGCCGCACTCGTACGAGGTTGCCTGCCTGGCTGTCGGCGGCGTCCTCCAGGCTGTTGATGCGATCATGTCTGGGTTGTGCTCTAATGCATTCTGCGCGATTCGTCCGCCTGGGCATCACGCCGAACGGGACCGCGCGATGGGCTTTTGCATCTTCAACAACGTTGCTGTCGCTGCCCGCTATATCCAAAGCCAATACGGCATCAACCGTGTGCTCATCCTGGATTGGGACGTCCACCACGGCAACGGGACGCAGCACATCTTTGAGGACGACCCCTCTGTGTTCTACATCAGCCTCCACCAGTACCCGCTCTACCCCGGCACCGGGCGGGCTGAGGAGCGCGGTCGCGGTGCCGGAGAGGGCTTTACCCTCAACATTCCTCTGCCACCGGGCAGCGGCGATGAGGAGTACCAGCACGCCTTCCACACGCAAATAGCCCCAGCCGTTGCCCAATTTGCGCCCGAGTTCGTGCTGATCTCTGCCGGCTTCGATGCCCACCGCGACGATCCCTTAGCATCGCAGCGCCTCACCGAGGAGAGCTTCCGCTGGATGTGCCGTCAAGCACTGCAGTGGGCTGCCGACTCCGCCCACGGTCGCTTCCTGGCTGTTCTGGAGGGAGGATACAACCTCAGGGCATTAGCGCGAAGCGTTGCTGCTTGCCTGGAAGAGATGCTGGCTGCAACTACAGCGTCGACAACGGAGCGTTGACTTCACACGGGAGGCTGACCACCCGTGGCTCTGCCAGCCAGGCAAGGTACTGCCGCAATCGCTCGGCATCCCCGGACACTCCTACCACAAGGCGCTCCGGACGAAAGTAGCGCTGCTGCACTGGATACAACTCCTCCGGCTGTATCCGACGGATGCGCTCAAAGAGCTGATGAGGAAACTCCACCGGCAACCCGAGCAGGAGTGGAGCAGCATAGAAGTCCAGCACACCCGCCGGGGTCACCATCTGCCGCAGAAGCCAGCCGTAGAGAATCCGAACCACCCGCTGCAGCTCCTCGGCAGCAATGAGCTCGTGCTGGAGGCGCTGAAGCTCCTCGGCAACCAGGCGGTATGCTCGCGCGACCTGTTCGGTGTCGACGGCACTTTCTATGCGCACGAAAGCACCTGCCCGCCGAATCCGAAGCGCTGCCGAGATACCGTACGTCATGCCTTCGTGCTCACGCAACCGGCGATTCAACCGCGAGAGGAAGTGCCCTCCCAGCACTGCTGTGACAACAAAAGTCGCCGCATACGCATCCTCCCACGGCATTGGCGCTGGCAGTCCCAGCACCAGAGTGCTCTGAACGGCTGCTGCTTTCGGTGCGATAACCACCGTAGGTTCTGTGTCACGGGGAAGCTGGGGTAGCACGACCGATGCCGTTTCACCCTCGGGGAAGCCCTCGTGGAAGCGCTCCAACCACCTGCGGGCATCGTCCTCGGTGATGGCACCACCGATGAGCATCACCCGGGGAAGGGCGCGCCGCACAGTGTCGTACCACCGGCGGCACTCCTCCGCCGTCAGTTGCGCCAGCGCTGAAGCCGTTCCCAGAACCGGTACTGCATACGGATGCCCAGGTGCCAGCGCATGGAGCATAGCGTAGTAGGCTAGTGCTTCTGGTGCTTGGCACCACTCCCGCAGAGCTGCCTCCTGCCGCTGCTTCTCACGGGCAATCTCCTCTTCCGCCAAGTCTGGCTCACAGAGCATCTCCAGCACCAACGCCAGCACCTCCTCCATCACCGAGCGGAGGCATACGCATTGGACTGTTGTCCAATCGTGCCCAACACTGACTTCCAGTGTCGCGCCGTACGACTCCAGCCGCGTGTGGAACTCTTCAGCCGAATGGTACCGAGTCCCGCGGAGCAAACTCCGCATGCTCAAGCGTGCCAGTCCTGGCTGCGGAGCATGCGCGCTGCCGAGCGGCAGGACAAGCTGCCAGAAAACAAGCGGCGTCGTTGCATCGGGAAACCCATAGCACTGCCACCCCACGGGTGCCTCAATAGGAACGATGCCTGGGAAGACCACCGAAGGCAGTTCATCCCGAAGTGGTGCCGTACGCAACGGGTCGTGTGTCATTCGTCCCCTGCTGACCGTTGAGTGTCACAGAGCTATCTAAGAGACGATGCTGCACGGAAAGACAGTCCTCATCACCGGCGCCTCCAGCGGAATTGGGGCTGCCTGCGCCCGCAAATTTGCTGAAGCTGGCGCACGGGTGATTCTCCTGGCACGACGCCGTGAACGTCTGCTCCAGCTTGCCGAGCACCTCCATTCCCGATGGGCAGCAGAAACCCACGTGCTGGTCTGCGACGTGCGGAACCGCAGCCAAGTTGAACAAGCCCTCAACTCCCTCCCACCGGAATGGGCAACGGTAGACATTCTCATCAACAACGCTGGGCTGGCTCGCGGGCTGGCGCCCATCCACGAAGGCGCCTACGAGGACTGGGAGGAGATGATTGACACCAACCTCAAGGGACTGCTCTACGTGAGCCGAACGCTCCTGCCGAGGATGGTTGCCCGCGGCGAGGGCATGGTCATCAACATCGCCTCCATTGCCGGGCGCGAAGTCTATCCCAACGGGAACGTGTACTGTGCTACCAAGCACGCCGTGCGTGCCCTCTCCGAGGCCATGCGCATAGACCTGAACGGCACGAACATTCGCGTTGTCAACATTGACCCTGGGCTGGTGGAGACAGAGTTTTCCCTCGTGCGCTTCCGCGGCGACAGCGAGCAGGCTCGGAAGGTCTACGAAGGGCTGCAGCCCCTGTCAGCCGATGACGTTGCCGATGTCGCGCTCTTCTGCGCTACCCGCCCTCCCCACGTCGTGATTGCCGATGTGTTGATTCTGCCGACAGCGCAAGCGAACACCTGGCGCGTGCACCGGACAACCTCATAGCTTACATCAGACCCCGCTCCCGCAGGCTGGTATAGGCATCGCCGGCAATGATGATGTGGTCCAGCACGGGGATATCCAGCAATGTTCCCGCGCTCACCAGTTGGCGCGTAACTGCAACGTCCTCAGGCGAAGGCTCTGCATTCCCCGAAGGATGGTTGTGCAGCAGGATAACCGCTGCCGCGCTCTCGGTGATAGCCAGCCGGAACACCTCTCGCGGATGGACTAAGCTGGCAGTCAGCGTCCCTGTGCTGACAGGCACTTCCCGCACGACTTGGTGAGCAGCGTTGAGCAAGAGCACGTGGAACGATTCCGTCCGCGCTCCGCGGAAGCGTGGGATGTACATGCGAGCGACATCCTCCGGGGAGCGGATGACCTTGCGAGCCGAGAAGGGCTCTGCCTGGAGACGGCGCGCCAGCTCAGCAGCAGCAGCCAGAACAACCGCTCGAACCGTCCCCATCCCACGAACACTGCGCAGCTCGCTGACGTCGCGCGAGGCTATTTCGGTCAAGCTGCCGAAGCGCTGCAGGAGTTCGCGGGCAACATCCAGTGCCGAAAACCCTTGAGTTCCAGAGCCGATAAAGATTGCCAACAGCTCCGCATCAGAGAGCACCGCTGCCCCATACCGCAGCAGGCGCTCCCGCGGGCGTTCGTCCTCCCGCCACTCCCGAATAGAACGGTGTGCCCGAGGCTCTCCTACTCGGGTTTGAGAACCTGATGCAGCCATTCCAGGTATGGCTCTGCTGATGCCTCCAGGGGAAGCGCAATGATTTCCGGGACATCGTAGGGATGGAGCTCGCTGACACGCCGTTGTAGTCCCTCCAGTAGCTCCCGATGGGTCTTGACGATAACGAGCGCTTCCTGCGCCTCATGCAGTGCGTCTTTCCAGCTGAAGTAGGAGTACACAGTCGGCACAACGTTGCAGCATGCTGCCAAGTGCTCCGAGACCAGAATACGCGCCAACTGCTGGGCGTTCTCTAACGATGGCGTCGTAATCAAGACCACACAGAAGCTGCGTGCCTCGTGCATAATTTTGCCCCTTGTCGCAAACCGGTGTGCAATTTAGCAAAAATGGTAGAGCTACTCGTGTTGTACCTCCACGTACTGGCGGCTCTCTACGCCTTCACGAAGCGATGGCAGGAGCAGGGGCTGAGTGCTGGACTGATAGCAGTAGCCTTCGTTGGCTTCATGTTCTTGCTGGGGTGGACGTTGAGTGGAGCGCTTGTCCGTGTGCTGCTACCCTCACCGCAACTGACCCCGTGGCTCAGCCGCGACGGGCTCGGGCTCCTCATCCTCCTTCCTGCCGAGGGAGTCCTCTTCGCTGCCTTATTCCTACGCCGCCCAGAGCGCAGCAGCTAACCTCGGTGCACGAAGCCGTTTTGCCCCACGTCTTCCAGCCACAACGAAGCCGCAGTGCCCAATGAGCGACCACGAACTCCTCCAGCGAATACGCCAACGCGTTGAGCGCGTCGTAGACCCCGACATCGGAGTCTCTCTGTCCGAGCTCCAGGCAGTCCACGAAGTGCGTCTCCAGAACGGAGCCGTGGAGCTCTACCTGGAGCTTATCCCCCCGCTCCACTGGGTTGCCCGACGCCTTGAGCAGGAGTGCCAAACTGCCCTCGCCGAGGTTGCCCCGGACGCCACTGTGCAGATTTACGTCCGCGAGCGGCACATCCCCCGCGCTGTGCCTTCATCGGTTCTTCCCGGCGTCAAACACTTGGTTGCCATCGCTTCGGGGAAAGGTGGGGTGGGCAAATCGACTGTAGCTGCGAACATCGCTGTTGCGTTAGCACAGGCTGGGGCTGCTGTTGGGCTTCTGGATGCAGACATTTACGGGCCCAGCGCTCCCACCCTCTTTGGGCTACAGGGCATGCCACTCCATGCCCGCAAAGATGAACACGGCCGTGTCATCGGCATTCCTCACGAGCGCTACGGGGTCCGCATCGCTTCCATGGGCTTTGTGCTCCAGCGAGACCAAGCTGCCATCCTCCGTGGGCCGCTCCTGGCTGGATACTTCATGACACTGGTGGAGCAGATGGACTGGGGAGAGCTGGACTTCCTCATCTTCGACCTCCCCCCAGGCACGGGCGACATTCAACTGACGCTGGCCCAGAAAGTTCCGCTGACCGGTGTTGTTCTGGTGACGACCCCGCAGGAGCTCTCCATCGCCGACGTGCGGCGCAGCGTAACCATGTTCCGCCGTGTCAACGTGACGCCTCTGGGCATCGTGGAGAACATGAGTTACTTCGTCTGTCCCCGGTGCGGACACCGCGAACACATCTTCGGCGAAGGCGGAGCTCATCAGCTTGCCGAAGAGGTGGGAATCCCGCTCCTGGGGCAGTTGCCCCTGGATCCCCTCCTGCAGCGTGCCAGTGACGAAGGCATTCCCGTTGTCGAACACCCCGCCGGCACCCACCTTCGGGAACTCTTCCATACGCTCGTTGCCCGTCTGGCAGCCGAAATCCGCCGTCATTACTACCACCACCAGGCACCACCCCTGGAGATTTCACTCTGACACGGCTGGAAGCCCTAATTTTGCGAGCCTGTTGGTGTACCACGTATCCCAACCCTACTCATGCGAGCCATTGTGGAAATCGCCGCCCACCAATTTCCCGTGGTACCTGGTGCCACACTGGTTGTCCCGCACCTTCCCGCAGAGCCGGGAAGCACCGTGGAATTTCGCCGTATTCTCCTTGCCGAAGACGCTTCCGGTATTGCGGTCGGCACCCCATACCTTGACGGGGTTGTTCGCGCTGAGGTGGTAGAGCACGGCAAGGGCAAGAAGGTCATCGTCTTCAAGAAGAAGCGGCGGAAAGGCTACAAACGCTTCAAAGGGCATCGGCAGCAGTACACAAAAATTCGCATCCTCAGCATTGAGCTGCACAGCAGTCCCACAGCCACCGAGTAAAGCACAATGGCACACAAGAAAGCCGGCGGCTCGACACGCAATGGGCGCGACTCTAATCCGAAATACCTGGGCGTCAAGCGTTTCGGCGGCGAATTCGTCCGCGCAGGCAACATCCTCGTGCGCCAACGCGGCACGAAGTTCTATCCAGGACGGAACGTGGGAATGGGGCGGGATTACACGCTCTACGCTCTCATCGATGGGCGCGTTGTCTTTGAGCGCAAAGACCGAGAGCGGCTCAAAGTATCCGTCTACCCCGTAGCAGATTTGGAGCGCAACAGCACGGGGAATTCCCAATGAAACTGACTGTTATCGGCGCTGGTAATGTCGGCGCAACGACAGCCCATATCGCTGCCCTCACAGGAGTTGCCCGAGAAATCGTGCTGCTGGATATTGTCGAGGGGATTCCGCAGGGAAAAGCGCTGGACATCTACGAATCTCTGCCCATCCTCGGGAGGGACTGCCGCGTTGTAGGCACGAACTCCTATGCTGACACGGCTGGCTCCGACATTGTCGTCATCACCGCCGGGGTTCCTCGCAAGCCCGGCATGAGCCGCGATGACCTGCTGACGACCAATGCCGGCATCGTCAAGTCCTGCGCTGAACAGGCGTTCCAGTACTCCCCGAATGCCTTCTACATCGTTGTCTCCAACCCCCTGGACGTCATGACTTATTTGACCCTAAAGGTCACGGGGCTCCCCCGCACTCGCGTTGTAGGCATGGCGGGCGTTTTGGATACAGCGCGCTTCCGAACCTTCATCGCCATGGAACTGGGAGTCTCCGTAGAGGACGTCTACGCTTTCGTCTTAGGTGGGCACGGAGACAGCATGGTGCCACTGGTCCGCTACACTACCGTTGCCGGCGTTCCAATTACCGAGCTCCTCCCCAAGGAGCGGATTGAAGCGCTGGTGCAACGCACACGGGATGGAGGAGCGGAGATTGTTGCCTACCTCAAAACAGGTAGCGCCTACTACGCTCCTGCAGCCGCCGTGGTCCAGATGATTGATGCCATCGTCCACGACCGGAAGCGTATCCTCCCCTGCGCTGTTGCGTTAGAGGGAGAGTACGGGCTCTCCAACGTTGTGTGTGGCGTCCCCGTCAAGCTGGGGCGTGCCGGCGTGGAAGAAATCGTCCAGATCGAGCTTACGGAAGACGAACGCGCCGCTCTGCACCGCTCCGCCGCTGATGTGCGCCGCACGATCGACCGCCTGGAAGAGCTCATGCACCAACAACAGTCCGCTGTGTAACGATGCCGCAATACCTGCTCCCTCTGCTCTCCTGTCGGGTAGAGGGTGTCTTCTTATTTTTATAGCCCTGCGTCCGTGCCATGAACAACGAAGGGAGTGTCTGATGCGGAACTGGTTCAACCTCATCGTCATCGGACTGGCCTTCATTATCGCAGGCTCCTTCTACCACTTCGTCATGGGAAACCCTGCAAACTTCAAAGACGGTGAGCGCCGTCGTGAACCTATCCCAGGCAACGTGCTCGGTACGGTATACACCGGCGGTCCCTTGGTTGCCGTGCTGATTGGGCTGTCGCTCATCTCTATCACCTTTGTCATCGAGCGCTTTCTATCCATTCGGAAAGCCCGTGGTCAGCGGGACCCTGAGGAGTTCCTGCGAGAGTTTCAGCAGCTCATTGAGCAAGGTGCCTTTGAACAAGCTCTCCAGTTATGCCAAACCCAAGGAGGCAGCATCGGGAATGTACTGGCTGCTGGACTCCAGCGCTACCTACAGGTTGCCAGTGACTCCTCGCTGGATGCCCAACAGAAGCTTGCCGAAGTCCAGCGCGCTATTGATGAAGCGATGAACCTGGAGACACCGCTGCTGGAGAAGAATCTGGTAATCCTCTCCACCATCGCCTCTATTTCAACGCTGGTGGGACTCTTGGGGACGACGCTCGGGATGATCCGCGCCTTTATGGCATTGGGTCTGACGGGTGCCGTTTCAGCCCAGCAGCTCTCCATTGGCATTGCGGAAGCCCTCTACAACACCGCCGGTGGGCTGACCGCTGCCATCATCTCCATCGTAGCGTACAACTTCTTCACCACGAAGGTGGACAACTTCGTGTACACCATCGATGAAGCAACGCTCAGCATGATGGAAGTTCTCACGGTGCGGGTCAAACGCTAAGCTCTCATACCATGCCCAAGCTCAAGAAGCGCCGGCTCGGGTTTGTACTGGATATGACGCCACTGGTGGACATCACCTTCCTGCTGCTGACCTTCTTCATGCTGACGGCAAAGTTCAAGTCCGAAGCCGAAAGCCAACAGCGTTTCACTATTGTCCGTCCGCAAGCAACGGCGGATACCTCCCGCCTCCCCGACAAAGACCTGGCCATCATCAAGATTGCCATTGACACCGTTGCCGGCGATACGGCGTACTACTACGAGATGACCAACGAAGCCGATTGGTACCAGGTCATCGGCGCGCTGGAGCAGTACCAGCGGGCTGAAGGACAGCGCGTGCGCCAAGTCAAAGCCAGCTTAGCAGAGCTCAATGAGCTGATTCGGCGCACCCGTATCGTGCGTCCCACGACGCGCTTTGCCATTGATGCAGACCGGCGGGTCCGCTACAAGTGGGTGGAAGACCTCATGGAAGTGCTGCGGCAAAATCGGGCAACAATCTTCAACTTTGTGACCGACCGCCGCCCTCCAGAGCAACAACCGATGTAACAAAACCGTCCCTACGAGCGTCTAAAACCGTGCGGCTGCCAGGAGCAACCGATGGGCGTTGCCGACTTTGGTGGAGAGGTCAAACGTGAGCGGCGCGGTGGGGTCCGCCGCCGGAAGAAGATGCGGCGCCTGCGGTATCGCCTGGACATGACCCCGCTGGTGGATATCGCCTTCCTGCTGCTGACCTTCTTCATGCTGACCACTACACTCATCACACCCCAAGTCATGGAGATGACCATTCCGCCGGAGCGCACACAAGTTGAGGTCCGGCAATCCGAGCTTTTGACTCTCCGCATCCGTGCCGATGGCACGGTCTTTTACAACCTCGGGACCGATGCCCCACAACGGATTTCGCTCAAAGACCTGGAGTCGCTGGCGGTGCGGGAGAACGTTCGCTTGAAGAACCGGCTTATCACCGTTTTGAAAGCCTCCCCGAACGTCCCCTACGGTCGCGTGATTACAGTCTTAGACGTCCTCAACCGAGCCGAGCTCCAAATTGCCGAACAACTTGCCCGCGAGGGGCTCAAGCGTGAACGGCGCTTTGCAATTGCCCCGATGACTGAGCAGGACGAACAGGAAATCGCTCAGCTATGATGCTGCAGGTGAACATGGCTATGCCGTCTCTGCAAGGTTGGAGCGCCCGCCTCTGGGTGCAGGAATTTCTGGGCTGGATTCGGCGCAACACCTTTCTCGGCTTCGGGCTGGCGCTGCTGCTGTTTGTGCTGCTGCTGCTGCTCTACTTTGCCATTCAAATTCTGCTCCCCAGCGATACCCAAGTTGCCCGAACGGCACCGGTGGTCAGGATCCGGCTCACGGAGCTACCTCCACCACCATCGTTGAGTCAAGAGATAGCCCCTCCTCCAACGCAGACAAGTACTGTCGAACAGCCCACCGTCCGGGTGGGTGTGCCTATTCCTGTCCCCGACGTGCTCGTCCCGCCGGAGGTACAGAACTTTGCCAGCGTGGAAGAGCTGAAGCGCTCCCCTGCTGAAAGTGGGCTGGGGACTGGTGGTGGCGGCAACGTGCAGGTCATTCCGGAAAACACCCAAGTGGAAGTCCCCAAGGAGCCAGATCCCTACGAGTTCGTCGCCGTTGAGCGCGAACCCACGCTGGATATGAACGAGCTCCGCCGTCGGCTGGAATATCCCGAGCTGGCACGTCGGGCTGGCATTCAGGGGAAGGTCTACGTCCGTGTTCTGGTGGGTACCGATGGGAAGCCGAAACGGTACATTGTGGAGCACTCCGACAATGAGCTCTTGACCGAAGCAGCGGTCAAAGCGGTGATGAGCATGACCTTTACGCCAGCGATTCAGAACGGACAGCCCATCGCTGTGTGGGTGAGCATTCCGATTGACTTCCGGCTCCGTTGATGCACGACGTAGGCAGCGCCTGGGTTCCCCTGCAACCAACTCTCTGCCGTTGGAGTCTGACAAGTAAAGCGATAACTGTGGTAGCCTTCCGCCCACCGCGAGCAGCGCCGCTTTGGTGGCACGTTCTCAACTACGTAGCCCGTGCTGTTGTTGTCATCGTAGGCGTGTTCCTCGCTGTCGGAGGGGTCCCTGTACCGCCGGAATCGGAGCCCTTCACGCGTACGTTCGGGGTTGTCATGGCGCTGTTCGGCGTGTACCGGATTGCTTGGTACTCCTGGCGTAGCCGGCGATGGCAGGATGAAGAGAGCGCTGAGCCGTAGTATTGTGGGGATGCTGTGCTGCCTTCTGTGCTCGTGCGCGCGGCAGCAGCCCTCGCCCGAAGGCCTGGAAAGCCCTACCCGAGGTCAGGTGGATATCCTCTGTGATGATGCCCTCGTTCCGCTCCTGCGGGCTCCGCTGGTGCGCTTTGACACGCTCTACCCCGACGCCCGTGTCCAGCTTGTGCCGACCTCTGCCCGCGAAGCTATGCGGCAACTTTTAGCCCGCAACGCTCGCCTCATCATCATCGCCCGGGACTACCTGCCCGATGAAGACTCCCTGATGCGTGCCTACTCAGTCCCGCCCCACCCGCGGGTCAAACTGGCTGAAGACGCCCTCGTGTTCTTCGTCCACCCGAGCGTTCCGTTGGATACGCTCAACGTTGCTCAGCTACAGGCCTTCCTCCGCGGGGAGCGTCGCTTGCGGGACTTCTTCCCGCAGCTCGTTCAAGAACCGGTTTTCGTCTGCCCTGACCCTGCATCGTCGGTCTACGCTAACCTTGTCCAGCAGGTCCTCAACGGCACCTTCCCTCGGCTCCGGCTGCGCATTGTCCCCACGGCCGATTCCGCTGTCAAGTTGGTTGCGGAGACGCCCTGGAGCATGGGGGTTGGATACCTCTCCCAGGTTGCCTTCAACCCTGCTGTTCGAGCGCTCTCCTTGGGCTTCACTGATAGCACAGGAGCGTATGTCTCGCCGAAGCCAGTCCACCAATCGTACGTGGTCATGCGGAAGTACCCGTACGTGGTCCCTATCTACGCGTACCTGCGCGACGACCTCCGGAATCTGCCCTGGACAGTGGCAACATTTTTAGGGACCGATACGGAGGTCCAGCGCCACTTCCTGCAGATGGGCATTGTCCCCGCCTTTGCCCGCATTCGGTTGGTTCCGGAAGAGTGAGCAATGATGCGCACGGTGTGGCTCTTCGGAGCTGTCTGCATCTTCAGCATTGCTGTTCCAGCGAACGCGCAGATAGAGCAAGCACAAACTCTCGTGCGGCAGGGACGCTTGGAAGAGGCCTTGCAGGTACTCCAACCTCTGCTTGCTAAGGGCGAGGAAGCTGCGCTCGTCCTTGCCGGCGACATCTGGATGGAACTGGAGCGCCCGGACTCCGCTTTAGTCCTCTACCAGCGTATCCCAAAAGCGACCGCTAAACCGGCGGTAGCGGCAAAGCTGGGGATAGCGCTATCCGCTGTAGGCAGGACCGGCGAGGCTATCGCTTTGCTCCGGAAGGTACGCGAGCGCCATCCGAACAACGTAGAGGTTGCCCTGGCGCTGGCTCAGGCACTCATCCAGGCGGATTCACTCCAGCAGGCTGAATACGTCGTGCTCCGAGCTCGGGAATTCGCTGGCTCCGATCCACGGGTCTACACACTGCTGGGAGACCTCTACTATCGGCAGCGTGTCTACGAATTGGCACGGCAGAATTACGAGCAAGCCTTGCGGCTGGACTCCTTGCAGAGCCAAGCCCGCATGCGACTGGCAGAAGTCTACTTCCGGCTGGCACAGCGCGAGCCTGACCGTGACCTGGCAAACGAATACTACCGGCGCTCTCTGCTGAATTGGGATCTTGTCACCCGGCTGGACTCCACAAATGCCCGTGCCTTCTACGAGAAAGGGCGCCTCTTCTTCTTCGCTCGGCGCTACGAGGATGCCGCCGCTGCGCTGAGCCGGTACGTCCAGCTCCGCCCTGCGGGAAGTCTCGGACGCTGGTACCTCGCCCAAGCCCTTGTGGAGCTACGTCGGTGCGATAGCGCTGTCGTTCACCTCAACCGTGTTGCCCAGGAGCTGGATACAGCTCGCCCGCGCGCCCTGCTGCTGACGGCACGGTGCCTTTTTGAAACGGACCGATACCGGGAAGCAGCCGAGCTCTACCGAAGCCTTCTCTCCGACAGCAGCATCCCTGCCGATGCTGCTGACTGGGAACGAGCAGGGGTTTCCGCACTGCTCACCGGCGACACTACCAGCGCTATTGACTTCTTCCGCCATGCGCTCGAAAAGGACCCAACCCGCTGTATGCTCAGCTTCCGTCTGGGCGTGCTCCTGTACAGCCGTCAGCAGTATGCTGAGGCTATCGCTACCTTCCGGCAGCGTCTACGGAACTGTTCCGATACGCTGGATGCCCGCGTCTATGCCTTTATTGGCACGGCATTCTTGGCTGCGAACCAGCCCGATTCCGCCATTGCGGCACTCTCCGAGAGCTTACGGCTGGATTCCACCAACCTCTTCACCTACCGCCTCATGGTAGCAGCTCTAACGGCGCTGCGGCGCTATGGAGAGGCTGAAACCCTGGCATGGAGCGCGCTGCGGCGCGCCCAGCGGGAGAACGACCGCCAGAGCGCCGATGATATCGTTGCTTCCCTCTGCGCACCCTTGCTGGAAACGAAAGACTACGCTCGACTGCAGCGCCTTGCGCGGGAGGCAACCCGCGTTGCGCCTTCCTCTGCTAAAGCCTGGCTTTTCCTGGGGTTGGCGTACCACGGACTCAACGATGCACAGAATGCCTGCCGCGCTTATCGCGAAGCCCTGCGCCGCAATCCCAATGAGACCACGGCTCAGCAAAACCTCAAGCTGCTGAACTGTCCATAGCCTACCAGCCCATCAAGCGAAGCATCCGCAGCGCTGTCATAGCAGCGTCGCGGTTGTACTCTTCCACCAACCGCGGGAGGCGAAAGAAATCCACAAACCACCAGATGAACACTCCCCCTGCTGTCATCCAGAAGAACCACTGCCGCCACCAGCGACCCAGGTAGGCGTAGTGCGAGCCCAGCAGGAACCAGAATAGGTACGCTACCCCAACCTTCCGCGCCCGACGCCGGTACTCATCCCAGAACGCATCCTGAGCCTCCGGCGGCATCTCGGCAAGGGAGTACTGGATGCCAACCGGTAACTGCTCCACCACCGTCCACGGCAGCAATAGGTTCCGAAACCGCTTCCGCCGAGTCTGCTCAGCACCCGGCTCCTGTGCAGCGCGAGGCGCTCCGTTCCCTGCAGGCATGTCCTCTTTCCACCACTGTGCCAGCAAAATTACACCGCAACGCCCAGCCCAGCATCCATGCATTGCTCCAACAACGGCAGACGTCTTTTTGCCTGTCTGCACGGATAACCTCCCGAGGATGCCCAAGACAGCGGGCAGAGAGCTGCAGTATGTCAAAGGCATTGGTCCCCAGCGCGCCGCTGCACTTGCGGAAGCAGGCATCCGAACGGTGCGCGACCTTGTTTTCTTCCTGCCCAGAGCATACATTGACCGCACAACAACGACGACGCTGCGCTCTTTAGCCTTGATGCTGCACAAGCAGGAGCGTCTCTTTGACGAGCGCCCCAGCGAAGCTTCCGCCGAACGCCTCTTCTACAGCGAAGTCACTCTCGTCGTTCGGATAGAGAGCCTGCGGGAGCATACCTACCGCGGGAATCGGCAGATGCTTATCGCCACCATCAGCGACGAGAGTCGTGCCAGCGGTGCCGTCATCTTCTGGAACCGCCTGGACTACTACCGCCGCGTTCTCCAACCAGGGCAGCTCTACATCCTTGCAGGACGTCCAACCGTGGACCGACGGGGAGTGGTCACCTTCCACCACCCAGAATTGGAGCCCGTAGACCCAGACGAGGAGGAGCTCTACCGTGTCGGGCGCATCCTTCCCAAGTATCGCCTTACGCAGGCAATGCGCCAAGCCGGGCTTACCCAATCCCGGCTCCGAACGATTGTCCAGCACGCTATAGAGCTTGTGCTCCCCACCCTCTCCGATCCACTCCCTGAGTCGCTGCGCCGCACGTACAACCTCCCAAGCCTGGCAGAAGCCTTACAGCAACTGCATTTTCCAACCTCGGCTGAGGAACTCCAGCGCGCCCGGCACCGCATGAAGTTTGAGGAGATGTTTCTCTTCCAGCTCCTGCTGGCACTGCGCCGGCGGGGTGTCCAGCGAGAACGCGGTCTGGTTTTCAACCCTAAAAGCGTCCACGCCCGTTGGCTGTTGGAGCGTCTCCCCTTTGAACTCACCCGAGCCCAACGGCGCGTGCTCTGGGAAATCGCCAACGACCTCACCAGTGGGCATCCAATGAACCGCCTGCTGCAGGGCGATGTCGGCTCCGGCAAGACGATTGTGGCAGTGCTGACAATGCTGGTCGCCGTTGATAACGGCTACCAAGCTCTCCTCATGGCGCCGACGGAGCTCTTAGCCGAGCAGCACTACCACACGATTTGCCGCCTGTTAGAGGGCTCCGGGCTTACGGTCGTCCAGCTCGTCGGCGGGCAAAATCCACGCCTACGGCGGGAAATCCTCCAGCGCATTGCCGCTGGCGATGCCCACATCATCATCGGCACTCACGCGCTCTTTGAGAGCTCTGTGACCTACCACCGGGCAGGGCTCATCGTGATTGATGAACAGCACCGGTTCGGCGTCCTCCAGCGCGCCCGGCTGCGGGAGCTGAGCCGCACATCGTTAGGCACAGACGGCGTTGCCCCACATGTCCTCGTCATGTCAGCAACTCCGATCCCGCGCACGCTCTCCATGACGCTCTACGGCGACTTGGATGTGTCCATTCTGGATGAGCTCCCGCCCGGACGCAAGCCGGTCATCACGAAAGTGGTCTTCGAAAGCCAGCTACCGCAAGTCTACGAGTTCATCCGGCAGCAGCTCCGAGCCGGACGCCAAGCCTACATTGTCTATCCGCTGATTGAGCCCTCCGACAAGCTGCAGCTCAAAGCCGCCACCGAACACTATGAGCAGCTCCAGCGCGAGGTCTTCCCTGAGTTTCGGTGTGGGCTGCTGCACGGGCAGATGTTCTGGTACGAGAAGGAAGAAGTCATGCGCGCTTTCGCCCGCGGCGAGTACCATGTCCTGGTTGCTACCACCGTCATTGAGGTCGGCATCGACGTACCGAACGCTACCGTGATGCTCATCCAGAACGCGGAGCGTTTCGGCTTAGCCCAGCTCCACCAACTCCGTGGGCGCGTTGGGCGCGGGAATGAACAGTCGTACTGCTTCCTGGCAACCCGCGATCACTTCCGCTACCACTGGCACCGCGCTGAGGATGAACCGCGCGAGCGTCTTGCTGCCATCATCCGCTTGCGCACTATGGAGCAAACCACCGATGGCTTCCGCATTGCCGAAGTTGACCTCAAGCTCCGCGGTCCGGGCGACCTCTTGGGCACGCGTCAATCCGGTATGCCGGAGTTCCAGTACACAGACCTCATTACCGACGGCGATATCATTAGCGAGGCCCGCCGCGCCGCCGCTGACCTCGTGCGCCAAGACCCCTTCCTCCAACGCCCTGAACACGCCCAGCTGCGCCGGGCACTCACCGAACGCTACGGCGATGCCGCTTCCCTGCTGGATGTTGCCTGAGCCGCGGGTTCACTCCTCCAGTATCTCCTTCTCCTTTCGCTCCAGCAGGTGGTCAATGTCGGCGATGAATTTGTCGGTGAGCTTCTGTAACTCCTGCTCACCCCGGCGCCGTTCATCTTCGGAGAGGTGTTCCTCTTTCTCGGCACGGCGCAGCTCTTCCAGGTAATCCCGCCGGATGTTCCGAATGGCAATGCGCGCCTCTTCGGCATACTTCTTGCAGACCTTCACCAGCTCCCGGCGCCGCTCCTCGCTCAACGGCGGCAGGACTACACGGATGACCGACCCATCGTTGCTCGGTGTGACGCCGATATCGGACTGCAGAATCGCCTTCTCAATGGCGCTCAGCAGAGAACGGTCCCACGGCTGGATAACCAGCATGCGCGGCTCCGGTACGGTGATCGTGCTGACCTGCGCCAAGGGAGTTGGCACACCGTAGTATTCGACCCGAATGTGCTCAACCAACGCCGGAGTTGCTCGCCCTGTACGGAGCCGCGAGAGTTGGTGTTGGAAGTGTTCAACCGTCTTCGTCATGTGCTCACGCGCCCGCTGCAGAAGATCGGCAATGGGCATTGTGCCTTGCCCAGCGGTTGTGGGACTTACTCGTCGTGGTAGACAACCGTAGCTACCGGCTCGCCTCGCATGAGGCGGAGCAGGTTACCCCGCGCGGTGACGTTGAACACCAAAATCGGCAGGCGGTTTTCCTGGCAGAGCGTGATAGCGGTCAAATCCATGACGCGCAAGCCCTTTTCCAGAATTTCCCGGGAGCTAATGCGCTCGTAGCGCCGGGCATGGGCCACTTTCTCAGGGTCGGCGTCGTAGACGCCATCCACACGGGTTCCCTTCAGAATTGCCTCAGCACCGATTTCAATTGCCCGCAGGGCAGCAGCCGTATCGGTTGTGAAGTACGGATTGCCAGTTCCGGCAGCGAAGATGACAATGCGCCCCTTTTCCAGGTGGCGGATAGCCCGACGTCGGATGTAGGGCTCGGCAATTTGCGCCATGGCAATCGCTGTCTGCAACCGGGTAGGCACGCCACGTGCTTCAATGGCGCTCTGGAGCGCTAATCCATTGATAACCGTTGCCAGCATACCCATGTAATCGCCGACGACCTTGTCAATGCCATGGCTTACCGCCTGGACGCCGCGGAAGAGATTCCCCCCACCGATGACGATCCCGATTTGGACTCCCAAGCGGTGAACGGCAACGATCTCTTCAGCAATAGCGGCAAGCGCATCGGGCTCAATCCCAAAGCGCTGCGTGCCCATAAGGGCCTCTCCTGAGAGCTTTAGCAGGACTCGCCGGTAGCGCGGGGTGTTAGTGTCCTCCATGCTCGGTTTCACCCAAGAAGTACCGCCAGAAGCGCCGAATCACTATCGGCTGTCCTATTCGGTTGGCAGCTTCCGCGAGCACGTCGGCAACGGTTCGATTAGGGTCGCGGATGTACGCTTGCTCCAGCAAGCAGCGCTCTTGGAAGAACTTCTCGGCACGCCCTTGAGCAATCCGCTCGGCAATCTCAGGGGGTTTGCCTTCGGCGAGAGCCTGTTGGCGATGGAGCTCGACTTCGCGCTGGAACACCTCCGGCGGGACATCATCACGGCGGACGTACTCCGGTTGCATCGCCGCCACTTGCATAGCGATATCCCGTAAGAGTGGTTGGAGCTCCTGCGGTGGATGGGCAAGCCCCACCTCTACAACGGCTGCCAAGCGGCTCCCTGCATGGACGTAGGCAGTAAAGAAGCCGTCGGTCGTCAGCACGTGGTAGCGTCGGAGCTGGAGCTTCTCACCGATTTTGGCGACCATCTCGTCACGCAGATTCCCCACCGTCTTACCGCCGATATCAGCGTTCCAGAGCTCCTCATCCGAGCTAACGGTGCGTTCCAATAAGACGCGGAGAATCTGGTGGGCAAAGTCCAGAAACTCCTGGTTGCGGGCAACGAAGTCCGTCTCGCAATTGAGCTCCAGGAGCACGGCTTTTGTGCCATCGGCAGTGGTAGCCGCCAGCACGACACCCTCCCGGGCAACACGGTCGGCACGCTTAGCAGCCAGCACTGCCCCGCGCTGCCGCAGGTATTCAATGGCTGCTTGTAGGTCGCCGTTAGCAGCTTCCAGCGCCTGCTTACAGTCGCTGAAACCTGCCCCTGTCTTCTCGCGCAGCTCCTTGATGAGTTGCGGCGTGATTGTGCTCATTGCTCTGCTCCGCTTTCGCTGTCCCCACGTTCCAGAGCTGGTTCCGTTTCACCGCCGAGTCGGCGCCGCGGCGTAGGCGTCTCCGGCTGGTGCTCCTCGATGAGTGCCTCTATGTCCTTGCCGCGCTGCCGTGCGATGTGCCGCCCCTCAATGACGGCGTCGGCGATGATTCGCGTGATGAGCTCAATTGTCGCTACAGAGTCATCGTTGGCGGGGATAGGGTAATCCACGGCTTCAGGGTCAGCGTTGGTATCGACGATGCCGACGGCGGGAATACCCAAGATGCGGGCTTCCTTGACGGCGATGTGTTCCCGGACGATATCCACGATATAGAGCATGCCCGGCAGCCGCGTCATTTGCTCAATCCCACCGAAGAGGAGGCGGAGCTTGTCGCGCTCGCGCAGCAACTGCAGCCGCTCCTTCTTCGTAAACTGCTCCAAGACCCCTTCTGCCTCCCACCGGTCAATGGTCGCCAGGCGGCGAATGCTCTGCCGAATTGTGGTGAAGTTCGTCAACGTACCGCCCAGCCAGCGCTGCACGACGTAGGGCATACCACAGCGCTCCGCCTCGCGACGGATAATCGGCTGCGCCTGCGGCTTCGTCCCGACAAAGAGAACGAGCTTGCCCTGCGAGGCAACCTCAACCACGGCAGAGCGAGCAACTTCCAAGAGCGCCTGCGTCTTCCGGACGTCAATGATGTGGATACCGTTACGCTCGGCGAAGATGAACGGGCGCATCTTGGGATTCCATCGGCGTGCCAGATGCCCAAAATGAGCCCCTGCCTGAATGAGCTGCTCAAGGTCCACAACTGCCATCGCTCGGTGTCCTATTGCCCAACTTGTACGTGTTTTAGCGCTTGGAGAACTGGAAGCGCTTGCGGGCTTTCTTCTGCCCGTACTTCTTGCGCTCGACCATCCGGGGGTCACGGGTGAGCAAGCCCGCCGGACGGAGAATCTTGCGGAATTCCTCGTCTACTTGCAAGAGTGCTCGTGCAATCCCCAACCGGATTGCCCCTGCTTGTCCGCTGATCCCACCGCCGCTGACATTGGCCCGAACGTCAAAGCGCCCAAGCGTATTGGTCAGCTCCAGCGGCAGGAGGATATCCTTCCGGTGCGCCTCGATTGGGAAGTAGTCTTCAAATGCCCGCCCGTTGACGGTAATTGTTCCCGTTCCCGGGGTCAATACTACCCGAGCCACAGCCGTTTTGCGGCGTCCAGTTGCCAAAATCACCCGTGACATTGCCTATCCCACTGCCCTTAGTCGCACGGATACGGAAGTTCCAGCACTTGTGGTTGTTGTGCCTGATGGGGATGGTCTGGACCAGCGTAGACTTTGAGCTTGCGAATGATGCGCCGGCCCAACCGCCCCTTGGGGAGCATCCCCCAGACAGCATGCTCAATGACAGCTTCCGGTTTGCGCCGCAGTAGGTCCTGGAATGACTCAAACCGTGCCCCGCCGGGATAGCCTGTGTAGCGGAAGTACTCCTTCTTGGTCCAGCGCTTGCCCTCCACACGCACTTTTGCAGCGTTGACGACAATGACAAAGTCCCCGCAGTCAACGTGCGGCGTGAAGTACGGCTTATGCTTACCACGGAGCAGGCGCGCCACCTGCGATGCCAGGCGCCCTAAGGTCTTGCCGGCGGCATCTACGACCCACCAGCGGCGTTCCACATCCTGCTTGCGTACAGATTTCGTGATCCTTCCCGACGGTTCCAGCGCCATCGCTCTCTAAAGCATGCTTCAACACAACGAAGCACGCAAAAATACGGTGCTTTGCCCTCTCCCCTTGCCACTTCAGCTCCAGACACGAAAAACGCCCTGCCACCGCAATCTGGTAGCAGGGCGCTGCACACAGATGCTCCGGCTTACTCGTGCACTTCCTTCTTGTCTGTCCGAATCCGCAGCTGCGGCACGAAGCTGCCAGCAGAGGGTTCCTGCCGCCCTGCAGGCAGGGCATATGGCACGTTGGGCTGCTTCTGGTAGGAAATCTCCAGCTCAACATAGCGATTCGGCTCTGTCCCGCGGAGGATGTTCCCTTGAGCATCAGCCTTGACGAAGACTTTTGCCCAGTTGCCATCCTGGGTCCGCAGCACGAGAATGAAGCCGCGACGCTGATTGTTGAAGTTCACAAGCGCCTCAGCCAACGTCGTGCTACCGAATGCCTCAGTCTCGAAGACTTGGTTGAGGCTATCCACTGCCAGATAGCGCTGCTGGCGGAGCCGGGCGGTGTCTAACAGGGTCCGCCGCGGATTGGCAATCGTATACGAGCTCATCCCCGGCGAGCCGATATCCCAACTCCCACCACGGGTGTCCAAGCACAAGTCCCATTCGTTCGCCTGGGCAACGGTCAAGGTCCGCGGCTTGCCATCGGGACCTTCGAAATCTAACCCGCTGGGCAGAGAGGATGCTGTCTCGTACAACCGAATCGGACTCCCATCGGGCAGCGTCGTATAGCGGGTTGCCGGTGCCCAGCGCACAACGGCTGCCGTGAGGCTCTGTGCCGTATCCCGCGTCGTATCACGCCAGACAGCGTAGAGCTCAAACCGGTAGACCGTGCCCGAGGATAGCCCCGTGATATCAACCGGGCTCTGGGTTCCCAGACGCAAGGTACCGACCAGGCGCCCCGCAGCATCATCGTAGATACGCAAGCGGTAGAAGCCGAAGTTGGCATTGCTCTCCGAGGGCGATGGAGTCCACTTCAGCCGCACGATGGAGTCATTGACAGAGAGAGCTTGGAGGTTGCTCGGAGGTTGCGGTGGCGATTGGGTTGTGGGCTCCTGCGGTGTTGTTGTCTCCTCACACCCCAGCAGAAACACACCAGCAAGAAGGGCTGCCCCGAGGGACCAGCGATACTGTGCCATTTTCACCTGCCGCCACATCGGACACTCTGCATCGTGCTGTGGAACAAACTACCGTATCTGGCGCCGTGCCGGAGCCGTGGTCTGCCGGCTCGGTAGCGCTGAAGCAATGGCTTTCTCGGGTTGGTAAGCAATGGCGAGCTCAACGTAGCGGTTTGGTGCCTCTCCTTGCACGAGGCGCCCATCAGGACCAGGCTTGACAACGACTTTTGCCCACGTCGTGTCAATACGCATCACGAAGAACGCCAACCCCTTGCCTGAGGGAAGGCGCTCGGGAATTGTTACCATCTGAGGCTCCAACCGCCCTGCCGCTGTATCCAGCGAGGCACTGACATAGACTTCGTCCAAGGCACTGACATCGTAGACGATAGTGCTTCCAACGAGAGTCCGCCGAGCATTGCCAGCCCAGAGGGGCTTCTGTCCCTGTGCATATTCGGCAGAGTCACCAAGCCAGAAGCGGCTGTCCCGCGGAGAGCCAAGGCGTGCCTGGCCGTCCACGATTTCAAAGCAGATATCCCACTGCGGAGCAAAGGAGCGAGACAGCAACGCCAGCGAGCCAGCCTGGCTGAAGTTCAACCCGTTCGGCTGAGTTGCGGGGGCATCCTGTTCATAGAGCCGGATGGGCTGTCCATTGAGGTCGTTGTACTGTACCGACGGGGCGAAGAGCAGCGTCCGCGGCAGCGGGCTCAGGGTGTTATCCTTGAACCGCACCCAGATGTCCAGGGCATAGAGCACTCCCTGGCGCAGCCCACCGAGCTCGATAGAGTACTCCGGCTGCCCACCGGTGATGGAGAGCCGGCGTATGACACTCTGCGTTCCCATCTGCGTCAGCACCAGGAAGTAGTCCCGAAAAGCCGCCGATTGCTCCGAAGGGGAAGGCTTCCAGCGGACCCGCACCGTAGACTCGTTCACAATTGCAACTGCAGCTTCTGGAACTGGCGACGGGGACACCGTCTGTGTTGGGCTCAATGCGGGATTTTCCTCCACGCACCCCATCAGGAAGAGCACGCTCGCGGCAAGTCCTGCAAGGCCCATTCGGCGCATTGGAAGCTTCCTCTCTGTGGCACATGGCACCATCGGCAAGCGCAAATATACGCTAAACCGTTGGGCTCATGCAGCCGGTGCTTGGTTTCTTTTGGGCTTTGCCGGCAGCGGCGTAATTTCGGGTTTGGTGCAAGTTGCTCTGTCACTGGAGTGCGTTCATGGTCATCGGAGTCCCTCGTGAAATCAAGCCGGGCGAGAACCGAGTTGCCCTGACCCCATCGGGAGTGGAAATCCTCCGCCAGCATGGGCATACAGTGCTCGTTGAGCAAGGCGCCGGCAGCGGAAGTGGATTTCCCGATGAAGAGTACCAGCGCGCTGGAGCGGAGATTGTGGAGACAGCACACGAGGTTTATGCCCGCGCTGACATGATTGTCAAAGTCAAAGAGCCCATAGAACCCGAGTACGCCCTCATCCGCCCAGGGCAGGTTGTGTTCACCTACTTCCACTTCGCCGCCTCTGAGGAGCTGACCACTGCCATCCGGCGTAGCCGGTGTGTTGCTATTGCGTACGAGACTGTTCAGCGCGCCGATGGCTCTCTGCCGCTGTTGATTCCCATGAGCGAGGTCGCTGGTCGCATGGCACCTCAGGAGGGGGCGAAGTACTTGGAACGCACGATGGGCGGACGTGGCATCCTCTTAGGTGGCGTTCCCGGAACCGAGCCAGCTACCGTTGTCATCCTCGGGGGTGGGGTTGTCGGCACCAATGCCGCGAAAATCGCTGCTGGCTTAGGAGCCCGCGTAGTTATCCTGGACACCAACCTCTACCGCCTGCGCTATTTGGATGACGTCATGCCGCGCAATGTCATCACGATGGTTTCCACGCCGGCGAACATCCGCCGCGTCGTTCGCGAGGCTGATCTCGTCATCGGCGCCGTCCTGATTCCAGGAGCGAAAGCGCCGAAGTTGATCACGCGGGACATGCTCGCCGATATGAAACAGGGCTGCGTCATCGTGGACGTGTCCGTTGACCAGGGCGGTTGCGTCGAGACATGCCGGCCGACAACGCACGACAACCCCATCTACGTCGTGGATGGCGTCGTCCACTACTGTGTCGCTAACATGCCCGGGGCTGTCCCTGTGACCTCCACAATTGCCCTGACGAACGCTACACTGCCGTACATCGTAGAGCTGGCAGATAAGGGCTGGGAAACCGCCGTCCGGACCAACCCCGAGCTCTTAGCCGGGCTCAACATCGTGGATGGACTCATCACACATCCCGGCGTGGCAGAGTCCTTCGGCTTAGAGTACACTGACCCACGCCGTCTGCTGGGGTTGTCCGTCACTGCGTAAGCACGGGCTCTTGACACGGCTCAAAATAGCCCGCTGTCACGGAGCGTCACCAGACCTGGTGCTATACAGCCGGTAGCCTGCCATGCTTACCCGCTTGCTCTGCGTAGCAGCAGTGCTGAGCCTTGTGGCAAGCGCACAGTTTGTAGAGGACGCACTCCGCTTGACACGGCTTGATGCATACGTGACACCACGCGCAGGGGCTCTGGGCATTGGCTTTGTCAGCGTCGCTGATGACATTGCTGCCCTGGCTTACAATCCCGCCGGGCTCATCCTCATACCGGGCATAGAAGTCACAGGCGGACTCTTCTTCGCCCGCAACAGCACGGAGACCTCCTTCCTCACGACCCGAACCCCGGCTGCCTCCAACTCTACTGCCCTCACGCACTTAGGAGTCGCTACCAGCGAACGGTGGGGTAATACACGCGCGGCTATCGCCGTAGGCTATGCATTGGAGAACGACTACGAAACCCTGCTGCGCTACTCGGCTTTCAACCCCAGCAGCAGTATTGTTGACTACTGGACCCGCCAGACTCAGAATCCCCGCACCAATTGGGCGTTCCGCCTCTACTTGGCAGATACCGTGAACGGACGCATGGTCACGCCGGTCCGCGATAGTGTCCAGCAGAATGGCTTCGTCCGGGAACGGGGTGGATTGCATTCTCTCACTGGCGGCATCGCCTTTGAGCTCTCCCCGTGGGTTTCGCTGGGCTTGACAGTTGCCCTCAAGTACGGGCGCTTTACGTACAGTCGGGACTACCGCGAAAGCGATGTGCTCAACCGTTACAACTGGCTGGATACGGTCCAGTTCACGAATGTAGACTTCTCCGAACTCCAGCTCCGCGAGGACCTCACACAGGAGCTTACCGGCATCACGGGCAGCTTGGGACTTCTGTTCCGCATGGGCACCTTCTTCCGGGCTGGAGCAACGATCCGCTTTCCCACCTTCTTCCAAGTCCGCGAACGCTTCGCCCGCTCTGCCACGGCAGCGTTTGACAATGGAGACCGGGAAAGCCTCCGCGAGGAAGGGCAGAATTCCTACAATGTGCGCACCCCCTTCGTTTTCCAGGGTGGGATTGCGTTCCATATCCCGCAGGCAGGGCTCACTTTCACGGCAGGAGCCGCATATGCCGATGTGACCCAACTGGAATTCACCGATGCCCCGTGGGAAATCCTGCAGCTCAACCAGCTCATCGTCGAGCAGCTCGTCGGGCAGACGCTCTGGGGTGCAGGAGTGGAATGGCAGCTACCGCTTATGCCTGTGGTCCTGCGCGCAAGCTACAATAGCATCACATCGCCGTACGGGCGTGATATTCCCGGAGCGACAACCTCTATTGCCGCCGTCGGTGCTGGAGTATTCCTGGCGCCCAACATCCGGCTGGATGTCCTTATGCGCCGCATAGAACTTTCAGAGCTGCGACTCAACTACGGAGATTCCAGCTACGGCGTCTCCCAGTATACGCTGACCCGGACTCCCTTCACGATCGCAGCCGGATTGACCTACCGCTACCGATAACCCCTGAAGCACCCTGGGAAACTGCCAGCCATGGACGGAGCTGATAGCCGTTAGCAGTCTAGGTACTGAATCTGCCGCGCCTCAATCTCGCTGTGAAAGGCGGTAGTGTCCAACCTGCTTGACACGGCGGTATATCCCGTGAACCCGCACAGTCTGCCCATCCTGGGCTCAAGACTGTTGCAAGACAGGTCGCCAGCAAGCCTCCGTGGAAGTCGTCGGAGAAATTGCTCCTCTACTCTCGCTCATGGTTGCTAGTCTGAAAGCTCTGAAAAGCCACGTTGACGATGTGATGCGCCTCGCTGGCGGTGAGAACACTTTCGGCAATGCTCCTTCTCACCCTTTCCCCCTCGTCAGCCTTGAGTCTCTAGTAGCTAAAGGCCCCTGATGCCTACATCATTGCCGTTACTTAATAAAGTCGAGTGTCGTTTGGAGTCCGCAAATTCGAGCTACGTTCAAAATGGTCATGTTTACGAGTTGACCCCGACCTCATCTTCCGCCCGACACTGCGGCTAATCAACAGCATTGAAAGGCCTGCGAAAATATTGCGTTCAAGGTAGTGTGTTATTCACTTTGCAAAACACTTTTACGCAACTGCTCTACAATCTCCGTTTTTGCCAAAGCGAGCACAATATCGTTGGGTTGGAGTATTGTACTGCCAGAAACTACTTGGGCGTTATCATCTCGGATAACGGCGATGAGCAAGCAACCCTGCGGCAAGTTCAGTTCGCGCACAGGCTTGCCAACAACGGGCGAAGTAGCGGTCAGTCTCATTTCCAAGACTTCCAGGCCACCGCGACGCAAAAGAGCCAGCGGCACAAATTCGCTGGCAGCCACTTCCTGCTCAATGAGTTGGAAAAGCAAAGTCGTTGCACTGATCGTTTCGTTAATGCCCAACATCCGAAAGATTTCCTCGTTACGAGGGTTGTTGACGCGTGCGACCACTCTCGGGACGCCGAACCAATGCTTTGCGACTTGACAGATGACCAAGTTATCTTCGTCGTCGCCTGTTACCGCTGCGACCAAGTCAGCCCGTTCCATGCCCATCCGCACCATTGTCCGAATTTCACAAGCATCGCCATAGAAAACAGCGTCACCCAACTCTTCACGGAGCAGGTGATACCGCTGCGGTCGCTTTTCAACGAGCAAAACTTCATAGCCCTCTTGAAGTAGCGCTTTCGTCAATTGGTAGCCAACTTTTCCCCCACCAGCGACGATGATGTAATTTAGGTGTTTCCCTTCTGCGCTTGACCTATGTGCTGCGATTTGTTCGGGGGTCAGCAAATCTGCAGCGTAAAGGCGGTAGGCTTGTTTTGTCAGTTGCAAATAGTCGGTGATGCTTCGGTAAGGTCGGTCAAACAAGCGGTCAAACAATATGCCGGCAACAAACATCGTGGCGCTTACGGTTTCAATGCCCAACTCCCGATAAACTTGTGCTCTCAACGGGTCGTAAATGCGAGCGAGCACTTTTGGGACGCCGAACTTGAACTTGGCAATTTGGGATGCCACAATGTTAGTATTGTCACCGTTGGTCACCGCCAGAAAGACATCAGTACCTTCAATGCCTGCCTCTCGGAGCATCTCAACATCAATGCCTAAACCTGTTACCGTTTTGCCGCGAAAATTTTCACCTAAGCGCCGAAAGGCATCAGGTTCTTTGTCAATGATGCAAACTTCGTGCCCTTCAGCATCCAGCATGAGCGCCAAAGTTGAACCAACACGCCCACAACCCAAGATGACAACTCGCATAGGTCACTACCTCCCTTGCGTTTTCACACTGGCACAGTGTCAATGATGAGTTCGCAAGGTGGACGACGCAAAAGGGATTCGGCAGTGCGAGCGAAGAGACCCGGGACTCGGTTTTCAGCGAATTGAACGCCCAACACGATTAGATCGGCTTGGTAACTCCGAGCGGCTCGCCGGATGCCTTCATCTGCTTCGCGTGCTCGAACGATGTCCGTAATCGCTGTAAGTCCATGCCGCTCAACTATTTGCTCCGCTTGCCCCAGTGCCTTTTGGGCTCGTTCGTTGATTTCTTCAGGCAAAGGCGAATCCAAACCCAAAACTCGGGGCACTTCTATGGTGTAAGCCAACACGATGGTGGCGTTTTGCAAACGCCCTAACCTGCAAGCCAACTCAACGGCTCGCTTACTGTAGAACAGGTCAAGAATTGGCACTAAGATAGTGCGAGCTGCTTCAACAGAGTAAACGGCACGAGCAACTTCCTGCGGCAAAGGCTGTGGTAACCGAAGCATCCAAAACAGAGTCACTCCCAAAGTTGCCAAAAAGCCAATAGCAACCAAAACGCCCAAAGGATGCGGCTGCATCTTTCGATCACCTTTTGTAGGCACAAAGACATGGCATGGTAACTTGTGGCGATTCAACTTTGCCGTCAGGATAGAAGACACCCTCCAAAGTCTTGGAAGCCATGCTTTCACCTCCTTTGCCAATAACGCCAACGGACGATACCTAAAGCAATGACCAACAAACCTGCAACCGAAGAGATAACAAAGCCTTGCCAGCCCAAATTGCGTGCGATGGTGTATTGAACGCCACGCATGAGCATCATTGCACCGATGACGATGAGTAACAATGCAGCGATTTTTCGCCATGTTTTCATCCAGCACCACAACCTTAGTTCATTGTGGCTTGATAGCTGAATTTTCGGAACGGCGTCTTCTCCGCTCCAATTCAATTCGGAAGCGCTCGTAAAGTTCCCATTCACCTGTTTCTGCCAAAATTGCCAGTTGCTCTTCGTCCCAATCACGGGGAACACTACCGAATATGGGCTTGCCAGTTTTGCGCCGATACCAAACATAGTAGGCAATCCACGCGGCGACCCAGAGTGGTCCTACGATTCGGGCGATTTCGTGCGTCCACAAAACTATCACGACCATCAACGATGTGCCGATAACTCCCAAAATGCCCAACACGGGGATTTCCGCTTCTCCGACGCGAATGTTGAATGGGACTTTGTAAGGGCGCGGAGTGTGTGGCTCTTTAATGCGGAGCGCGACGAGCGCCGTCGTGCTCAAAAAGTAAGCCAGCATCGCACCGAAGGCATACATGTTCGCCATTGTTTCCAACGCTTTCCTACCGCTGAAGAAGGCAAATGTCGCTTGGGCAGCAGCCACGAAAGCGAAGAAAATAATACTTCGGACAGGGGTTCGGAACTTGGGATGGACATGGCTGAGCCAATTGCTGATAAGCCCTAACTCCGCCATGCTGTAAGCCAATCTTGACGAACCCATTACGCCCGTGTTGGCAGAAATGAGCACAATCGTTGCCGCCAAAATTGCCGCCATCGGTCCTGCCAAAAAGCCGATGTAGGGCAAATGGGTCGCAAGGTAAGCAACTGGGTCGCCCTCTCGCTGAGCAATGTCTTGCCAATGAACAATGCCGAGCGAAACTGTCGGGAACGCCAGAGCGAACATCAACACGACGACGATAAGCGCCAAAGATGTGCGAGGGATAACCGTCGCTGGGCGAACAGTTTCCTGTGCCGCTTGGGATACTGACTCCAAACCGACATACGAGATGACAGCAATACTGACAGCATAAAGCAATTGCTTGGTTGTTGGAAACTCGGTGTGCCACTGGTGCAGAAAAAGTTCAGGTCTCCATGCGAACGCGAAACCGATGACGATGATGGATGCCTCCATGAGCATATCCAAAGCGCCTAAAACTTCGTTGAACAAGGCAGATTCGCGAATGCCCTTGATGTTCAGCGCAGCAAGGAAAGCGATAAGCATGAGAGTTTCCACAAGCCAAATGAGGTTGACATGGTGGAACGGACCAATGTCAACAGCGAATTCACGGGCAGCAGGGAAGAAGAAGTTGATGTAGCCTGCGGATGCCATCGCGAACAAAGCAACATCAACGGTGTAGTCAAGCATCAAAGCAGCACCAGCAACCAAGCCCCAAAAGTCACCCAGCCCACGCAGGGTAAAGTATTGCCCACCTCCAGCGACAGGGTAAGCGGAAGCCATTTCGGTATAAGCCAATCCAACGAAGATGTAAACGATGCCTGCGATGGCGAACGCAAGCGGTGTTGCACCCTGCGCTGCAGCCATAACCAATCCGAGTGCGACATATACATCTGCTCCAACATCGGCGTAGCCCCAACAGAACGAACCCCAAACCGAAACTTCACGGCGCAACTTCATGGCGCTAGTATTGGTCGCGGGACATTCCTACCAGTTTCCGAGCACCTGCCGATAGCAAGCGGCGTACTCCACGTAGTGCTCGGCGGACTCTTCAATACGGCGTCGTTCCTCATCGGTGAGCTCGCGTACGACGCGAGCTGGCACTCCAGCAACCAGTACTCCGGACGGAACATGCTGCCCTTCGCGGACAACTGCACCTGCTGCCACGAGGCTATAGCTGCCAATACGAGCTCCGTCCAACACGCATGCGCCCATGCCGATGAGACAGCAATCCTCAACGACAGCCCCATGCACAATCGCCCGGTGCCCGATGGTGACGCGGCTACCGATGTGCACTGGGTGAGTGCTTGTGACATGGATGAGGCAGAGGTCCTGCACGTTTGTCTCTGCTCCAATCCAGACGCTGTTGATATCTCCGCGAATGACAGCGTTGAACCACACTGAGGTACGCTCGCCCAGCGTGACATCGCCAATGAGGCACACCCCTTCTGCTAGCCAAGCATCGGCAGCTATCTGCGGTGTCTTGCCATCCCAGGGCAGAATCAGCAGCATGAGGGATACCGATACCGTTAGACTCCTTCAGCGACAAGACGTCGTGCCATCGCCAGCGCTCCGTCCAGAGCGGTGCCGTGGGGTAGCTGCAGGCGATAGTCGGGAATCTGGGCAAGGCGTTCGCGGAAGAGCTGTGCCAACAGTGTATGGTTCTCCAGCATGCCCCCCAGGAGAGCTAACGGAATCGGGCGGCGCCGGAAGTGCCGCCGTAGTGGGAGCAGGAGCTCAACCAAATGGTCAGCAGCTCGGACGAGAATAGAGTGGCAGACAGCGTCTCCCTCTTCAGCACACGCCATCACAAGGGGGGTGAGCACTGGGTAGTCAAAGAGACGCTCATTGTACGCAGCCACAATCGTGCGGGGCTGTTCCAGCCGAATGCTCGGATAGAGCTCGGCTAACTTCTGAGCCAGCCGCGTTGGCTGTCCGCGTCCGTCCAGCGCGCGGACAACCGCCGTCAGCCCCTCGCGTCCGATCCACGCCCCACTACCCTCGTCGTCCAGCTCGATACCCCATCCCCCGCAGCGGACAAGCTCCCCTGAGGGGGTACGCCCAATGGCGATAGTGCCCGTGCCGGCAATTAGGACCACCCCTGGTCGCCCTGCGAAAGCGCCTTCAACAGCAATCTCGGCATCGCTGACGACACGGAGCTCCCCGAGCAGTACGCGCCGCTCACGCGCCATCCAGCGCAGCACTTGTGCCACTCGCTGCTGCTCCTCAGGCAACCACACACCAGCGATGCCAGCAACGACGGCATCGTAGCCGGCAACACCGGCTTGCTCCCGCAGCTCGCTCAGGGCATTGACTAATCGCTCGCATGCCTCGCCAATCCCAACGGCACCGATGCGGACAGTGCCGATTTCTGCCGTTGCCACCGTTGTATCGCCCACGGCCACGACCAGCCGCGTCCGAGAACCGCCCCCGTCAATGCCGGCAACAACCGCTGGCTGGGGCTCTACTGCGTCGTTGCGCCTTCTTGCCCGACTGGCGGCTGCCATCCTGCACGCTTCCACCGAATCAGCTCAATGGTCACATTCCCCACGTACACCCGCATCTTTGCCCGAATTGGCACCCGCGCCTCGTCGTCGCTAAACCACCCTTCGAAGGAACCGGTAAGCCCATAGACGCCAGTCCAATTCGCCGACCCCCGAAAATACACTGTCCGTATCGGATACGGCAGCGCACTGATACGTACCAGCTCGCGTCGCCCCGTAAAGTGAATCACCGTGGCGAAGGTATCCGCAGTCACAACAGTAGGGAAGCGGTAAACCTTGCCCGAGGTGAGAAAGCGGCGCGCTGCAAACAGGATTGAGAGCCCTTCGTTCATCCGTGTCCGCAGTGTGTACTGGCGCCGGATGGCTAGCTTCCCACCCCGCCACTCTTCTGCCACGAGTACACGCCGTGTGTAATCAAACACGTACTTGCCGTACTGTTCGGGCTCGTCCCCCTGCCGAACTCGCCCTTCAAACCGATAGGTAAACGCTGCCGAGGTGTCCAGCCAGCTATAGAAGACGCCCCAGAGGCTCAAGAAGGGGATGTTGGGATGTGACTGCATGTACGCGGCGGTTCGGACAGCCGGTATTCCATTGAGCGTATCGACAGCTTCGGTTACAATGCGGATTCTCCCCAGCGAGATCCCAAAGTAACTGACGTCGTACTCCAACTCTTCCCCAAGCTGCAGCAGTTGTGCTGCTGCAACGGCAGCGCTCAGGGATAGCAGTATCCCACCCACACCGCTCCGGAACCACATCCTGCGGGACTAAATAGGGTCTGACTTTACTGGAGTCGCGCAATACGGATTGCCTCCGGGAAGAGCTCCAGCGCCCGTTGTGCCTGCCGATCTACTTGCAACATCACGGCAGCGAAGGCATTGTTGCCCCAGAGTGCCCGTCCAATCTGGGCTTTGATCACGTGCTCAATGTAGTTCGCATCCCTTCGGAAGAGCTCTTCATCCCAGGTGATATTGCGCTCGCGCGCCATCTGCCGCAGCCGCTCCAGCACAGATGCAGGAAGGCGAAATTCCCGCACAAACGCCCAGTAGTTCTCCCCATAGCGCTGCTCTAACTCTGCGCGATGGCGGCTCAAGTACTCCTCGGCAACCTTCCAGAAGAGGCCATTCCGACGCAGCTCCACACTGAGCCGTGTCGTCGTGTCGGAACGCACGATGTAATCCGGCGTAATCCCACCACCGCCCAACACCGGGCGTCCTCCAACAGTGTAGAAGACCGGACGACTGGAGTCGGCACGCTCTCGTTCCCTATGGGTGATATTCTCGCCCTCCTGCTCCACAACTCCCTCGTCAGACCAGATGTACTCCTGGCGGCTCTTTCCCTTATACGGCCGCTGGATGACGCGACCGGATGGCGTGTGGTAGAACGACACCGTCACCCGCAATCCAGAACCATCGGGCAACTCAAACTGGCGCTGGACAGACCCCTTCCCGAAGGTAGTCTCGCCAACGATGAGTCCGCGGTCCAAATCCTGGATTGCCCCGCTGACAATCTCGCTGGCGGAAGCAGAAGCACGGTCAACCAGGACAATGAGCGGTGTGCGCTCAAATTCCTGCCCACTGCGGGAGTAGAAGTCCTCGTTGAACTCTGGTACCCGACCACGGGTGTACACAATGCGGTAGCCACCGGGAATAAACTCATCGGCAATCCGAATGGCTTGGTCCATGAAGCCGCCAGGATTCCCCCGCAAATCCAGCAGCAGCTTCCGCATTCCTTCCGCGCGCAAACGTTGCAAGGCATCGTAACATTCTCGGTACGTCGTCGCCGAAAAGCGGTTGATACGAATGTAGCCGATATCCGTGCCCTCAATGACGAAGGCTGCATCCACGCTGTAAATCGGAATGCGGTCCCGCGTGATGGTAAACTCCAAAACGTCCTTGACGCCAGGGCGCCGAATACCCACACGAACAGTTGTTCCTTTCGGTCCCCGCAGTTTGCGCGGCACCTCGCTCCGCGACAGCCCAACGGCATTCTGCCCATCGATAGTCACAATCTTGTCACCGGCTTGGATGCCCAGAGCTTCTGCAGGTCCACCCGCAATCGGGGCAATGACCGTAATGGTGTCGTTGATGACGTCAAACTCAATGCCGATGCCCTCAAAGCTGCCGCGGAAGTCCTCCTCCACGCGCTGCATCTCGCTGACGGGGATGTAGACCGAGTGTGGGTCCAAGCTATCCAGCATCCCCTTGATAGCCGCTTCGACCAGCCGCTGCGAGTCGACGTCCTCCACGTAGTTGCGGTAGATGTAGTTCAAGGCATCGCTGAACTTGCGAATCTGTTCGTACACGTTGTCCCCCGACACCAAGGGGCGCACCCACAATCCGATGGCAACTCCCACCACCAGCAACCCGAGAGCTCCAGCCAGCCGACGACGAAGGTCCTGCATAGCGTGCCTTGGCTATCCGTACTGACAACCGCAAGGCAGTGACGAAGGATACAACATCCACAGTGTGCCTCCCGCCCCAGCTACCCAGCCGAGCGGATGCAGTAGTCCCACCGGGCTGCTGAGCATGTTTCTTGACAGTAACGCCGATTCGGCGATGGGAGTGTCTATTTTTGCACTGTCCTCCTCACACGGTATCCCGCAATGCCCCGAGTTCTGAGCTACGGGATAGGATTGTGCAGTCTGCTCTCCGCTGTTGTCGCAGCACCACCTCGCCTTGTCGTGGTGGTGGTCTTTGACCAGATGCGCGGCGATTACCTCTGGCGCTGGGAGCCCTTCTGGGAAGACGGCTTCCAGAGGCTCCTTGCAGAAGGCTTCGTCTACTCCCGCTGCTTCCACGAGCACGCAGCAACGGTAACGTGCGCTGGACACGCAACGATTGCCACTGGCGCTGCCCCAGCGTACCATGGCATCATCGGGAATGCGTTTACCATTGAATGCTGTTCTCCTCGGCTGACCGGCTGCGCCCAGGACACGGCGGGGAACCCTTCGACGGTCTGGCTGCGGCTTCCGACCGTTGGGGATATCCTGCGGCAGCACTTCCCAGCGTCACGGAGTGTGTCGCTTTCTCACAAAGCACGAGCAGCTCTCATGATGGGCGGTCATGCGCCGACTGCTGTCTTCTGGTTAGACCCCGACCGGGAAGGGCTCGTCAGCGCACCGAGCCTGCCTGTCCCGGCATGGCTGCAGGAGTGGAACCGGCAGCACTCGCCCTACCGGTATGCCGACAGCGTCTGGTATCCCATACTCCCGGCATCGCTGGCACCGCCCGACTCAGTACCGTGGGAAGCACCTTTTCCGGGCGGGAGCCAGGCGTTCCCACACCGCATTTCGCCCGAACCTGGAACGTTCTGGGACTGCTTCCTGCTGTCGCCGTTCTCCGTTGAGTGGCTCTTCTCCGCAGCTCGTGCTGCCATCGTACACGAACAACTGGGCACGGACACCATCCCCGACCTCCTCTGGATAAGCGTCTCCACGACAGACGTTGTCGGGCACCTCTTTGGTCCGGATAGCCGCGAGCTGCTGGAGCTCTACCTGGCGTGTGACCGCATCGTGGGCTCGTTCCTTCGCTTCCTGGATAGCACCATCGGACGCTCGCAGTACGTGCTGGTGCTGAGTTCAGACCACGGAGTCGCTCCCATCCCCGAGATGCTGGCGCGCACCAACGGCAACGCCTATCCGGGCATTGACGCTGGGCGCATCTCTGTGGAAGAGCTGACACTGTTTCTCCACCGCAAGCTCGCAACTGCCTTTGGTCCCCGTGCAGGCGCTTGGTGGTTCACCGTAGAACCTCCCCTGCTGGTGCTGCACCGCTCCGCTATTGCCGATGCTGGGGTTGATGCTGAAGCTGTTCGGGACAGCCTCGTGTCGTGGCTCCGCCACTATGAAGGCATCGGTATCGCAGTTCCAATGCCTCTGCGCTCCTCCACGGCACAGGACCGCTCCCTTTCGGATATACTGCAGCGACTCTTGCACCGCAGCTTCCTGCCTGAACGAGCTGGCGATATTGTCTTCTACCCAAAGCCCTTCTGGGTGATAGGCACCGAAGTCCCTACCACCCACGGAACGCCGTACGAGTACGACCGCTCCGTTCCTTTGGTGTTCTTCGGCGGCTCTATCCCTGCTGGCAAATCTTCAGAGCCCGTTTCAACCGAGGACATCGCTCCGACCATTGCCGCCTTCCTTGGACTTTCCCTGCCGACGGCAAACGGCCGAGTCCTCCCACTCAGGGTTCCTTGAGGCAGCACTTCCTCTACTGGCGGCGCCACTTGATCGTGCAGCCAATTGCGCGCGTCTCCGTCACCGCTGGCTTCTCTCCGCGAAGAAGAGCATTGACAGCATCGGCAACGTAACGACGTGTGACCGCCTCGGCGCTCTCCGTATTATCGTCAATTGCGCCGATATAGGCAACGGTGAACGCGTTGCCCTGCCGCTTCAGTACGTAGACATGCGGTGTCCGCCGAGCCCCGAATCGGCGAGCCACCTCCTGGGTTTCGTCCCAGACGTAGGGGAACGGGTATCCCTTCTCGGCTGCCCGCTGCTGCATCTTCTCAAAGGAATCCTCCGGAGAACGCTCCGGGTCATTGGGCTGAATCGCCAGCACGGGGAAGCCCTTCGGTGCAAATTCCCGGTGGAGCTCAATGATGCGCTGTTCGTATGCCTTCGCATACGGGCAGCTGTTGCAGGTGAAGACCACAATCACCCCTTGAGCATCTCGGGCGTACTGGCTGAGCGCGAGCATCTTTCCATCCACATTCCGAAGCTGAAAGTCCTGCACCGTATCGCCAACCTGATAGGCGAACGCCGTCACCGCGAGAACCGCAACGGCAATGCTACTGCGCACAATCATCGCTGGTAGAGGAACTGTTGCACATACCGCTCTATGTCGTCAGCCGTGAGTTCGCCTTCGTGGAGTAGCGCCAACGAATCCGAAGCACGCCAGAGAAGCGTTGCTGGCAGACTGCCCGACCAGTCTGGATGGATGGTATCAATCCACTCCGTACCGCGACCGTACGATAGGAGAAACACCGGAGCGAAGAGCTTTCGGCGGCGTACAAACGGTTCAACTCGGCTTGCCCACTGAGAGCGAAAATCGACGTTGACCAACCACACCCGCACTGGTGCGTTGCGGTAGCGCCGCGCCAGAGAATCCAGCAACGGCAACTCTTCAATGCAGGGACGGCACCACGTTGCCCAGAAGTTGACAAGCACGAGCGTATCACCCTGATGCCAGAGCTGCTGGCGTAGCTGCGTTGGTGTCAGGACGGGAAGCTGCTCTCCCGCCGTGATACTGGCAATTCCAGCAGCAAAGACAATCGCACAATGCCTCATGAGCACAGCACCGACTGTGCGCTGTCAGACGTTGGGCACCACTCTCTGGTTTAGTCACTCGAAGACTTTCCAGAAGAGCGGCGTGCTGGTGCCTGTAGGGGCTGCTCGCAGCGCCGAGCTGCCACGATATCCAGCGAGGTCTGTGGAAAGCGCCGGACAAACAGAGCCATTTCCCCAAACGGCAGGAGACAGAAATCGCTCTCGTCTGCTGCTGTGTTGAGCTCTACCAGTGGCTCTGGCGCTTGCCACTGCCCATCCCACCGCCGCACGCTTATAAAGAGGTCATAGCCCCCAGCCCCTCCGTGTCCATTGGAAGCAAAGAAGAGCGTGTCCACCGAGGCAAGGTAGGGCGTGATTTCGTTGCCGGGTGAGTTCAGAAGACGGAGGTTCTCCGGTAAGCTCCAGCTTCCATCTGCTTGCCGGAAGCATATCCAGAGGTCCGTACCACCCTGTCCGCCGGGGCGGTCAGAAGCAAAGACCATGAAGCTCCCATCGGGAGCAATGGTGGGATGCGCTGTGAAGGCCTCCTCAGCCCCAACACGGAGCTCCGGAACGTCATCCCACCGCCAGCTTCCATCAGGCTCTTGGCGAACGCGGGTCACCTGCAGGTATGCTTGCCGACGTCCGGGATGATACCGGCACACGTAGAGCCATCCATCAGGAGCAGGCGCAGCGCAACAGAGATGATGTCCCGGCACTGCCAGCCCGGGTAGCTCCCGCGGCGGGCTCCAGCCTGTGTCGTGCCAGACAGCGCTGTAAATGCGTGATACGCCTCCCCGCGTTGAGCTCAAGAGAAGCTGCCCACGCTGCCGATCCCACACGGGTGCGAAATCGTCGCCGGACGAATTGAGCGCAGCGATTCGCCCCACTTCACACCACTGAGCTCCCACAGGCAGCACAACGCAGCAGAGCACAACGAGCACCCAGCTCATGGCTCCTCCAAGAGCTGCTGCAGCTCCGCTTCCCGCCCGAATATCACCAAAATATCGCCCTGTTCAACGACGGTCTCAGGGGTTGGCACACCGATGACCCGTGCCCGCTCGTGCTGCCCCAAGCTCAACAACCCACCCCGCTGTTCTACCCGTTTGATGGTAACGAGGTTGACACCGTAGCGCTCGCGTAAGCGGAGTTCGCGGAGATTCTTGCCCACGAAGTGGGTCGGCGCCTCTATCTCCACGATGCTATACTCGGGCGAGAGCTCAAAGGCTTTCCGCACTCTGCCCAGCAGAAGCCGGTTTGCTAACGCTTCGGCAGCCTCTGCTTCGGGCAGAATCAGCTCCTGCACACCCATCAAGCGCAGCAAGCGCTCGTGCACCGGAGAAACCACCCGGTTGATGATCCGCTTGACCCCGATTTCCTGTAACGACGCTGTCGTCAGGAGCGAGCTCTGAAAGTCCTCGCCAATAGCGACAACCACGACGTCCATATCGCGTAGCCCCAGCTTCCGCAGTGGGCGGGCCTCCGTGGAGTCCAGCACCACAGCAATTGCTACTCTGTCTCGCAGGAGCTCTACCTGCTCCGGATTGCGGTCAATAGCTATGACTTCACAGCCCTCCTCCGTCAGACGTAGCGCTAAGTTCCGCCCAAAGTGCCCCAGACCGATGACAGCAACACGAAGGCTCATGGCAGACTCCCATCACGTAATGACAACTGGCTCGCTCGGATAGCGGTAGCGCTCCGCCGGACGCGCAGGCAGCAATAGCGATAGCACCGTCAACACCCCAACACGGCCGACGAGCATCATCACGCACAACAGTAGCTTTGCTGCCGTTCCCAACTCTGGGGTAATCCCCCGCGAGAGTCCCACTGTGCCCAGTGCGGATGCTGCTTCAAAAAGGACATCAATCCACGAATGGCGTGGCTCAAGGAGCTGCAGCACAAATGCGCTCATCAACAGGACTGCTGCCGAAGCCACCACCGCTGACAGTGCTTTGACGACGCTTTCTACGGGTATCTCCCGGTGAAAGAGCTGCACACGCCCTTGCCGTAACAACTGTACGGCCCCAATGAGTGCCACTGCTAGGGTCAGCGTCTTGACTCCTCCGCCCGTTGACGCCGGTGAGGCTCCAACCCACATCAAAAAGACCACCACCAGCGACGCCGGCACCGAGAGCTCACTCATCGGCACGCTGTTGAATCCGGCCGTCCGCGGCACCACAGCCAGAAACAGCGCCTGAAACCACTGCTCCTCAGGCGAGAAGCTCCGAAAGACCCCATCTCGCTCAAACAACCACAACACGACCGTACCACCGACAATGAGCGCAGCCGTTGTCAGGAGCACTAACCGAGCACTCACCGGCAGCCGATGCTGCAAGCGCCACACCTTCCCCTTCCATGGGCGCAGTGCTAACAGCGCAGATAGCACTGGAAACCCTAACCCACCGAGGACAACCAAAGCAGCAACCACAGCCAAGTAGGGTACATTCTGCTGCTGCGCGATCAAATTGTCTGAATAGAGCGCGAAACCCGCATTGCAGAATGCCGAGACCGCATGGAACAGCGCCCGAAACGCTCGCTCCGCTTCTAGCGGCAGTCCACCCCCATCGTACCAGTACAGCAGAGCTGCCCCGACAAACTCCACCGCAAGGCTCAGCCCAACAATCTGGAATACCAACTGCCGCATCTCAGCAAGACTCTCCACGGCGAATATCTCTCCAAGCAGCACACGCTCCCGTACCCCCAAGCCAGCAGTGAACAGCAGCCCAAAGAAGCTCATGAACGTCATCAGCCCCAAGCCCCCTAACTGGATCAGCACCAGAAGCACCACCTTCCCCACTCCCGTGAATGTCGTTGCTGTGTCCACAACAGTCAATCCTGTCACACACACTGCGCTCGTTGCCATGAAGAGTGCATCCACAAGGCTTATCCCCCGAACCGTCGCCGCTGGAAGCAGTAGGAATCCGGTGCCAGCAAGGCTCAACAGCACGAAGCTCAGCAACAGCAGTGCCCCAGGGTGTATTTCCCACAGCCCAATGCGGGCGTGGTTCCTCACCGCTCGCACAGCCAAACTGCTCACCACAAGGGCCTGCGTCAACACCAAATACACCAGCACGACTCGCTCCCAGTCCACACCCGGTAACAGTACGTGAACCCCTTGCTGTACGACCCGCCGAAACGCCAGCAGGGCAACCGCTACCACAGCAACTCCAAGCTCTACCCAATGCGAGCGCACATACCGCCATGGATGCGCAACTACAAGGATCCGAGCACCTTCCTGCACGACGAACGCCCCCAAGACAGCAGCCGTGAGACGCTCCACCCATGCGCCCCTTATCTGAAAGCCTACTTCAGCCAGGAGGAGAGCAAACGCTCCAACCCCACACAGCAGCAGGACAGCGTTGCTCGCCTGCCATACCCAGCGGAAGCGCTCCGACCGCAGAAGAACACTCATCCGCCCTGAACGGCATCAGCTATGGACACACTAAATTTGCGCCGTGGTTGCCCTATGACGCCACGAAACTATGAAGTCTCTCCTGCTCCTTCTCTCGGCTGTTCTCATTCTGGTTCTGGGCTGTCAACGGAAGCCAGAGCCGTTCCCATCCGCCCGTCCGCCGTCTGTCCCGGCTCGACTCCCTGCTGGCTACGACAGTCTGCCCCAACTCCTGCAACTGTCGTACACGATCGGAGAGCGCACCTACCTCTTGATTGCCGTCCCTGCAACCTCTGAGGAGGCATGGCTTCCGTGTGTGGTGGACTCCATCGTCGTCCTGGTAAGCACACCTGCCGATAGCGTGTACGCCCCCTACCGCACACTCCGCGACGAGGTTGAAGGCTCCTGTCTCTCGCATCCCGAAAACGAAGAGGCTCCAGCAGTTCTGATAGAGCCTATCGCCGGCGGCAAACAGCATGTGCTGATTCTCCACCTCTGGGACGGAGGCAACAGCCTCGATGCATTCCGCACGGAAGTGTGGACGTTCCCTGAGCTCAAGCCCGCGGCTTCGCTGAGCGCCTCAGACATTGTGCGGCTATCGCCCGATAGTGTCCTGGTTGCTATTAGCCACACGAGCTTCATGCCCGACGATGATCTTGACGTCCCACGCGCCCTCTACGCCTCAGTCGTCGCTACGTTTGCTGTTTTGGAGCCTGGGGTTGACTCAGCCCGCGTTGAGGAGCTGTGGCGTCTGTTCGCTGAAGAACAGCGGCAGCGAGCCCTCCGGACGTATGACTCTATCCTGCAGCACCACCGGCCGGACGACTACGAAGGTCCGCTTGTCTGGAGCGCTATTGACTACATCGTTTTCAGCCGCTCCCTGAATAAGGGCAGTGAAGCCCGAGCGTTCTTCCGCCGTGAACAGCCCCGCCTCCAGCGCCTGCTCCAGGATTCCGCACTCGTTGCCTACATCCGTTCCGCTCTCACAAGCCCAACTGCCTCGCAAGTCCTGCGGTACGCCGTATTTTCGCGTGCTTCCAATGGTTTCCTCAGTCACGGGAACATGCACATACCCTATGCAGCCGGCTATTCCGCCCACCGTCATTGAACGGCTCCATGCACTGTGTACAGCTCACGGCTGCCATCTCTTGGAGGCTCGTCTCGTTGGGCTGCCGGGACGACAGCGGCTGGTGTTGTACATTGACAACGAAACCGGAATCACGCACCGCGAGTGTGCTGCTGTCTCCGACGCTGTTCTGGCAGAGTTTGCCGATGACCCCTTCGGGGAAGAGTTCCAGTTCCTGGAGGTCTCTTCTCCTGGCGTTGACCGCCCGCTGACCTTCCCGTGGCAGTTTCCTAAGCACATCGGGCGGCAACTCCGCTGCGAGCTTGCAGACCACTCCGTCGTTGAGGGAACCCTGGAAGCTGTCAGCCCCGAGGGCATCCACCTCCGCCGCCGGCACGAACAGCGGCTGGTACCCTTTGCTGAGCTCGTCCGTGCATACGTTCTCGTGCAGTGGTAGTGTCACAACCGTTTCTGCCTCATGCCACGGCGCAAACGCCACGCTGAACCCGACAAGCAGCAAATCGTTGCTGCCTTTACAGAAATGGCGCGCCAAAAGCGCGTCGACCGCGACCTCCTGCAGGGCATTCTGGAGGAGACCTTCCGCTACATGGTCCAGAAAAAGTACGGGCCAACCGCTGAGCCGGAAATCGTGCTCAACATGGACCGAGGCGACATTGAAATCTACCTGGTCCGGAAAGTTGTGGAAACGGTAGAGGACCCGGGCACGCAGATCTCGCTGCAGGAGCTCGCCGAACGTGGTGAGGAGGGCTACTCCGTCGGTGACGAATACGTGGAGGAAATTCGCCTGGAAGACCTCGGCAAAGAGTTCGGCCGCCGGATCATCGCCGTTGGGATGCAGCGGCTGGCTCAGCGCATCCGGGAAGTAGAGCGCGAGAACATCTACACCGAGTACAGCAGCCGCGTCGGCGAGATCATCCTGGGCGAAATCTACCAAGTCCGCCGCGGAGATGTCTTGGTGCTGCACAACAAAGTTGAAATGCGCCTTCCCCGCGAAGAGCAGATTCCCGGGGAGCGGTACCGCAAAGGCACCACTATCCGAGCTCTCATCAAGGAAGTACGTCCCAGCGGGGGTCCGGGTGGGATTCCTGACATTATCCTGTCGCGTGCGGATGAGAACTTCCTCCGGCAGCTCTTTGAGCTGGAAATCCCAGAGGTGTACGACGGCATCGTCGAAATCAAAGCCATTGCTCGGGAACCGGGCGAGCGGGCCAAAGTTGCCGTCATCTCACACGATGAACGCGTGGATCCCGTCGGTGCCTGTGTCGGCATGAAAGGCATCCGTATCCACTCCATCGTGCGTGAGCTCAACAACGAGAACATCGACGTCATTGAGTACTCCGAGGACCCTGCCACCTTCATTGCCCGAGCCCTCCAGCCAGCCCGTGTCCTCAGTGTGGAAGTCCATCCGGAAACTCGCAGCGCCGTCGTTGTCGTGCCGAACAACCAGGTCGCCTTAGCGGTCGGACGGAACGGGCACAACGTACGGCTCGCCAGTAAGCTGACGGGTTACGCAATCACGCTCGTCAAGGAAGCTCCCGAAGACATTGAGCTCTTTGAGTTCCGCGAAGAGCTCGGGCGCGAGCTCTACGAGCAGCTCATCGAAGCCGGCATTGACACAGCGCGAGAATTCTTAGAAGCCGATCCTGAAAAGCTCCTCCGCATCCCTGGCATGACCAAGGAACTCCTCCTGGAGCTGCGCCAGATTATGCTGGAGGAGTTTGACGAGCAGGAAGACCCCGCTATCCGTGAACGGATTCTCGCCCTGGAAGTGCCCACCGAACCAGAAGCCACAGCGGAGCCGGAAGCCGAGCCAGAACCCGAAGCAGCAGAGCCCCAACTGGACGCACCAGGTGAATCCGCTGCCCCAGCAGCCGAGTCCGAGCCAGCTCCGCCGAGCTCTACATCCGATAGCAGCACCGCCCCTTCCGCCCAAACCCGCCGCTCCATCTTGGAAGCTGAAGATGTTGAAGAAGTCTTTGCCGCCGAGCAAGCTCGTGGCTACTACGGCGGCGAAGACGACGAAGATACCGACGATGACGAGGAACCCTACCGCCTCTCCGACGAACGCACTTATCCCGAAGATGAAGACCAATCAACCTAACACTGGCTCATGACCAAGGAGCTGCTCGACATCAAAGCCCCTATCCCGCTGTACCGCTTAGCATCGCTCATCAACGTGAGCAAGGACAGCATTGTTGAGTTCCTTAGCTCGCGGGGCTACCCCATCTCCAACAAGCCAACCGCGATGCTGACCGAAGACATGCTCCAGCTGGTGCTGGAGAAGTTCCGCAAAGATCTCATCGCCTCGGAGAGGCGACGGGAAAAGCTGGATAAGACCAGCGTCCGCCCGCCTACCAAACGCAAAGCTCGGGAAGCGTCTGCGGAGAAAGAGACTGCCGTAGCTGTTTCCGAATCCACAACGGCCCCCACTGTAGTCACCACAACGCCCACCCCCGAACCAACACCTCAAGAGGTCTCCTCCGAGCCTGAAGCTCCGGAGGTTGCCACAGCCGAGCTATCCGAAACCGATGGGATTCGCGCCGACACTACTGAGAGTGCCCCCACCGAAGCAGTGGTTGAAGAGGCAGAAACCCCCGAAAGCACTCCGTCGGTTGTGCCTGAAGCTCCTACCGAGGAGTCCGCAGTGTCCTCCGTAGCCGAGCCAGTCACAGCCGAACCTGCCACAGAAGCCCCCTCTGCCACAGAAGCCCCGACTCTGCCGTCACCACCTAAGGAAGCATCCACCGAGACCGCCGAAGAGCCGACCAAGGCTACCACCTCTGGAGAGCGGCTCCGCGAGGTTATCTCCGTAACTCCAGAGGGTGCTGTGAGGACGGCAAATACAGGCGGTCTGCGCGTTCTCGGCAAGATCGAGCTCCCTGTGGAGGAACGCCGTCGCGGACGCCGTGGTGAGAAAGCTGCGAAACCGGAAAAGCCCACGCGCCCATCCAAACAGCCCCCAGAAGCTCCTACAACAGCAGCCCGTGGTCGCCGCCCCGAACAGGTGGGGAAGCCTCAACAACGCGTAGCCGCCAGAGAAGCTGCTCAGCCGCAGCCTCCAGTGGTCTCTCCGCCTCCAGTGGCGCCTCAGGAGAAGCCCAAAATGCCTGTTAAACGGCGCAGAATCACCATCGGGGAGGAGGCGGCTGTTCCCAAAGCGCGGCGGCGACGCATCCTGGAAGAAATCAGCCAAGAGGAGATCTCGGAGGCAATCCGCCAAACGTTGGCCGGCCTGGACGAGGGGATAACCCTCCGCCGCTTCCGGCAAAAGCGCCGTGCCGAACGCGAGGCATCCCGCCTCCAGGCTCAGGAGGAGCCGCAAACGCCCGTTCTCCGCGTGACAGAATTCCTCACAACCGCTGAGCTTGCCCAGCTCCTGGGCGTCTCACCCTCGGATATCATTGGTAAGTGCCTCCAACTGGGGCTGATGGTGACCATCAACCAGCGCTTGGACCGCGATACCATTAGCCTCATTGCCGCCGATTACGGCTACGAGGTGGAGTTCCAGGATGTGGAAGAGGCGGAAGAGCTGGTAGACGAGCCCGATCCCCCCGAGAGCCTCCAGCCTCGTCCCCCGATTGTTACAATCATGGGGCACGTAGACCACGGGAAGACCACGCTGCTGGACTACATCCGGCAGACTAACGTCGTCGCCGGCGAAGCTGGTGGCATTACGCAGCATATTGGAGCGTACCAAGTCAAGCTGCCGGATGGGCGCCTCATCACGTTCTTGGACACACCTGGGCATGAGGCCTTTACGGCTATGCGTGCTCGCGGGGCTCAAGTCACCGATATCGTCGTCTTGGTTGTCGCTGCCGATGACGCTGTCATGCCACAGACGGTGGAGGCAATCAACCACGCCCGCGCGGCAAATGTCCCCATCATCGTCGCTATCAACAAGATTGACAAGCCCGAGGCAAATCCCGATCGCATCCGCCAGCAGCTTGCCGAGCACGGTGTGCTGGTTGAGGAGTGGGGTGGACCACACCAGTGTGTAGAGATTTCTGCACTGACGGGCAAAAACGTGGACTTGTTGCTGGAGAAAATCCTGCTGGAGGCAGAACTGTTAGACCTACGAGCGAATCCGAACCGCCCTGCCCGCGGCACCATCATTGAAGCTCATCTGGACAAGGGGAAGGGTCCGGTTGCAACCGTTATCGTGCAGAAGGGAACGCTGCGCATTGGGGATGCCTTCGTTGCAGGACTCCAGTACGGGCGGGTCCGTGCTCTCTACGATGAGCGGGGCAATCGCGTCGAGGCAGCTCCACCGTCTACCCCTGTCCAGGTTGCTGGCTTTGACGGGTTGCCCGAGGTTGGCGACAAGCTCATCGTCGTCGAGGATGAACGCCTGGCGCGCCAGATTGCTCAACGTCGGCAGCAGCTCAAACGCGAACAGCAGGCACGGCGCCTTCGCCAGATTACACTCAGCGACCTCTCGCAGCGCATCCAAGAGGGGCGCTCAAAAGAGCTCCGCATTATCCTCAAGGGCGATGTGGTGGGCTCAGTAGAAGCCCTCACCAACGCCCTCTTGCGGCTGTCAACCGACGAGGTGCGCGTTGAGATTATCCACTCCGGCGTCGGGAGCATCACGGAAGCAGATGTCATGTTAGCAGCGGCATCGGAAGCTGTCATCGTCGGCTTCCAGGTCCAGCCCACGGCTGCTGCCCGCAAGCTGGCAGAGTCCGAAGGCGTTGATATCCGGACCTACCGCATCATCTACGAATGCTTGGATGAAATCAAGCGGGCACTCGAAGGGCTGCTGAGCCCCGAGGTGAAAGAGGAGATCCTCGGGCACGCCGAAGTCCGGCAGGTCTTCCACATCAGCCGCATCGGTACAGTTGCTGGCTGCTACGTCACCGACGGCGTCATTCAGCGCAATGCCCGTGTCCGCGTGCTCCGTGATGGCTTGCCCATCCACACGGGCACACTCTCCTCGCTGAAGCGCTTCAAAGAGGATGTCCGCGAAGTCAGCGCCGGTTACGAATGTGGTCTGACCGTCTCCGACTTTGAGGACTTTCAGGAAGGCGATATCATTGAGGCTTTCCGGCTCGTTGAGCAGAAACGCACCCTTGATGTCTAATTGGGCGCGGGAGCCCCATGTCTATCAAGACCGAACGCGTTGCCAGCCTCCTGCAGATGGTCCTGAGCAAACCGCTGCGCAAAATCGCCGAAGAGCTCTCCCCGAAGCTGCTGCTGACAATCACCCGGGTGCAAATGAGCGGCGATTTGCGGTATGCTACCGTGTATGTGAGCATCTACGGTGCTCCTGTGCCTCCTGAACAAGTGCTCCAGCGCCTGCAGCAGGAGCAGCGTAAGCTGCGCGAGTACATCGCCGAACACACGCGGCTGCGGCATATCCCGGAGCTCCGCTTCCGGCACGACACATCTGCAGCATATGCTGAGCGTATCACCGAGCTCCTCAACCAAATCAACCAACAGCGCTCCGCTGACAGCAGCACGAACGACCCATCCGATGCGTGAACACGGGGGTATGCCCATTTTGGACCGCGAGTCTGTGCCGGAGCTTGCAGCGTGGCTGTACCGCGCACGTGAACACGGCGCATTCCTCCTCGTTGACAAGCCCCGAGGGTGGACTTCCTTTGCCGTTGTGGACTTCCTGCGGCGCCTCTTAGGACAGCGCCGCATCGGGCACGCAGGGACGCTGGACCCATTGGCAACAGGACTCCTCATTGTGGGCATCGGCCGCGCAACACGTCTGCTTCCATCCTTCCAGCAGCTTCCGAAGACCTACGTCACAACGGTCAAGCTGGGTGCTGTGACCGAGACCGACGATGCCGAAGCCCCCGAACAGGTCATTTGCCCAGAGCTCTCCATCACTGAGCTGGATGTCCGGCGCACCCTGGAGCGCTTCCGAGGCACGATTGAGCAAATCCCACCGCGATACTCTGCAGTCAAGCAGGGCGGGAGACGGCTCTACGAGCTTGCCCGTGCTGGCGTACCGGTGACCCCGAGACCTCGCACGGTCTTCATCGCAGAACTGGAGCTGTTGCGGTTTGCACCGCCCTATGCCCAGCTCCGTGTCGTCTGCTCGGCGGGGACGTACATTCGGGCACTGGCTCGCGATATCGGTGCCACGCTCGGCTGCGGCGCCTACGTGACGGAGCTCCGCCGGCTTGCGATTGGTCCCTACCAGGTTGAGC
>VAPR01000167.1_pt1 | contig 47190 bp, 54 predicted proteins | sample 3380701 | NCBI WGS metagenome assembly VAPR01 (sample SAMN11536904, study PRJNA540576) | hot springs metagenome | isolation source: hot spring wet sediment | place: Spain: Lobios | collected 2014-01
AACCATTCATGACTAATATCTCTAGCATAATACATAGACATGCTCACCATTAAGCTTTGTTTGAGTCCCATCTACTGCAACTACCCTTATACTTCTCAGGCTCCTTCAATATGCTCTTCAAAACATAGTATCATTAATTGCCTAACAGCTTCGTACTATAACCTTCCATCTGGATATACTCCTCAAGGATAAGCCAGAATAATGCATAAGTGAAGCAAGACCCCTACCCTCCAAAGGTATCTTATTCCTCTTGAATATGCTAACTCTCTTACTAGGCTAATAATGTAACCAGTTCTCTGAACACAAAATGTTACTGGGGAGAACCCTTAAGTTATGTTTTAATAGACCTAGTTAGAGTTGATAAGAGTTCGTGGTATTACCGTTAGCGATATTTGTATGTGTATGCTAGTATGTGTAATGTGCATACTATGTGTATAATATACACATAAAGAGTGTAGATGTTTACTCAGCTAGCGTAACTGATGTAGATCAATGCGTATAAATGCGAATCATCAGCCTCTTGCCAAAGTAATGATCAGAGGTTCAGAGTTGAACAGGATAGAGAGATTATTCAGGTACTTAAAGGAAAGAGAGGGCAATGGTATTCCACAACAAGCTAAGAGATCATGTAAAGGGATAAATAATGAACCGCAACCTCTTTAGCAACTTGTTCACAGTTTACTACTAGACCATAAGAAGTGGAGGTGGTTGACCATGCTTATACGTACACTACCCCAATAGATAATGATAATATGACATTTCATATACGAAACAGATAGCCCTGATTTAATATATACTAATGGTTATGTAACATACTCACTATTGAATATAGGTTTATATACAATATATGTGATCATTATTCTAGAATATGTCCAAATAACATACAAATAAACGTAGGATTATTCTTCAAGCCCTATAGTCGTCTAAATTTCTTGAAGATAGCAAGGTTCATATTCATCTAAAGACATTCCAGCTAAATAAGCAACTAACATATAATGATAAGTTACTGAAGATATTATCAAGTTATTATAATTCGTCATACAACATATACTAATTCCTAATCATAGACGGCGTAGTATAAAACGCAATGTGCCTATTTGACATAAAAATTACATTAAAATTATTACTATTTTCTATAATATCACTCCTTCCTTTTGATAGAAAATTTATAACCGATTGTGATGATAAAGAGATTTTATGAAACAACGGCTCACCATTTAAGAATCTATTTACCCAGTGGGTATAATCAGATTTCAGTTCGCTTAATTTAATTAAATAATCAGTCGATTCAACTGGTTTATATATAATAGGTATATTTGCAGTAAGATAAACTATATCATCCTTATTTATTACATTATATACTATTTTGATATTTTCATAATTGATATAACTCGAATATGCAGTAAAAGTATAATCAGGATTCCAATATGGTTGTGTTAATCCGCTTAAGCTATATATAAATATGAGGCAAAAGATAAGAATCTTTTTATTATACATTATAATTGTTAATATATTAGAAACTATTATTAAAGATAATATGAATATTGCGCCTTGGCCAAATAAATATCGACCTAAACCTCCTGTCTGAGAAGGGTTAGCCATAACAGAAATAAACGCTAATGACATCACTGTTATTATTAATATTACAAAATATATATTAAACGAAGAAAAAATATATTTATTATTTATAATAATTAGCTTAAATTTATTTAATATCCATACACATAATAGCGCTAGCATTGTTGCTAATAACAATGCAAACGAATAAGCATAGAATTTAAAACCCTCACTTAGATATTCGCCGCTACTAGCTATGCTAGTAGCTATGCTAGTAGCTTGTAAGGCATCAATTATCCTATTAAGTTGTGTATTAATACGTAATATAGAAGATGGTTCATACCAATATATTATTATAAGTACAGAAGTAAATATTACTATAGAAGATATATACATTGCAGATATTTTTTTAGTACTATAACTATATAATACTGAACCTATTATGAATATGAATAGTAATATACTTATTAATGCATGATAAATATTTGCTATTAGTACTACTATTGTAAATATTAATATTACAGATTTTATTGAAACATTATTTATTAAAATTACAAATAGATAGAGCGCGCTAATTGTTAATAATAGGCTTATACTTTGTGGTTGAGTTGCGGTAATAGTGAAGAATCCATAAGGTAGACCTATTATAAGTAGCGAACCTATGAATGGCATAGACCGAATTAAATAATTATTTATCATAATAATATTTTTACTAGTCTTATTGATGACAATATTATATTTACTTATAATTAGTAATAAAATAAATACACCCAAAATAATTCCAAGTAATTGTATTATTCCAATAATAAGATAGGCAAAGTTAATATCACCAATTATAAGTGTTAAATATCCTAATAATAATGGGAACGCAGGTAATGTAGCATAGTAAGGTTCTGTTTTCTTTAATATTCCTTGGGCCTCGTATATGAAACCACTCTCTATTATTTTATAAGTGGCTATTACATCTCTTGTACTATCATTTGCATAAGGGTAAAAGTTATTTATAGCACTAATGGTTAAAGTATATGTTATAGTTACTATAATTACATTAAACAAGTAAATTCTCAAACGTCTACTATAGTTTATATTAGTAAACAAAGTTATTATTAGAAGATTTACCATAAAAGCTATGGCACTTAGATAGAATATATGTAAATCTCCATGTAGTATACTGATAGCACTACCTATTATAAGGATTATTATAGTAGTTACTAATAGAAGTGTAATATGAGTAAAATCTAATGGTATAATTTTATATCTTTCTACTATTACCTGACTTCTTGCTTTATAAATTAAGAATATGAATAATGGTAGCAGTATTGCTACAAATACAATAAGCGATGTAAGAAAATTGAACTGTATCATTATGAAACCAGATAATTATTTAGATACTGTAATATAATTCTATTAACATCTTCCTTACTATACTTTGTTGTAGATATCTTGAGTGGATTAAATAATAATGAGTAATATTCGTAAGTATACCTTTGGATTTCTATATATGTAGACGGTTCAGCAATATTGCCCCGTCTATTAACTATTGTATAATAGTCTGCATCAAGGTATATTAGTAGTGTATCCTTAGGTACTAATCTTGCTATCATATTTGCCATCTTACTGGTTACGAAGTTTTTGTCATCTATAAAGTATGCTATATTAGCAATAGTATCAATAACGTATCGCTCGGCAATTACAACATAACCACTATTTATTAACATGTAGAATCGTAGTATATGAGGTATTATACTTATAAACTCTATAATAGACCATATAACTTTTGTATATCGATTCTTTAGAGAAAGTGCATAGAATTCTTTACCTACGTGATTTTTTTCTATCCTATATTTACCTAATTTAAATAACAATCTCCATAACAAGTAAGCAAGGGTATGTGGCGATCTGAGCCAGAACTTCTTGCATCTAATTCCTGATTCTGATAACCTCGCCAAGAGCATATCAGCTTGGGTAGTCTTACCTGCACCGTCTGGTCCAAAGAATATTATTGCCTTTACTTGTCTGCTATTATTGATAGACATCCCTTAATACGTCTATTATGTTATGTATAGAATATTTCTCCTTTATGAATCTAGATGCTTCTTTTCCTACTATATTATTATGTTCTAGTGCTTGTTTCATCTTTATATACAATTGTTCCTCATCTATCTTTTCAAGTAAGAATCCATTATGCCCATCTTTAATTATATAAGGCAGACTTTGTATCTTAGATGTTATTACTGGTTTCTCTAAAGCCATTGCCTCTAGTACTACCATAGGAGGATCTATAACTGGTGGATTAAGCCTTTCTCTCATTAAGGGAAATAGGAAAAGATCTGCAGCATTTATTAAATCGACCTTACTTTGCTCATCTAGTTCCTTGAGTACCACTGCTACATTATTAGATACACCTAGATCTCTAGCATAATTAATTATTGCTTTAGCGTTCTCTTCTTCTTTATACTTTTTAGTTTCTCTACCTATTATGAGCATATATGCATCGTAATGTTTTAAAAATCTCTTTAGAGCTTTTAGTACAATCTTATAGGGGAATCTATCTTCTACTAACCAGCCTAGATATAATATAACGTATTTGCTATTAATTACATTCTCTATCCCTATCTTATATTTAGAAGAATTAAGCGCATTAAGTATTTGTTCTTTAGTAATATTCTTTTTTACAAATATATTTGTATCTATAGCAGGTGGTATTATCAATACATTTTTATCGAAAGAATAGGTGTTAGCAAGGTACTCAGTAGTAAAAGCAAATCTTAGCATAGAATTACCGCTATTATTTTTTATATATTCTCTTTTATATATAAATGATGTTACAAGACTTCTTAATCTAGAAGAGGGTAATAGATAACTATATTTGATGATTATTCTACTCTTAATAATAGAATTGACTTTATTTGGTAAGATACCTGGATATATTATATGGATAATATCAAAACACTCTGAACCAACTATATCTTTTAATGCTGTATATGCTGCATTTGTATCATTCAAGTCACAATCAAAATGCCTATATAATATATTATTAGTATTGATAAATTGCTTGAAGATCTCTTTATCATATGTAGATGCTTTATTGAATCTTCTCGAATCTATGCTAGATACGACCGTGATACTATTATCAATCATTGATAATGCTTTGAGTATAATATAAGCGTAGGAAGCTTCTCCACTTGCCCATGTAGGATGTAAACCCCTTGCTAATACTAAGGTACGCATAGGAAGTCTATTAATAAGTGTCTCTTACTTTATGTTCAAGTAACTTTCTTAGCTGTCTTAACGAGATACTCTTAAGAATACCTTTCATCAAGGTAATATTGCCACGTTCTTCACTAACCTTTTTCATTAACGATTTCATAACAAATATTATAGGGAACTTGTATGGAAGAGTGATAAATCCATTAGGATAATCTCTATGTGTATTATATACATCTCGATTCAATAGATCTGCTATTTTACATATGATGAGATGATCAATTTCAAAAGCTTGCAGTGTTATTTGCTTGCATATATTCGCAGTAACCTTTAATACATCTATTGCATTATTAATGCGTGCAAAATTAATTATATCATCAATCCTTTTATGCTCTTCTGCTAATATAGTCAATGTGTAATAATCGCTTAATGTAAACAACTGCTCTTTATAGAAACTATGACAAGCTACTGCAATAATTTCAGCATAATTTGTAAGTGTATGAACGTTAGTATCATTAATATTCTTAACACACCTATGCTTCATTAATAACTCTCCGTCCAGATATGCTAAATTAGAAACAGAAGGATCTAGATAGAGATCTATATTCATATCTTTTCTCATGGTAGTGCATAGTGAATCCTTTATGTATTTAGAATAATTATGTTCTTCAAGTAATTTTATTGCTTGATTTAGGTCTTTATAATGGATAAGTATGTCGATATCTGATGGTATGTAAGAGAAAGGTTTTATTGTCTTGAATATTGCATAATCAATCTTATTGTTATTAAATATCTTTGATACATCAAGTAAGGCAGATACTGAAATATTATATAGCGAGTTAAGTGTAATACTCATATTATTTGTATGGATAGCATAGAGTAGATGTATCTTATTCAGTCTAGCTAAGGACATCATAGTATTGTCATATTCATTTTCTTTACCATTTATAATTGTAGGTATACCTAATGATCTTACTAGTTTAATAAATTTGTTATATGACAGCATCATAGGTTAATTACATCCTTTAAGAAATGGAATTATCTATGGTTTCTTCATATTGCTGTATAATCCTCTTTCCTATTAGATTTATATCATTTTTACTAACAACTTTTATCGCATTAATACGCATCTTACAAAGCAGCTCCTTATTACTAATAAGCATAAGTATTTTGTTTGCAAGGTCATCTGGATTGTTATTTCTGAATACTATACCAGCATCTCCCACGATCTCTTGACTACCACCTATATCAGGTACTATACATGGTAAACCATGTAGTAATGCTTCCATTATGGTTCTAGCATATGGTTCAGGCCATCTTGCTGGATGAATAAATACATCGTGTACACGATATAATAAATCTAATTCATTGTCATCTACATAGCCTTTGAACGTGATATTCGTATTAAGATCTAACTTATTGACTAATTCCATGAGAAATTGTTCATAATTATCTTTAGAGCTGCCTACTAAGGTTAGGTGTATACTATTATATTTATCTTTAATAATCTTTAACGCTTTTATTAATATATCTATGCCTTTATGATATGCTAATGTGCCAACATATAATACCTTAAACACATTGTTAATAACATTTACATAATCATCATTCTGATTAGGAAGTGCTAAATTATCTATAAAAACGAATTCTGGTATTACAGTTATTCTATCTTCTGGATAACCATACTTTACATAAAGTTTTTTAACTGTATTGCTTACTGCTATATACCTATCTAACTTTAAAGATAGCCTAGTTAATAATGGATATATCATAGCATAAGGTAGAATTAACAGGTTATGATTAGTAGTACTATTTCTTAAGCATCTTATCTTACATGATAGTCTATTACACTCATCATATATTGCGCTAGCAGTAGGGCAGAAACCAGCATAGTTATTCAATGTTGCTATAACTGGTCTCTTGCCTCCAAGTAATTTATATAGTCCTGCAGCAGCCATCGGGAATACATTATAAATATGATATATATCTGTACTATCTTCATTATGTTTCATAAATCTTGCTAAGGGTAATAATGTATGTAATTGCAATGCTGTGCCTCTATTAGGTAATACATTGATCTCTATATCCTTCAAATCACTTGGTGCTTTGTAATTCCCAGCAGACACTATCTTAACTTCATGACCATTATCTAATAACCATCTTGCTAGTAGTTCAACACTCTTCTCTGAACCGCTATAATAGTATGATGCGTGTACTAATGTTATTCTCATATAGAAATCTGCTTAGTCTATATTATTAGAGCCAATGCTTAATGTATGAACTCTCTACTATATTAGAATATAACTGCTCCAATCCATCAACTACTTCATTCCATGTAAGAATATTATTATTCTCTCTTACATCATGTTTAAAATCGACTGCTCTAACTATAGCATCAGCAACCTTGTTAGCAGTTATAGGAGGATCTATACCTATTGCTGAACCTCTTTTAACGAACTCTACCAATGCGCTTCTATTATTGACTATAGTTGGTATTCTCATTGCTATAGCTTCAACAGCAGCAATACCATACGATTCATACTCTGAGGGTAGCAAGAATACCTTAGCCCTAGCATACTCTTCTAATAGTTCTTCCCTACTTAAATTACTCTTGAATGTCACACTATCTTTAATGTTAAACTCTCTTACAAGTTTTATCAGTCTATCTTTATCTGGCCCATCACCAACTATTGTTAATCTGGCATCTTTATAACCATATTCTCTATGCAATATATGGAGTGCTCCTATAACCTTATCAAAGTTCTTGAACCTCTCAAGCCTACCAACGCTTAATAAGTTGAATCCATCATCTACTATACGCTTAACATTAAATATATCTTCACTTATACCATTTGGTATTACCATAACCCTGCTAGAATCTATGTTTAATCTTCTCATAACTATATCTCTCTCAAACTCAGATACACATATTATCATATCTGCTCTACTTCTTATCAGATCTCTAACAATTCTTATATATAGAGGAAGCAACATATTTCTGAATCTAGTAGATGCTCCAGTATGCATATGAGTAGTCAATACCAATCTCTGCCATTCTCTCTTTGCTATACATGCGTATAGTAAGGGAAATGCTTGAATGTTATGAGCATGAACTATATCAGCATCTGCAGCCTTCAATGCAGTAAGCATGCTTCTACTTGGTAAGTAGTATGCGTCGTTTGGAGCAAATGATCTGAACCTTCTAATAGTAACACCATTTATCTCCTCTTCTCCTCTTTCTGATAAATTACCTTTAGGATCTGTTGCATAAACCTCTACACCATAACCTCTCTTTACTAGCCTCTCTGCTATGCTCTTAACATGTGTCTCTACTCCTCCTATATGGGGATGATATCTAGGTGTTACGAATAGTATCTTCATTCTATTCTATCTACTATTGCTCACTTCTTGTATCTTATTCTCTCCTATTAGTAGTAGCAGCGGTTCTTGCATAGTACTCTCTTGTAGTCTCAGCCCTCTTCCATGTACGCATATCTCCATACTTAATTACACGCATCAATGCTATAAACTGAATGATCTGCAATTCAACCATAGTCCATATCTTAGATGCTATAGGCTTATTCCTTAGAGCAAATATCAATGGTATAGAGCCTAGAATAGTATAATCAAGCAGTAAGAATGCCTTGCTTGTTAGCATATCTATTATGCTGAAGATTGGTATTAACAACATGAGTATTGGTGATATAACTATCATAAAGAGGTTCATAGGAAGTATTAGCATGCCATACCATGATAACTTTGGATTAAAGCATAATCCTATGTTCTTCAATAACAGGTTTATATGACCCACTGCTCTCCTACTCTTAACCTCTACCCTCTCTTTAGCTGTTAGAGGACTTGCCTCATAGAATATGGAATCAGGATCATATATTGCTTTATAGCCTTGCCTCCTTATATTCAATGCTACATCTGCATCATCAGCAGATGTTGTTATTGGTCTTATAAGATCTCTCCTAAATGCTGAGAGTGTGTTAAATATATATGTTGAATCTATAATAGATTCTGCTATCTGTATCCTATGATGTATTGAGCGATAGTTGATCTCTAATCTTTCATTATTTGGTGCCATCACCCTACTAGTAACTGCACCTATCCTCGCATCTGCAAAGTTTGCTACTATCTCAGATATAGCATTGCTCTCTAGCATGCAATCACAATCATTCTTTATGACTATCTCTCCTTTTGCTATACTATATGCTTCATTACGTGCTGTTGCTACTCCTTTTCTTTCAGTTTTAATCAACCTGATGTATGGATGATGCATAGCATATTCAGCAACTATCTCCGGTGTTTTATCGTCTGAAGAATCAATAACTATTATCTCCATTCTGTCCTTAGGATAATCTATGCTCAATATATTCTCTAGTGTAGATGCTATTATCTTCTCTTCATTATATGTAGGAATAACTATAGATATGAATGGTTTATAGTTATAATTCTTTATTTTCTTCAACATGTCCCTGTACTTATCCTCTTTGCCCAGTAATAATGCTAATAGACCATAGACAGTGTAAAAAGACGTTATTATTATAGTAGGTATATGCCATATAATATGTTCTAACATATTATATCTGATTCTGTAATACAACAATCTCTCTTACAGTCTCGTCAACAGCTTCTTTGCTGTTATATCTTGCTCTCCATCCTAGAGCCTTTAACCTTCTAGTGTCAAGGAACATTAGATTTACATCTCTTCTCCAGCCTCTTCCATCACCACTATCACTAAATATGCATTTAACATCATGTAGGTTTAAAGCCTTAGTTACAATATCTGCTATAGTTATAACATCAACATAATCATCCGATCCAACATTGAATATGCTTACCCTATCATTACTATTAAGTCCTGTTAACATTGCGTCTATGCAATCACTAACATGTATGTACAATTTTCTCTGCCTCTAATTTCTAAGTATCTCTAACATTAATCTGTTTGCACTCAACTTCTTTATAAAGTCATATATTACACCATGAGTACTCGTGCCAATAACATTTGCTAGTCTATATATTACTGCTTTAAAGTCATACATATTTGCATATGAGCATATCATTGCTTCACACGCAGCCTTACTTGCACCATACATTGAAAATGTTGATATCATGCTTCCTTGCGTACTCTAATATGTTGAATGTTGCTAATATATTCTGCTCTAAATGTAACTTAGGGTTTATACTACTCAATCTTACATCTGGATTTGCTACAAGATGGAATAAAGTAATCATTACTAGAAAGAGCATTATCAAGAAGATGAGCATCAGTTACAAGATCAAGCTTGAAGAATCTGAATGAGCTATTAGAAGACCATCTGCTAATATGTGCAATATTACCAGTACTAAGATTGTCAATAACGTGAATGTTAAGGTTATCAGCAAGTAACCTATCTACTAGATGACTACCTATGAATCCTGCTCCTCCAGTAACTAGGATATTAGAATTGGCTAGATTCGTATTGTAATTCATATTATTTACCTACCTATTTACTACTCCTAACCATCATCCTATCATTAAGCAATCTGAATGTTTCTTCAGCATGTTTCTTGCTAGATACCCCTACCACCACAGATCTTATATTTGGTAGTCTGAATAGGTACTCATATGCCTCTGCAGGCTTGAGATACCCTGCTGCTAGTGTACTCATTGCTATTACATCATGCTTACACTCTCTTAGCGCTTCTTCACACTCCTCTCTTGAAGGATTCATCTGAAAACCAACCTTGTTGAATGGAGCCATTATAACCTTCTCATCTATTGCCCATTCATTCAACTGCCTTACTAATCTAGAAAAGTTCTTGGTTACAAATCCTGCTTTAGCGTTATGTTTATCCTCAACATGCTCAATGAACAGCTCGAATATATTTCTTAGCCTTAATGCTAGTGCTAGATCCACAAGTACATCATGCAGGAATATGCATCTTACATTAACGTTGTTAAATTGCAATAATTCAACGTCTATGAATGTCTTTAGCAAGCCGTTGATATCCTTCCTTAGCATACTAAGACCTCCAGAGAATACTATCCTCATCTTCTCATGCATACTTGCTGGTGCAAGTGCATCTGTTATAGTTGCAACTATGCCCTTCTCTGTCATCTGTCTAACATACCCATATGCGTATGGAATGATGGGATAGAAGTTGATCTTGGTAGCAAGATCACTATGTTCAAGCATGTACTCTATAACTCCTTTGAGTTGGGGATGGGTGCTTGCAACAAAGCCTCTAACATTCATGCTATAAGCAAACTCCAAAAGGCTGATTATATTGCTAGCACTTGCTATTCCCCTCTGTCTTGCCCTCTCCTGCGATAGATGATCTACGCCCATCAACGGGTTATCTCCCAATAGTATAGGATCTATGCTGCTATTGTTAACCATTGTAATAATCAACCTCTAGCCAAGAGTTGTTCTTAGCACTATTGTATATAGCATCTATAACAGCCTGAACCTTTGCTGCCTCAAATACGTTTATCATGCTTTGTCTTCCCTCCTTTACACATTCAACAACATGCATATCCTCCCTTGTATACTCTACCCCTCCTATGTCTATAGATACGCCTTTAAATAGATCCTGTTTATATATAGTAGTTATTCCCTCTCTTATACCTAAACCATCTACTGCCTTACTTGCATCATCCAATGTTATCCTTATATAATCATCGTTAACGAGCATGGTGCCATTGCTGCCATGCACCTCTATGCTCATCTCTGGAAGCCTGTAGTTCCTTACACTCCAACTTGCATCTAGATAGCCTGTTAAGCCATTCTTGAACCTTAACATTGCATGTGCAAAGTCCTCAACCTCGCTCGAGTAATAACCTCTTGTAATAGATGCTACACTCATCACATCACCAAAGTACCATAAAAGCATATCAACCAGATGGCTTGCAAGTTCTAACAATACGCCTCCTCCACTCTCAGACCTCTTAAACCTCCATCCCTTGCCAGATGCAAATACCTGGGTAAGGTACATTGTACCCTTGACGTAGATCAACTCGCCTAGAACATTGCTTACTATAATCTCTCTTGCTCTTGCAAATGTATCTGTGAACCTCTTTGAGAATCCTACAGCATTTATTATCCCACCTACTAACCTGCATATCTCAATACACTCCTGCATGTTTGATGCTAGAGGCTTCTCTACGAAGAAGTTGATTCCATGCCTTATACAGTCATTGACCATCCTAGCATGCAATGATACTGGAGTAGTTATATATACGAGGTCAAGATCCTCCTGGGAGAGCATCTTGCTATAATCATCATACACATTCATATCATGAAGTATGCCTTTCAGATAGTTCCTGATAGTATCGTCTTTCTCTGCTACTGCCTTAACCTTTACTCCATCCAATGCTGCAAGTATGCCAGCATGCAGTATGCCCATCTTACCCATTCCTATTATACCAACATTCAATGAACCCATCTCATCACACTCTAACATTACTCTTCCATACAACCTTAGGCTCATCATCTATACTTATTATCATACTCTTAACCAGTCCAGAGTCCCTAGCATTCTTCAACATTAGAAGTATATCATTTATGCTTACATCCCTATTCACTAACCTTCTGTACTCAACCATAACCTCTTCGGTTGTAGCGTATGCCTTGCCTAGTAGTGGTCTATCCCCTCCTCCTATCCCTTCCTTTCTCTTCTTCCTCTCTGCATTGACTACAGCATCTACTATCGCCTTGTCATCATGAGCAAGTCTTGAGTATATACTCTTGCTCCTACTCCTTGCAGAGTTGAATCTAGCAAACTCCCTTATCGATAAGAGCGAAGCCGGGAGTAGTGCTGTACCCATAACCAATGGGAACCTATGCCTTACAGTATTCTCAACATTCTTCTGAGCAAGCAACTCCTCTGTTATACTCTTCCAGTATGCTTTTACTGGCTTAGCCATAGATAGATAGAACTCCTCAGCACCTTTTACATCACTCTCATCCTTTATGAACCCGTTCCTTGCTAGAGTGCTCATATAGGACCAGAAGACTATCTGTATATTCCTATTCTCATAGGCATCCCCAAACTTCAAGGGCACCCTCTCGAACCAGTAGAGTACTGCCTCAGCATTCTTCTGCCCAGGCCTTATATACACGAAGAATCTAGCATTACTATCCTTATCAAGTTGGACATCCTTCAACTCTAACACTTCAGCAGTTGGTCTTCCCACTCTAGATGGATATATGAGCATAGAATCCTCCCATCTATGCTTCCCAGTAGATATCTGTACAGCAGCATAGATACTAGGCTGCATGAGCCTCCTTATCTCAGCAGGTGTACCACCATCCTCTCCAGTACTTGGTTCTAACTTCACATACCTATATGCAAGGGCTGCATCCTGCCTAAGAACCTTCTCAACCCTCTGATCCCTATAGGAGTACTCTAACCTATAACCATCTATCTCTGGCAGGAAGATGCCAACCGTATCCTTCTCTCTACCATCTATGCTTAGCATATCGAATGATGCTACCCTTGATGCTAGAGATGATTGTGCCTGCACTTGGGAAGCATTGACAGCAAACATGCTAGCAACTATTAATGCGATTAGGAAGAACCTTGCTATTGTTTTCCCATCTATCTTTACGGATGATAGCAATCTAGAGCATACAAGGCATATATGCTCCTTTAGGCTCCTACTTGTTTGACAATGCTCACATCCTTTGTTGGCATTGCTAATTGAGCCTATGCTTATCCTTACCCTAAGGAGCCTCTCCCCTATGATAAGTATTGCTAGAGTACCAGGAACAGCCATTATAGATCCAGACATGGCATGGAATGCTTCAGATACCTGCTCACCATAATGGTACCAGAGTAAGAGTATTATTGATATCCTTAGAGCATTGAGCATGAAGAAGATTGGGAAGCCTATAACGTACATTATAGCCCTCTTCCATAACGCTCCTCTAGCAATATATGCTGCTATTAGAGCAAAGAGTGATAACCCTATGGTAGAGAATAAGCCTGATGATGGCTCTCCAACGAAGAATGGTGTCTGAGTATCGCCCTTGCTTACAACTAGGGCAGGGGCACCATAATCAACTTGGAGAGCAACATTGAGCCCATAAGCCTTTAGCATAGTCTCAGCAAGGGTAGCAGAGATCCATGAGAGATCCCCTGCTATCTCTGAGAGCAGTTCAGCAGGTGGAGGTTGCAGATAAGCAAGTATTATGATAGCAAATATAGAATGCCTTAGAATCTTAAGGTTGAAGAGTAGTGCTGTAAGACCAGCAACGAATACAGGTATAGAGTATATATGGTACTCCATGGCATAAAGGGTTAAGGAGCCATAGATGTAGAGCATCAATGCTATAAAGACCAATGTTAAGCCTATAGCATCATCAAGCCTGAATGCCTTTACCCTATGCTCTAGAGCATGAGCAGTTAGCATCCTTCTCTTCCTATACACTATATATGCTATGAGGAATGGTATCACAAGGATGTAGTTTGTTATATTCGCTGAGCTGAAGACTAGGGCATTACTGAACACTATAGATAGATCCTGTGTGTAGATTAGGGCAACTGCAATGGCTATAACTATAGCCTTTACAAGCATACTTGTATACCCCTTCATACCTTGGATTATGGCTAGACTCATATCACACTAATTAATTACTCAACTACCTTATTACTATCACTGCCTCTCATTATTAATAATCCAATCTCCATCCATGCATAAGGTTAGCCTCTAGCATAGCAAACCACTCTATTATACTCTTGCTTGGGATTAATAGGGTTGGTGTTTGTGTTGATAAATATGCTCCATTACCACCAATACCCATAACACACATGAATATACCCATGCCACTCTTCAGTGCACCCTTCATCCATGCATATGCCCTAGCAAACCCATGTTGCTCAGCCATTATGAACCTGTTTATAGCAATACTCAGCTTTATTACTATCCTAGCAAGCACTATTGCTAACTGCTTATTCCTTACCTGCCTTATATATCTTGTTGCTAAACCTGTCAGTACTCTCTCATCTATGCTTAATGCTCTATACCATACCTTGCTCCTCATAGCCTTATGTTTGAGCATGGATAACATGCTTAAGAGGTTCGTCCCATTGCTATACATTGACTATGCTCTATACCCTAGAGCAAAGATATTAAGATTATGTTGTTGGAGTACCATAATGAATGTTATATAATAAGTGTTATAGAAGATCTGTACTATTATTGTTGCATAACTGGAGGATATAGCCATTCCTTAACATAATTAGTGTTATAGAATATGCTAGATTTACTAAATATACTCATCTATAGCCTATATTAGTACATGCTTCTGATCTAGGAGATTGTCAAGATAAATACAATATATCTGCATAGATCATTTGTCTAGATTGTACACAGTTACTGTTATCTTGACAATCTCCTTTTGGGTAGAGCCTAAACGTGTAGGTTAGTTGAACTCTCTTCATTCTTCCTTTTTGTTCTTAAGATATAATCTTTGTTCGCTTTATTAACAGCTAAAGCATGTGGGGCTTGCTCACTCAACAGTATACAAGATAAGGGGTTGGATACACTCTACCTTCTCAAGAATACAGACTTAAGCGAGCAATCAAAGATAGTATAATACAGGGAGAGGAGTTGGCATATTCAGCAACTGCAGAATGTTGTGAAACATCAATAATAACAATATATAGTTGATGATTCAGATCTTTGCATCCTTTAGAGCCTCTTTGCAGATACAGTTCCTCTCATCTGGTATCTTAGGTATTACTGCCTTGAGCAATCTCTTCACATTTGAGGAGTTCTTACTCAACGTCTCTATGACCTCTTGTGTACTTACTGGCTTCTCAGCCCATACATCGTAATCTGTTACAGTTGCTATGCTAACATAGCATATCTCCATCTCTCTAGCAAGGATACATTCAGGCACTAGTGTCATCCCTATTATATCTGCCTTCATCATATCCCTGAAGAATCTTGACTCTGCTCTAGTTGAGTACCTAGGTCCTTCAATGCACACATACGTGCCTTGCTCATGAACTTTTAGGTTTAGGTTCTTGCACTCCCCTATTACTATACTCCTAAGTTCAGGGCAGAATGGATCTGCTAGAGAGACATGACATACCTCTCCACCATCGTAGAATGTGTACTCCCTCCTCTTTGTAAAGTCTATGAACTGATCTGCTATAACTATATCCCCAGGCCTTACATCATCCCTTAGACTCCCAACTGCTGCTGGGGCAATTATCCTCTTCACACCTAGGTGCTTCAGTGCCCATATGTTTGCTCTAGCAGGTATTCTATGAGGGGGTATCCTATGCTCTCTACCATGCCTAGGGAGGAAGGCTACGCTCTTGCCTGAGTACTTGCCTACAGTGATGAGGTCTGATGCATCGCCATATGGGGTGTAAACCTTAACCTCTCTAGCATCTTCAAGCATCTCAACATCATAGACACCAGTACCTCCAATGATTGCTACCTCAGCATGTACATCCTTACTACTGCTATTACTCATCATACACCACCAATGAGCATACATCATAACCTTTGAGCAGTTCTCTCCCCCTCAACCTTGCCAACTCTACTATGAATGCAAATCCAGCAACCTCTGCGCCCAACCCTTCTATAAGCCTTGCAGCAGCAACAGCAGTACCTCCAGTTGCTATTAGATCATCTGCTATAAGCACTCTATCCCCAGGGGATACAGCATCCTCCTGTATCTCCATCGTTGCCTTGCCATACTCTATAGTGTACTCTATACTCCTAGTCCTTCCTGGGAGTTTACCCTGCTTCCTTATCATAACCATACTGCAACCAAACCTAATTGCTAGAGCAGTTGCAACTATGAACCCTCTAGACTCTATTCCTGCTATAGTGTTGATCTTCTTATGCTTAAAGTGTTCATAGAACCTTTCTACTATGTAGTTCATAGTAGTGGCGCTCTTCAACAATGGGCTTATATCCCTAAAGAGTACACCCTTCTTTGGAAAGTCTGGGAACTCCATTATCATAGCCTTGAGGTTCATGAGCCTTACTACCAACGTAGGTTAAATAACCTTTTCCAAACGTTCTTGCACTTACTGGTTGAGAGGTGCGGGGGGTGGGATTTGAACCCACGAACCCCTACGGGACGAGGTTCTAAGCCTCGCGCCTTTGACCAGGCTAGGCAACCCCCGCAGTGTTGAATCTTCTACTTAAGAGGTATTTTTGTTTATGCTTATTTGTCATTATCTTATAAAGTAGATGTAAATGAATGCTTGATGTGTTGGATGTTGTATGAACTGATATAGCAGTATGCATACTATACCATATACACAACTTACAATACAATATTAACAAAGGCAGTTTAAGTTATGTAACAGTTATGCTATTTCTATAGTATATCAACCATTATTCTACAAACATTATACTCATCCTTCTCCTTCCTTCTTCCTCCTTCCTCTTCATCATCACTCTCCTCCATTCTCCTACCCTTCTATCTATCTTCCTTCATACCTCCCTCTTACCTTTCTTGCTACTATTCTCTCCCTAGATAGATGATATCTATCAAGCATGACTAATTAAGGTTGATAGAATTATTTTGATAAGAAAATCATTATCAATAAATCCCTATGCTATACTCAACCCACCATCAATTATGAGCATGGTTCCAGTTACCCATCTTGCACTATCAGATGCAAGATAGAGTATTGCATTTGCAACATCCTCAGGTTCACCTATGCTACCTAATGGCTGTAACTTACTTAACTCCTCCCTAGCCTCTGCATCCTCAAGGTAAGGTTCTAGGAACTTGCTCCTAACCGTACCAGGGCATATACAGTTGCACCTTATGTTGTACTGAGCATACTCTAAAGCAATGCTCTTTGTAAACATTATTACCCCTGCCTTCACTGTATTGTATACTGAGAGAGGTATTCTATACGCCTTTATCCCAGCAACGCTAGAGATGTTTATTATGCATCCATTCTTCTGGTTCATCATGATTGGAAGCACTGCCCTAGTCATCCTTAACGTACTGACGAGGTTTATGTTTATGAGCATATCCCAATCCTCATCATGCATCATATGGAATGGTGTTGGATCGTTTATGTACCCAACGTTATTCACAAGCACATCTATCCTATCATACTTCTTCAGTACAGTATTCACTGCTGCCTGAACATCCTTCTCATCGGTTACATCAGCCTTTATAGGCAGTGTATCACCATCTATGCTGGATGCTACACTCCTAAGTCTCTCAAAGTCCCTAGCAAGCATGGCAACCTTTGCCCCATTCTTTGCAAATACCCTAGCAGTTGCCTCCCCTATACCCCTACTTGCACCAGTCACCAGTGCAATCTTATCCTTTAATATCATACGGTTACTCATTCAAACCAACCCACTATATAAAGAGTTTGTTACCTGCTTAATCTGAAGCATGTGATTTACATGCAACATACTAATCAGTTAGAAGGCTAGCAAGATACTCTATGATGATGTTAACAGTACTATACTATCCCATTCTACTATCATACACTGTAAATAATATTTAGTGCTAGTGTATTGGCAAAGATGATGCTCCTCTACTTCAATAAATGCTGAGAAGAATAAGCATTACAGTACTGTACAAGCAATTGGTGTTGATAGATAATGATGGATATAATCATGCTATAGAGATGAGTTTTGATACATTCAATTATATAACAGTTAGACAAGTTAACTGTATCTATAGCAAAAATATTTATGATTGATGGATGAGCAGATTGTATGGCTAGGTTATTTGGTACAAATGGGGTTAGAGGTGTATTTGGTAAGGACCTTACACTAGATCTAGTGTTGAAGCTCTCTTATGCATTGGCAACATACTATAGGGAAGGTCCATTACTACTTGCCTATGATGGAAGGCACTCTAGCCCATTGATTGCTAGTGTTGTAAAGGCTGGGCTAAATGCAATGGGTATAGATGTACATGATGCTGGGTTAGTGCCTACACCATGCCTCCAATACTGTACCAAGAGGCTTGGATATAGGGGAGGGATAATGATAACAGCATCCCATAACCCTCCAGAGTACAATGGTATAAAGGTAATGGCTAGTGATGGGGTTGAGGTTCCTAGAGAGGATGAGTTGAAGATAGAGGATATATACTTTGAGGAGAGGTTCATGCAGAGTAAGGGCATAGGTAGAGATGAGAGGTTAGGTGATGCTGTTGATCTCTACCTTCAAGGTATAAGATCGCTTGTAGATGTGGATAGGATAAGGAGTAAGGGTATGAAGGTTGTAGTTGATTTAGGGAATGGGGCACAGGCCGTTGCTGTACCTAGGCTACTCAACTCTCTAGGCTGCAAGGTTGTAACCTTGAATGGGATGATAGATGGTTCATTCCCAGGAAGAGGATCTGAGCCTACCATTGATAACCTTGGAGAGCTTGCTTCAAGTGTAAAGGCTAATGGTGCAGATCTAGGTATAGCATATGATGGTGATGGTGATAGGAGCATATTCTGTGATGAACAAGGCAATATATACACTGGGGATAGGAGTGGTGCATTGCTGGTTGAGCATGTACTTGCAAAGGAAGGGGAAGGGCAGAGAGGTAAGGTAAAGGTAGTCACACCAGTGAACTCATCTATGCTTATAGATATGGTTGCAGCAAGTTATAATGCCAAGGTTATAAAGACGAAGGTTGGGAGTGTTGAGGTATCTAGAGAGATGGTTAGAGCATCAGCCCTTGTAGGTCTTGAGGAGAATGGTGGGTTCATGTATGCAAGGCATATACCTGTAAGGGATGGGGCTATGAGCACAGCACTCATGCTTGAAGCACTTGCTCTAAGGGATGAGCCATTATCATCCCTAATAGGAAGATATAAGAGGTTCTACCAGTACAAGACCAAGTTCCCATGCACAAGGGAGCAGTCATCAAGCATAATAGATGCTCTTAAGGGCACATCATCAAGGGTAGAGACCATAGATGGTATCAAGGTATGGGTTGATGATGAGTCATGGATAATGGTTAGGCAGAGTGGTACTGAGCCTATAATGCGCCTCTACGCTGAGTCTAGCAGTGAACAGAGGCTTAAGCAGATGGTGGATGTGTATGTAGAGAAGATAAGATCTCTATTAGGAAGTAAATAATAATTATGATGGGAATGATATTATCATAAGAAAAAAGGAATCATTTACTTCCTTCCTCTCTCCCTACATCTATCAACGCTTTGCTATCCTCATAGTCTTCATGGAATTCCTATACGTTACCATGAATCCAATTCCCCCGAGTACAACTCCTACAGCAAGTACAATTATGAACGCTGCTATAGGTATGACCAATGGTGCAAGTACCTCATGCGCCTCTGCTGCTGTCAACCCTAGCCCTCCAACGTTCACAGGCAGCATGACCTTTGCAGCCTCATAACCTCCATACATCATCAACCATGTTGCTCCTGTTATACCAACATTCATCATGATGAGGTGTGTCCATGCAAGGTACCTTGCAATGCCCCTGTACGCTGCAGTAAGGGTATGCTCAAGGTAATGGTAGAAGAGTGCTGATACCGCTACTCCTATAACACCAACAACAACATACATTATGTAGCCCATTGTGAACCACATACCAGCACTACCAAATGCTATAACCCTAGATACCTCAGGCTTCACATACATCTGACCAATAACGATAGAGAGTGTTAATATGGTAACTAGCAGACCCTGTATTATTGCTGCTACCATGAACCTACTTGACCAATCACCTATAGCAATATTACCAACCATATACACAATCACCTATCTAAATATGTGGGGAACAGTAATTTAAGTCACCGTCAAGATTCTCATGTATGATAATGGGGTATTGCGTTGATTATAGATATAACAACATTTTTAAAAGGCTCCATCAATGCTATCCTGATGATCCCGATGGGTGATATGTATGAGTAAGCCATACTATGTGAAGTTTGAGATACCAAGGGAGATGGTGAACCTGATATATGAGGCTGTGAGGATAGCAAGGCAGACAGGTAATGTAAGGAGAGGTACGAATGAGACAACAAAGGCAATTGAGAGGGGAAATGCAAAACTGGTTATAATTGCAGAGGATGTGGAACCTCCAGAGGTGGTTGCTCATCTACCAATACTATGTGAGGAGAGGAACACACCATTTGTGTACGTTCCAAGCAAGAAGCAGTTGGGTGAGGCACTTGGTATAGATGTGCAGGCAGCAGCAGCATGCATAACAGATGCTGGCGATGCTAGACAGGCTGTGGAGCAGATAATTAATACTGTAAAGAGTATGAAGAGGTAGGTAGATAGATAAATAGATGAAGAGAGGTGTAGAGAGGGAGAGTATATGAGTAGAGAGGAGGAGAAGCTTACACCTGCTGAGGTTATACAGATAGTTGGTAGAACAGGTATAGCAGGAGAGATAACACAGGTTAGGGTAAGGATACTTGAGGGTAGAGATAAGGGTAGGATAATAGCAAGGAATGTGAAAGGGCTGGTTAGACTTGGAGATATACTTATGCTCAGAGAGACTGAGAGGGAGGCTAGGAAGATACAGTGATAAGTAGGCATCTTATGATGGTATGATGGATGATGATGAGTAGAGTAGGTGGGTGCGATGAGTGTTAGCCTATCAAGCAAGTCATGCAGTTTCTGTGGTAATACTATAAGGTTTGGAGAGGGTAGGATACTTGTTAGAAACGATGGTAGCATGCTCTACTTCTGCTCAAGTAAGTGCTGGAAGAATATGCTTGTGCTCAAAAGGGATGCAAGAAAGTTAAAGTGGACTAGGAGGTATGTGAAGGGCGGGATAAAGGTAAGTAGGTAGATAGGTAGATAGGATAAGGTTATGGAGGGGTGTGCAATATGCAAGCAGGTAGTAAGAGCGATAAGACGCTAATAGTAATAAAGCCAGATGCTGTAAGGAAGAATGTTATAGGCTCTATACTCAAGAGGTTTGAGGACGAGGGTTTCAGGATAAGGGAGTTACGTATGCTAAGATTAAGCAAGGAAGATGCTGAGGAGTTCTATTCAGTGCATAGGGATAAGCCATTCTTCAACGAACTTGTTCAGTTCATAACCTCAGGCTCTGTAGTTGCAGCTATACTTGAGGATGAGAGCAGTCGTGGTGGTGATGATGGTGATATGGATGCTATAGCAAAGGTTAGGAAGATAATAGGTGCAACCAATCCAAGCAAGGCAGAGGAGGGTACTATAAGGAGGCTCTATGGTTCAAGCATAACAGAGAATGCAATACATGCTAGTGACTCTATTGAGAGCTTTGAGAGAGAGGCTAAGGTAATATTTAATGATAGGAAGTAGATTACCTTACAAGGATAGTGAGTGAGCATACTTGCCTATAAGACAGCCAGTAGTTGTTGTGTTAGGACATGTTGACTCTGGCAAGACATCCCTACTCGATAAGATAAGAGGCACTGCAGTACAGGCTAGAGAGGCTGGAGGGATAACACAGCATATTGGTGCAAGTTTCTTTCCATTGGAGACTATAAGGGAGATCTGTGGCCCACTCTTCACTAGATTTGGTGCAGATGTAAAGGTCCCAGGCCTACTCGTCATAGATACACCAGGGCATGAGGTCTTTGCAAACCTAAGGATGAGGGGAGGCTCTGCAGCAGACATAGCAATACTTGTAGTAGATATAAACAAGGGTCTAGAAGCGCAAACGTATGAGAGCATAGAGATACTCAAGAGCAGGAAGGTACCATTCGTTATAGCATTGAACAAGCTGGATATGCTCCATGGCTGGAGGAGTGGTTCAAGCAGCATGGTACTGGAGTCGCTCAAGAAGCAGAATAAATCAGTTGTAGATGAGTTGGATGCAAAGATATACTCAGTAGTAGGAGCATTATCAAGGTTAGGGTTCAGGGCAGAGGCATTCTACAGGGTTAAGGACTTCACAAGGGAGATAGCCATAGTGCCAGTCAGTGCAAGGACTGGGGAAGGGATTGCAGAACTTCTTGCAGTGCTTATAGGTTTGACACAGCAGTACATGCTTAAGAGGCTAGAGGTAGGTGAGCATGGAAGAGGTATAGTGCTTGAGGTAAAGGAGGAGACTGGTCTAGGGATGACTGCAAATATAATACTTCTTGATGGCATACTAAGGGAAGGGGATGAGATCATGCTTGCAAAGAGGGATAGCATAGTTACTGCTAGAGTCAAGGCACTCTTGCTACCAAAGCCCCTCGATGAGATGAGGGACCCTAGGGATAGGTTCATTAGGACCCAAGAGGTGCATGCAGCAGCAGGAGTAAAGGTAGCATCACCAGACCTAGATGGTGTTCTTGCAGGTTCACCATTCTATGTTATAGGCAAAGGTGTTGATATAGAGAGGTTGAGGCAGATGTTGGAGAGTGAGGTTAGGGGCCTTGTTATAAGTACTGATAGGATAGGTGTAGTGCTAAAGTGTGATACCCTAGGCTCACTTGAGGCTATAACTGAGATGCTCAAGCGTTCAAGCATACCAATAAGGATTGCAGATATAGGGCATGTTACAAAGAGGGATGTGGTAGAGGCATCAACTGTAAGGGAGAAGGACCGCTACATGGGAGTTGTTCTAGCATTCAATGTTAAGGTTCTACAGGATGCTCAGGAAGAGGCAGATGCACATAACGTTAAGATATTCACAGATAAGGTGATCTACAACCTTGTAGAGTCTTACAGGCAGTGGGTTGAGCAGGAGAGGGAGAGGGAAGAGAGTACTATATTTGCCTCACTAACCATGCCATGTAAGTTCATGCTACTCAAGGGTTTTGTATTCAGGAGGAGCAATCCAGCAGTCTTTGGAGTAGAGATAATAGAGGGGAGGTTGAGGCAGAAGAGTCTTGTTATCAACTCTGAAGGTAGTGAGGTAGGAGCAATACACCAGATACAGGATAAGGGTAAGAGCATAGATGAGGCTAGGAAGGGTATGCAGGTTGCTGTATCTATGAACGAACCTGTAGTAGGGAGACAGATAAAGGAGGGAGAGGTGCTCTACACACTACCATCCACACAACACCTAAAGTTGCTTAATGAGAGGTTCAAGCATAAGCTTACGCAAGAGGAGCAGATGCTTCTAGATGAGATAGCAAAGATAAGGAGGAAAGTAGATCCATTGTATGGCTACATATAACAACTCATGTAGATAGAACAAATCATCATATATTATTATTATTATCAAGCAAACTTATACAAGCAAAGATGTTAAGTACATGACCAGCATACCTGTAACCAATCCAACGATGTTATATTTTGATAATATTGCTACACTCATCTTACTACTCATCAACCCAAAGATGGCATATACTACTTGTAGTATCGCACCAGCGCCTACTGCAAGGAATACTACAGATACAATAGGTATGTTTATGAAACCACCAATCCATGTTCCAACTATAGTTGGTATGCCTGCTATCATGCCTAGCATTGCAAAATGTGCTATCTTTACTTTAGATCTAACCAGAGGGGATGCTATTGCAAACCCTTCTGTGCTATTATGTATTGTAAATCCTATGATAAGGAACTTAGATAGTGCTATTGCTCCAACTGCTAACGCAGCACCTATCGCTAACCCTTCGCCTAGGTTATGCAGACCTATGCCAACTGATATCATATATGCTATGTGTAGTCGTAAGTTATGATTAGTAGTTACTACATCATCTTTATTATCATTAGTTGTTATATTATCTGGAGTGTTGAGAGTTGAAGATATGTTACCATCATTATAACTGCTATCACCAGCCTTGTTAACTGTTAGTAGTAAGAATAGAAATGTAGATATCATGATCATAGGTATCAACACTTTACTGTTGTTCATAACTACAAACTTGTCAACTATCTCAAATGCTTCTACTATAGCATCCATAGCAAGAAATACAAGAAGTCCAGCAGTAATGCTAAGGAAGAATTCGTTCCAGTGTTCTCTAACCCTTTGCATAGAGGGGAACCAAAGAAAGCCTAGTGCAACTGGTATAACACCAACGTATATTCCAAGCAGTGCAAAGTAGAATAACTGTTCACTATCTGGTTCTGGAGTAAGTGTAGCAATCTCTATGCTAGAGGCAAATCTAGTGCCATCTGAAGTGGTTATTCCTATCTCATAGGGTCTTCCTTCTATCCATCGATAGTTGATCATCAACTGGGCAGATGATAGTCTTGTCAATACATTTGTAGGTTTAATTATAGCATCTATAGGCGCATCATCTATATCTGTCTGTGCTATAGTTACTGTATCTTGTCCAATGTTACGTACATATACTACAATCATCTCAGGTTTGAACTCTACCCTTTCTATAACTATCTTTGGTAATGGCTCTCCATAATCAAATATAGGTGTGTATGTAATGTAGTATATAATACCAGTTAAGAGTAAGATAGGTATTACAGTTAATATTACCATCGTTATTCTCACATAGCATCCCTCTTACCATCATCTTTGTTGTGTGTAATTATATCATAAGTACCAATATCATAAGCAAGCGCCTCAACCATCACCACAATTAATTACCATCATTACCGTTAATAGCACTAGCATCGTTACTATCATCATCATTCCCATAATCGTCTACAACTTTAAAGAATCCCATCCAGCCTTTATCAGAGAACTCTATAACATGGGCATGGAACATATACAAACCTAGATAATCGTATCTAAACTCAAGTATAGCCCTCTCTCCTTGGCTGAGTGTAATCATATCCGTAAACTCATCTGGTACATAGCTGGTACCAGTCCTGTAGAGTTTGAATAGATCACCATGAAGATGGAAGTTGTTTATGAGATCAAACTCTGTCATATTTACAAGGTAGATCCTTACAAGCTCACCTCTCTTCACCTCTATTGGGTTCTTCACGTAGTGAAATGGTATACCATTCACAGTGTAAAAGTTATTCTCTTTGTCGAAGTCAGTATCATAACTATTCAATACCATGACTATCTCTTTTGCTGGTTCCCTTGGTATCTTTGGATCAACTATGAACACTCCATACAGTCCTCTGTTTATATGCTCTGCTACTGGAGGAACATGACAGTGATATAGGTGCAAGCCATATGGCTCTGCAGTGAACTCATACACGAACCTCCCTCCAGGAGGTATCATGGGGAACACACCATCCATCTCTGCAGGATGCTTTCCATGGAAGTGAATTGTATGGGGCTGACTTCCATCATTGATGAAGGTTACCCTTACCCTATCCCCCTCTGTTGCCCTTAAGGTTGGACCTGGTATGGTGCCATTGTACGTCCATGCATCAAAGTATATGTTTGGTGCTATCTCAAGCCTAACATCCTTCACTGTGATTGTAAATTCTCTCAATACTGTACCATCATCCAATACAAAAACTCTACCATAATCAAAGTTAGTAAGGAACTTATCGGGATCTATGCTGGATCTCTCTACGTTATTATGCATTGATGATATATGCACATCTATACTGCTTGTGTTATAATCCGCATTTACAACAAATATACTAACTAGGGTTACTGCTGCTAACAATAGAACCGCCACACTAGGTTTAACATTCATATCCAGCCAATATTACCTTTTACCATATTTAAATTTTTTAGACATGGCTAAATAATGGCTGTAGTAGGGCAAAAAGATAATTAGTTATCTGGACTAAACAGTAAGTAACCATATAATGTATACTAGTCTATCCAGTAGTAGACCCATAGATTGATTGCCATATATCAGGAAAAGATTATACGATATACTTCTTTATCAGCCTCTCCAATCCCATCTCTCCAACAGCCCCTATTGCCCTATCAACCATCTTACCATCCTTGAATACTATGAATGTAGGTATAGCATATACATCGTATCTTGCAGCAACAGCATTGTTCTCATCAACATTAAGCCTAGCAAAGACCATCCTATCCCCATACTTCCTTGCAAGCCTATCGAATATTGGGAGCATGAACTGACATGGACCACACCATGCAGCCCAAAAGTCAACTATGACTGGTTTAGAGCCATTGATCACATCATCGAAGTTCTGCTCATTCAACTCTATGAGTTTAGGTTCATTACTAGTGCCCTTCTGCTGCTGGCTCCTCATCATCTCCTCCATCTTCTTACGCATTATCCTCTCTATCTCTTGATCTCTCTCCACACCTATCATATGAAGTGCTCAAATATAACATTTATTTCTCATAGGTCAAGCAAGAACCTTAACCTATACTTACCTTCTACATTCTCTACACTCATCATATGGTAAGTTACACCCTTTATCTCAACCTTGTAGTTGTGCTTCTCCAGATTAAGTGCCTCGCCATAGGCTTTGGCAGTTATCCTGTACCTACCATCATCATAATCCCCTACCTCTATCCTTGTGTTGAACCTGCTCATTGCTATATGGTCACTAACCAGTGCTATCATAACCTGCTCAAGCCAGTTGTAGAGTAGGTTCTCAAGGTCATGGCCATATGCCTCTAGCATTATCTCAAGCCTCTCCTCAACCTTGCTAACATCTACCATAACATCCACAAGGGCCTTTGCTGCCAATGCAAATGCCTCCTCAAGCGTATCTGCCTCAACCTCTACAAGTGCATCTGTCATATGCTCAAGCATCCTATAGCCCATGTAACTACTTGCTCAAGCAGGTTTAAATATATTCAGTACAGCTTAATTATGCTAGCGGGCCCGGTGGGCTTCGATCCCACGACCACCTGCTTAGAAGGCAGGCACTCTATCCATGCTGAGCTACGGGCCCTTAGGGTTCATCACTAGTCTGGATATATCTATCTATTGTATGTATGTACTAATGAATGAATTGCTACATGTATGCTCTAGCATAGCAGTAGAGGTACTGTTGAGCATAACCAGCATACATCCCAAAGTAACCCCTCATGGCACTAGATACCCTTCTATACATGGGAGGTGTAAACTTTACCATATCACCTATACCTGTAATATGCCTGTAGTACCTTGCTATAACCCTTCCAATCCATACATCTATAGGGAACGCCTCAAGCTTCTCTAGTGAAAAGAGCATTACACAGTCAGCAACCTTGTTGCCTACACCATCAATGCTCAAGAGTACATCCCTTGCATCATCATAACACCCCTTAACTAGATCATCAACATCCATCTCAGCATAAGAGCGTACTGCCTGCACTATGAACCTTGTCCTGTAACCTAATCCACAGCCTACAAGATCATTTATACTTGCATCCTGCAATGCCCTTACAGATGGGAATGTATGGAATGTTATACCATCCAACTCTATCTTGCCTCCAAATCTCCTGCATATACACTCAAGCATCTGCCTAACCCTTGCTATATTTGTGTTGGTAGCACATATGAATGAGATGAGGCACTGGAATGGGTCTTGACGCATTATCCTGAGCCCTTTGAACCTCTCAATAGCATCTGCTATTAAAGCATCCTTGCATCCTATGCTGCTATTTATAGCATGGATATCATCATCCATCCTGAAGAGCCTCTCAACATCAACATGCTCTGGTCTTGACTCATACACAAACTCTCCATTGCATGACTCTATCTTAACAACGCTGCTAGAGCATATTATGTAGTAGATGCCTCTCCTCTCATACCATAGGAATACCTGCCCACTCTCAAGTGTACGCTTCAGGTTTATTGCATCCATCTTCATCAGTAGTACTATCTTGCTTCTACCCTGCAATAAACAAATTTCTTGACAAGCTTGTATCTAGTAATGGATAACATGGTTTATGATATGATGAGTGCTTCAATAAGCATGCAGGATAAGGGTAGCAATAACATAAAGAGGGCAAGGGATGCAGTTGATATGCTCAAGAGGAGGATAGAGTTACGTTCATCGATGCTTGATGCTCTAGCAGATAATAACCTGAAGGCATCAATAAACAGTATAAGGCATGCACCACAGTTAAGCAAGAAGATTAGTAGAATAGGCTGGATGCTCTTCTGGATACCAGAGCCAACCATGGTATCTACTGCAGTAGGAATCCCAATGATACTTGCAGGTAAGGCACTTGAGAGATACTATAACAGCCTTACAGTAAAGGGATTGTATGAGGAGACATCAAGGATGCTCAAGTCCCTAGAGCAATTAACTCAAGATAACCTATATAAATAAATAAATAAAGAAGGTAAAGGAAGTAAAGAAGTAAGGAATGAAGAAGGAAGGGAGGATGGGATAGCAATGCCTAGACAGGTATTCAGCAAGGATGAGTTGCTCAAGCTTGTTGAAGGGGCAGAGGAGTGTAGAGTAGTGAGGAGGGGAGATAAGGTTAAGATAAAGGTTAGGAGGGCAAGGTACCTTTACACATATGTAGCAAGTAGTAGTGAGGCTGATGAGATACTGAGCAGGATAAAGGTTGAGAAGGTAGAACTATAACAAATTCTGCTCTCGCTCTTTTTATGCATCTTAACTAACTAATTAATTATTGCTAAGGCTAGTATCGTTGATACATGTATGATATGCCTGCCCTATAGATAACCCTGCATCCCCTGCTGGTATGATGCTGTTGTGTACGAACCTTAGCCCATGCTCCTCCACATACCTCTTGATGAGAGGTGTTATTATCCTGTTGTATGTAACCCCTCCAGATATGCCTATGGTATCTATACCATGCCTCATAGCATTATCTAATGCTAGAGTAGCAAGACCCTTTGCCATATATACATGGGCAGAGTATGCAAGGTCCCTAGTATGGAACCTCTTCATGCTACAGAAGATCTCCTCAATAAGGTACTTTGTATCTAGAGTACAGTTGATGATCCTTGGCTCTAACTTGAGTACATCATCGCCACCATATGCAACAGACTCAAGCAGCATTGCAGGCTCCCCCTCATACCCTCTTCTATCTGCAACCCCTAGCAGGAATGAGATAGCATCGAGTATTCTTCCTGTGCTTGTAGTCTTGATATATCTACCCTTCCTTGCCACATCTAGTATAGCATCCATCTCAGCCCTACCATAAGGCAGTGTATAGGACCTAGAGTACAGGTAATCCTCTACACCATCCACACTGCTAGAGTAGAGTATGCCAGCAACCATGCGTAATGGGTAGTATGCTGCTAGATCCCCTCCTATCATTGGCTGCTCCATGAGGTGTGCAACCCTCTCATACTTGCTACCATCTATAAGGAATACCTCCCCACCCCATACATTCCCATCATAACCGTATCCATTACCATCACACACTATGCATACCATCCCTCTTCTCCCTTCCCTAACCATATTCACCTTCTTATCCTCTATGAGTAGTGTTGATGCATGTGCATGGTGGTGCTGTACCCTCTTAAGAGAGCATCCATACTCTCTAGCAATGGTGTATGCTAGGTTTGTAGTTGGTATAGATGGATGGAGGTCGCATACTACAACATCTGGCCTTACATTAAGCATTCTACAGAACCTCTCAACTGTATTGCAGAGGTTTGTGTATGTTTTAAGTGAGTCCATATCACCAAGGTGCTGTGATGCAACTATCTTATCCTTGAAGAGTATAGATATGGTAACGTTGAGATGGGCACCAAGTGCAAGTATGCATCTTGATGAGTATACATCTATGCTTATTGGTGATGGTACGTAGCCTCTAGCCCTCCTAACTATCATAGGAGAGCAGGAGTTTACAATAACAACAGAGTCATCGCAAGGGTTGATTATCCTCCTGTTATGTATGAGCAGGTAATCAACGAATCCAAGCCTTAACGCTTCATCATCATCAGCAATTATAGGCTCATCGCTAACGTTTGCACTTGTAACTACCAATGCGTTAAGGTTGAGCATGTTGAAGATGAGATAATGGAGTGCGGTGTATGGTAGCATAACACCAACTGTATCCAAGTTTGATACCAGTGGAGATAGGTTGTAGTTGCTACCCTTCCTCAACAGCACTATTGGTCTTGCATATGATCTTAGGATGCTCTCCTCAACCTCATCCATAACAGCAAACTCTCTAACAGCATCAATGTTCCTAGCCATGACTGCTAATGGCTTGCTCTCCCTCCTCTTCCCCTTTCTAAGCCTAGAGATTGCATCATCATCGTATGCAGATGTTATGAGATGGAAGCCACCTATGCCCTTGACTGCAACGATGCACCCTTGCTCTATCAACCTTGATGCAGTTGCTATAGGATTGCCATCATCACTATTATCATCATCATTAACAACAGCAGCATCAACCCTCCTCCCCTTACAATCCACAAGGTAGAGCCTTGGTCCACACTCATGGCATGCTATGCTCTCATTATGGAACCTTCTATTAAGAGGGTCTTTATACTCTTTAAGACACTCATTGCATAGAGGGAACTCAGCCATGCTTGTATTTACCCTATCATATGGAAGTGCCCTTACCATCGTGAACCTTGGACCACAGTTTGTGCATGTTATGAAGAAGTACAGATACCTTCTATCATGTATGTTGAAGAGTTCATGTAAGCATTCATCACATATAGCAATATCAGGAGGTATAGATGGCTCAACTGTAGATGGTGTATCTACACTCCCAAATATTGAGAAGTTAGCAAACTCCTCAGAACCCCCTTCGCTCTTCTCTATATCCATAAATTCATATAATGCCAATGGTGGCTTATCATGCTTCAGTGCATCTATAAACCTCTCAAGATCATGCTCGTTACCATCAACCACTATCTCAACCGAGCCATCACCCATATTCCTTACATAACCCCTCAAGTTATTTGCAATAGCAAGCCTATACACGAATGGTCTAAAGCCTATACCTTGAACCCTGCCATGTATAGTTATTGTGTAGCGCACATGCATACTTATTGCTAGAGCATAATAATAATGATGATGGTGAATTATGATGATGGTGGTATCATCTCATCTCTGTTAATGGATATATCTCATACTCTGCATAGTTATAAACTGGCATACCTGCTATGAGGTTCTCTAACTCATCGTTAGACTCCACATTTAGTATCCATGCACCACCATGCCTACCAACTATATGGTAGTATGCTTCTAACTTTCCATCATCCTTGAGCCTCTTTGCATATATCCTCATATCAAGCACTGCTCTAACCAGATCTGGAGTTAGTGCTACCTTCTTGAAAGACCATAGTATGAGGAACTTCATACCCTGATAAGGACTACCTACCATTATATAGATTAGCCAGATTTAAATACTGTAGAGGTTAATGTACTTTATGCCATTCATAGTTGAGAGGGATGAATTCAATGGCTTCTTTACTGCATTGAGGGATATGGGTTATGAGATCATAGGTCCAAGGGTTAGGGACTCTGTAATAGTATATGATAGGTTGGACTCTGTTGATGATCTCCCTATAGGTATGACTGAGCAGCAGGAGAAAGGAGTGTACAGGTTAAGGAAGAGGGATGATGGAGCACTCTTTGGCTACACAGTTGGTCCTCATTCATGGAAGATGTACCTATTCCCTCCACGCATACGCTTATTCACTGCAGAGAGGCATGATAATAACCTCAAGATTGTAGAGGAGCAATACAATGAAAAGAGGTTAGCATTCGTAGGTGTTAGGGCATGTGAGTTGCATGCTATACAGATACAGGATAGGGTATTCCTTAATGGTACATTCAAGGACCCAGTATACGAGAAGCAGAGGAAGAATGTATTCATACTTGCTGTGAACTGTACTGTATCTAGCAGTACATGCTTCTGCACATCCATGAATACAGGACCTATGGTAGGCTCTGGCTATGATCTGGTTGTTACTGAAGTACTAAAGCCTAGACACCAATTTCTTGTTGATGTTGGTACATCATTAGGGCATGAACTCTTGAGCAAGGTTAAGCATAGAGAGGCTAGCAGTGAGGAGGTTGAACATGCTCTAAGCATGGTTGAGGAGAATGCTAGAGCAATGAGTATGATGGGTAGGAGGAGGATAGATACCAAAAACATAAAGGAGTTATTGTACAGCAGTTATGAGAGCAAGCACTGGGATGATGTTGCAGAGAGATGCTTGGCATGTGCAAACTGTACCATGGTATGCCCAACATGTTTCTGTAGCACTATGGAGGATGTTGTTGATCTCAAGGGTGAGCATGCTGAACGATGGAGGCTATGGGACTCTTGCTTCAGTGATGAGTTCACATACATACATGGTAGTACTGTGAGGAGGTCAAGAGGTGCAAAGTATAGGCAATGGATAACCCATAAACTTGCCTCATGGATAGATCAATTTGGTACATCTGGCTGTGTTGGATGTGGTAGATGCATAACATGGTGCCCTGTAGGCATAGATATAACTGAGGAGGTAAAGGCACTGCAGCAAGGCTATGCAGCAGACAGGTGAATTACATGAGCATAGAGGAGAGTATAAAGAGGCACTCATTCTTCAGGGATATAGGGATAGGTATAGATTTGAGCAGTATAGCAAGGTATGCTCAACATACAACATTCGAAGCAGATAACTTCATATTCAGGGAGGGGGAGGATGCAGATGCATTCTACCTCATAACACATGGAAAGGTATCACTTGAGTTATCAACTGCACATAGGGGAAGGATAATCATACAGACTATAGATGAGGATGATGTACTTGGAATATCATGGCTCTTCCCCCCATACAAATGGCACTTCGATGCTAGAGCATTAACACTAACAAGGCTAATAAGGATAGATGCTGCTCAGGTGAGGAGGATGTGCGAGGAGGATAATGCATTTGGCTACAAGGTTATGAGCAAGCTTGCAAGTATAGTTATGAAGCGCCTTCAAGCAGTAAGATTACAGCTACTTGAGATAGAGGAGATGTGATATGTGTAGGGATGGGATGAACAGGTATGTTATAAATGTTGGTACAGGAATCACGTGGGAGGGAGAGAGGAAGGTAGAGAGGAATGGAGGAATGGTGAGTATGTAATATGATGATGCATGATAACTGTAACAGCATCATCAACCCTTATCTGCCTAGAATACACAAGGTTAAGAGGATCAAGAGGGAGACTCATGATACATTCACAATAGAGATATCTGCAGATGGCTTCAAGTTCATGCCAGGACAGTTCAATATGCTCTATGCATTCGTTGGTGAAGTACCAATATCAATAAGCAGTGATCCTGCAGATGGTAACGTTATAATGCATACAGTACGTAGGGTTGGGCATACAACATCTGCCCTCTGTAGCCTAAAGGCAGGGGATAGCATAGGGGTAAGAGGACCATTCGGTAACCCATGGCCTGTAAGGGAGCAGGAAGGTAACGATATAGTAGTTGTTGCTGGAGGATTAGGACTTGCACCACTGAGGCCCCTGATCTACCATCTGCTCTCAAACAGAGGAAGGTATGGAAGGGTATGCCTGCTCTATGGTGCTAAGACGCCTAGGGATATACTCTACAGGAACGAACTTGCAAGATGGCGGGCTAGGTTCGATATAGATGTGTATGTAACAGTTGATAGGGCAGATGAGAGATGGTATGGCAATGTTGGTGTTGTAACATCCCTCATACCTAGAGTACATGTGGATCCTCTACACTCATCAGCATTCATATGTGGGCCAGAGGTTATGATGCGTTTCACTGCAAGGGAACTGATCAATCTAGGTTTCAATGCTGAGAGGATATTCATATCAATGGAGAGGAATATGAAGTGTGCTCTAGGCATCTGTGGGCACTGCCAATTTGGACCTGAGTTCATATGCAAGGATGGACCAGTGTTAAGTTACAGTAGGATAGCAAGGTTATTAAGCATAAGGGAGGTGTAAGTAATGAGAAGGGGTAGCAACAGCAGTAGGAGGAAGAGGCCAAAGCTTGCAGTATGGAAGTTTGCATCATGTGATGGATGCCAGTTGAGCATCCTAGACCTTGAGGATGAGTTGCTTGAACTTGTTGATAGTGTAGAGGTAGCATACTTCCTTGAGGCATCAAAGGCAGTTATCAAAGGACCATATGATATCTCCCTTGTTGAAGGTTCTATAACAACTGCAGATGATGTAGAGAGGATAAGGAGGGTTAGGAGTGTATCAAGATACCTGATAAGCATAGGGGCGTGTGCAACATCAGGAGGCATACAGGCGTTGAGGAACTTCAAGGATGTAAAGGAGTTTACAAGCATAGTATATGCAAGGCCAGAGTACATAAGCACACTTGAGAGATCAACACCAATATCTGAGCATGTCAAGGTAGATCTTGAGTTGCATGGCTGTCCTGTAAACAAGTACCAGTTGCTTGAGGTGATATCATCATTGCTCAATGGAAAGAGGCCCAATATAAACTCCTACAGCGTTTGCATGGAGTGCAAGAGGGCAGGGAATGTATGTGTTATGGTTGCATATGGTATGCCATGCATGGGCCCTGTAACTAGGGCTGGATGCAATGCAATATGCCCATCATATAAGAGAGGATGCTACTCATGCTTTGGTCCAAGCGAGTCTGCAAACATAGGAGCGTTGAGCAAGAGGTTCAAGGATCTAGGGGTGGATGATGAATCTATAGTAAGGATGTTCAGGATGTTCAATGCCTATGCACAGGGATTCAGGGATGTAGAAGAGAAGGTGATGGGGGTGAACAGTAAGCAATGAGCAGGATGATGGGTAAGGATGATGATAATGGTGGGTATGAGGATAGAAGGTATGTGAAGGGTTTGCAAGGAAGAGAAGAAATAAGTGAAGAGAAGGATGATGATAATAATAGCAGTAAAGCTGATGATAAGAGTAGTGTAAGGAGGATTAAGGTTGATTACCTTGCTAGGGTTGAAGGCGAAGGTGCCATGTACATCAAGATCGTTAATGGCAAGGTTAGTGATGTAAAACTCAAGATATACGAGCCTCCTAGGTTCTTTGAAGCCTTTCTTAGGGGAAGGAAGTTCTACGAGGCACCAGATATAACTGCTAGGATATGTGGAATATGTCCAATAGCATACCAGATGAGTTCTTCATATGCTATGGAGTATGCTGCAAAGGTAAAGGTAGGAGGAATGATACGCCTGCTAAGGCGTCTAATCTACTGTGCAGAGTGGATAGAGAGCCATGCACTCCACCTCTTCATGCTCCATCTCCCAGACTTCCTTGGATATGATAGTGCTATAGCAATGGCAAAGGAGCATGGTCAGATGGTCAAGCAGGGACTGAAGGTAAAGAAGGTTGGGAACAGGATAATATCACTCATAGCAGGCAGGGAGGTTCATCCTATCAACGTAAGGGTTGGAGGGTTCTATAGGGCAGTAAGGGAGGATGAACTCTACCCTCTGATTGATGAACTTGAAAGGGCTAGGGATGCAATGGTTCAGACCATGGCTTTCCTCTCAAGGTTGGACTTCCCTGAGTTTGAGAGAGAGTATGAGTTTGTATCATTAAGGCATGAGGATGAGTATCCAATAATTGAAGGAAGGTTGGTGTCTAACAAGGGCTTAAGCATAGATATTGATGAGTTTGAGGACCATGTGGTTGAGGAGCAGGTTGAGTACTCTAACGCACTCCATGCAAGGCTTAAGGGTAGGGGGGCATACATGGTAGGCCCAATGGCTAGATATAACAACAACTATGATAGGCTTCATCCAATGGTTAAGAGTATTGCAAGGGAATCAGGGTTGGAGCATCCATGTACAAATCCATTCAAGAGCATACTGGTTAGAGGTGTAGAGATACTCTATGCTATAGTTGAGGCTATATCACTCATCAAGGCCTATAGGATGCCTGATGAGCCATTCGTAAATGTTGATCCAAGAGATGCAGTAGGATATGGGTGCACTGAAGCACCAAGGGGCATACTATACCATAGGTACAGTGTAGATGCAGATGGAATCATAGTTGATGCAAAGATAGTGCCTCCAACATCACAGAACCAGAAGGTGATAGAGGAGGATCTTTACCACTTTGCAAGTAAATATGCACAACTTCAAGATGATGAACTTGTATGGAGGTGTGAACAGGCGATACGCAACTACGATCCATGCATATCATGTGCAACACACTTCCTAAAGGCAAGAATAGAGAGGTTGTGAGTATGATATGGATGAGTTGATTGATGAGGTTTGATAGATATCCAGTACTAGAGAGGGTATAGTTGGTAAGTGGGTGGTAGAGGTGAATAAGATGAATATATAGATGGAGGGATGATGGGTGATGAATGAGAGAAAGAAGGGTGTGCTTGTAGTTGGTATAGGTAATGAGTATAGGCGGGATGATGGTATAGGTGTTGTTGTTGCTAGGCATCTGAAGAGCATGATTGAGAGTAAAGTTGATGTGGTAGAGGCTAGCGATGCATCAAGCCTAATAGATATGATGGAGTTGGGCTACAAGAAGATGGTAATAGTAGATGCTATACACTCAAACGTTGGAGGAGTAGTGTACAGGTTCAGGAAGGAGGAGATACTTAAGATGGGTCAGTATAAGCAGCAACAGCAATCATCTACTCATGCAATGGATGTGGCTGAGGCCATAAAGCTTGCTGTAGAGTTGGGCGTTGCGAAGGATATGGATGTGGTTATGTTTGGGGTAGAGGGCAATGACTTTGGGTTTGGAGAAGGGCTCTCCAAGGAGGTTATGGAGAGCGTTAATAGAGTTGTTGATGAGATCATCAAGGAGATAGGTGAGCATAATAATAATGCATGAACTTGCGCTCATCAAGGATATAATTACAAGGTTAGAGGCTATTGCTATTGAGAATAATGCTAGAAGGATAAGGAGTATAAGGTTGAGGTTTGGAGCACTGACCCATACACCTGCTGAGATATTCAAGGAGCAGTTCAGGATGATGGCTACTGCTGAAGGTAAGAGCATACTTGATGGCACAAAGATAGAGATAGAGGTTGCAGATGAGATAGATGATGATGCTCAAGACGTAATACTGGAGAGTGTAGAGTTGGAACAGTAGTAATGAGATACTGTAAATCAACACTCTATAATTAAAGTGAGAGATAATGTGCTATGCTAGAGGCTAATGAAGGAAGGGGATAGCAATGGTAAGAAGAGAAGGATGGTGATGAAGAGAATGCAGTAGTAGTAGCAAGCATTACCCCTACTTACAAGCATCATACTAGCAGTGACAGCAGTAGTGTTATCCTATTTATGTAGTATATGCTCAAGCAGCAGAGTGCAATGGGCATACAATAGAGCAAGTTAGTGATGCTCAGATTGTAGTTGATGCTATGGATAACAATGGAGAGAGCATTACATTAGATGGCAAGAGTTATACAGTGATGATTGTTATATCTTCTCCATGCTAAGGCACTGCTGGTAATGACTTTCGATAACCATAAGTAATTTACAGAATGTCTAGAATAACCCTGTATATTCCATCAAGCATAACCAATATCTGAATTGGTATAGAATTGAATAGACGTAGTATCCTCACATGCTTTATCTAACATCTCCAACGATCAGCAAGTCATTCTTACCCAGCCTACTGCTATCTATGATGAACATACCAATAGTTGAGTGGTTAAGATACTCTGACTAAGTCTAGGACTACCATCTTAAATCAGGCTTATTAAGTGATACTCTATTATGTTATTGAACGTTTGATTTGTTGCATATTACCTTCTTGGTTAATTATAATGGTGCCCACCTTACCTTAACTCCTTCTTGCCATCTACATCTATTGCTAGATATACACATCTTTATCTTTAACCTTAAGCTTTGTTGTCTCATCTATAACAGCAATACACCTTCTATCTATACTTACGCTCATCCATTAGCAAACTTTGGTTGATGATACCTTGATAGCATGATCATTACATAGACTTGCTTATAGGTTCAATAGCAAGGGTTAGAGCATAAGAAACCTTCCTACAACTACCAAGATGTATACTAGTACTGCTAGAACCTTCACTCCTTGTTATATGCTTAAAGCAACTAGATATCAACTCTACTACTCATAAAGGTGAATAGAACAGATTTTAAAGCAGTCCTCATCCTTATCTGGACACTCGTTTAGATGTGTAGAAAGATTTTTTATACCCTTTGGCAAGTAACAAGCCATGTCTGTAGAGCAGAAGGGCGAGGATATAAAGGGCGAGAAATGGGGTATAGCCCATATATACAGTAGTTTCAACAACACAATAGTGCATATAACAGATCTTAGTGGAGCAGAGACTATAGCTATAAGCTCTGGAGGGAGGCATGTAACTGCAGATAGGTATGAGTCCTCACCATATGCAGCAATGAAGTCAGCAATGGCAGTTGCAGAGATAGCAAAGAGTAGAGGGATAACTGGTCTGCATATAAAGGTTAGAGCAGTTGGTGGTGTAGGACCAAGGATCCCTGGACCTGGGGCTCAAGCAGCGATAAGAACGCTAGCAAGGGCAGGGTTCAAGATAGGCAGAATAGAGGATGTTACACCAATACCACATGACTCAACTAGGAAGCCTGGAGGAAGGAGAGGTAGAAGGGTCTAACCTCTCATGATAAACCTTATCTTCTCATCATCCTTGCTTATATACAAATCTTCTAACTATTATAAATGAGAGAGATGCTACCAAGGCACCAGTTATGTATGGTAGTACAGCTCTAACGTACTGCTCCCCTTGCTCCTGTGCTTCTCTTTGTAACTTCTCTCCTGCTGGCTCACTTGTTATACCTGCTATCTCCCCTGACTTTGCACTTGCCTGCTCTTGTCCTTGCTCCTGCCTAACAGTAGAGCGCATGCTCTCTTCTCCTCCCTTTCCACCTACACCCCCTTCTCTCTCCCCTTCACCTGTTCCTGCTAACCCCTCTCCTCTCTCTACCTGCATCCCTGCAGATAACATGTTAAGTATAAGCACTGTTGCAACTGCAAGGGCTGGTGCAGAGCCCCATACTATGAATATGCTCTTCACACTCATAATTCAACACCCAAAGATATAACGCTATAGATTAGAACAGTTAGAACACTAGAACGGTCTCCTCCTCCATAACCTTATAGTCTCAAACCAGAACGCTATACTTGCAATTATTGCAAAGATAAGTGCATGTATGTTGAGCGAAGAGTAGTTTACAATAAGATAGGTTATTAGTAGGGTTGTGAAGAAGATTGCAAAGAATGTTAGTCTAGGTATGGTATAGCCTAGGATGCTAACGAATGACTCTAATATGCTTATCTCAGCCTTCTTTACTATGTAGTATCTGCCATACTCATCCTTTGCTATAAGGTTTATATCCATGAGTTTATCTAGATGGTAGCTTGCTACGCTTGGGCTTGAGAAGTTAAGATCCCTCTGTATCTCCCTTACACCTACTGGCTCATCCCTCTTGAGTAGATAGAGGTATACTTGGAGTGTCTTACCCTTCAACACATTCTCTACAGCATCGTCATACATCTAACTTGTCTAACAGGATAGAGGATATTAGTTTAGTGTTGTTAGTATGACTTTATAGTATTTAATCAATGGTTAACAAACAAAGAACTGCTCATTCATCATCACTCTTCTTGAACTTCTCTGCAAGAGATATGAACCTACCATCCTTCTCTATCACTATCCTGCTATCCAACCTCACATTCAAGCCTACTGATCTAAGTATGGCTAGGAGATCTGCACCAGTTATCATCCCCTTCACCTCACCACTCTTGATCAGGCTTGCAAACTTTGGGATTATGAATGCCATCTCCCTAGGATACTGATGCTCTGCAGCCTCAAGCACCTCCTCCCCCCTATCTGTAAGATGCTCCAGCAGTATCTCCCTATCGCTCTTCTGCCTCTGCTCAAGCATCCTCCTCTTCATATCAAGCAGTTTCTTCACCATTATTATCTGCTCTGCAGGATCATAGTGTTCACTGCTGCTGGTATCCTTATCACTAGCATGGTTACTGCTATGGCTCATCCCTTTATAACACCTATTGGGACTAGCCTAGCAACCTTGGTTGCTATCCCAACGCTATGGCTTACATCTGCTACAGCATCAACATCCTTGTATGCCTCTGGCGTCTCCTCTACAACACCCTCTCTTGTCAGTGCCTTTATGTATATACCTCTACTCTCTAGCCTCTTCTGAACCTCCTGTGCAGTGTATGAGCGCTTTGCTGCTGCCCTGCTCATAGTCCTCCCTGCACCATGTGCTGTAGAGCCGAATGTAAGCTCCATTGCCTTTGGGCTCCCAAGGAGTATCCAACTAGCAGTGCCCATAGATCCTGGGATGAGCACTGGCTGGCCTATCGCTCTATACTTCGCTGGTATCTCTTCCCTACCTGCAGGGAATGCCCTTGTTGCACCCTTCCTATGCACAACAACCCTCTTGAGCGAACCATCAACCTTATGCTCCTCAACCTTGGCTATGTTGTGTGCAACATCATACACAAGGTGCATGTTAAGATCATTCTCGCTAGCATTGAATACCTTCTCGAATGCCTTCCTTGTCCAGTGTGTTATCATCTGCCTATTACTCCATGCAAAGTTGAGTGCAGAGTACATTGCCTTCCTGTATGCTTCACCCTCCTCTGAGTTGTTAGGTACACATGCCAGTTCTCTATCTGGTAGCGTTATCCCATACTTCTTTAATGCTACCTCTGAGACCCTAAGATAATCACTACATATCTGATGCCCTAACCCCCTTGAGCCACAGTGTATTAGCACTGTTATCTGCCCTTCCTGCTCTATACCCATAGCCTTTGCTGCCTCCTTATCATATATCCTATCAACCTTCTGAACCTCAAGGAAGTGATTCCCAGAGCCTAGAGTACCAAGTTGTGGTGCACCTCTCTTCCTTGCCATGTTAGATACCTTGCTTGGATCTGCACCCCTCATCTTGCCATTCTCCTCACACACATCTGCATCCTCACTCCATCCATAACCATTCCTTATAGCCCAGTACACACCCTCTGTAAGCACCTCATCAAGTTCAGAACTACTCAACTTCACAACCCCTTCACTACCAACCCCAGATGGTACTGCCCTGAACAACTCATTAACCAACTCCCTTAACCTTGGTCTAACATCCTCTTCCCTAAGATCTGTCCTTATAAGCCTCACTCCACAGTTTATATCATAGCCTACTCCTCCAGGGCTTATGACACCATCATCAAGGCTCATGGCAGCTACTCCTCCAACAGGGAAGCCATAACCCTCATGCCCATCTGGTAGCACTACAACATGCTTCTGTACACCTGGAAGGGTAGCAACGTTCATAGCCTGCTGTATAGTTCTATCGCTAAGCATCTTGCTGAGCAGTTGCTCATTTGCATATATGGTCACTGGCACCCTCATACCTTTGCTTGCTATAGGATCTATCCTATACTCAACATCACTTACCCTCTTTATGTAATCGCTCATCATACCACTTCCTTGCTATGATCAAAGATAATTTAAATTAAACTATGAAGAGCAGGATAACATGCCTATACTGCCTATAGATGCTGGAAGATACGGAAGTAGAGAGGTGAAGAGTATATTTGAGGAGGAGCAGGTGCTCAGATATGCTCTAGAGTTTGAGGCATGCGTTGCTGAAGCACAAGCAATGCTAGGGATAATACCTAAGGATGCTGGAGCAGAGATAGCAAGGAAGGCAAGGTCTGGCATGGTTAGGCTTGAACGTGTTAATGAGTTGGAAGCAGTAAGGGAGCATGATGTTGCTGCTATGGTTGAGGCGCTGGTAGAGGTATGTGATGAAGTAGCAAAGCCATGGGTGCACTATGGGCTTACAAGTTACGATGTGGTTGATAGCAGGATAGCAATGCAGTTGAGGGATGCTCTAGCAGTGATAGAGAGGAAGATGAAGAGGCTAGCACTGCTCCTAGCAGAGAAGGCGTTGGCATACAAGGATACCCCAGCAGTAGGAAGGACTCATGGTCAGCATGCAAGCATAATCTCCTTTGGACTCAAGTTTGCTGTATGGGCATCTGATATGCTGGTGCATATAAAGGGTATGGAGGAGGTTAAGAGCAGGGCACTTGTATGCAAGACTTTAGGGGTTGTTGGTACAGGATCGCTCATGGGTGATAAGGCAGTTGATGTTCAGAGCATAGTTGCTGAGAGGCTCAGCCTTAAGCCTGTGGATGCTGCAACACAGGTAGTATCAAGGGAGAGGCTTGCAGAGTTCATTGCAAGGTTAACGCTCATAGCATGCACGCTAGAGAAGATTGCAGTTGAGGTTAGAAACCTGCAGAGGACAGAGATAGGTGAGGTTATGGAGCCATTCAAGGAGGGGCAGATGGGTAGTAGTGCTGTGCCAGTTAAGAGGAATCCAATAAAGAGTGAGAGGATATCAAGCATAGCAAAGATGTTGCGTAGTATGTTGATAGTTGCACTTGAGAATATAGCGTTATGGCATGAAAGGGATCTTAGCAACTCAGCCAATGAACGCTTCATAATACCTATGAGCATCATCCTGCTAGATGAGATGCTTGAGAGCATGATAAGCGTGATCTCTGGCTTGGTAGTCAAGGTGGATAGGATAAAGAGTAACCTGAATTCAAGTAAGGGGCAGATATTTGCAGAGTTTGTGCTGGATGCGCTTATAAGGAAGGGTATGGATAGGATAAGAGCATACTCTATAGTACAGAGCATAGCATTCAGTGCAGAGATGAGGGGTGTTGAGTTTAGGGATGCGTTGAAGGATGATGCTAGAGTTACAGCGCTACTCTCTGAAGAGGAGATAGACTCTCTATTCGATGCGGGGAAGCATCTAGCCTCATCATCAAGGATAATAGAGGGTGTAGCAAGTAACGTATATGCTGTATGCAAGGATATGACTACTTCATGAATATGGCTAGTAATGCCATAGGTACTGAGATTACTACTAGGATGATCACTATCCCAGTTAATGCTTGCTCATTAACGCTAACGCCCCATATTGGTAGCACTGGGATGGGGAATAGTGCTATGAACCATAGAAGTGCAAGTGCTGCTAGCCTCTTCCACCTCTTCCTAACAACCTGCATATGTACACTTTACATCAAAGTGATTTTAACCTTTCCTATGCCAATCTTGACTATATGCCTTGATAATTTATTATGAAAATCAGATGGAATATTGTTACATTTATAAGATGATTCATACAATAGTCTACTCATGTATAGTGGGGAGCTTGAACTACAGGCTAAGAGGAAGGCACTTGCAGTACTTCAGGATGAGATAGGCAAGCTCCTTAATGCTGGTAGATCACTTCTAGCAATATACACCATGGTACTTAATGGCAATTATGATGGTGTACGTGCAAACCTAGAGAGGATAAAGACTGCTGAGGATGAGATAGAGAATCTAAGGAGGAAGATAACCATGGATATAAGTGAGATAGGCTCTCTCATGGTGAATAGGGAAGAGTTACTCAGAACCATATACCTCATGGATGAGATAGCAGGGCATATGAGTGGAATAGCGTTCAGGCTATCAGCACTAAGACCAGATATATTCAAGAACATAGATGGCGAGGTGCAATCACTCCTTGATCTTGTGCTTGATGAACTCTTCAAGTTGAACGAGATGGCTAGAGCATTAAGTATGAACCCTCTAACCATAATAGAGATAGGCCCAACAGTGCAGAGGCTTGAGAAGCAGATAGATGATAGGTATAGGGCGCTCGTTGTGAAGGGCTTGAGCAGTGTTACAGATACAAGGGACCTTATACTGCTCAAGGATGTCCTTGATGGGGTTGAAGGCATGGCAGATAAGTGCTTAGAGGCATCTGATCACATGACAATACTAGCATTAAACATGTAGTCTAGCAGATAGTGTAGTTGGTATTGCATAGACCATGGTAGAGAGCATAAAAGGTGAGTTGATAGAGAATAGGATAGTTGTATGGGACCTAGAGCACTCTAGGGCTCTCTTTAAGGAAGGGTTCTATGGCAAGCCCCTTGGCATACCAAAACCAAAGGATGCGGAGTTCGATGCACCACTCATCCTTGACCTCATAGAGGGTTACTATCTAGCAAAGAAGGGAAGGTTAGAGATCTATAAGCGTGATGGAGCAGACTCAACAGATATGAGGGTTAAGATTGAGCCTCTCTCGATGAAGGAGATGGCCTCTATATGCAGGAAGGAGTACGCTAGGTTCGATAGCAAGTATATGGTATTCAAGGAGTTGAGGGATAAAGGCTATGTTGTAACACCTGGAATAAAGTTTGGCTGTGACTTTGCTGTATATGAGCATGGTCCAGGGATAGATCATGCACCGTACCTTGTGCAGGTTGTTGGTCCAGGGGATCTATTAACAGCAACCATGATAGTGCTATCTGGTAGGCTAGCAACTACTGTAAGGAAGCAGTTCATACTTGCAGTTGTAAGTGTCAAGGAGAAGAGGGTTGAGTTCCTAGCATTTGACTGGTGGAGGGCTTAAATATAATCTATTTCAGATAAATCACTCACTCAAACTCCTTCATGATGCTCCTCACATACCCTGCTATTATATTGTAAGCCTCTATAGCCTCCTTGCTCAAATGCCTTGTAATATCACTCTCCATCTTGAACCTAGTATATATCCTTACAGCATTCTCAACTGGATCTATGAATATATCATCCTCATCCTTTAGCACTGATAGAAGCAAGTGCTTTAGCCTTGAATCGTTGTTCAACCTTTCAACTATCTTGCCTCCCTCCCACCACACATCCTCAACACTCTTCTTTATCACCCCTTTAACCCTCTTCCTTGTCCTAGCCAGCAGCAGTTCTTCAAACATCTTTCCATCCCCCTTTACCACGAAGTGTATCTGGTAGAATGGCAGTGCCCCATACGTATGAAGTCTAGGACTGTTGTTATCCTCCATAGCCATCTCAACCTCTAACGAGTAGGTTTATGCAGTCAAAGTTCATGCCATTAACCTTTATACAGCATACACTTGTAACTACCCTTGGGCTTGATGCAAAGTAGTAACTATAGTATGATCCTTCCTCTATCTCTTTATCGCTAACAATGTAAGCATCCAAGCCTAGCCTCCTTAGATGGTTCAGTAGTATAATCCTTATATCTGACTCTAGATACTCCTCTTCACCTTCACCTTTATGCTCATGCTCATCACCCCCATCAACCCTTTTTGCATCTCGCCTATGTGAGGTATCCATAACTCCATGATCAGTTCCTTTACCCTTCACACCTACACCTATAAACCAACATAAAATAAAGATTTTGTAGATTATTAACCTCTACCTTATCCTCATGAAGATATCAACTATTAAGTCTCTTGAATCTACCCATAAGTACGCCAATACCAGTTATTGTTGCCAGTGTAACCACTACACTCATTGGGAACTCTGGTATAACACCCACTGCCATTATCTTGCTTACATTATCCTTCAACTGCTCTATCTTTGCCTTCACCTCTTCTACAGACTTGGCACCATCTATAAGTCCTATAAGGTCATAGAACATCGCCTCAGTATCTCTCATCAGACTTGGATCTACAGTATCTATAGATGACTTTAATGGCTCAAAATTCTCTTTATATGCCTTAATAACTAACTCCTTTGCCTTCTCATAGTTTGCTAGAGCCTCTGAGTACTCTCCTTCCTCTTCCTCTTCGAACTTGCCTGCCTGATAACTCTTCAATGCTAGATCTAGTAGTTCTCTAACCCTTCTGATATCTGGAGCGTTCTGCTCTCCCTTTAGTGTTAATCCATTCAGTTTATCAGTTATTGAGTTTATAATAGAACCTATCCTCTCTGAACTTATCTTATCCTTCATACCTTTAATCAGCTCATGTAGGCTGGACTCTATAGCGCTGCTCAGATCAACATCTAGTCTATTCTTCAACATTACAGGGAATAGATCCTCCACCATCATGCTTGTGAAACCTATGGAATCCTGCCATTCTATAATATTAGATACTTCTCCCTCAACTTCAACACCCTCACTATACTCTTCATATGCATCCTCTAGAACGTCAAGCATAACAGTAGCCCAGAATCTAATATCACTTCTCTTCTCCTCAGGCAGTATATTATTGTTGAGTATAACATTATTCAGTAGACTATGTATATGAGTTACCGTGCTCTTAAGCTCTTCACTACTCATATTAGGTACATTTGATGGTAACGATTCAAGTTCACTTCCTATCTTCTCTGCAAGATCTTGATCTGCATCTGCTATATCATCCCTTATGAGCATGAAGAGTTCTGATGCTGGATGACCTGCATGCGCTATTGCAAGCTCATCATTACCATTACTCTTATTCTCTCTAGCCTGTTCAAGATGCCCCAATATCTTTATGACTGTAGATGTTAGATGAACATGCTTATCCTCAACTACCGTAGCATATACATTATGTGGTAGAGTGTATGTGAAGAGTAGTATCAGCATTATACCAACCATCCACATTAGTCTCACCTAATTAGGCTAACCTAATTAGCATTTAAACATTGCTACAGATGGAGTTTGTCAATATACCAATCTTAAGTGAAATTGTACAATAATGCAATATAAGCAATTAACTATCTTCCGTTAGATAGTATGTGTAGGTTTATCTTGATAGCCTCTCCTCATATCTCAGCTCAGCAAAAGATTTAAGCATGGAGAGCCAATAGTATGCGATGATGAGGAATTATTATGTACGCATGCTGATCTGGATGGCAGTTAGTGCTGCAGTTAGTTTTATACTGATAAGGTTGTTTGGGCTCATAATAGGGCTTGTACTATCCTTTGCAATATTCATACTACTGAACATACTGGTGAATAGAAGGATGCTAAACTATGGTAGAGGCTCT
>VAPR01000171.1_pt1 | contig 46473 bp, 28 predicted proteins | sample 3380701 | NCBI WGS metagenome assembly VAPR01 (sample SAMN11536904, study PRJNA540576) | hot springs metagenome | isolation source: hot spring wet sediment | place: Spain: Lobios | collected 2014-01
AGGGCGACATTCGCGATGCACAAACGACAATTCGCAAGAGCGGCGGGCGTCAGCCCGCCGTGGGTTAATCTCGCCCACATAAACCGTGCCTGGTACGCGGAAGACTGCCGATTGTGTACGAACGCGGTTATGATCGCGTTATTGTTACCACGGGGGGCTGACGCCCCCCGCTCTTGTGTTGGTGTGCGGAAGTCTGCCAGCGAAAAAACGATTTTTGCGATGCACGAACGCACACTACCAAGAGCGCCGGACGTCAGCCCGCCGTGGGTTTCTAACTCCCGTGCAATCGCGGACGTTTACCACGGTGGGCTTACGCCCACCGCTCCTGGTTGGCGCGACGTGCGTTCGGCGAGCAAAAGCGATATTTGCGATGCACAAACGACAATTCGCAAGAACGGCGACCGTCAGCCCGCCGTGGGTTTCTAACCCCGGTGCAGTCGCGGAGGTTTACCACGGTGGGCTTACGCCCACCGCTCCTGGTTGGCGCGACGTGCGTTCGGCGAGCAAAAGCGACATTTGCCATACACAAACGACAATTCGCAAGAGCGGCGACCGTCAGTCCGCCGTGGGTTGATTAGAGGACGCCTGTTCAAGTGCAAACGTCTTCCGCGGTCAGCTTACGCCGATCGCTTCTCAGCCGTGTGTGCGGGACAAAGAGGCGGATGTCAGCTCAAAATGCCCCAGATGATGTTGCCCTGAACGAGTTCACGGGGCTGCTTGAGGTGGTTGTACTGAATCATGTGCGGGTCGAGGCCGACGCTGTGGTAAATCGTCGCCAGCAGGTCGCACGGATGCACCGGATTTTCCAGTGGCGCAGAAGCGGTCTTGTCCGACTTGCCGTACACGAAACCGCGCTTGACTCCGGCACCGGCAATGACAGCGGTGAAGCAATACGGCCAGTGATCGCGGCCATCGGCACTGTTGCCGTTGCCGGAAGTGCTGACGCCCCGCTGCGGGCTACGCCCAAACTCACCGACTGCCACAACCAGCGTCTCTGACAGCAGCCCGCGCTGATCGAGGTCTTCGAGCAAAGCGGACAAGCCAGCGTCGAGCATCGGTGCGGACAGCCGTTTCATCCGGTCGGGCAAACCAACGTGGTGATCCCAGGAATGGAGGTCAGAGTTGGCCACTTTCGGCCAGTTGACCTCGACGAATCGGCAACCGGCCTCCACCAGGCGACGTGCCAGCAGACAGCTCTGTCCAAAAGTATTCCGGCCGTACTTGTCGCGCAGGCTGGCTGGTTCCTTGCTCAGGTCAAACGCTTCCCGAGCCCGACCGCTGACGATGAGGCTGAACGCCTGCTGATAGTAGGCGTCGGGATTGTATTTGGCGACAGCGCGTTCGAGTTCGGGCAGGCTATCGTTGACCAGCTGGCGGAGACTGGCGCGGCGGGTGAGGCGTTCCGGTGACAGTTCCACGCGGATTTTCAGGTCATCCACGCGGATACGATCCATCTTGTTCATGTCGTTGTCGTCGCCGGGCGGGAACAGGTAGTAGGGATCGTAGGCTTTGCCCAAGAACCCGGCCGTGCCCCCCTTATTGATGACGTTGGATTCCTGCAACGGCCGGGGCATCATCACAAAGGGTAGCATGGGCACATCCGGCGGGCGATACTTGGCGATATTGCAACCGATGTGCGGAAAGTCTTTCGGACTGGGCGGTTCCAGCTGGCCGGATGGGCTGACTTTATCTGTGGTGTAACCGGTCAGCATCTGGTAAATCGCCGCCGTGTGATTGAACAGGCCCACCGGTGTGTAGCTCATCGTGCGGATGAGCGTTACTTTGTCGTTGACCTGAGCGAACCGTGGCAACACTTCGGTGAATTTGACGCCAGGAATTCTGGTATCAATCGCCTGGAAGACACTGCGGACGTTGTCGGGAACGTTGTCCTTGGGGTCCCAGAGGTCAATATGACTGGGGCCGCCCTGCAGGTAAAGCAGAATCACGCTTTTCGCTTTACCAAAGCCGGGCCCGCCACCGTTGCCGTTTTGCTTCGCCTGAGCTTCCGCGCGGAGCACATCGGCGAGCGTGAAACCGGCCAGGGATAACCCTCCAATGCGGAGCCAATCACGGCGGGTCATGCCGTCGCAGGTTGCTGCCACCGGACCGGGAATCACCAACATGACACTTCCTCCATTTAGCTGGGGGGTCTTCGTCTCTGCCTTGCAGGCGGGGATGCGTCGTCCTGGCAGCCGAACGACGCCGTGCGGGGATTCACCAGCAGACCCGTCTGCCGCATCGCTCATCAGCATCTGTCGGCAGACATTTCACCATTTTTATCTTATCGAATCCCCGGGACACTGGCAAGCAGAAAAAGAGCCGAGCCGCTTTTTAGCGAATGAAGCAGAATTCCTTGGCGTTGATCAGCGACCAGAGCAGGTTTTCGTAAGCGGTTTTGCGATTTTGCGGGCCGAGCCGTTCGATGTGTTCCAGGGCTACCTGAAGTTCGTCCGGCTGCGGTTTGCGTGCAAACGCCCAGAGGTAGATTTCCTCGACCTTGCTGCGTTCGTCACGGTTGGTATCGCGGGCGAGCAAGTCGGCCCGACCACCGCCGCGGGTCAATTTTGCCTGAATCTCGTCCGAATTGAGCAGATGCAGAACCTGGGCCAGGTTAGCGTCGTTGACCCGTTCGCATTCGCAAGCGCTCGCACGAGCGGGCTTGCCGAACACGGTCAGGAAGTAGTTGTTGTACGCTTCATCCGGCAGCTTGATGGCACGATTCGGGGCATGGCGATCCTGCGGCAGAGAATTGAACTGGCCGGGAGCGTTCAGCACCTGATTGACCGCATCGTAGAGCACCTCGGCGTTCATGCGTTGCGGATAAAAGCGAGCGAAATTCTTGCGGTCGAACTTGTTGAACTGATTGGGCAAGCTGCTGAGCTGATACGTCCGGCTCTTGCAGATGGTGCGGATCAGGTGTTTGAGACTGTAGCCGTGTTCGATGAAATCCCGCGCCAGGGCGTCCAGCAGGGCTTCGTTACTGGGCGGATTGGTGATTCGCATATCGTCGGGCGGGTCCACGATACCGCGACCGAAGAAGTGGGCCCAGTAGCGATTGACCACGGCCCGGGCGAAGAAAGGATTGTCCTTCCGCGCCAGCCAGTCGGCCAGCAGTTGCCGGGGATCCTGGCCTGGCGGGACGTTCATCACCTCGCCGTCGAGCGGTTTGATCTGGGCCGGCTGGCCGGTGCGTTTGTTGGCCACACTGCCATCGCGACGCACTGCGACCGCGTAACTTGTCCGCTGCTGACCATTGGTTTCCTGCCCGGCTAAGATCATCTGCTTGCGTTGTACGCGACCGAAGAAGGCCGCCAGTCCCCAGTAATCATCCTGGCTCCATTTCTCGAACGGATGATGATGGCATTGTGCACAGGCCAGCCGCAAACCCAGAAATACCTGGGCCAGGTCGTCCACGAACTGGCTCGGCTGCTCGATTTCCTTGTACCAGACCACAGGCGGATGGCTTTGCTCGTCGCCAGTTGCAGCAATGATCGCACGGGCAAACTGGTCGTAAGGCAAATCCTGCTGAATGGCCAGACGCAGCCAATCGTGAAACGCAAAGGTACCGAAAGTTCGGCTCGGGTCGCCGCGCCGTTTCACGCGAAGGATGTCCGCCCACTTGTTGGCGAAGAAGTAACCATACTCCGGACGCTCCAGTAATTGATCCACCAGTTTGTCTCGTTTGTTCGGATCGGTGTCGGCGAGGAAAGCCTGCACTTCCGCCGGTGTCGGCAGCGTGCCGCAAATCTGCAACGTGGCGCGACGAATAAACTCCTCATCCGTACAAAGCGGCGAAGGCACGAGGTTCAGCTCCCGCCATTTCTGTGCGGTGTGGACATCCACAAGGGTTTTCGGCTCAAACGACCAGCTCGGCACTGTTCCGGGCAAGGGTACGACCACGCGGAAAACGGTTACGTGCCCCTGATAGCGTACCATAATAGCAGCGTCACCTGCCGCGCTATAGGTTCGCACCATTCCCTGCCCGTCCACGCTGGCCACTTCGGTATCGTTACTTTCGTACTGAGCTCGGAAGGTCACATCTTCCACTGTGCCATCGCTGTAATGAGCCAGCGCTACCAGCTGCTGGCTGGATTGCTGAGCGAGAATGCGTTTTTCCGGAAACACACTCACCCGCACCACCACCGGATCGCTGGGGCGACCCCACGGCATTCCCGCGATAATCCAGCGGCGAATCAGGCGATACTCCTCGGAATCTTTCTCGAGACGTTTGCCGCCACCATGCGGCATCTGACCCGTCGCTTTCAAGAGCAGCAGACTGTTATCCGGCGCGGCCGGGAAAACGCGACGCCCTCGCGCCTCTTTGACAATGGCGTTGTAATCAATCTCCGGCTCGAAACCCAGAAGCGACAATTTGAATCCGTTTTGTCCGGTGGACTTGCCATGACAGCCCCCGGCATTGCAGCCGAATTTGGTGAAAATCGGCACGATCTGGTTGGGGAAATTGATCGGCAGGGGTTCCTGCGTGTGCGTTACGCTGACCCGCAAACTTGCCGTCTTGTCGCCGTAGCGGGCCACCACTTCGGTTTGCCCATCTGCCAGCGCCATCAGTCGCCCATTGCTTACCCGGACTAATCTGGCATCGCCCACCTGCCACTGGATGGCGGGAGTAACATCCACCTGCCGCCCATCGTTTAACTCGGCCGTCACCACAACCTGACACGTGGCCTGCTCACCTTGCAAGCGAACTTCCGCAGGAAACACACTGAGCGCTTTGACCGCTGCCGGCGAAGGAAGAGAGGAAGAGGATGGATTCGGCTCTGCCGCACGTACCAGGCCAACCGCGATCGCCAGCCCGATCAGCAAGCAGATCAGTTTTCCGCCACCCCGTCGAACTACGTGTCCCGCACGGGTGTGCAGTCGCCTCAATCCCGGTAACGCGGTCTCGGGCGACCCGCCAGCATTCCACGACATCGCCAGCAATGCTTGTTTGCATTGGCGCATAATCATCCCCCTTGGCGTAAAGACGGCAGCGTTTCGGAAAAGCAATGCGTTCTCGGCAGGCGTTTGCAGGCGGGTTGAATTTTCGGCTAGTGTCCAGGCTGGACAGCCCGGTTCGCAGTAATAATCACTCAACAGCGTCAGGCTCTTATGCTATCTTACAAGCCGATTGTCAGGACGTGAAGTCCGGCTGGGGGAAAACCAGAGTGTATTGGTCGCGCCGTCGGCTACTGGGCACGAGACCGGCTGCCTGAAGGCGAACCGGCAATGGGCATGCCAACCGGCAACGGTCGAGCGGCCACCGTGTAGCCTGCCTGATACGACCAATCGCGCAAAGCCCGATACAGCCGAATACTTTCGGGATAAACGAAGAAAGTCAGCACGGCGGTTTCCGGTGGCACCTGGGCCAGCAAACGACGAAAAACCGAAGACTCGCTCAGGGCTTGTTCGAGCGTCTCGCCGCGCATGGTCTGCATCGGCACGACTTCCCAGTATGCCAGGCCGGCAGAAAAATAGCGAGGATCCGCCGGCCCCTGCTCGCGGAACAGCCAATCCAGCGGCGAATCGGCATTCCGAACGATTCGATACTTCAGTGCAAATGCTCCGTGCTGGCTGGTTTGCCCCTCCACCGACCAGCGATAACGTAACTGCTCGAGATGTTCCGGAAACTTCTGCCGCACTTCCTGCAAAAGCCCCGCCAGGTCAACAGGCGTTACTCGCTGCTGGTAACACTCGAAATATACTTCGTGGGAAAACACCGGCCGACTCACGGGCAGCCAGTAATGCAAAGCTCGCACCTCTCGCCGCGACACTGTCGGCAACGTAGCCGCCTGTTTCTCGCTCAGCCTTTGCAAACTTTGCTCGAGCTCGTGCAACTGTTGCTCCAGCTCTTTCACGGACTCCGACCAGCGATGCCACTGTTGCTGCGTCCGGTCGGATTGTTCCTGCCAGTGTCGCCGTTGGTACTCGGCAGCCAGCAGAGATTGTGTTTCGGCTGCAAGGTGGAGTTTCGCCAGTTCCAGCCGCTGGCAATAGCTTTGCCATTGCTGCCGGGCCGATTCCAGTTGCCGGACTGTTTCCTGCTGGTTGTCCGCTTCCGATACCGATGGCGAAGCCGCTGCGGGCACGGGATTTTCGACCGGCTTCGGTGAATCTTCAAGGGCAACTCGTCCCGACCAATCCTTGATGCGTGCGGCCACCAGAACGACCAGGATCAACACGATCCCCACCAGGTTGCTCAACACGTCGAGAAACGAATCCGAGCCGAAAAAGGTATCTCCGTTTCGCCGCATACGATGCCCTCCGCGCGGACTGTTTCGGCAATGCAGCGGTCGCCCGCAAGATGCAACCAGCGGCAGCCAGCCACGCTCATGCCTTCTCGGTCGGGCTCACCGTTGAGGTTGCCCGGCGACTGGTGGCCATGTCTTGCCAGCCTGGGGTCGGTACCGTTGGGCCGCGCATTGCCGCTTATCGCTCGCGGTTGCCCGGCACCTGGTGAAGTGAACCGGCAGGTTCGTCGGATGCGTGCGGGAGCCATTCGACCTGCCACACCCAGCCAGAGCGAGCAAGACGGCTCGCCAGTTCGTAATAGACAAGCGTTCCGGCTGGCTCGACCCGAATCCGCAATTCCACCGACAGGCCCGATCGCAAGCCCACAGCCCGCCAGTTGTCCAGTTCCATCAGCAAGGTTTGCCAGGCACCGTTCTCGGCAAGCACGGCGTAACTGCGCCGCTGAGCCGGCCAGTCAATCCGATTCGAGCGACACACCAGCGTCACTGCACCGGTTTCGCTGGCAAAGCGCGGCGACGCTTGCTTCCCTTTGCTCAAGCCGAGGATGCCCGGAGCAGTGCCCGACCCGATAGTTGTTTCCGCAACCGGTTTTGTCTGACCCTGCGTTAACGAAGCGGCTGGCTTCGCCAGAATAACAGGCTTCGCCGCAGATGTTTGCTGATCGGCTACGCTTGATTTCGCAGCTGGCTTGGAAGTAATGGCAACCGCACCGGGTTTGCTTGCAGGCGGATTATGCGGTTCTGCTGTCCAGGGTGTATTTCCTCTTCCGGTCGTATTGGTCGTTGGACTGCCGGGCTGTTCAGACGTCGGCGAGCTGCCCGCTCGACTTTTTTCAGACATGCCCGCGGCTGACGACTTCCTCATGACTGGGTCAGATGAAGCCACCGGCTCCTGTCCGATTTCAATCCGCCAATCTTCCGGCACAAGTTCGTAACCAATTTCCCAATCGCTATCTTCCAGCCATTTCGGCACCAGATAATGCAAAACAAACCCACTGGGGCGAACGAGCAGCAGGATATACGGCTTGTCGCTGGACTGGAGAGCACGCTGCGTTTCCAGTACCGCCTGGCGAAATCGCTCCGCCGCCTGGTCCTGCTCCGCTGAAATAGCCAAACCGCTGGCAAGAAAGACCGCCCGACCGTTCACCGCTTCCACCACAATCGGGGGTCGCCAGCTTCCTCGCTGGGCCGGATGCGGTATTAGCTGGTAAATCACTTCCCGCTTTTCCGGGGCCAACTGCGGCGGAACCTGCATGGCTTGCAACTTCGACGACAGTAAGCCGCACCTTTCGCTTAGCGCTTGCTGTCGTGCCCGAAGCTGATCAATTTCCGCAAGCCTGTTTTCTACCTGCACGCGCAGAGCGACACTATCCCTTTCAATAGCGTTGCGCTGTTCGCGTAAAAGACGGCTTTCCCGCTCGACAGCGGCCAACTCCTCTTCTAAATGTTTAGTGCCCTGCTCAATATGCCACAGTTCCTCCAGCAAGATCAGGGCACTTATGTTAGATGCTGGTTGCTTCACAACAGGCTGGTCCACATCTAAGCGAAAATCAAGGTGCCTGTTATCTTGACCGCTTCCCACATTATTGCGAGCTTGCTCAGTCAATACCAGCAATAAGAGGGTGAGACTGCCCAGCGTGCATAGCAACACCGAGAGGAAAGGAAATAAGTCCAGGCGCGGTACATAATGGCGGGGCATACAGCTTCAGGCCGCCCGACTAATCTCGACACGACTGGTTAATAAATGCACCGCTGCGGTCAGGCTGTGCAGTGTTTTATTGAGCGTATCGGCCTGAGCCAGGCTTTGCAGGCACTGATGCAAACTCGCCTGTAATCGCAGCATCCGTTCCTCACCCGCTAAGCATTCCGCCGCTTGCTGCTGAGCTTGAGCCAGTTGATTTGATAAGCTGACCAGGGAACGTGTAACTTCTTGCAGCCGAGCTATCAGAGGTTTATAGGAGTCAAGCAGTTCCCGATGCCGTGCTTGCCATTCCTGGTGCCAGCGTTGTTCGGTCTCGTGAAACATTAGCCGCCAGCGGTCGAGTTCCGTACTGATGTGATCACACGCTTGCCGTATATGTGCCTGCCATTGCTCAGCAAAAGCCTGCTGCCAGAATTGCAAGTGTTTATGATAACACTGCTCGAACAGGGCTACCAGGTCCTGCTCACGAACCAGCTTGGTCGAATGATTTTTCTGGTGGTAAATATCAAGAGCGGTTCGCAGCAGGTTGGCTAACGATCTCAGCAGAAGGTCGTCGCGACGCTGGCAGAGAAACAGCAGTAACATGAGTGCCAGAGAGTAAACCAGTGCGACAGCGGTGGTATCGAAGGCGACAGCTAGACCGGCAGTAACCCCAGAAATAGAGTTGGTTATCTCTTCCGGCTGGACGCTGCCAATCGCTTGCGTAATACCGATCACCGTGCCTAAAAATCCCAGGATAGGTATTGCCCAGATAAAGTAGCGAATCAAGGTATATTCACTATCCCTGAGCTGGGCGTTTTCTTCATCCCACTGGGAAAGTTCGTGGCTCAGCGAGTCGGGATCGCGGTTGAGTCGTTCACAGAATTGCTGCCAGCGTTGCGAGACCAGACTCCTGCTTTCCAGCTCTCCGCATGCTGGTGAAAATCTAGTATCGCGGTCCTGCTGATTTGGCGCATGGGCGTTCAAACTGAGCTGGAGACGACGCAGATGCCGAAATTCCCATTGCTGACGCACGAGGTAACTGCATAGGGCGGAGGCAGCCCAGAAAAAGAGGAAAGTTTCCGCATATTCAATGGGGTGACCTGCTGTATAGCGAGAGAACAGAGCGGTATAGTCCGGCCAGGCCGCCAGGGTTAGATACCAGGTCACCGTAAGCACGGATGTCAGAGTCAGAATCCACGCGTGGAATTTCCAGTTCTGAAAAGGCGATAGTGGTGGAGACGTTGGCTTGCTGGCCATGTGTTGGGCCTCTGCATGTTCGTTGATTGGACTGTTTCTTCGATAACATCGGCAGAAATGATAGGCTCGGTAAAATCAAATCCGGGGGAGAGCGTATAAGCGAGGGAAACTGGCTAAGTTTGTTTATCTAAGCTCGCTTAGCAGAACCGCTATATTTCGGATTGCAGGTGAGCACGGCGTGAATGTTCGTAATTTTTACAAGCCAGGCTTGTGTCGTTGGGAAGCCTATACAGAACGGGCAGCGTTGATCCGATGGCTCTCTAGGCCGGGTTGGCAAACCGGTCTAGGATCGCTCGCATAAGTAGCGCTGCCATCGCTGGTTAAAAAGTTGGTCGCGGAATTTGCCAGTCGTTACTTCATCGGGCATCATACTTGCAGCGAGACAACTGGCTGTCACAGCGAACCTCACTCACGAAGGAGAAGCTATGGCTTATCTTCCGAAACGCATTGCCTGGCGAGTCAGTTACATTTGGCCGTGCGGGAGCTGCATGCTGGGGAGTGACAACCCGCCGCTGGCTGACCAGGGTTATGGAACCAGCTGGCAGCGCGCTTATTTAGAGCGCCATTATCGAGTCCTGGCTCAAACCCTGCGCCAGGCTGCCGAGTGGTTCGTTTTCAGCTATAGTGTTAGCAAGAGGCCAACCACGAAGTCCGAGGATTGAACATCGGCGGGAGCCAGAGGATGCCCGTTCATGGGTTTGTTCGCGTCGCCGCTGCTGTCCCTCGAGCGCAGGTCGGCGATTGCCAGGCCAATTTGCAAGAACTGCTGCGCCTCCTCGAGCAGGCCACTAAGCAAGAGGTGGAGTTAATCGTATTCCCGGAGCTGGCGATTACCGGTTATACCTGCGGCGATTTATTTCACAATCATACACTGCTGCGAGCAGCCGAGGAGGCAGTGGCACAACTCGCGCAGCGCTCGGCTCAGCTATTCCCCGGCTTGATTACGGTAGGCGTGCCGATCCCGGCCGAGGGTGACTTATATAACTGTGTGCTCGTCCTGCATCGCGGGCGAATCCTGGGTGCCATTCCTAAGTCTTATTTGCCTACTTATAAGGAGTTCTACGAACACCGCTGGTTTGCTCCGGCAACGCAAGCGCGACTTAGCGAAATTCAATATGCCGGCCAGAAGGTGCCCTTTGGGACGGACTTAATTTTCCGTTGCCAGGAATTCCCACAGTGGCAAACAGCGGTGGAAATTTGCGAAGATTTATGGGTTCCGGTGCCGCCCAGCAGTTACGCAGCTCTCGCCGGGGCCACGGTATTAGTCAATGCCTCGGCTTCGAATGAGGTCATCGGCAAGGCCGCCTGGCGTCGTACCCTGGTAGCGAGTCAATCGGGGCGATGCATTGCCGGCTATATTTACGCTTCCTGCGGTCATGGGGAATCCACGACCGATGTGGTTTACGGCGGGCATTGCCTGATTGCCGAAAATGGCGTGCTCTTAGCGGAGAGCAGGCGGTTTCAGAGCGACGGCAGTCTGATTGTTACCGATCTAGATGTCGAACGGCTGATATTAGAGCGACAGCGAACAAACAGTTTCGGCTTTGGGAAAGCAGCGTCCGGCACGGAGCAGCGGTGGCGCTACCTGGATTTTGCACTCGAGCTCCCGCAGCGTTGGCGGAAACTAATGCGTCGAGTGGACGCTCATCCATTCGTGCCTCAAGAAACAGCCGAATTAGCGGAGCGTTGCCAGGAAATTTTCCAGATCCAGGTAAGCGGTTTAGCTAAGCGACTGGAAAGCATCGGTAAGCCGCCCATGGTCATCGGCGTTTCTGGTGGTTTAGATTCTACCTTGGCTCTCTTAGTATGCTGCCGTACTGCGGATCGTTTAGGTTTGCCGCGCTCCCATGTGCATGCCTATACGCTGCCGGGTTTCGGTACCACGCGACGGACACTGCAAAACGCACTGACCCTAATGAAAGAATTAGGCGTGCAGGGACGGTGTATAGACATTCGTGCCACCTGTTTTGAGGAAATGAAAGCGCTGGGGCATCGGCCGTTCGGAATTTCACTGGAAGATAAGACATTAGACCAGTTCCTGCAGGAACTCCGGCAATTGCTCCGGGAGCGACGGCAAGACTTAGTGTTTGAGAATGTGCAGGCGCGGATGCGGATGAATTTGCTTATGAATGCTGGCTTTGTAGTCGGCACCGGTGACCTATCGGAGCTGGCATTGGGTTGGTGTACTTATGGCGGCGATCAAAGCAGCATGTATAATCCCAATGTTAGCATCCCCAAAACATTAGTGCGTTTCCTGGTGCGCTGGGTGGCTGAACATGAGTTTGAAGGGGAAACTCGCCGGGTCTTACTTGATATCGTCGCCACTACTATTTCCCCGGAATTATTGCCTGCGGGGGAAGAAGAAACGCCGTTGCAGGCGACGGAAGAGGTAATCGGGCCGTATGAGTTGCATGATTTCTTTCTCTATTATTTCCTGCGTTTCGGCTTCGGACCGGCTAAGATTTTTTACCTATCGCGGCATGCACGGTTTGATCGAGCATATAGCGATGAGGAAGTGCTGCGGTGGCTGGGAGTGTTCTTGCAACGGTTTTTCGCGCAGCAATATAAACGTTCCTGTTTGCCCGATGGGCCGAAAGTCGGAACGGTAAGTCTGTCGCCGCGTGGCGATTGGCGGATGCCCAGCGATGCTCGGGTAGCTGCCTGGCTGGCCGAATGGCAAAACATTTCTTCTGGCCAGGAAAATTTATAACGTCGTGAGCGGCCGTTGTAACCCGCCGACTTATAGGTGTTGTTCCGAGCACTATATCTCAAGCGGCTGATCAGCTTAGAAGCGGAAAGCCACACCGGCGGTGAAACCATCGAAGCGTAACAGAGTGCCGCGGTAAGGTGGATTGAGGCTGCCCAGATCGAAATCCACGGGCTCCATAGCGCGGCGAACGTTGAAGAAACCGGTGAACTCATAGCCGACGCGCACCGCGATAAAGTCGGCAGGATACCACCATAGATACAAGCCCAATCCGAACATGGGGGAGAAATTCGCATCAATATGCTTGCTGCGGAGCGAAAAACCACCGCTGGACGCCTCAACGCGGGCATAAAAGTCGTCGTAAAACAGACCCCCGCGGAGCTCACCATTGATGGCCAGACCGTATCCCAGATACAGCTCGCCACCGTAACCAGCCTGGAGGCCGAACAGGTTGTTGGTCCAGGCATTGCGATACTGTCCCGAAACCACTGAGCCGCCGTCTATGGATAAATCCTCTACTCGGAGCTCGAAGCGTTCAAAAGCCCGCAGGTACCGGCCTCCGAGAGTGGCATAAGTGCGAATCACATCCACCAGGGTAAGTGGGAAGCGGAGGTTGAGCTCGTAGTTGAGGAATTCCTGCTTGAAGCGAATCTGGAAAAGCTCGGCACCGTTGAAGATACCGTAGGCGGGAACAGCATTGCCGGTTTGAATCTCGTCGGGAACGTCGGGATTGGTGCGATGGATGACCAGGATTTGCTGCACGTCGTTAGCCGGCCCGACGAAGTCAATCGGCACGTTGAAAAACGGTGCATACAGGAAGGTCCTGCTGAAAAAGTCCCCCTGCTGCAAATTAGGCGGGAGGATGGTTGCCGTAGCGGTGCGGACATGCTCGGGCAGATGCCAGAATACTCCTTCGATGGCCACGTCGTTGGGGAAGCGGTAACCGATTGTCAATCGCAAGCCGGGACGCATATCGTCATGGCGAACAGCGTCGGAGCGCAGGGCCACTTCGTTGGAACCGAGAATACGTCCGGGAACACCTTGCGGCGGAATTAAGACAATATCGTCAGCCGGTGCACCATCGGTCCCGTTCTGATCCACCGTCATCTCGGCAAAAATGTTACCGGCAGTGTCAATCAGACCGCGGCGGACGAGTACCTGCGATTTGATGCTGGAATTGACCCGGTAAGCGAGGGCTTCGCCGGCCACGTAAATGCCATCTTGACGGGCCGGACCGAGCGGCACGGGGGAGGGCGTAAAGGGGTCTAAGGTTCCAGGACCGAGGATCTGAGCATGCAGACAGATCGGCCACAAAGCGCCGAGTGCGATCGTCCATCCCAGCAGCCGTGCCGCCATCCGCTTCATAGAAATCTCCCAATCCGTTCTGCCAGGTCGCTGGCGTGGCGCGCTGGCCCCTGGCCAGTCGAAAACGATGCCTGCAATGGAATCGGCATTACATTCCCTAAACTTGAAAGAAACGTTACCCTGCGTTTTCCTGACAAAACCGGCAAAGCTGGCCAGGTTTGCGCAGATTGAGGAATGCTGGCGGCTGGCTACGGGGCGCTTTCCGGACTGGCCAGGATATTCAGAACGGTGTCCAGTTCGACCGCGGCAGCGACGGCTGCTTCCATTTGCTGCTGCCTGGCTCGCTCCTGGATGGCCCGACAGTCCAGGGCTTCGGGTAGTTCCACCTCAAACAACCGTGCCTGGTGTTCGATCTCGGTCGCACAGTGCAGGACCAGTTCCACAAACCCATCGGTGTCCAGCTGGAAATGTTCCCACAGACGCTCGCGGAGCTTGCCCAGATTGGGGGAATGAGATTGCCAGAGTACCTCCGTGGTCAGATGGGCCAGATAAACCAGCCGGGCCAGTAACGAGGCGGTTTCTTCGTAATCGTGATGGTAGAGAGTTGCCAGCACCAGGGCGCTCGGAAACTCCCAGCGCTCCAGCAAACGGGCCCCCAGGGCGGCGTGAGAAAATCCCAGTTCGCAGCGTTCGGCTTCGACCAATTCCGGGCCATGCCGATGCTGGCGAAACTGAACGATGTAGGCCTCTCCAAATGCCTGCGCGAGCACAAGAATGCCCAGATCGGCCAGTAGTCCGGCGGAGTAAGCCGAATCCTGAGCGACGGCTCCCCGGCTCAGTTTGGCCAGTTGCGAAGCCACCACCGCCAGGCTGAGAGCCTGTTTCCAGTATTCCGAGCAAAGCTCCCGTGCCGGGCCGCGCGTCATCGTTTCCACCAGGCAGAAAGTCATGGCTACCAGACGTAACGACCGCTGGCCGAGAAACGACACCGCCTGTCGCAAACTGGTTACCCGCGTTCCCAAACCGTAATGGGCGGAGTTGACGATGCGCAAAACCCGTGCCGCCAGGGCGGGATCACTTTCCAGGCATTCCACTACCGCCGACACGGGGAAATACAGGTCGCGGGTCAACTCAAGAATCCGCTGAGCCACCTGAGGGGCAGTGTGCAGTTGGGCCACCCGATCCAGAACCGCATCCATGGCGGCCACATCATCCGGTGCGTAGGCGATCATGCACCACCTCAGTGATTTTCGGACACGACCGACTTTGCCTGACCGGAACAGTTCCCGCTCCCGTAGATTGCTGCTCCGTCGCCATCAGGCTGGTGATGTTCCGGACCGCAGGCTGTGCCGGTCGGCGGAAAAATTGCCGTGCTCGTAAATCCAGCCCGGCCATTCGGACCTTGCCGATCGCGCTGCCTCATTGTGCAACCTTCTTCCACACGGCCACCATCAGCTACGCAAGTTTAGAACGGGATACAGGCAAAAGCAAATCGGGAAGCCGCAGCATTCTGCGTTACACAAAACCGCCTGTACGGGGAGCGGGTGTCGCAAACGTTGCTGGGCGGCCGTCATTCCGCGCTACGCAAGAATGGCGAGGCAATTCGGCGCCTCCTGCCACCCGCCAGAGACGACGAAGTGCTGATCCCGGCGCTGGTGATTTGGCGGCGCTAGCGTGATTGCAAAGATAATGGGTTGCTGATACCGATAGAACGCTCGGTTAGATAAACCGGCCGGTGGTTCGCCGGCATATCTGGATCGCCGGCCGACTCACAGCAGGTGAGAAAGTTTGACCTGTGCGAGTTTGCGGCGGACTTCGTCGGTAGCGGCCTGGAATGCCTGAGCGAGTTTCTTTTCCAGTGGGTCGTGTCCGTCACCGAGAAACGTCGTTTGCCCACGCAGGGGTCCTTCGATGGCTTCGACAATTTCCAGCAACGTGATCTGACTGGCCGGACGAGCCAGCCGATAACCCCCGCGTGGCCCCTTGATGGAGAGCAAAAGTCCGGCACTCACCAGCGGTTTGAGCACTTTCAGCAGGAACCTTTCCGGGATGTCGTGTGCCTGGGCAATCTGGTGCGAAGCCAGTGCCGATTCCGCTTTTTGCTGAGCGATGTACACCAGGGCGTAAATCGCATAAGCGGTCGCGCGTGTGATTCTCATGACTGTGGCCTCCAACCAGGTGTCGGACCTGGTAGCCTCCTGTCTGATTCGCTGCTTCCACTAACCGCTGCGCCTGTCGTATCTGGAGGGCAGGCGTTTCCTTCACCGCTATTTTCGTGCAGGGTGCGGTTCGTAGCGTGCCAGCACGGTAAGGCTGTCCTCTTTATCGTATCCGTTCGCAATCCAGCAAGGACTGTCCGTGCGCCAAAACGGTCTCTTATCGCATCCACTTAGTCTGAAAATAGTCAAACGCGGTGGCTCTGGCAAGGGGCGGCAAGCAAATGCAACCAGTTTGCCGCGGAAACGCATCGTTGCCAGGCAGCGGTTGTCCAGCGTACGCGGTCGAAAGCCGTTGCCTCGGGCTATCGGGACGTGGGCAGCGAAACGATTCGGGGAAGATCGGGTGGGGCGATCTTTTCGAGAGCGGCCTGGACGTTTATGATGGCAGCACGGTCGGTACGATGCCACCAAGCATTCGGAGAGCAGGCCATGATGCCGCTGGAATCGTTACGTGCATGTGGAAGCAAAATCTGGCTCGATTCGGTGGACCCCGAAGCCATCGCCCGGCAGCTTCCCTGGGGCATTACCGGAGCCACCTCCAATCCCCTGATCGTCGCCGAACTGATCCAGACCGGTCGGTTCGACACAGCGCTGGAATCGTTGCTGGAGCGGGTCAGGGAAGATGAAACCGTGGCCTGGCAATTGACCGACCAGCTGGTCAGCCAGGCAGAGCAAGTTTTTCTCCCCATCTGGGAGCGCACGGGCGGGGAAGATGGTTACGTCAGCTTCGAACTGGATCCCTTGCCGGAGGCGGAAAACTGGCCAACGGTCGAACCTGCCCGGGTCGAACGCTATGTGAGCGAAGCCGTGCACTGGAGCCGGAACCATCCGAACCGATTGATCAAAGTCCCGGCAACACCGAGCGGACTGCAAGCTTTGCCGGAAATTGTCGCCCGCGGTGTGAACGTCAATGTTACGCTGATTTTCACGGCCCGGCAGTACACCCAGGCACAGCAAGCCGTTTGGCGCGGCGCCCAGGGGCGTCCCCATTTGCGGTCTTTCAAGTCGGTTTATAGCATCTTCGTCAGCCGGCTCGATGTGTATGCGGATAAATTCCTCGCTCACCTCGATTTCGAGACCCGAGGTCAGCTGGGCATCCTCAACGCCAAACGTATCTGGCAGCTCCATCGGGCCTGCTGGCGAGAACGTCCGACACCGCTGGCGCAGGAAATCGTCTTTGCCAGTACCGGAACCAAACGACCCGGCGAGAAACCCTGGAAATACCTGGAAGCGTTTGCCGGCGGGGACATTCTTACCAATCCGCCGACCACGCACGAGCAAACCCAATCTGCCGGCATTACCTTCACTCGCCGCATCGAGGAACTGCCGCCCGACCCGGTCGTGGCTGCCCTGGATAAGCATGTGGATTACGAGCATCTCGAAGCTACCTTGCTGGCCGAGGGCGTGGAAAAATTTGTGCGACCGCAGCGGCAATTGTTGGACTTGATCGCCAGTCGCCGGCTTGGCATAAAGAGCGGCGCTGCACCGGCCGGTTCACTCCGCTGAGAATTCCGCCGCAGTCGCTCCCGGTTACCTTGGGGGCAAGGCCTGACGCAGCCGGTCGGGCATTTCCGCCCAACGGGACAGGTGGTCGAGGCGAACCATGCCGCAGCGGTGCGCTCTATTCGTCGATCGCGACGGTGTGCTGATCGAAGACGCCGGGTTCATTTCCTCACCGCAACAGGTGCAGCTTTTGCCGGGCGTAGCCGAGGCACTGGCACGGGTCAATCGGTGTGGCGTGCCGGTCATTGTCATCACCAATCAGTCGGGCATCGCGCGAGGTCTGCTGAGCGAAAAGGAATTGCAGGCCATTCATGCCCGATTGGACGAATTGCTTGCGATTTCCGGGGCGCGGGTGGACTGTTACTATTACTGTCCGCATCATCCGGAATTGGGCGAGGGAGAATATCGGCAACGGTGCGGGTGTCGCAAGCCGCAACCAGGCATGTTGCTGCAAGCGGCGAGAGAATTCGCGCTGGATCTCAGCCATTCGTTTTTCATCGGAGACCGGCTCAGTGACCTTCAGGCCGGGGCTGCTGCCGGGTGTCAAACCATCCTGGTACGCACCGGTTTGGGGCAACGCTGGCCGGAACCGTTGCCTGCTAGCTCGCTGCGTCTGGCCCTGATTGCGGAGAACCTGAGTCAGGCGGTGGATTTTTGCCTTCCCTATCTTCTGCATCGGCACTGGCAGTTGCAGGCGGCTTAGAAGGCAGGGCAGGTGAGCCTGGCCCGGTTGTGTCTGCGACACTGGTCGAACCACTTGTCGGGCCGTAATGCTTGACGTACCAGCGGATTTGTCGGGCCAGCCCCATCACCATATCCACCTCTTCCCGATTGGGCATAGCTCGGCTCAACAAGTGCCGTAAACCGTGCCACAGATATTCCGCTCGCTCACCCCAGAGAAAGTGCAGTTCTTCGAGGGCCTGGCGTAGTTGCTGAAACATTCGCTCCAGCACTGCCAGGGGAGCGGGTTCCCGTGGCGCCACCGGTAATCTACCACCGCTGGCCGCTTGATGTTGCTCATACAAACAAATCGCCACTGCCTGTGCCAGATTCAACACCGGATAACTGGCATCTGCGGGAATATGCACCAGATAATGGCAGCGAGTGATTTCCTGGTTCAGCAAGCCGGTTTGCTCGGGGCCGAACACCCAGGCGATATTTCCGCTGACGGCCCACTCCCAGGCTCGTTGTGCAGCCTGACGCGGAGTCAGGACCATGTCACGGCGTAACAGGCCACCCACTCGCGCCGACGTGGCCAAAACCAGGACACAATCGCTGACCGCCTCCGCCAGGTCCGCCACGCTGCGGGCCGATCGCAGCAACGCTTCTCCCTGCGTGGACAGTTTTCGCGCTTCCAGTTCCAAAGGGTCAGCGTGGGGCCGAACCAGATACAGGTGAGCTAACCCGAAATTCCGCATAATCCGGGCGGTGGCTCCGATGTTGCCGGCAATGCTCGGCCGCACCAGCACGACACGCATTCGTTCACGCAAGAGCGCCAGCCAGTCGCTTTCGTTCATGCTTGTGTTCTTTCCCCCGATCGTTGCTCCAATATGCGTGTCGGCAACCGACTCGCTTTCGTTCGTGCTTCTATCTTCTCAGCGTTTCGCAGGATATGGAAGTGGCAAACCATCCTGCCCACGCAATTGTTGCTTTCACCGCTCCGGTTAAGATTTCGCAAAACGGATCGAATCGTGGACTGCTCAATCCTTCCCGTGAATCCATCCGCCGTGGAAACCGTACCGGCAAGGCCACCCCCGTTCTCGTCAGCGGTCGTTTGTCCGTCGCAACTACATTAGCGAATTCCGCCAGTCTCACGGCCAGGTGACTGGGCAACACTTGTCCGAGGAGACATTGTCGCAACTACATTAGCGAAATCCGGCGGTCTCACGGTCGCCGCTTTCGCCAATGCGTGCATTCGCAACGAACACATCGGTGATATTCAGCCAAGCGTGCGACGTGCACCAAGAGCGGCGGGCGTCAGCCCGCCGTGGTTCGGTAACGGGTCGCGCTAGCAGAACGAAACGAATGATGTTCGGGGAACGACGACCGCTGAATTAAGAGCGGCGGGCGTCAGCCGGCCGTGGTTCGGGAATCGCGCCGGCAACACTGAGCGTTTCTTGCCGAACGAGGATGCTCGCATGCCACGGGGGATTACGCCCCCCGCTCTTGGTGGTTCTGCGGTGCGGACATTTGCCGGCGAAACTGCGACTTGTGCGATACACGAACGCTCGTTTGCAGGAGCGGCGGGCGTCAGCCCGCCGTGGTTCGATAACCGCACCTGCAACGGCGATCGGTTTTCGCGGAGTGATTACGTTCACCACCCACGATCGGATGGTGCGCCACGGCTGGCTTACGCCAGCCGCTCCTGGTGCACGACGCCGGTCCACTGAAAAATAACGACATTCGCGGTGCACAAACGCACGTTCTACAAGAGCGGCGGGCGTCAGCCCGCCGTGGTGTGCAAAACCGACCCGGCGCCGTGAGAATCGAGCGTTGTTCAGCAACTAGCGAAACGACTACCGAAACCGGTCGTCGTCAGCCCGCCGTGGTTCGGGAATCGCGCCGGCAACACTGAGCCTTCTTTGCCGAACGGGGATGCTCGCATGCCACGGGGGGCTTACGCCCCCCGCTCTTGGTGGTTCTGCGGTGCGGACATTTGCCGGCGAAACAGCGACTTGTGCGATACACGAACACTCCTTTACAAGAGCGGCGGGCGTCAGCCCGCCGTGGTACGGGAATCGCGCCGGCAACACTGAGCGTTTCTTACCGAACGAGGATGCTCGCATGCCACGGGGGGCTTACGCCCCCCGCTCTTGTCTTGCAGTGCGCATGTCTGCCGGTGAAAAACAATTTTTTCGATGCACAAACGCACACGCACAAGAGCGGCCAGCAGGCTGCTGGCGGCGAGGGTGGCGAACCAATGGCACCGATAGTCGCAACCCGATTGGGGCCGGTGTCGCAGAGCCCAGACGCCTGGGCAATCGCGTTCACCTCAGTTTTTCCGCCGGTGTTCCGACCAACTCAGTCTTTCCGCCGATGTTCCGGTGAGATTGGAAAAGCCCTTCCGCACGCAACGTTCCCGTCAGCCAATTCATTCGGGGCTGGTTCTTCAAGCCTACAGTGAAAACCGACAAACCTTCCGTGCCAGCGTTCGGATTAGTCCATGTCTTCCAGTTTCCTGGCCAGCTCCGGGTCCTGCTTGCGAATCTCCTCCAGCAACGGATCGACCAGGTCAACGCGTGTCCGTTCGAATTGCCACAGAGGCGACGTCAGCAAAGCGTCTCCTAATTTTACGAGCGGATAATTCTGCAACGTACGGAATTGAACTCTCTCCATAGCTTGCCAGCGCTCGAATAGGCTTTTGCGTTGCTCTGGCGGTGGGTTTTGGGCTGTCTGGCTGCCGAGCTTCAGACGGGTGAGGGCTTCGCTGGCCTGCTGCCGCACGATGGCAGGTACATCGTCGGCACTGGCGAGCGTTTCCAGCATGACGCGAGCGGGCATGTAACCTTCCTTGCGATACAGAATCTCCGCCAGGTGGATGCGGTTTTCAATTTGAGCGGTCCAGAACATCACTCGCAATTTCGGGAGCAACCGATCGGGCACATCCATGCCTTTTTCAGCCAAAGCCGAGAATACATAACCGGCGGGGATCCTTGGCAATTTCCCGTTCAGGGCAGACTCAACAAAGTCCAAGTACATCGGGTCGCGCTCGGCGCCTAATTTGCTGAGGACCATCTCCGTTTCCACGGGCGTTATGAACCCACTAGTGGTTTTCCATACTTCGTGGAGCTTTTCCAGAATCTTTTTGTCGCCCGTGAAATAGTAGAGCAGAACCAAAACCCGGCCGACATGCGGATGCGTACCGCAGTGATTCAACAGGATGCGTAGCAACGGCTCCATTTCTTTCAGGTTCCGGCTTCGTATTTCGTCAAAGAGAGAAACAGTCAAAAAGGTGATCATTGAAGGAAATCTTTGCAAAGCTGCCTGAACCTCGGTTACGGCTTCTTTTTCGGGTAAATGTCGAACCAGTATGGCGAGGACCAGAGCTGCCCGCCGCTCGTCTTTTTCAGTCGCAAGGGCTTTACGCAGGGTGTCCAAATGCGCCTGGTCGAAGGTGCGGGCACGAAGTAAGGGGAGTAATTCTTCATAGCTTACATACCCCTTATTTATCACTGCGGTCTCGATAAACGCCTGGAGCAGCGGCTCGGGAATGGCCGGAAGAAGCATGGCCGCGCTTGCTACTTCGGTTCGATGGTACGAAAAGATGGGAAACACGAAGCGATACGTGAGGTCGAATTGCTGATCCACGGTCGTCTGCAAAGGCGGTGATCGGTCGAACCACAGGTTGTCTCGGGAGGTTACCACGTTGCAGAGGAATTTCAGCACCTGGTCGTCCGTCTGACCTGCCAGGAGCAATAATATCGCAGCTTGAACACGCGGCGCGCCCCGATCCTTGCTGAAAACTTCCCGGACAAGTTTCCAATCCTCTTGTCCCAGACGCTCATAGCAACAGGTCAGCCCGCGCAGCGCTGCTAGCCGTACTGTGGGGTCCGTGTCAGAGACAGCCTGGCGAAAGCAGTTGAGAACTTTCTCCGATTTCCGACCCGAAAGACGCAACGCTTCCAGGGCAGCCCAGCGCACCACCGGCTCCTGGTCGCTCAAAGCGGCGTAAAGTCCTGCCGGTACGGGGCGCAGAGGAACCTTGAATGATAACCAGCCCAGGAACCGGCACGCCGCCACTCGCACCATCGGATCCGGGTCTTGCAATTGCTGCTCAAGTCGCGGAACATGTCGCGCCATTTTCGACGCCGATAGCAGATAGGACGGCGGGTCTCGCCTGATCAGCTGGTTCATGGCCTCAATCCGCACCCAGGTGTTCGGGTGGTTGAGCAGGAAGTCGAAGTTCTGCACAAGGGCCTCGTGAACCTCCATGCTGTTAACGGAGCGTAAGGCAACCAGGGCCTGGTACACCTCGCTGGCGTCCTGGCTGGTAAGTTTTTGCTTCCATTCGGTCAGTGTTCGGCCCCGAATTTGTTGCGGGGGCGAAGGCAACTGACTCCACCCAACCTGGATCAGAGAAACAGCGGCCCACACACCGATAAGCAGAGCTACTCGGCGCTGCATGGCGGTCATTTCCTTTTTCCCGTCTGGCGATGGGATTGGTTACTGGTTTTTCTGACCCTCAATTTCCCGAATTGCTTCCAACGCTAAAACCCTAATTTGCGTTGCTCTTGGGGCTGTTGGACCCTTTGGGTCATTCGCGATGCGAGAATCCTCCGTGAAACGTTGCAAGGCTGGCAGAGCTTCCTTGGCGGCTGGACCGAGGTTTCCCAAACCCACAATCGCAGGTGCTAATTGCTCCGGGTCGTTCGAGTTGAGTCGCCCGAGGAAAAACGCGAGCAGGTCTGGGTCTTTTTGCTGGGCAAGAACCCAGAGAGCCAGCCTCGCTAGAAGCCTCTCCTTCGAGTCCGCCAGGGACATTAGACGTCGGCGAATTTCCTGATCCCCGATTCGCACGCCAAGACGTATGCATTCGTTCAGTACAGCCTCTGACACCACGCGATTTTGAATAGCCTGTGGCTCCAAAAGTTCCAGTATTAGCTGGCGCAGGAGCGGTGAACGATTCGAAAACTCCAACGCGCAGGCGCCCACGATACCACGGGCAGTGTCGTCTTGCATTTGAGACAGGTTAGCCATCAGGAAGGGGAGTTCGTCCAGTGCGGCTTGAGGGTCTATATCGGCCACGATGCGGATCAAATATCCTGCACAGGCTAGATCACGCAGCCGCAATCGCAGTTCGCTGGCAGCTATCTTCCAGGGTAACCGACGACAGGCAACGGCTAAGCGGGCGACATTTCGGCGGACCTGCGCATCGCCGTCTCTGAGCCCTTCCGCGAGAAGTTTGACCTTTTTTTCTTGATCCAAATCGGCTAACGCCATCAGATAATAGGCTGTCGATCGCACCTGGGCATCCGCGTCCCGGCAATGCTCGAGGATCGTCTGCAAGGACTGCTGATCGCGGCGGGTGGAATAGCTGGTATAGAAGGCGTACAGCTGAGCGACTCGCAACGCCTGCTCTTCAGCGTTTGTGTTCAGCCGGACCCAGTCGGCGATTTCCTGGTTTTCGCCGATCAGGCGCAATAAAGCTTCCTGGGCCGCCCTTTTGGCCTGTATGTCGCTGAAGCGTAAAGCCCGGCACAGAGCCTCGGCAGTTACCCCGCCGCCAGCCGGAACCTGTCCCAGGAGCCGAACGATCAGAGCGCTGGTTGGCGAGGACTTCTCGCCAAGATGCTGCGCGAGAAGCTCGGCGGTCTTTTTAGTGTTACGTACCTGGCATCGTTGCAGGGCTTGCAACGCCAGTTGTCCAGCCGGCGTGGTCGGGTCACTCACATACTTGAGCAACCGCTTCAGCACTTCGTCCCCGACGACGCCATCTTTACTGCCAGACGCCAGCGCATCCACGGCCACGAGTATTAGGTGCCGATCCTTGCTGTCGAGTATCTGCACGATGGTGGATTCGGCCTTGGCATCGAGTCCGGTGAGTGGAGCCAGTGCTCGCACGGCCGCCACACGCACTGCCGGTACGGAATCGTCCACAGCTTCACACAGGGCAGGTACTGCGGGCAAGGCTGCCTTGCCTGCCTGGGCGAGCCGTTCCGCAGCCTGAGCCCGTTCCAGGGCATTTTTACTTTTCAGGGACTCGATGCTCTGCAAAACCGCTTCTCGGTCCAGTGGTTTCTCTGCTTGTTGGGCCGGGCAAAGCTGCGTGCCCCAACAGGAAATCAGACACCACCAGGCCAGCCATACCGTGCCGATTTGTAACGCCGGGCCAGGTTGCTTCATGATTCGCCTCCGTAAACTGGTCCGATCGTCTTCCCGATATACTGGAAAAACCTGCCCCGCAAATGTCTCCAGGCAGTCAAAGCCGCCCAGAGCTTGTGCCAGCGCTAACTTTAGCAAGGCCCGAACCAGTCGGCAACCGTGCACCGGGACTATTACGGAAAGCTTAGACGGCCGACATGCGAACGAGGTTGCCGCGGTCCAAGCGGATTCGCCAGCCGCTTGCGATCCGGAAAAGAACGAGGGTTCCGCTGCCGCCGGTCATGTGCCGAAGGTTACGCGGAATCGGTGGCCGGTGGCGGGGGTTCTGTGCTCTGGGCCGGTGGACGCGCTTCCACCAGCGTGACGGTAATGCCTTCCTGGACTACCTTGCCGTGCTGGTTGAGCACCTGACGCTGCCAGGTGATCAAGCCTCTGCGACCGCGGCCTCGAGGTTCCTTAGCCAGCACTTTCGAACGTACCCGCAGGGTATCGCCGATGAACACCGGTTCGCGGAACTGCCAGTCGCGGATGGCCACCAGTGCCAGGGTACGCATCGGTGGACAATTCACACTCAGGCCACTGGTCAGCGCCAAGGTAAGCAAACCGTGAGCAATCGGCCGGCGAAAAGGGGAGGTGCGAGCGTACTCGTGATCCATGTGAATGGGATTGAAGTCGCCACTCAATCCGGCAAAATGCACCAGGTCGGCTTCGGTAACGGTGCGGCCTGGGGATTCCCATTCCTGGCCGACTTCCACATCGTCGAAGTACAGGTGGTAGAAGGCGTACATGGCCTGACCCCACCGCGTCGTCGCTATCGGTCTGGGTAATTGCGGGCGATTCGCTCGTCGAAAAACACAGCCTCGCGGCTTTCGGGCAGTTGCGGATCACCTGCTACGGATCAGGAACTAGCGAGTAAGGGCAAGGCAGGACAGGGGGCCGGCTGCGCGAAAGGTGACACAGGCGAGCACAGACCAATTATGCTGGGTCATCTACTGCCGGCGTACATTCCAGCCCGCCGCTTACCCGCCCGGCAGTCTGCCGTCGCACGATGACGTCATGAGGCGTTAGCTTGGGCCGACATTCCAGCCCGCCGCTTACCCGCCCGGCAGAGGGACATGCTCATTTGCTTTCGCGTGTGTAGCCGGCAGGAACGACCCCGGAAGCAGGTGCGCTGAGCAATTGCAAGGCATAGCCGGCCTGTTCGCGGATACGGGGATCGGCGTCGCGAGCAGCGAGTTGCAGGGTCTGGCGAACGGCAGGCGTGTCGGCACGGATCAGCGCCAGGGTCTGAATGGCTTTGATACGGACGGCAGGATGTGGGTCGTGACCAGCCGCCTGCACCAGAGCCTCCACCGCGAACGGATAGCGCTGGGGTTCGATGACCGCGAGTCGAGCGGCCGCCCATTCGCGTTGCTGCGGCGAACCGGAAGTTTGCAGCACGTTGACCAGGAAGAGTGTGTTCCGCAGGGCCAGCGCTTCGGTGCCGTTGGCGCTGGCTTGCAGCGTCAGCGTTTGCACCGGGGATTGGTGCGGCGGAACTAATGGCCCGGTCGTCCACGCCACCGGCGTCGCGGCAGTATCGGGCCGGGAAGGTACCACCGGCGGAACGATGCCCGGGAATTGATGCGGATTTTGCACGGCGGCTACCTGCAACGTGTTGAACGGCTGAATCGGCGGTTGGGGTGGAGGCAAATCCGGGCGTGGTTTGTCGGTGACCATCGGCACGAACGGCAGGGGCACCGGCGCTTTGGACGTGGCGGTGTCGGTGATGCCTGTCTGTCCGGCAGCAGCTTTGTTTTCGGCACGGGATGCGGTGGATGTCGAACTGACCGGGCCGGAAGGTGTCGGCGGGGAAACACGCGATGGTGGTTCCGGCAAGGTGGAAGAAGCCGGTTTGTTCGCGCCAGCCGTCAAACTGGCGTTGGTTACCGACTCCCGAATGGGATTACGCTGGACGAATTTCTCCGGCTCGCGCAGCGGATCGGGTTTGGCAGGGGTGTTCGGTTTCCGAGCAGCAGAACCTGTCGCCAGCGGTGGTGGAAACGGTACAGGCGGTTCCGCAGAACTCGGCACAGCGCGTTTCACCGGTAGCACTGCGGAAGCCTGAGCCAGCACCGCGAACTGGTACTGAATCGCAACCAGCTGTTCCGGAGTAAGCGAAGCCGTGGTGGCATGGGAAACGCCTGGCTTGTTCGCGGGTCGATCGGAATCGCGACGGAACAGCCGATTGAACAGTCCGCGGCGCTGTTCCGGTTCGGCACTGCTCGCCTGCACAGCGTGCTGACCGGTAACGGCTTGGCTGCTGTTTGTGCCGGGAGTAAGCGTAACGCTCGAAGCAGGTGGCTGGGCTTCAGTCCGAGCAGGGGAAGTGCTTTCCGACCGCGTAAGCGGAGCCTTGGGTCCAATTGCAGAGCGCGACGGGCCCCCTTCGGAAACTACGCCAGCTGAAGCGTGATCGCTCGGAACCGGGCCGACGATAATACGAGTTTCGCTGCCAGGTACGATGGGAGCCGGAGGTACCTCTGCCATACGCGGTGGAGGAGCTAACACCGGTGTGGGAAACGCTTCCTGAGATGGGCCGGTCGTGGCACGAGGGGACGAAGTGCCGGACCCGGAAATCCGTCGGACGATCCGCGACCACAAACTTTCCCGTGGACTGGTTTGGGGCACGAGGACCACCGAAGGTTGTCCCGAAGATGGCGAAGTTTCCGCAGCGGAGGTGGTATTAGTGAGCGACGGTGCAGGTGCACTGGGAACCTGGTCTGATCTGCTCGTCGCGGATGCAGTCGGCATCGGGACCAGTGTAGCGGACGGTGCTGCCACCGGCGCTGTGGTCACCGTCATAACCTCGCCTGTAGATTCCGAACGCACCGTCAGGGTGACTACGCCGTTTGTGTCAACGGTCTTGCGGAGAATAACGCAGCGCTGCACGCCTCGGTCACGGAAATCGAGTGTGATCACCTCGCCGGGACGGTCAAGCCGAGCCAGTTGCTGTAAGACGGCCGGGTTTGCCTGCATCACAGGCGTGGACGAACTCGGTGGCGAGGTTTGCTGAGTCGGCGGTACAGTGCCACCAGCAAGCCCGTCACCAGCGCGGGAACTCGGTACCGAAGGTTGCTGAGTCGGCGGTGCTGTCACAGAAGCACCGCTCGCCGGAGATGGACAAACGCCTGTCGCGGCGGGTTGCCAGGACGTGGACGGAGAACTGCTCGGCTTGGCAGCCTGGGATGGCTTGTCCGCTACGGCAGCCGGAGTTGCAGGAAGATCGGGAATGGTTGGCACGCCGGGAGGCGGTTTCTGCTGGCCTACTCCCCAGCGATAAAGCTGAGCCTGGGAACTGCCCGGCGGTTCGACGAGCGTGGCCATTTCTTGAGTTTCCTGCGAGCGAATGTAGCGGATAACGGTTTTATCCGGTCGCTCCCAGGCGAGAACGGTAACGAACTTCTCCGGCGGCCGGCTCCCCTGGCGGATGGTGAGAACTTTGCCGATCTGATCCGGCAAAGGTCGGCCTGCCGAACCAACCGGTTCCGCGCGGAGCAAGCCGACCGCCAGGCCCAACCCCGCAATTCCCACCGCCACGATCCGTTTCATGCCTCTACCCCCGTCACTGGTCCTGTTCTCGCAAACGGGTCACGCCATTTCGCCCCAGCCCGGCAGCACCTGGAAGCAGGGTCGGCTTGTGCCGAATGCCCTGTTGGCGTGCTCGCTTCCGTTCGCTCCTTATTTGCGATCTTCGCGCAATGTACCAGCTTGTCATTCTTTATCGTCCGCGGGCACGCTGTGCCTGAATGGGAAATGGTGAGCGGGTACAATAAAATCCACTGCATCCGCTCCACTGACGGCTGGCCAGGCGGCAGGCATTCGCGGCAAGCCGAAGGGCATTCGACATCTGGGGCCGCCAGACCGCCGGCATGCTGAACCTTTCTGGAGACTGGACGGGGTGGTACCGCACATTCGCCGAACCTGGCACAGTCTGCCCGTTCACGAGACCTTGCGGACGCTGGAGGTGCAGGCGGAGCAGGGTCTCAGCGAGAGCGAAGTGCGGCAACGGCAGGAATGGTTCGGCCCCAACGAGTTGGCCCCGATTCGACGGGAAACCATCGGGCACGTTGTGCTCGAAGCAGTTAGCGAACCCATGATTTTGCTCCTGCTGGCGGTGGGCGTGTTGTATGCCTTCTGGGGAGAACCCTGGGAGACGGTCACGGTATTCGCAGTGATTGCCGTGCTGGTTGCCGTAGAAGTTTACAACGAATGGCGGGCGGAGCAGGCGTTAGCCCGGCTGAACGAACTGGCACAACCAACCGCCGTGGTAAAGCGGGACGGAAACTGGCGCGAAGTCCCCGTGGCATTGCTGGTGCCGGGCGACATTGTTTTGCTGTTAGCAGGACGGCGTGTGCCCGCTGACCTGCGGTTGCTGGAAACGCAAACTCTGGCAGTGGACGAATCCGTTTTGACTGGCGAGTCGCTGCCCGTGGAGAAAGATGCCGAGGCAATGCTTTCCGAAGTGGTGCCGCTGGCAGAACGCAAGAACCTCGCTTTTGCCGGGACTCTGGTGGTACGCGGGCGAGGTATCGGCGTGGTGGTGGCTATCGGGGCGGACACGGAATGGGGACGTCTGGCCCGGCAAACGGCCGAAATTCGCCCCCAGAGAACACCGTTACAGCAGGCAATGCGGGAATTGGCCCGCTGGACCGTCGTAGCTGCCCTGGGGTTCACTGTTCTGGCTGCGCTGCTGGCGTACTTGCGGGAACTGGCTACCGGTCGGCAAGCACTGCTCAGCGCTCTGGCGCTTGCCTTTGCCACGATTCCGGAAGAATTGCCCATCATTATCACCATGGTGCTGGCTCTGGGTGGCTGGCGACTGGCACGACAACGGGCCATAGTCCGGCGTTTGTATGCTGTGGAAACGCTCGGTGCGGTTACCGTGATCGCCTCCGACAAAACCGGCACCATCACCGAAAATCGCATGACCGTGGCCCGGGTCGAACCCGGTGAGCGAGAACGATGGTGTCTGGAGCTGGCCGTTCTTTGCTCCGAGTCGCTTCCCACTACCGTTTCTGCCCAGCCGACCGGCCAGCGCAGCTGGTTGGGTGATCCGACCGAAGCCGCCCTGCTCGAACGTGCACAACAACTGGGCCTGTCAACGGAAACGACGCGGCGAACCGGACGGTTACGCCAGGAGTTTGGCTTCGATCCGGCCCGCAAACGCATGAGCACCGTCTGGCACATCGCACCCGTATCGGACCAACTCTCGCTGCCAGACAGGCCGAGCTTTTTTATCGCCGTCAAAGGTGCCCCGGAGCGCGTCCTCGAAATCTGTCGCTACGAATGGATGCAGACACCTTCGTCAGATGCGGTGGATGTGACGGGTTTCCCGTCCGTATCGGGAGACCGCGAGCGATTGCCGACCGGATCACCCGGCACAATAACGCCGTTGACGCCGCCACCGTCTCGAGAGAGCGGACCGGGCGTCGAGCCAGTACCAGGCTCGTCGAGTGCGATCGCGCCGTTGACGCAGCAACGATACCAGTTCTGGCACGGTCTGGCGGAAGAGATGGCCCAGCAGGGATTGCGGGTGCTGGCGTTTGCCTATCGCTGGACGGAACGCGAACCTCGCTCGGCAGAGGAAGCGGAAAGCGACGGTGTTTTCGTCGGACTGGTTGGCCTGGCTGACCCACCCCGGCCGGAAGTCGCCTCAGCGCTTGCCGAATGTCGTCAGGCAGGGATTCAGGTGTGGATGATCACGGGAGACCATCCGAACACAGCCCGGTACGTGGCTCGGGCAGTGGGATTTGCTGAGGACACGCCTTTGCTCACCGGCCCGGAAATAGACGAAATGAGCGATGCGGCCTTACAGCAAGTTTTGCAACGCCCGGTGCTGGTAGCGCGAGCGACACCGACCCAGAAACTTCGGCTGGTGCAGGTAGCCCGATCGGCTGGACAACGGGTGGCGGTAACAGGTGACGGCATCAACGATGCGCCGGCATTGCGGGCTGCGGATGTCGGCATTGCGATGGGACAGCGCGGCAGTGATGTGGCCCGCGAAGCAGCCGATCTTATCCTGGCCGACGACAATTTTGCCACTTTGGTGCACGCCATCCGCGAGGGGCGTTTGCTTTTCGACAATCTGAGCAAAAGCGTTCGCTATTATCTGGCCTGCAAAGCCGCTCTGGTGGCGGCATGTTTGACCGGAGTCCTGGTCGGTGTGGGCATCCCTTTTCATCCGCTGCAAATTATCCTGATGGAACTGATCATGGACCTGGCTGCTTCCGTTGCCCTGGTGGCCGAACCGCCGGAAGGTGACCTGATGCGTCGTCCGCCACGCGATCCGCAGCAACCGTTCCTGCATGGGATAGTGTTACGGGACCTGCTCGGCTCGGCGATGGCGTTGTTTCTGGTGGTGATATTGACGGTGCTGGGACTATTGGCCTGGCGAGCTTCCCAGATGGCATCAGCAACGCTCGTGCAGTCGGAGCAGGAGAACACGTGGCTGGAATACCTGACGGTATCCGCAACGGTCCGCGAGGCGGTGATGGCGGGCAGTTTTTTCGCCTGGTTGATAGGCCATGTGCTGCTGGCCTGGGTGTTGCGCACGGATCGCACTTCGCTGGCTGAGCAGGGCTGGGCCAGTAACCGTGCTTTGCTCATCTGGACGCTCGCCGTTATCGCTTTCGTCGTGTGGGCGTGGTTACCGATTCCGATCAGCCGCGTGTTTCTGTTGCACCACCTGACCTGGAAGGAAATGCTGGGGATTGTCGTTTTCGCCTGCGGAGTTATAGTGCTGTGGCGATGGCTTCGGTTTCGCTGGCTGGGGCACGGAGCTGCATTCGTAGCGCGGTAGGGGAATTTTGCAGGTGGGGAGATGAACCTTCAGGAAGAACGAGGCTGGGCCGGAGCATGGGAACCGTCCCTGGGGTTCGTAGCGAGGGTGGTCACGCATGGCGAAAAGCTATGACCTGGTGGTCGTGGGCGGCGGCGTGATGGGATTGAGCATTGCCTGGTCGCTGGCGCGACGGGCTGTCGGACGTATTGCCCTGCTGGAAAAAGCGTACCTCGGCGCCGGGGGCAGCGGCAAATCCGGGGCGATCGTTCGCCAGCATTATTCCAACCCGTTCACAGCCCAGCTGGCACGAATGAGCCTGCAGACGTATGAGCAGTTCGATCAAATTGTGGGTGGCCCACCCGTCTTCACCCGCACCGGTTTGGCCATCGTCGTGCCGCAGCAGGACCTGCCTGCCTTACAGGCAAATGTGCAGATGCAGCAGGGGCTGGGGATTGATGTGCACCTGGTTTCGGCCCAGGAACTGGCGCAACTGGATCCCAATGTCCATCTGGGCGAGGACGAAGTGGCAGCGTGGGAATCCGAAGCCGGTTTTGTAGATGCCATTCAGGTACTATCCTCTTATGCTCAGGCGGCCCAGCGCGAAGGGGTGGAAATCCTGGAAGGCGTGGAAGTGCGGGAATTGACCGTGCAGCACGGCAAACTGACCGGACTGGTGGTCAACGAAGGGCGAATTGCCTGTGGCACGGCCGTGCTGGCGGTCGGGCCCTGGATTGGTCGGCTGGCCAGGTCGCTTCAGCTGGAGGTTCCCGTACAACCGTCGCGGACGCAGGTGGCCCTGTTTCGCCGGCCTCCCGAACTGAGCCGACGTTTGGCTACGTGTGTGGATTTTCACGGCCAGATTTATTTCCGAGCCGCTGCCGGCGAATTTTTGCATGTCGGCAGTATTGCCGGGGAGGAGGCCAACAGTCCCGTGGACCCGGACCGTTACCCGGAGTCGGCCGACAGTGCCTGGTTACCGGAGATCCGCCAGCGTTTGCAGCGTCGCTGTCCGGCCATGCATCGCAGTTACGGCCGGGGCGGGTACGCGGCACTGTACGACATCACGCCCGACTGGCACCCGATTCTGGATCGCTGTCCGCAGGCCGACGGAGTGTACCTGGCGGTGGGGTTCAGCGGCCACGGTTTCAAATTCGCACCGCTGATCGGCCAGCTTATGGCCGAATTGATCGTGGATGGTCAATTCCGCACTCTGGACGCGCGCGTCTTTCGGCTGAGTCGGTTTGCTGAAGGCGACCTGGTCAAAAGCGGCTACGCTTACGGTGTTATGGGGTAGTCGCTGAAGTGCGTCCGCCAGGCAGCCGGGTTATGTCCGCACCCACGCCGCGTAGTTCGGCCGGCAGTGTAGCCGGGTCCGGCTGAAATTCGCTCGCTTCCACTTCCTTGAAATCTCGTTCGCCCGCACGGAAACCCTGCCAGCGAAACTCCCGCAGGAAACGTACTTCATCCGAACTGGTGCCCCAGAAATTGCACCATTCGGCCCGATCTGGCGGTAACCGCGTCATCATTGTCTGAGGTTGCCTGGTTTGCCAGAGCAGAGCCGGCCCAGCTAGACTGAACACGTTAGGCTTGTCCGACTGGCCGGTCCAGCTCAACCAGTTGCGGCGAAGTTCCAGTTCGCTCTGCGGGCCGTCTATGCGGACTAAGGGCTCCGTCGCCGAGACCGTCACCAGCAGCGAACTGGTGATCTGCCAGCGTAACAGAATCGGCTGAGCGTTCTCCTTGACGGCCTGGAGGTGAACGACCGGCTCACTACTGCACAGGGTGACGTGATCCAGAGTGCCGACGATTTGTTCGTTGAATGCGAGCATTTCGGTTCGCTGCGTATCCATGCGCAGGAACGGGGCTTGCAACGCGGCCAGGACGTTGTGGACGGTGAAGCGCAAAGGTCGGCTCTCCTGAATGTAAATCCCGACCCCGGAGCCGCGGATAAAACAATCTTCCAGAAACACCTGGGGTGGGTCATCGGAACGGGATGGTTTGCCGGGTGTCGGAGCCATAGTGCCTGTGGGATCGGTAACCGCTACCAGGGCCAGGTTCGGTTCGCCCTCGAAGCCGGCCAGAGTGACCCTGCAATTACGCACCTGGCAGCTTCCCGCACCGGTCAGATTGACAGCTGCCTGCCAGCGTACACCGCTGGTGGGCAGGGGTTGTAACCGCAAGTGCAAGCCTTCCAGCACCAGCTGGCCGTCATGCACACGGAAAAGCGATACCATCTGGTTCGACTCCGGAATCCGTTCCGGATGGAACATGAGCTCCGGCGTAAAGCCATCCGCGGATCGCACCGTCACCTGCCGATTGCCAACCACATCCAGCAAAGAGCGAACCATGAGCGGCCCGTTCACCCTGAGCGTGATGATGATATTTCCGCTTTCGGCTGCCGCTGAGTTCAACGCGCTGGACAGACTGTCAAAGGTGTCGGGCTTGCCCCCTTTACCATCTACCACCAGGTGCCTGGCCGACAGTTTGTTCAGCGATGTTTGAGCCGGCGCCAGTTCTTCGTACAGTTCCCGCCCTAACAATTTCTGCACGCCGAGCACAATCTGGGGGTCATCCGCATCACGCAGTTCCACGACATCGGTGCGGATTTGGAAGGCTTTGAGCCAGTCACCGGTGCCTGGTTTGAGTTCCGGCGGAGCGTCATTCCACGGCGGGGCTTTCAGCAGAACACATTGTTCTTCGCTGAGGGAGACCGGGTCGGCCCGCCAGGAACGCAATTGTGGCAACAAGGTTTCGCCAGCAGTGCCACCCAGTGGTAATCCGAATGTTTCCGATCGGCGAACCACAAAAGGCTCGATACGATACAAAGCGCAGCGTTGCAATTGCAGGTCGAGCTTTTCCTCGCGTCGTTGGGATTCCAGCCGACGCCACTCCAGCATCACTGCCGGTTGCTCTCCGCTCACCTGCGCAAGGATGCAACGCCTGAGATGGACATTCCATGCCGGGCCACCGTAAAACAGCATGGCAGGTCCCGATGCCAGCCACCAGGTGCAATGCTGCAACGAGAATTCACCGGTTACGCCCCGTTTCTTCTCCGACTCGGAGGCGGCAGGACTGTTTGCTGATGCGACTTCCTCGCCGAACGTGGAAACTGACGGTTCGGGCATCGTTTGGGAAGTTTGGAACACTACGGGCGTCGGTGCAGGTCCCAGACCGCAATGCTCCAGGGAAATCTGAGCGGGGCTGGCGAGGCGGAAGAGTGACACACTGCTGACAAGAACACTGCGATACAGGGAAATCTTCCGCGGCCTATCGTTGTTGCCGGCTACCAGGAAGACGCTCGCGCTGTCGTCGCCGGAAGACCCTTCCACTTCGATCTCGCAATCGTGCAGTTCCAGCTGGCCCTGGAGCACCTGAAACATCGCCACCTGGGCTTGCGCAGACGGCAAACGCAACAATAGCCGCACGCGTCGCAGGGTCACAATCCCGCCGTGCAATTGCCAGACTGCCAGCGCTTGTTCCGGAAGTTCGCCGGCAGTCAGATCGAGCACCAAAGTGGGACGCCGATCGCCGGCCGGCTCCAGAGTCACCTGACCGCGTCCCAGACGAAGCCAGGCCCCTTCGACGGCCTGCAGTTGGTGCAAATAGTAATGATCAGCGTTCAAGCGAAGCTGCGACCATTTATTCGTGCGGTCGGTGTCGGCAATCGCATCCCGCAATTCGCTGGCATCTTTCACTTCCTTGATTACAGGTTCCTGGACAACAGCGGTGCCGGAGTCGTTCGGGCCTGTAGCTGCCGGCGGTGTAGTCACAACTGCGGATGGGTTCGGGAACCCAGGCCCCTGAGCCTGGTTGTCGGGTGTGGCCAGTTCGGAGGGATTTCCGGAACCGGATTCGTCAGGAATCGGGGAGCGGTGGGATTCCAGCCAGCTCGCCACGGCTACGCCACAGATCACCGCGAGTGCGGCCAGCCAGGCGAAACTGCCGCGATATTTCTGCCCCGACAATCGCTGCAAAGCTGGTCGGCTACCCGTCCGGCGGCGATTCTGCGACCATTCCTGCAGAACCGTCTGCAAATCCTCGACCAGTTCCTGCGGATGCTGATAACGTTTGTGCGGTTCTTTCGCCAGCATGCGGCCGAGAATCAGCACCAGTTCCCGCGGAATTTCGGGATTGTAATAACGCGGGTCAACAGGCCTTTCGTTTTGATGGAAATGCAGCTTCCGGGCCGCTGTTCCTTCGGGCGTTGGGGGCCGACCCGTCAGCATGTGGTAAAATGTGCATCCCAGCGAATAAATGTCGCTGCGTGTGTCTGCCAGACGCGGATCGAGCGCTTGCTCCGGCGAGATGTAATCGAAGGTGCCCAGGGTGGCTCCCGACTGCGTGAGTTCCGCAGCGCTGGGTTCCAGGGTGCGTGCCAGGCCCATGTCGATCAGTTTCACAACACCGGAAGCGGTAACAATAATGTTGGACGGTTTGATGTCGCGATGCACCACGCCACGTTCTGCCGCATGCGCCAGACCCCGGGCTACCTGTAGGACGTATTGCGTGGCTTCCGGTACGGGAATCCGGCCACGTCGGGCGATCATGTCCCGGAGATTTTCTCCTTCCACGTACTCGAAAGCGATGAAGTGCAGGCCCTGGTCTTCGCCGCAGTAATAAACGCGGGCAATGTTTTCGTGATCGAGTCGGGCAGCAGCGCGGGCCTCGCGTTCAAAACGCCGCACCTGATCGGGATCGGCTGCCGATTGTGGCGGCAGAATCTTCAACGCGACCACGCGATCGAGCTGGGTGTCGCGGGCGCGGATCACTGCTGCCATGCCACCGACGCCGATCGGTTCTTCCAGTTCGAAATGGGCGAGTCGGCGACCGCGAATGTTGACGGTGGCCGGCGAACGATTCGCCGAACTGCCGGTTCCCGTTGCCCCTTCCCGCCCACCATCTTCCGCCGGAGGTGGCCCGGAAATGATCGTGGGAGCATCGTCCGACACGGACAGGCTCACGGCGACCTCTTCCCCGGCCGAAGACTGGGACTGCGGATGCTGATCGGGTGCCGAGCCGGAAGCGTTTGCTCCGGTCGGTGGGGCAACGCCGGCCCCTGCAGCAGGCTGAACCGACCCGGCAGGATTAGCGGATGACCCAGCTTCAGATGGCGGCAACACTTCGGGCGAACAGGGTTGCTGGATCGTGCTGGGTTCGTCCGCGTGCATAGGGCGGTTGGTACGGCCATCCTGGCCCAGATTCGCCTGATTCTCCCTGGCCGATTCGCTCATGGCTCACCCGATTGGCCTGTTCATGGTTTCGATTTGCGCCGCTGAGCCAATCCGATACCGACAATGACCTGGCGCCGGGAGCCGCAGAAGGAGCAAACTGACCGCCTGCCATGCCTCCCGGCCCGACTATTCCATTTTAGCCTCAAACCGCCTCGCCTGGTACCCACAATTAAGACGCACCACAACGCTCGCCCTCACCACGCCTTGCGACCCACACCGCACCCGCCAGCATTCCACCCGCGCCGGGACCCACATTTGGACAGACTCACCACGCCTTGCGACGCACGCTGGACCCGCCAGCGTATTCTGTTCCCAACGGCAATAAACTGTTGGGGTCGCATCGGCTGAGCGTGATCACCGCTTTTAGCCAATCCTTGCGGCATTTTGTTTAGGTTGGGCTCAAGGCGACAAAAACCGGTCCACGAGAGTCGCTTTTAGCCAATCTTTGTGGCCTCCTGGTCAGGGACGCCTTTTCCGGCAGCATCCCCGCTATTCAGCGCGGGGGACCCTTGAGAAATGGCGGAGTTTTCGTATGAGTATGTGTATGGGATGACCCGTTTTTGGCAGCGACCTGGCTTGCAGGAGGCAATCGTGAAAACGGCCCATCGCAAAGAACTGGAGACGAACTATCTCGCCGATCAGCTCAACCGACTCGTCGAGGGCAGGAATCCGCACGCCCCGGTCTGGCTGGCCATCTTGTTGGTGGGAGGGCTGGTGGCTCTCGGTTACTGGGCTATCTCACGCCAGACCCAGTTACGAGTGAGTCTGGCCTGGCAGGAACTCGCACGCGAGACCGGCCAGAGAACCGACACACCGCAGGTAACCGCCGAGGACATGAAAAGTCTGGCCGAGCGACTGCGGGGTACACCGGTTGTGCTGGCGGCACGATTTGCTCAAGCCTGCAGCGAACTGGAACTGGCCCTGCGCCAGATTCACGATCGCGCTTCTGCCGAGAGGCATCTGGAGCTGGCTGAGAAGATCTTTCGCTCACTTCTTGCCGAGACCGCATTGCCTTCGGAATTGCGGCTCCGCTGCCAGCTGGGACTGGCCCAGCTTGCCGAGATTCGCTACTGGCTCGACCAGGCTCAACTCGATCCCGATAAGCGAAAACAACGCTTGCAGGCAGTCATCGCTTCGTACCAGGAAGCATTGAACACGCCGGGAGTCGAACTGCGTTTAGCGGATGGCCGGATGCATCCGTTGCTCGAGCATTGTCAGGAACGCATCCGCCGGCTTCAGGACGATCAGGTCGCCGACCTGACTTTGCTGCGTTTGTCGGAATCTGCCCCACCGCCTGGCACTTCCGCCAGCCCGTCAGCGACTCCGCCGCGGTAAAATAATGTTGGCCGCCGTGCAATCAGGATGGCCCCGCGGGTTTTCCTGACCGTCTTTTTTCGGGGACTGGCGTCAAGCGATGGCCGTGTGAAATTCAGCCGCTTTTGTCCCGTAGTCATCTGAGCGCAGGAATGGCATGATTCGTCTGGACGCTGTGGTGGTCTATGGCAGAGGTCATTCAGCAGAGCAACGGTCGGCGAGTCGTCGAATTAACTTTGCGACATCGTCCGGAAGTGCGTCGGCTCGATCAATTCCTGGCTTCCGCCTTGCCCGGATTCAGTCGCTCGGCCCTGCAGCGCGCCATCGAACTGGGCGAAGTAACCGTAAATGGCCAGCCCGCTAAAGCCAGTTACAAATTGCGGGAAGGGGATCACCTGCGCGTCCTCCTTCCCGAACCGCCACACGTCGAGGCTGTTCCCGAAAATATTCCCCTCGACATCCTTTACGAAGACGAATACCTGGCGGCCATCAACAAGCCACCCGGCCTGGTCGTTCATCCCGCTCCAGGACACTGGCGAGGCACCCTCGTCAACGCCCTGGTCTATCATTTCGGTCAACTCAGCGGTGTTCATGGCCCGTCCCGTCCCGGTGTCGTTCACCGACTCGACCGCGATACCAGCGGTGTCATTCTCGTGGCCAAACAGGAACAGGCACACCGCGAGCTTTCCGCTCAATTCCAGCGGCGTGAAGTGTACAAAGAGTACCTGGCCATCGTACACGGCGAAATAGACCGCGACAGTGATTACATCGAAGCTGCCATCGGCCGACATCCCCACGATCGCTTGCGGATGACCACCTATGAGGAACCGGACGAGGACGAGAATATCCGCGATGCCTGCACGTTCTACGAGGTTTTAGAGCGCTTCCGGGGTTACACCTACGTTCGCTGCCTGCCCCGCACCGGACGCACTCATCAAATTCGCGTGCACCTCGCCCATATCGGACATCCCATCGTGGCCGACAAGGATTACAGCACGCGCGGCGAACTCTGGCTGAGCCAGCTATTACCAGAAGCTGGCCGACCGCGCTCCACTCCCGCCTCCGCAGGCCGCGACGAAATTGCTCATTCCCGCCCCGCAGAAAACATCGCTACATCTTCGCCTGCCACCGACTCGACCGGAGATCATCTGCTGGCCAATCGGCAACTGCTGCACGCTCACCGCTTGCGTTTGCGCCATCCCATAACGGGACGCGACCTGGAATTCGTCGCCCCCGTCCCGGCCGACTTCCAGACCACCCTGTCCGCCCTCCGCCACTACCGCCCGCTGTGATCGCCTATCTAACTCTGTTTCCTGGACCTTACACCGGACAACTGTCCGCTCTTCGCCAGTACGGCCCGCGGTGATCACGTAGCTAACTCTGTTTCCTGGACCTTACACCGGACAACTCTCCGCCCTTCACCAGTACCGCCCACTGTGATCGCGTATCTAACTCTGTTTTTTGACCTTACACCGGACAACTGTTCGCCCTTCACCAGTACCGCCCACTGTGATCACGTATCTAACTCTCTTTCCTGGGCTTTACCCGGACGACAGTCCCCCCTTCACCAGTACCGCCCGCTGTGATCGCCTCCATCCGGCAATAAGTGATCGCCTCCATCCGACAACAAGTAATCGCCTCCATCCCGCAATAGCCTTGCCCCCTGGCGTATCGGAGCTTCCCCTTCCGCCGGCGACAAGGTCATAGATGAAAGGGATGTCCCCGCCGATTTGGTATTGGTCTTTAAAAGGGGATACTTACTGTTACGCTTGGCCAGATTGCAGTATGGGGATAAGTTCTTCGGCCAGCAAGACAGGGTATTCAACCACCAGTTCGAATATCCTATCCTTGGTAACGATGCACAGGACCGTCCCTAATCTTAGCCAACCATACCACGTTTCTTTGTAGATCGTTTTCAGTGCGAGACTCCTGATGTCCTTCATACTAATTTGTCTTACCCTATGCAAAACGTCGCTCCACAGTGAGAGCGACGCTGAGTCTACAGCCAAGATAGAATCAGGGAACCGTGTCACCTGCTCCCGAATCTCTTGGGCGAAAACTCGACAGCTGATCAGCAAAGCCGCATTGACCCTATTCAACTTCAGTTGGGTTTGTCTGGCTCTCCAACGTATCCAAGCTCGTAGTAATTTACTCCCTGAAATAAAAGACCACAGGCACAAAACTTCGCTAAGGGTAATCGGGCAATTCCCAAAGATGATCTGAGCTGTTAGGTAAGCAAGCGGCAAAGACGCGAGGCAGATGAAGGTTCGCCGACAAGGGAAATCTAAATTGATAACAAGCCGCCTGATCGCCCTAGATTTGCACACATCCAAACTCGTGGGCGACGGCCTTGCCGGGTCTCTGTGCCAAAGTACTTTCAGTATTTGACTATGCATATCGGCCACTCACACTTAGCGTTCCCAGAAGCCAGGCGGTGGAGCGAACGGCGTGAGAATCCACTTTAAATCGTAGACCAGCTCATAAGTCCATGGGTTAGTGTACCAGGCTGAAAAGCAGGCCACAACACCGCAAATAAACGCAGCTGCCTTGATAAGACCGCTCCTGAATGCCACTACGAAGCCATCTTGGAAACTCGGTTGTCCCCAACCATAGTACGTACCAAGAAAAGTCCCTGCGAGTCCACCCCAGTATGCTCCTCCAAGAAGTACGCCAGCTGCCGTTGCGATCGAGACTGGTCCTGTCGCAATTACGACGATGACAAGAACAGTTCCCGCTCCAACTGTTCCCCAGAACACACCCTGCGATGCTCCGCCAGCAGCTCCGCCTACACCCCCAGCTATATTGCCCCACAAGTCGGCAAGTGCTTCGCCGATCGCCCAGTCACGCGGGTCCCAACTCCATTGCGCGGTCTTATCCCAGGGCCAGACCCAGTCTTGCCCGGTCGGATCCACCGCGTTGGTCGGCGAGTTGAACACATACCGGTACAGGTTCCTGTCGCCGGCGGTGAACGAGAGCGGGTCCTCGCGCAGGAAGCGACCGTGGTGGCGGCACAACTATAGTAAGACTAAGCAACTTAGTTGCGGATCGTACCAGCGGACATGCCTAGTCGCGCAGGGTAGCAGCAAGCACAGGTGTAGCTATTGGTGCGGGAGCGATAGTGGCCCTAAATGGAGCATGGTTAAAACCAGCCCCACAGACCATGTTCTGACACCATACTCGATTCGATAGTGACTGCAATGCGCTAAAGGGAGCTGCCGCGAATACAGATGGGCCATGTTTGCTCAGGGGCCGAAGGTCCCAAAATCGGTGTCCTGAACAGATTGGTCGCTTCCACCGGCGACCTTCATTTAGCATCCTCCTCCACTACCGTCCAGCCGAACATTTCCCGAAAATCCTGAAAGCATTCCGGACAAATCCAATGGTAGCTATCCAGCGTACAGTATCCCTCTTGCAAGGTATCAGGATATGGCTCCTCCATGAATTTCGCCCAGCAGAGTTCGCAATGATCATGGTCCCAAGTCGGTTTGGGTCGTTTCCATCGCCTGTAAGCTAATACCGCTCCTTTGAGATATTCTTCCTGATTCGTCAAGCGAGGGTCATCACGGCTCGCCATAAGACTATCTCCTAAATGTGTTATTTGATACGTCTAAATGCTTCATTTAGGCTTAATCCTTCGGCTTAATGGCGCCCGGATGTGGCAGCTCGATGGAGGCAGCTATATGAGTCTTCGAGACATCTGTCATACATCATAGGTATTTCCGAGTCTAGGCACAAGCTGTCCTTGCCTCCCCAATTTCCATCGTCCAGGTAAATGCAGCGGCCTCCCCGGAGCATGGCGTCGGTGGTGGTAAGATGGCGCAAAACGGATCTACTAATGCAGACGATGCGAACGCATGGCGAGGACCCGGGCTTTTTTGCCCGGCATCTTCCCATGACATGTATAGATCTAATGTATTCTAATCTGTTTGGGGCAAAGGTAGTCAGCCGGAGCCTGTGGTACGATTGCACTTCGGCTTCACTGTAAACCTGCCTTGCGTAACTGCTTCTGAGGATCCCAACCCGGTGGCGCTGGAATGCCCTGGCCTCTCCAGGGACAACCAGCGGCAATCCATTCATTACGCCATTGTGCATATATCTCTTGTCGTTTTCTAGGGTCTCCGAATGCCGCATCATCGTATCCAAATTGAATTCCACAGCATGGGCAGATTTCGAACGAGGGCGACTCACTTCGCCAAGGAGGAAATCCGAGATCGTAGCCGCAGACAGGGCATAGATGCGAGGTATTTATGGTGTCCATGGTGGTGCTCCACGTTGGGCGTTCCAGTAATCAAGATTGGTTGGATAGCGGTGTTTCGCCGGATCCGGTTTGAAAAAGGTCTTCGTCGTGCCATCCGGATTATAGGCCCCGAATGTATTCGTTTCTGGGTCATAGATCCGGATCACCCCAAACTCGTCCATTTTCATCGGGAGACCCCGATGGATGGCATCTTGGAAGAACTGCGATGCCTTCTGTGCATACTCTTCGGCAGTCCTAGCACCAAAATCCGCCCCATGTCGCCTGAAGTGATCCTCAAGAGTCGCTGGATTGCCCCACGATTCCGCGGCAGTTAAGCCTTGCCGAGCTGATTTGGGCGGTCTATTCGCGGGACTCGGCAGCCGTTTCTGTAGTAGCTTGCACGAGCCCCAGAAGACCAGCGCCCCCGCACCTGCCGAGCCAAGCCACTCGCCCAATGGCTCCCAGTTTCCCCAATAGGCGTCTTCCAGACTCACATATAAGTCGGGTATGCCACCTAGAACTACGTTCAAAAACAACGATTCGTACATGTCGCGCCAATCGTCCAACTGGCCCGCACGCAACTTCTCCTCAAATGCTCGTCCCAAGTAGCTCCTAGTCTCGTATCCTGTTCCCAGGAAGATATCTATGCCCGTACCGACGAAATCCATGGGGACGAAAATCGCTTCGTGGAAGAACCCGGTGAAGCCGTTCCACAACCCTCGGCCAAAGCTCTTGACTTTATCCCACCACGATAGCCCGGTAGGATCAACATACACTACCGGCGAGTTGAACACATAGCGGTACAAATTCGTGTCGCCGGCGGTGAACGAGAGCGGGTCTTCGCGCAGGAAGCGACCCGCTTGCGGGTCGTACCAGCGGGCACGGTAGTAATACAGACTTAGTGCGGCGTCGAGTTCGCGGCCGGTGAACTTGAAGCGGTCGCCCGATGTTGGATTCGTCTCACTCAACACGTTGCCGAAACTGTCATACGTGATTTCGTCTAACACTTCTAAGCCGTTGCCATAACCGCCCGCATCCCGCACGATCGCCCGCACCGAGCCGACATAGTCCGTCAGGTACCAGTCCGGGACACCCGTCACCGGGTCTAACCGTGCTAACACCTGGTCTATATCCGGCCCGTAAAGATAATAGTGCTGCACGTTCCCCTGGTCATCCAGGTCTATATAGGGATTGTCGCCATCGTAAAACGTCCAGGTGCGAACCGGCTGCTGTGGCCCATCGCCATCCGCATCTACTTCCGTGGCAATCCGCCGGTCGAACACGTCATAGACATAGTGCGTGCGATAGACCACGTTCCCCTGGGCGTCCTTGACAACGATGTCGGTAACCCGGTTGCGATAATCGTACGTGAACTCGGTCGCCTGCCCATCGCTGATGCGGGTCTTGCGAATCAGGTTCCCCTCGGCGTCGTATTCGTAGCGATAGGTGCCGTCACTGAGTAAGCGGTTTTCCGGGCCGATGGTATAGTAGGCTTCGCCGTTGGGCAGTGCCGGAGAAGCCGCGTACAGGCGGTTGCCGTTGGCATCATAACTATAAGTCTCCTGCCGCGCTCCGGAAACGCCAATCAACTGTCCGAGATTATCGTAACTGTACTGCAAGGTGCCTTCCGGCCCAGCTCATTGAGCAATGCGGTTGGCCCACTGTGCTGGGCGATGCGGCTGGCAAGAGCGTAGTGCCAGCGGGACGCCAGGGCCGGTTGCTAATCGTTTTTGCATCGTTGACCTGGACGGCGGCGGAGGGTCCACCAGGAGGCCAGGGCGAGGGCGAAAATGGTGATCAGTCCCAGGCTGAGCTTGAGCCAGCGGAACCGTGTCTTTTCTTCATAAGTGGGCCCGGAACTGATGCGGATACTTTCTGCTTCCTGGCTCGGTGCTGGCGAGGCCAATTCGGTCTGTGCGCTGGTGGTCGAAGAATCGGGAGCAGGCGGAACGGTAACGGTTTCCTCGTGAATATGGCCGGCCCCAGCGTTGACGCGGAGCAGATAACGTCCGGCAGGGGGTCGCGGGAGCCGACATCGCCCCTGCTGATCGGTGCGGCCTGTGGCGACCGGTTGTCGATCCGCCGAGCGAAGCAGCTCGACGCGGGCATGGCGGGCCATGCTTCCATCGTCGAAAAATGCGTGCACTTCCAGGTATTGACCGGCCAGACGAACTTCCGCGCCGAGATCGTGAGCGGCTGCCACGCTCGTCAGCAGCCATCCGCCCAGGACGGCAAACCATGATGTGCAAGGTTTCATCCACCGGCTCCTGCGTGTTTTCAGGATTCGTTCTGCATGCCGGCAAAGTTGTCGGCAGGCGACCCTTTGGGGAATTTCTTAGGGCGAAGCTGGTAATACGTAAAGGTGCGTGCGTAACACGATACTGGGCGGGAATTCTCCTTGTCGGCGGGTGGCAATCAGCTTAGCCATACACAGAGGAGAATTGTGCCGTACATCACGCCACCATCCTGGGAGCGCATCTATGTCGCAGGTCGTGCGGTTTTCGGTCTCGGTCGAACCGGAGCTATTGCGGGATTTTGACCACTACTGCGAGCTGCGGAAATATCCGACGCGGAGCGAGGCAGTCCGTCATCTCATCCGCGAGAAGTTGACGCAGGAAGCCTGGCAGGCCGACGAACAAGCGGTTACTGCCACGCTCACCCTGGTTTACGATCATCACCGCAGTCAGCTGGTGAGTCGGCTGCTGGAATTGCAACATGATCACGTGGAGCAGGTGATTTCGACGCTGCATGTCCATCTGGATGCCCACCGCTGTCTGGAGGTGATAGTGCTGCGTGGGCGGGCACGCCAACTACGGAAAATGGCCGACCAACTGCAAACACTCAAGGGCGTTTATCAGGGGCATCTGGTCGTGGCAAGTGTCGTGGAAGAATCGGCTCACCCGCACGGCCATCACGCTCACCGCCACGCTCCGCACTAACGCCAAACCGAGCAGAACGAAATTCGCTTCGGAAACCCTATCCGCCAGATGAGCGACGTTGGTCGAGCTAGCGGTAAAGCCGAGCGGGGCAAAACTCGCCTGGGGCTGCTTTCGCGCGGATGAGAAGCGATGGCTCCCGGCGTGGCGGCGAAAGCGGGCGGGACGAAATTCGCTTCGGGTGGCTAACAAAGTGGGCGGCTGTGCGTTTAACAAGCGGGTGATGCGGTGGAGCGGACGGAGGAAGCGCAACTGGTAAACCGGGCCGCTGCCGGAGAACGCGAGGCGTTCGGTCGGCTGGTGGCCAATTATTGGCCGGGAATCTTTCGCTGGCTGCTGGCCTGCACGGCAGAGTCAGCGGTCGCGGAAGACCTGACGCAGGAGGTCTTTCTCAAAGCCTGGGCGAAACTGCGTGACGGCCACTTCGTCTGCGACCATTTCCGCGCCTGGCTGTACCGCATCGCCGCCAACGCCCTGACGGACTGGCGTCGCCGTTGCCGCATACAACACCATCACGCTCAGCAGCTGGTACCTCCAGCGACGGAAGCCGAACCGTCAGCGAGCCTGGCGGCGCGTGAGCTTCGCCAGCACCTCTGGCAGGCGGTGGGCGAATTGCCTTTGACCTATCGGATGCCGCTTTTGCTGCGTGCCCAGGAACAACTTTCCTTTCGGGAAATCGCTGAGCGACTCGGCATAACGGAAGAGACAGCACGCTGGCGGGTCTTTCGTGCCCGGTCGTGGCTACTGCGAAAGCTCGGCCCGCTGCTGGACGAGGCAAATGTATCCGCCGAAATGGGCTGCGACCCGGCGAGCAAAAACGATCGGCTGGCACGGAAGGGCCGCGAAAATCAGACAGGCGATTAGTGCGCGAGCAACAACGATGAAGGAAACGGTCGGCTTATCGGTAGCGAAAGCTCGCCGCCGATCAGTTACCGACTCGCTTCGCGCAGGGCCGGAACCAACGGAACCTGGCGAACCCAAGCAAACCGGTCTGGCACAAGGAGCAAGGCGTGGTTTGCCATAAAGTGCTGACGTGGATGTTAGCGGCGGCCAAACCCGAAGAACCGCCCGATGCAGTGCTTCGTCATCTGGCGGCTTGCCCACACTGTCGGCAGGAGTGGCAGCGGTTGATTCGGCTGGAAGCGTTGCTGGCCGGCGTCGCGGAGGAAGGTTCGGAGCAGAGCAGCCTGGAGCGATTTTTGCACCAGCATGGGTTCGCCCCGCTTCCCAGCGGCGGGAATGCCGCCTCTGTGACCGTGCCTTCGACAGTGCACCCGCGCGATCGGGGATCCAGGCGACACCGTCGGCTAACCTGGACAATCATGACCTGTGCCGCCGGACTGGTCGCGGCAATTTTCGTCGTGTGTTTGATCCTCGGCCTGCCGCGCTCGCCGATCGGTGACCTGGCCGAAAAAGATTCAGCTGCCCAGCAACATGATCTCGGGCCATCTGCCGCAGAGGGGCGGACTCCTGTTGATGGAACAAGTGCGCGATCCCCGTCGCCGCAGTCCGCTACCGCAGCGCTGGGCCACGGGCAGCCTTCCTCGCCGGAACGTGTGGCTGCGGGACAGTCCGATCCGTTGCCGACAGCGACCGCACCAGCGCATGTGCCAGCCGTTGCGCCTCTGAATAGTCAGCAATTGCTGGCCCGAGCGGAGTCGGAGATGCAGTTGCTGTGGCGGATGCTTGACCAGACCCTGCCCCTGCTCGACACCGTTGAGCCGAAAGCCCGGTTAATTGGCATGCTGGAACTGGCCACGTTGCTGGCGGAAGAAGCCCGGCGTCAGGCCAAAGAAGAATCGGTGGCGAGGTGTGTCGAAGCGACGGCACTTTTTGAACGGAGCGTGGCGGCGATACCGCGACTGGCCAGACGATTGCCAGTTTCCGACCAGCCGGAGCTCGTTGGGCAATGCCGTCATCGGCTGGCTGCGCTGGCGGACTCTGTACGTGCGGAGGCGTTGCAGCAACCCCGTTCCCTGGCCGATCCGCTGCGTCAGCTTGCGGAAACCGCCCATCGAACCGCAGAAACCCTCGACAAACTCGTCCCCGGCAGCGGTCGCCATCCCGATGATCCGCAAAAGTCGGCAGGCAGCTCTCTTTCGGCCCGCATCGAGCCGGCAGCGGAATCACCCGCGCGGGCAAAAATTTTTAGCGACAGCGCCAACGCCAGCGACCCCTTCTTCGTTG
>VAPR01000172.1_pt1 | contig 46326 bp, 35 predicted proteins | sample 3380701 | NCBI WGS metagenome assembly VAPR01 (sample SAMN11536904, study PRJNA540576) | hot springs metagenome | isolation source: hot spring wet sediment | place: Spain: Lobios | collected 2014-01
GACCGTCGTAGGTGGTTCGGGACGGTGAGGACTGCGGCGAAGTTCCTCTTCATAGGCCTGCCGGGCCGACTCATATAAAGTGGTGGGCATGCTTATCTTCTCCCCTAATCAAGTGTTTCATGGCCAATTAAGCGGAATTGCGGTTGTTTGCCAGGCGGCGATCCCCGCGATAGTTGGTGCGAGTTTATATAGCTCTAAGTGCAAAGTTCGATAAGCATGGCGACAGCGTTGCCGCCACCCAAGCACAGAGCGGCAATACCGGTACGCAAGTTCTTGCGTTTCAAAGCATAAATCAAGGTGGTAAGCACCCGGGCACCGGAAGCACCGATAGGATGCCCCAGAGCGATTGCTCCACCGTGAATATTGACTTTCTCCGGTGGCAACTCCAGTTCTCGGAGGCAAGCTATCATCTGAGCGGCGAAGGCCTCGTTGATTTCAAGAAGGTCTATATCTTGCAAGGAGATACCGGCTTTATTGCATACAGCGCGGATGGCGGGAACCGGAGCGATAAATAACTCTTTCGGCTCGACACCGCTGGTCGCATAGGCGCGGATGGAAGCAAGTGGGCGCAAGTTCAGTTGACGAGCACGTTCCGAGTTGGCGACCACCAGAGCCGCGGCTCCATCGCTCAGCATGGAAGCGTTTCCGGCGGTAACCGTGCCATCGGGCTGGAAGGCTGGCTCTAACCGCTGCAGGGCCTGGAAGCTGGTATCGGGACGGATACCTTCGTCGTGCTGGAAAAGCTGTTCCTGACCGCGTGTGCGAATGGGTACGGGGACGATTTCGTCCTGGAACCAGCCATTTTGCCAGGCCTGCGCCGCCCGGCGATGGCTTTCCAGAGCGTAGGCGTCTTGCTGGGCGCGGGTGATGCCGTATTTGGAGGCGGTATATTCTGCGGCCTGGCCCATGTGCCAGTTTTCGAAGGCACAGCATAGACCGTCGCGGAGTAAGACATCCTCCGCCTGCTGGTGACCGTAACGCCAACCGCTGCGCACGCCGCGAAGCAAAAACGGGGCTTGACTCATGCTCTCCATGCCACCGGCCAGGACAATTTCAGCATCGCCAGCACGAATGGCCTGAGCGGCCAGCATGACGGCTTTGAGTCCCGAACCGCAGACCTTGTTGACGGTAAAAGCGGCGACGGCAGGTGGCAAACCGGCGCGGAGAGCGACCTGTCGCGCTGGATTTTGCCCCTGGCCCGCCTGGAGAACCTGACCGAAGATCACCTCGTCCACCAGGGTCGGTGGTAGTTGAGCCCGGCGGAGGGCTTCCCGGGCGGTTAGAGTTGCCAATTCTACCGCCGAGTAGCTGCTCAACGCACCAAGCAACTTGCCGATCGGCGTCCGGACTGCCGACAGGATGACCGCTTCCGTCATGATGTTTCTCCCGGCCTGGAACATGACGCTGTTAAACTCTACGCAAAAATTGGCCGAACTCCCAGGCGTCCTCGCTAGAACACTGGGGGAGTTTCATGCTCGCTAACACGTGCTCTCGCCGTCCGGCATTCGGTGGGCGAGCATGGTTGATGCAGGAGTTAGCGGCTCAGGTTAGGCGGTGTTTCCGCAAACTGGCGGGCGATTTGCGGCACCAGCCAGGCTTCGTTCTCCCGGCGGACGAACGTAGCCAGCAGCCTCGCTCGTAAAACCACACCTTTTTCCAGAGCGGTATCGAAAAGTCGAAAAGACACAGTGCCCGACGGTGAAACGTGTACCCTTGTAACTTCGTCCGCGCGGGCCAGTTCCAGGTAGGACCAATCGGGCACGGCTTGCGGTCGCAACAAGGCTGCTCGGACGGCAGCATGCACGTCAGGCGTCTCGAAAGCAACGCACGAATCCAGATCGCTGACAGTCTCCAGCGCCAGGTCTGCAACCTGACCCGGGGTCAGCAGGGAAACTTCCAGCCAGAACCGGCAAGCTTCGAGGACCCAGCGTGCGTGAAGTTCGACCGGACAATCAGAGCGTGCGGGCCAGCTGGCGGTGACGCGATTTTCCTGAATGACGATTTCTGCGGTGGGTAAATCGGCAAGCTGCCAGCAGCGATCCCCAATCCGCAACTGCGACAGGCCCAGGATGGCGGGTGCTTTCCAGGCTCCGCCACTCACCGCTTGAGCCGGCTTTGCCTCGCGGTTACCTGGTTCTGGAGCAACCAGCCCTTGCGTGGCCGATGTACCGCCCGATGCGAAGGTCACTTCTGTTAACCCGCGCACCGGATGCCAGACCAACTCCCACCACGGACTGCGAACGCGGCAGGTGCGTTCTGCTTCCAGCGACCAGGACAGGTTCTGTGCTTCGGACATAATCTTAGGCGGCGTCTTCTGGGCGAAGGAGTACAGCTGTCGCTGGGCAAGAAAAGCAGACCAACTCCGGAAATCCACGCCCCGTTCTGTGTGATCGCATGCAGCTGCGACTCCAGCCTTATCCACATCGGTGCTTGTTTCCGGCGGCTAATATAGCAGCCTGCGGGAACATTTTCCGGCCGTTTCGTTTCCAGAGGGCAGAGGCTTGCCGCAAAGCGTTTACGATAACGGCACGATGACCCAAAGCCCTTTCTTGGGGGTCAGCTGGCAGAGCAGCCCTGTCGAGTTAACGTAGTGCCTATGCGAAAGCCGTGCGTCCGGCTTAGCCTTTGCTCGTGCAAAAAGGCGACCGTATTAGTGCGCGATCAGGCCGGCTCAATGGTGACGGTCAAACCTTTGGAGGCGAATTGCTCGGCGTACAGTTCGGCTCGTTCTTTATGGGTAACCAGAAGCAGGGCCACACCGTTTTTGTGGGCTTCGAGCATTCGCTGCGTGGCTTCTTCGCGGCTGAGGGCGGTCAACTCCAGAATGGTCTGCACAACGTACGCCATGTCGTGAACGTCGTCGTTGTGAAGCAAGAGTTTGTAAGGCGGCAACCGATCCACGCGACTGGCCGGCTGGTCTTGCGGCAGCGCTTGCGGTGGATGGGCCCGCGGTCGAGTGGTACCTGGTTCGCGGCGTGGCTTACGTGGCGTGTCGCTCATGATGACCCCTCCGGTTCGCAGCACCAAGGAAATGACCTGGCCTCCCGCCCCGCCGTTCATCCTGAAAATGCCCCTCCGTTACAGGATAACGGCCCACCCTACCAGCCGTACAAGGGGAATCCGAAAGCAGAATACAAAAAAATCGGCTCCTCGGCCGCTTTTGCCTGCATTTCGGGCAGTCTTTGCCCAGACGGCGAGATCGCATGGAGTTTGTTTGCTCCGCGGTCAGGTTAGGGAGGCAGTCTGGAAAAAGGGGGGAGTTGGCCTGTAAGCCGGGTTCTGTACCCCGCACCATTCCGGTCCGGCTTGGCGAGAATCCAAACCAGGCCGGAATGGTGCGAGGCGATGGTCATTCCTCTAGGCCGACGGTTACCCGTCGGCTCAAGCGGCCTACCCAGGAGTAACGCAGGCCTGCAGCGAGCCTGCCGGGGCCGGACCAGCCCTCCTCCTTTATTTGGCCTTGCTCCCGGTGGGGTTTGCCGAGCCAGTCGGTCGCCCGACTGCTGGTGCGCTCTTACCGCACCTTTTCACCCTTACCTGATCCCGGTAATTTACCGGGCCATCGGCGGTATGCTTTCTGTTGCACTTTCCCTGGCCTCGCGGCCGGTGGGCGTTACCCACCACCGTGTCCTGTGGAGCCCGGACTTTCCTCTCCCCGTTCGGTTTGCGGCTGGCGTCCCCTGGCAGCGTTGCCACCAGGCCGAACGGAGAGCGACCATCCGGCCAACTCCCAAAGGATTATACGCAACTGCTGTGCCCAATTTAACACTGGCGCTCGTTTTGGTGAGTCGGATCGCCAACCGGCTAAAGCACCGACCGACTGACCGGGGGTTGCCTGACGGTAGATTCGGCTCGCTGGTTACTGTGATGCTAGCCGACCTGGCTAACGCGAGTGAGCGGTCATTTCGGCATGATGACGATTTTGCGATCGCCTCCGCCGTAAAGGAGTGTACTGCTCCGGGCATTGCCGAACCACGTAACCGCATACACGGCATCGCGGGGCCCGCGAATTTCTTCGGCACAAGCAAAACTCTGACCGGAATCCTTTGGGCCAATCAGCAATTTACCGATGCACACACGGTGTTCTTCACCGACCCAGGCGAGCCGGTGCCCTGGAACATCGAAAGCAATCGCGTAAACCGCTTGCCGAAACGGACCGAGCATTGCGCGTAAGTTTCCCTGCTCGACATCCCAGAGGCGAACAGTGCGGTCGTGGCTGGCGCTGGCCAGAAGCCGACCGTCGGGCGAGAATCGGCAACGGTACACGTAACTGGTATGCCCGCGGAGAATGCGCCCCTCTTTGCGCTGCCAGTTCCACAGCCGAACGGTGCGATCTTCGCTGGACGTGGCCAGCAGACCGCCGGGCGAAAAGGCAACGCCGTAAATCGCCCCGTCGTGCCCGCTCAACGTGGCCGCTTCCTTGCCCGTAGCCACCTCCCAGACGCGACAGGTGAAATCTTTTTCGCCGCCACCGGTAGCCAACCATCGGCCATCCGGCGAGAAAGCCAGCGCATACACGGGGCCGACGTGTCCGGTCAGGACGAAACGTTTACGCAGCGAATCAGCATTCAGAATCTCCACTTGCCCGTCGCCAATGGCGACCGCTAGCAGCTTGCCATCGGGGCTGAAGGCGGCGTCGTACACCGGGCCGTCGTAATCCAGGCGAGCCAGGCATTTCCCCCCGCGCCAGTCCCAGATGCGTGCCGTGCCATCTTCCGAAGCCGATACCAGCCGCTCGCCATCCGGAGTCAGCGCAAGAGCGTAGATGTTGTCGGTGTGGCCTTCTAAAACTCGCTCGCTGGTTTTTGCCGAATCGGTATCCGCACCTGCTTCACATCCGACAGCCAAAAAGCTGACCCTGTAGCCGAGTGTGCCGGATAAAGCGATGACCGCAGTCGTTACCACTGCGACGGCCAGGAGCCTGAATGGACGAATTGGAGGCATCATGGAAAATTGTGTCCTGCGTTTTTAGTCCGGCTGAGTGTGGCTGAGCTGAGTGCTTTTTACCGTGGATGCGGCTGACCGATGAGCAGACAGCTAGTTGGATGGTTCGGTCGAAAGCTCGCGCAGCAGGTCAGCCCATTATATCAGACGGGTGAGAGTGGTGCACAAATCAGACCGGCTCATTTCCGCGTAACGCTGTGGATTGCTTCTGCACTACGCGCGACGCGAACTGCTCTCGTGAGTCAGGCCAGGGTGTGCTATGGTAACAATATGCGATGGTGTCTGGTAACTGGCGGTGCTGGCTTTCTGGGCTCGCATCTGGTGGAAGCTCTGCTGGAGCGGGGTTACCGAGTCCGTGTGCTGGACGATTTCAGCAGCGGCAAAAGGGAAAACCTGGCTCCATTCCAGTCGCAAATCGAGCTGCAAGTGGGTAGTGTTACCGACGTTACCGCAGTCGAATCGGCAATACGGGGTTGCGAACTGGTCTTTCATCTGGCGGCGATCGCATCGGTGCAACGCAGCCTCGAAGACCCGTTGCAGACGCATGCGGTCTGTGCCACCGGGACGCTCCAGGTTTTGCAAGCGGCTCGCCGCTTGGGCGTGCGGAGAGTGGTGTATGCCGGCAGCAGCAGTTGTTACGGCGACCAGTCGGACAAACTGAGTGGCGAAACTGCGACTGCCAGCCTTCGTCCGTGCCGGGAGGATGACCCGCTTCGACCGCTTTCGCCGTATGCCGCCGCCAAACTTGCCGGGGAAATGTATTGCCGGGCGTTTAGCCAGGCGTTTGGTCTGGAGACGGTGGTGCTCCGCTTTTTCAACATTTACGGGCCGCGACAGGATGCAAAAAGTCCCTATTCCGGAGTGATCGCTTTGTTTGCCAACGCGATGTTGCGGGGGCAATCGCCGACTATTTATGGAGACGGTCTGCAGTCGCGGGACTTTGTGTTCGTGGCCGATGCTGTGCAGGCACTCCTGCTGGCCGCGGAAACCCCATCGGCACGGGGTCAGGTTTATAACATCGGCACCGGTCAGGCGACCACCGTGCTGGCACTCGTGGAGCATTTCAATCGCCTGTTGGGAACGAACATAGTTGCCCGGCACGGACCACCCCGCCCTAGCGATGTGCGTCATTCTCTGGCGGACATCACCCGTGCCCGCCGCGAACTGCGGTATCAACCCCGCACACCGCTTCCCGAAGGCCTGCGACTGACGCTGGACTGGCTGCGTGCGTGTCCCGAAGTTACTGCCCAAACACCATGATGTCAGGCGATCGTTGTCGCTGCAAATCCACTGACGTCGCTTCACGCAGCGCTGAGGAGTTTGTTCGCTGCCATACCCGGTTGCGAGTGCGGACGCTTGCCGGCGAGAAAAACAATTTTTGCGATGCACAAACGCACATCAGCAAAGAGCGGTGTTCGTCAGCCCGCCGTGGGTGTGAGTATGGTAATTGCAACGGAGTACGTTTTCGTCGAGAGCGGCGTTCGTCCGCCCGCCGTGGTTCGGGGAAGCGGACTGGACAAGGCCCTTTGGCAAAGTCGCGGGAGACTACCGGCGGTGAGCTGACGAACGCCGGTGCAGTCGCGGTAGCGAAACCACGGGGGGCTAACGCCCCCGCTCCCGACGTTCCTTATGACGTCGGTCCGCGAACATGGCCACGCTCGCCGTCGCTATTGCGTCCAAAACCACGGGGGCTAACGCCCCCCGCTCTTGTGTTGCGGTGCGAGCATCTGTCGGCGAAACGCCAACATGCGCCCTGCTAGGATAATGGCGAAGACCTGAGGAATTGCCCATGACCCGTGAGCGTGTGCTGGTGCTCGACCTCGACGGGACGCTGGTGGATTCGCTGCCGCACCTGTTCCGCGCTTTTCGTGAAGCGGTCGGGCCATTCGTGCGCCGACCGCCGACCGACGCCGAGATCGTGGCGACATTCGGCCCGGCCGAACGCGGTTGCCTGGAAAGGCTGCTCTCGAATCCGGAACTGGCCTGGCCTGATTCGCTCATGCATCTGAACGAGGCCCATGCGGCATTTTTGCGACTGTACGAATCGAATCATGCACAAGGTGTGCGGCTGTTTCCGGGCATGGAACAGGTGCTGGATGCGGCGGAGCGAAACGGCTGGCGACTGGCCGTCTTTACCGGCAAGGGTCGCCCCTCGGCCCTCTTTACGCTGGAGCAACTGGGCGTGTTGCCACGCCTGGCGGCAGTGATAACCAGCGACGATGTCCCACGCCATAAGCCCGCTCCCGATGGGATTTTGGCCATCCTGCAGCAAGTCGGGATGAGTCCGCGCGAGGCACTGGTGGTTGGCGATGCCCCAGCCGACATCCAGGCTGGTCGCGCTGCCGGTTGCCCGACTGCCGCCGCTTTGTGGGGCGCTTTTTCCCGCACCGACCTGCTCGCCGCACAACCCGACTACATCCTTCACCAACCGACCGACCTGCTGCCGATCCTGCGGAAACCTGGTGGTGGTGATGGAATTATCCCCACTTTATGACCAGGGCAACATGATCCCGTAGTGGCGATGGAAATTCGGTGATCTGAGGTGTATCAATGTGACTGGGTACCGGCAAATAAATTAGGCGAGCTACCGCATTGCCCTTCGCCATACCGCATGCGCTGTACCCTCTAAACCGCCACACACAGGAGATGACCATGCTCAGGTTAAGCCGAATCGGGTGCGTCGCTTTTCTCGCTGCCGCGTGCATGCTGACGACGGCCATGCTCTGGGCCGACAAGAAGAAAGACTCCAATTCTGCCGACGACAATACCGTCGCCGCCCGCGTTAAGGAAGTGGATGCGGGCAAGAACACGCTCACCGTCCTTATCGCCAGCAAGAACGGTGAAAAGCGGGTCGAAGAGAAAACCTTTACGCTGCGTCCGCAAACACGCATTGGCTGGATCGTCGGCAAAGGGCAGGAGCCCAAACCGGGCAAGCTCTCAGAACTGCAACCGGGCGACCAGGTGATCCTGCGTCTGTCGGCAGACGCTAAAGAAGTGCAGGGGCTGGAAGCTTTACCGCCAACGCTGCATGGGACCATCCGCGCTATCGCGGCCGAGCGTCGCGCCATCACCATCGGTGCCAAAGACAAAGGCGGGCCGACCGAGCGTGAACTCATCGTCCCAGCAGACGCTAAAATCCTGCTGAGCGACGGCGTGAGCAAGAACGAAGCTCCGAAAGAAGGCAAGCTGACCGACCTCAGCGAAGGTCTATTCGTATCGGTGGCGCTGGGGCTGGATCGTAAAACGGCCCAGGTCGTCCACGCCCAGGGCCCAAGCGTTGCCGGCACCCTTCGTGGATTCGACGCCGGAACTCGCACGCTCACCATCCAGGTCAAAGAAGACGGTCAGCTGGTGGAAAAATCGTTTCGCCTGGCTGGTAACGCACGAGTGGAAGGGGAATTGACGCCGGGTGAACTGGTTCATCTGCGGCTGTCTGTGAGCGATCGCGCCACCGCTGTTGCCGTGCAGGTCGGCAAGAAGAAGTAAGCGCTCGGCCGATCCCCGCAACCGCTTACCTACCGATGACGCACCGGCGGACAGGCCATCAAGGCGGTTCCGCCTAGTCGTCAGGGCTGTAACTGCGCTTTGCCAGCACAGCAGGCCGCACCGTTACCGCCACCGCGCCGAATTTGCCACGATCCGCGCTGCATGTTGGCTTTTTCTGATCCGTTTCGTAATGTGAAGCTGAGGCAATGTTCCGGAAAAACCAAACAAGGAGCTAGCCATGTCGTGCCAACCTCGGTGGTGTGTGCGTGCGATTCGGTTCGTTGCGGTGTCAGCGATTGTCCTTTTGCCAGTAGCGCTGATGCTGCTTTTGGGCCTGGCCTGGAACCGTGCCTGCGTACAGGCTCAACCGGGCACTGGCGGAAAAGGGGATTATTATCCGCTTCGTCCCGGAGCCCGCTGGGATTACCGCGTCAAAGTCGGAGATGAAGTCCAGGGAGCCATTTCGGAGGTAGTAGCAACCATTGAAACCGTCAACAATGTTCCCCTGGTCCGGCTGGAAACGCAGGTGAAAGGCAAAACCGTTAGCTCCGAGCATTTGCGGGTTACCAAGGATGGGGTCTATCGCCACCGGATCGGCGGAATAGAAATGAAGGTTCCAGTACCGGTGCTGCGCTATCCGGTAAAAGCCGATGACTCCTGGGAACAGACAACGATGGTCGGGCAGCAGACAATCAAGGGCAAGGTTACCACGCGGTTTGAGGAGGTAGAAGTGCCGTTGGGCAAATTCAAAGCTTTCGTGACGGACATCAAAGCAGAAGCGGAGGGCAAACCTATTCACTCAACAATCTGGTTCGCAGAGGGAGTTGGCAAAATTAAACAGACGCTCGACCTTGGGGCAGTGCAAGTCACGCTCGAACTGGAAAAATTCACACCAGGCAAGGTGCAACCTTGAGGGAGAAAACTATGGCATTGCGGTTTGTCACGGCGAAAGAGATGCAGGTGGAACACCTGCCCTGGGGGCCTCACGATTGGCTCTGCCGACCGGGTCTGGTGGAGGCGGAGCAATTACTGCTGGTGCGGGTGCACATGCCGCCGGGTAAAGCGCACGCTTTCCATCGCCATCCCGAGATGGAGGAAATCATTTACATCCTCGAAGGCACCGCCGAGCAGTGGGTGGATCGGGAAAAACGCATTCTGGGTCCCGGCGAAATCGCCCACATTCCCAGGGACGTGGTGCACGGTACCTACAACATCGGCCAGCAGACGCTGCGGTTCCTGGCCATCTTATCTCCCGCCAAAATCCAGGGCCCGCCTCTGATTGACATGAGCCAGGAAGAACCGTGGAAATCCCTGCGTCCGTATGCGGGCTGAGCTCTCGTTACTTAGAAAACCTGGCCAGCACTTGGCTGGAAACCGCGATAATTTGCCTGCGCAGGCTTGCGACGGTAACGGTGCTGCGTCGTGCTTCCGGGATGGCGAACGTAAGAGCTTACGGCGGGCCGTTTTTTACGGCGATAGACGGTCGGGAAAGCTGGTTGTCGCCGGGGAGTGTGAATTTGCTTCGGCAAAAACCGGTTTGGGCGGAGATGAAAGGAGCTAAAGGAGGGGTGGGCAGCGCGAATTTGTTTTGGCTAAAGCGCCATCCGCTGGGGCTTGGAACTTCAGCCGACGTTCGGCAGGCAGCGCGAAATCGCTTCGGCAAAACCACGAGCCAATGCCGACCGGCTGAGTGAACATGACACCTGCGGACGCATCGCGTTGGCGAGGATGAGCGTAACCGCAGTGGAAAAGCTGTTGTTGGCCCGGTAATGCCATTGCGTTCATCGCGGCAAGCATTGCCCATAAGGCCGCGCGGTCGTCGAAAGCTGTTGATGGCCTGGTAATACCATTGAGTTGCTGCTGGAAGGCTCGGCTGCTGATACGGTTATCGGTCGGCTCTGGTGTGACTGAGTTATCGGTCGAAACTGCGTGACCGACACTGAAACCCCGGCTGGCATTGAAGCGGGCGAGCAGTTTCGCTAAACACAGTTGGGCGTCGCAAACGAAGCCATCCACGGCTGGCATGGGCGGTAATTGGCAGGGAATGGGAAATGCCATCCATGGGAACATCCTCGTTTGTTCCGCCACCGAGAAAGCAAAACGAAAGCTTGCTGGGAGAAGAGTAATGAATCGGACAAGCATGCGGTTGCTCGAAATGGAAATGCTGGAGTCGCGTGATTTGCCGGCGGGCACGGTAACGGTTACGCAGACCGGTACCGCGTTGAGGCTGGTGGGGGATAGCCTGGCCAATAGCGTCGTCGTTACCGCCACCGGGCCAAATTCGCTGTCGCTGCGTGCAGAAAACGGCACAACCATTGTTGGCCCAACTCGCGTCACGGCAATCAGCAGAGTGTATCTCGACCTGAGGGACGGCGACGACAATGTTGTTATCGAAAGTCGGCGGCCGTTCCAGGGTTCTATCGTCGTTTCCCTGGGCAGAGGAAATGACAAGTTGGCTATCGGCTTCGGTCGCTACCACGGCTCGGTGCTGGTGATCGATGAGCAGGGAGATAACACTATTCACCTGTTCGGCGGACAGTTTTATGGTGATGTCGTGGTGAACACTGGTTCGGGCAACGATGCCGTGCATGCTTTTGCGTCGCAATTTTACCGCCGCTGGCAACTGAACACCGACGGCGGAAATGACATCGTGACTATTGCCGGGTGTCAGGCTACCGGCCCAATCAGCGGAGATCTCGGTGCGGGCAACGATGAACTGCACATTGGTCTTTCGAGTTTACGTTCTTCTGTGCGGTTCGACATGGGAGACGGCAACGACCGAGTGAATCTGGTTTTCACGGGGTTTGCGATGGAAGGCGAGGCAGCTCAATTTATCGGTGGGCCTGGGTTCGACATCATCGAAATGACCGGGGTCTTCGGCATGGTATCCACGCAAGGTTTCGAGCGGGAAATCGGTTCGCCTTTCCTTCCGCTTTCTGGTCCTCAGAACCCCTAACGTCGGACTTGCAAGGTGCAGTGCATTCGCGGGAATCGTTCCCGAAAGCCGGGAAACCTGACCTATGTGCCGGTTTCGAGTTCCACCGGATGCAGACCGCTGCGGTCCACAAGAAAACGCCAGCGGTACCGGTCGGTGCGAATCAGCAGGTAAAACGCCCCGGGGCCTTTCGGGGTAACGCGGATTTCCTGGATAGTTTGCCCGGCCAGTGTAGCCAGTGCCTGATTGGCCTGGGTAAGGGCGGACTGAAGCTGCTGGCCTTGCGGCGTGAGCTGGAACAGACGCTCGGCCTGCATTTCAACGTGAGGCCCGTAAAGTTTGCGGAGTCGGCCGCCTTCCAGAGACACACTCAGCACGTGGCCGAGCGCACGTAACATCTCCTCATCGAGTTCGCCCGTTTGCACGGCCGACTGGAGGGCGTCGCAAATCGAACGGGCCTGCGGATCGGAGATATGCCGGGCATAGGCGGCTATTTCCTGCAGCAGCGCTTGCTGTAATTCCGGGTCGGCAGACATGGACTAATCTCGGTTGAGATTGGCAGCTTCACCGAGGATGGCCTGGACCTCGTGCTCAAATCCGCCGGTTTCAATCGGGCAGTGCATGCCGCATTCCTTTGGAGCGTTAGTTTCCCACCACCAGCGTCCGGCACGGCTATCCTCGCCGGGCTGCACCGCGCGAGTGCAGGGAGCACAGCCGATACTTTTGTAGCCCTGCTCGTAAAGTTTGTGGATTGGAACGCCGTTGTCCCGGGCGTATTGCCAGACCTCCTCTTCCGTCCAGTCGGCGAGCGGATTGAGTTTGAGGATGCCGCCGTGGTCGTGGTCAATTTCGACCTTGCGGATGTTGGCGCGGGTGGCCCACTGATCGCGGCGCAGGCCGGTAATCCAGGCGTCCAGCTGATTCAGGGCGCGGGTCAAAGGCACCACCTTCCGCACATGGCAGCACAACAACCGCAATTCCACACTTTTGCGGAACAAGTTGACACCGTGCTTGCGAACCATCTTCTCGACGTGAGCGGCTTCGGGAAAGAGCACCTCGATGGCGATGCCGTACTTGGCACGCACTTCGTCCATGAGGTCGTAAGTTTCCTGAGGCAGTCGGCCCGTGTCCACGGTAATGACCCGTACCTGCGGATTGATCCGCCAGGCCATGTCCAAAAGCACCAGCGTATCAATCTGGAAACTGGTGACGATAGCCAGGCGGGGATGAAACCGCTCGAAGGCCCACTGGAGCAGGTCTTCGGGTGGACGGTCATCAAAATAGACGGCCCACTCACCAGCTTCCTGGTCATCCATCAGTTCGACACGCCGAGTTTGCAGTTCGCCATTTGTGCTCACGTACCATTCCCTCCGGATCTCTTTTATGCGATCACGTGAGATTAGGTGCAGAAGGTTCGCCGCGGGCGAGTGTCTGGATTTGCTCGTCGCTGAGGCGGGTGAAAAACTGTTGCAGCGTCTCGCCGTTTTGCCGTTGCACCAGCCAGGCCCGCACCAGGCGTTCGAGGGTGAATTTCAGTTCGGTGCCGGGAACGCGGCGGAGCACGGCTTTGCCGATCGCTGCCGACTGCCCCAGTCCGCCACGGAGCAGTACATCATACGCCTCGACTTTGCCCTGGGGCGTGGTCAGCGTGGTGCCCTGAATACCGATGTCCCCGACCCAGTGCTGGCCGCAGGCATGCGGGCAACCGTCCAGGTAAATCCGCAGGTCAGCGATGGCCGGGCCAAACTGCTGTTCCAGATGCTCGACAATTTCGACCAGTTTTGTCTTGGTTTCGCCGACAGAAAAATTGCAATGCGGTTCGCCGGTGCAGCCGATACTGTGGCCGCGAATCGGATTGACCGCCAGCGACAGACCTGCTTGCTGCTGCAATCGAGCCAGCGTTTCGTCGGTGCGCTTTTCCGGCACGTGCACCAGGATCAGGTTCTGTTCGCGGGTAAGGCGGATTTCCGCCCCGATTTCCTCCGCAATGTCCGCTATCGCCAGCATCTGCTCAGCTCGCAAAATGCCGGGAAACACGGGCACGCCGATATAAACCTTGCCCGGCTGTTTCTGCGGATGGACGCCGAGATGGTCGGTGCGGCCTTTGGGTTGCGGATTGACCTTCAGGTCGGTGAGTTTGCGGCCGAGATGGTTTTCGATCATTTCGCGGAGCTTTTCCGGGCCGTAGTCATCCACCATGAATTTGAAGCGGGCCTTGGCGCGGGACATGCGATATTTCAGATCGTTGCTCCAGATTTCCAGAACTGCTCGCGGTACCTCCAGCGCTTCGTCGAGCGTAACGAACACGCCGAGCGGTTTGGCAATCCGCGGCACCGTGGAAAGTCCGCCGCCGATCCAGACGGCGAAACCAGGCACGCCATCCTGAATCGTCCCCACCAGAGCCACGTCGTGAATTTCCGGTGCGTTGCAATGGTATGGGCAAGCGGAAATTGTCCACTTGTGTTTGCGGGGCAGGTTGCCGTATTGCGGATTGCCGCTGAACCGGCGGTGCGCTTCCAGCACGACCGGCGTGGCGTCGAAGAGTTCCTCGGCATCAATGCCCGCTACCGGGCAGCCGGTGATATTCCGCAGCACATCGCCGCAGCCGCCTTTGGTCGTCAGGCCAGCCGCCTCCAGACGAGGAAAAATCTGCGGCAAGTCGGCGATGCGAATCCAGTGTAGCTGAATGTCCTGCCGCGTGGTAATTTCGCCGTAACTGCGACCGAAGTCCCGCGACAGTTCGCCGATGGCTCGTAATTTCTGCGGCGTGAGCAAGCCGTTGGGCAACTTGATCCGCATCATCATGAAACCGACTTTCGGCTTGTCGTGGTAAAGCCCCCACCACTGGAAGCGCAGCATGTCCTCTTCGGGGATTTCCTCATAGGGGGTAGCGGCGAGACGGTCGAACTCGGCGGCCAGGTCATAAGGAAACTTCTCGTGCTTGATGCGTTCGACGTAATTGCGTTTGCGCACTTCTTCCCAGGTGAGCGGACGTTCTGGTCGGGAAGTTCGTGCGGGTGTCGCACCGCCAGTCACTGGGGGAACGGCAGGTGTTTCGGACACAGCGATTCTCCGTTCAGAGTCGCCGCCAATTGCCGATTGGCCAGCCACACAAGGCATTATCGTCCCGAAAACCGAAACGGCCACAGGCGAATTTCAATCCCACGTATTTTAGGTAACATAGTCGTATTGGTCAACAATTCCCTGTCAGCGACTGGTTCATTGCTGGCGTTAGACGGGGATTTCATCGCTCGGGCCTGCGATCTCGCGTGTACGGGCCTTTAATTCGCGGCAAAACGGTCTTTATGAGCCGGACTGGCCAGACGTGGTTTCGCCGGAACCCCGATGCAACTTCAGCCAGCGTTGCACTGCCTTCTTACTCAACTGCCGCAGCGATTCTTGCAGTTGCTGAAGGGTCAGGCCGGCAATTTTGCGGGGAAGTAAAACGTAGTCATAACCAGTCGGAATCTCCGGCTTGCACAAACGGAAGGCTTCCCGCAGTAACCTGCGAACCCGGTTGCGAACGTGTGCTTTGCCCCATCGTCGGGCTACGGACAAACCCACGCGTGCCCAGGGTAACTGGTTCGGGGCCACCAGCACCACCAGCCATTCGTCCGCTGCTGAACAACGATTCTGAAAAATTCGATCGAAGTCGGCATCGGACCGGAGACGTTCCCGTCGGGACAGACCGTAACGCTTGGCCATGGGAGAATTCGGTTGTGGCGCGGTAATTCCAGCTGGCCCACGGTCAGGCGTGTCCGCGCTTCTGGCGATAATGGCAGGCGACGTTTAGTGGTTACGGCAGGCGAAGGTTTAGCAGGTTCGCGGTTCGGTGTGCGGCAGGGCACTGCTTTTGGCGTGATACGCAACGCTGGAAGCCGGGCTTGCCTTCCGACGCACTACAGACGCATCTCCGACCGCGGATTATAGGGGTTGCGTCGGGCAAATTCCTCGAGCAATCGTCGGCTTTCCGGGTCGAGGTGTTTCGGCAGGACAATGCGCAGTTCGACATACAGATCGCCGCGTTGACTGCTGCCAGGAATCGGAAACCCATGCCCGCGAATGCGCAGTCGCTGCCCGGACGATACTCCAGGGGGCACGGTTACCGACAGGGTCTCATCCAGTCCAGGCACATCAATTTTGCCGCCGAAGACTGCTTCCTGCAGCGAAATCGGCACCTGCACGACCAGATCGTTGCCTTCCCGGCGGAAATACGGATGCGGACGCACGCGGATTTTCAAATACAAATCGCCGCCTTCGATACCCTGGCCCCGTAACCGCAGCGTTTGTCCGTCGGTGGTGCCCGGTGGGATATTGACGCGAAGCACAGTCGGTCCGGTGTCGGGCCGATGAACCGACAATTCGATGGGGCCGCCGCGGGCCGCCGTCACAAAATCCACCTCGATTTCCTGATGGGTATCCTGACCGGTGGGCCAGACAGTACGCCGCCGCTGACGCCGCTGGCCAGGCATGGACCCGAAGATCATTTCGAACAGGTCCGCGGCATCCACACCCTCGCCGAAAAAGGTGGTGCCTCCCGGTCCCCAGCGAAACTCGAATCCGCCAAACGGACCGGTCTGGGCCCCCGCCTGGGCGCCGGCATGTTCAAAGACCCGACCGTAACGGTCATACTGGGCGCGTTTTTTCTCGTCGCTGAGGACCTCATAGGCCTCCTGCACCTCGCGGAATTTGGCTTCCGCTTCTTTGTCGCCGGGATTACGGTCGGGGTGATACTTCATCGCCAGCTTGCGGTAGGCGCTTTTGATTTCCTCCAGCGTGGCGTTGCGGGGCACCCCGAGAATTTCGTAATAATCGCGTGGCATGGCTCAATGAATGCCGTACAGACACCGAAATTGGGCGAAATTGCCGTGCAGGAATTGGCCAGGTAAAGCCGCCTGGTAATTGCTAAATCGGCTGCGCACCCATTACGGCGTTACCCCGGCCGGACCCGCACCTTCACTCGACCCGCCTGGGTTAGCCCTGCCGGTGGCGTCAATGCAACCCTGCTCGGTAGCGTAGCCGGCACAGTGTCAGCAACTGGCCGTAGGGATTTTAGCCGTCGGGCTAGAGCTAGGACAAGTAGCACGCCGTCAGATTTCGCCTGGTCTGCCACGCACACCGACCAGTGTTTGTGCCGAAAAGTGGCCGACCTGCTTGCAAACTCCTGCTTTGTTGTTTAGACTGCAATGGGCAGGATGACCCCGGCCTGGAATCGAAATTATCCGTGCACTGCCTCCTGGTGTGCGCGGCGCTCTTTGCGACCGGCACCGCAAATAACGGATCGCGACCCAGCAAAGTTCCGAACATCCTTGGAAACTCACGCGGCCCATCTGGAAAAACCTGCCGGGCCAGCGGTACCGGTGAGCGAAACAGCCGAGGTACCACTGAGCGAACCAGCCAACCCAGGCGTCTATCTAGCCGGTGCGAATAAAATAACGCTGCCGGCACAGCCTGATCCGCGAAAGGCGAATCTACTCCTTCGGACATAGATCCGCCGACATACACCGTGCCGGTAAATTCTGATCGCAATCCACACGGGGTGGTGACTGGGTCGCCCTCACGGGGAGGGTGGACCCTGCGCTGGGAGTCATCACCCCGCTTTTTCTTTTTGTTGCGTTACAATGGGTGCGGGTGCGCGAGGTCTTGATCGAAGCCGAAACGGGCTCACCGAGATGAGCTACCCTAGTTGTAGCGGTTAGCAAGCCTCGCAAGGGTGGCACCTGTCGAACTGTTTGAAAGCGGGCCAGCCTGGTAAGTGACTGGACCGCAGCAGACTTGCGGCTCGCGTGTCACGTCGTGCTGGGGAAATTCCTCCGCCATCTCCGCTCATTGGCCTCTGCGGCGTGGGATGACAACCCACTGACAGTGGTGCATGCCCCATGCCTCGGAAAGCTGGAATTGGTCGGGATGATTGCGAACGGATCGCGGCGGACGGTGTCTCTCTTGGTGGCGGGTTTCGGTGAAGATTACTTTCGCGCCGGGCCAGTTGCAAATAAAAGAGGCGGCGGATAACTGTTTCGGTTTGGCTGAAGATTGCTTTTGCTTTCTCGCCCCCAATCGCTGTCTAACGGTGGCTGGCATTTGTTATGGGGATTTCTAAAACCGGCTGCTGAGGGCAATCGGTGGCCACGCGGATCACGGCATTTTTCGGCACGTCGGCCTGCGCTTGCCGGCGGACAATGAGCAGATGAATCGGCTGGGGGCGATCGCTGACAGGCTCCACTTCCGTCCCTGGCGGTTTTTCGGCTATGGCCACGATCCGGAACGGCCGCAACCCTCGCAGGATCACCCGTTGCTCGGAATCAGCTCGGCCGTTTTCCACGTACACTGCCGGTGTGGCAGACACTTCGATGACAGGGCGGATTTGCCCTTCCACCAGGATCGGAAAGACCGGCAACCCTGGGTCGTTGGTGGACAACGTCAGCACGGCCAGCCAATTACCCACCGGCGCTTGTTCGTTCAGTCGAATGGCGATCTGATAGCGAGTTTCTCCGGGTCGCCGCGAAACCAGCCGGATTTGCGTCGTCAGGAACGGGTAGGGGTTATGCCCTGCGAGTATTTGCCAGTCCAGAGAACCGGAATATTCCACTTCGACGAGGCGTTCGGCAGTTTCCCCAGCTTCCAGACCGGCAAAGCGAACCATGCCCGGACGGATGACGACATCCGGTCGGCTGACCGCCCGCACCTGCAATACCTCGTACCGTGATCCTGGCTGCAACTGTAACCGCACCGCCACCACGTTTTCACCAGCGAACTGTCGCGTGTCCATCTCCACCTCAACGTATCCGGATGCTCCCGGTTCGAGCGTCTGCGGAAGCAGTCGCACCTGCACGCTGTTGCTGCTCGTCTGCACCTGGGTGATGGTCACGGGAGCGGAAGTGGAATTTGTCCAGCGGAAGCGTTGAACCAGCAATGTTCCCATTGGCACGGGCCCGAAATCGTGCTGCGTTTTTTCAAACAGGCGGACGCTATCGGCAACGAGCAAGCCACTTCTGGCTACCAGCAAGAGCAATGCCATTACGGTCAACCATCGTGTTCCGATCATGCGTTTGTGCTCCCGTACTTCCGGCATAACACGATCATCGGCAAATTGGCTCGACTTTGTGCAGTCGGCTGATAGGGGTCACGCCAGGTTTGGCGGCATTGTCCCTGGCCCGGCAAATAACTAAGCTAAGCCGACCCATGAAGCCTGCCGCAAAACCAGACCCAGCGGAAAGTGCCCTGCGCTGTCGCTGACCGTCCTGGAGATCCTCGATGAGCCAAGAACATGCCAGCGCTTCCCAACCTCCATCCTCCACCGGGGTACCGGAGCCACGTCCCTTTCGCGCTGTGGACTGGCTCATCGTCATCATCGCCGCCATCGGGTTTGCCTTTGATATTTACGAGTTGCTGATGATGCCGCTGATCGCCCGACCGGCACTGGCGGAACTGTTGCGGGTGGATCCGTACACGGCTAGCGGTAATGCAGAAATCCTGCGCTGGACCGGCTATATCATGTGGGGCAGCGCCATCTCCGGCGGCATTTTCGGACTTTTAGGAGGATATTTGACCGATTTGTTCGGTCGCCGGCGTGTGCTGGTCTGGAGCATTCTGCTGTATGCATTCTCGGCGTTGGCGGCGGGGTTCAGCACCAGCGCGGAAATGCTGCTGGTGTTACGCTGCACGACGTTTATCGGCGTATGTGTGGAATTCGTGGCTGCGGTGGCCTGGCTGGCGGAGCTTTTCCCCAATCCTCGCCAGCGGGAAGCAGTGCTTGGATATACGCAAGCATTTTCCTCGGTGGGCGGCTTGCTGGTCACGCTGGCTTATTACCTGTGCGTGCAACTATCGTCGTGGCTGCCGGCGATTCATGGCGAACATGCTCCGTGGCGCTACACGCTGATTTCCGGAGTAATTCCCGCCTTGCCGCTCATTGTCGTGCGACCGTTTTTGCCGGAATCGCCGGTCTGGGAAAGCAAACGCCGACTCGGTCAACTCAAACGGCCGAGTGTGGCAGAACTTTTTTCGCCACGTTTTCGCCGCACCACTCTGGTTACGACCACGTTGTTCGCCTGCAGCTACGGGGCCGCCTTCGGCGCGATTCAATTGACCCCGCAAATCGTTCCGGGACTCGTGCCAGAATTGCCGCGGCTGGCGAAACTCCGTGCCGAACTCGATCAGGCAATCCGTCAGCAGGACAAATCCCGCGAACAGCAAATCCGTGCCCAGATGGAACCGCTTTTGCGAAAACAGGAGGAAACGGTTAGCCACGTCCAGTTCGCTCAGGAGATCGGCGGATTGTGTGGCCGATTCGCACTGGCCTGGCTGGTGGTGCGGATTGTCAGCCGGCGATTGCTCCTGCGCTTGTTCGTGATTCCAGCCCTGGTGGTCTTGCCGATGCTTTATGCCTTCCCGGCGGCGGGACGCTTACCGGCATATAACCTGGAAATGCTCACCGCTGGCATTTTCCTGGCCGGGTTTCTGGTGGTTGGACAATTCAGCTTCTGGGGCAATTATCTGCCGCGGGTTTATCCAGTGTATCTGCGGGGCACGGGAGAAAGTTTCGCGGCCAATGTAGGCGGGCGAATGATTGGAACGGCAGCCAATCCGCTCAGTGCCATCGTCTTTGCCGAACTGTGGCGAAACCTCGCCACCGGTGCCACCCCGCCGCAAATCACCGCCTTTGCTGCCGCTACCACCAGCTTTGTCGTTTTTGCTCTGGCGCTGGTGCTGACGTTTTTCCTGCCCGAACCTCAAAGCGGTGCCGCCGACGATTGACCCGACAATCACGCCGAAATATCCTGCTACCGTAGCAGCTATCGGAATCGTCGGCAGGAGTGCAGGATCATGGTATCGCGATATGCGTCAAGCTGGCATAGTCGGTTGATGCTCCTATTGCTGTCGGCGACACTGGCGGGATTGCTGGCTCTGTGGCGGTTCGGCTCAGCGCCTTCGGCACCACCAGACCGCCCCATGCCGGCAGAAAAAGTGGTCCGTGAGCTTTCGTTGCCCAGCGGTTTCGTGGCCACTGTGTTCGCTGCTGAACCGCAGGTTCGCCAGCCCATTGCCATGACCTTCGACGATCGCGGTCGGCTCTGGGTTGTGGAAAATTTCACGTATGCCGACTACCGCACCAATTACGACCTGCGGCAGCGCGACCGGATTGTCATTTTCGAGGACACCGACGGAGACGGGCGGAGCGATAAGCAAACCGTTTTCTGGGATCAGGGGCAGCGGGTAACCAGCGTGGCAGTGGGGTTCGGCGGCGTGTGGGTGCTGGCAGCTCCGCATTTACTGTTCATTCCTGACCGCGACGGTGATGATCGCCCCGACTCCGAGCCAATCATTCTCCTGGACGGTTGGGATTACGGCCCGGTCCGCCATAACATCGTCAACGGTTTGAAGTGGGGTCCCGACGGCTGGCTCTACGGTCGGCATGGGATTCAGGCGACCTCTTTTGTCGGCAAACCGGGCACCCCACGCGACCAGCGTATCGCGGTCAATTGTGCCATCTGGCGTTACCATCCCACCCGCCATGTCTTCGAGGTGGTCTGTCGCGGCACGACCAATCCCTGGGGCTGGGACTTCAACGAATACGGCGACATGTTTTTCATCAATACGGTGATTGGCCACCTGTGGCACGCCATTCCCGGCGCCCATTACCGCCGGATGTACGGTGAAGATTTCAACCCGCATCTGTACGAGTTGATCGATCAGCATGCTGATCATTACCACTGGGACACCTCGCTGCGTTGGGATCAGACGCGCGAACCGACGGGCCGTACCGACCAGCTCGGCGGTGGGCATGCCCATAGCGGTTTGATGATTTATCTCGGCGATAACTGGCCGGAGTCCTATCGCGGTCGGTTATTCACTCTGAACCTGCATGGTCGCCGGATCAATCAGGACGTTCTGGTGCGACACGGTTCGGGGTACATTGGTCGGCATGCCGCGGACTTCTGCCATTTCCCCGACCCGTGGTTTCGCGGCATCGAATTGGTTTACGGCCCGGATGGCGGCGTTTTTGTTGCCGACTGGAGCGACACCGGGGAATGCCATGAAGATGACGGCGTGGATCGCGAATCGGGACGCATTTACAAGCTCACCTACGGTCGGCCCAAACCGGTGGGAAAACTGGATGTATCGCGGCTGAGCGATACCGAGCTGGTCGGCTTGCTGGGCCACCGCAACGACTGGTTCGTTCGCCAGGCGTTACGAAATCTGCAGGAGCGAGCCGCTGCCGGTCGGTTGACACCGCAGACGGGCGAGTTGCTGCGGCAGCGGTTTCAGACCGAATCGCACACACCGCGACGCTTGCGTTTGCTCTGGGCACTTTACGTTACCGAACAAGCCGACGCCCGGTTTCTCAGTCAACTCCTGACTGACCCGAACGAATACCTCCGCGCCTGGGCCGTGCGTCTGCTGACCGACCGCGAACCTGTCCCGGCTGCGATTCAACAGGCCTTGCGGCAGTGTGCCGAGAAAGAGGATTCCGCATACGTGCGGCTCTACCTGACCGCTGCCCTGCAACGTCTGGATATTCCCGAACGACCGGCACTGGCCGAACCGCTTCTGGATCGCCTCGAAGCGGACGATCACAATTTGCCCCTGCTTCTCTGGTACGGTATCGAACCGGTGGTGGCGAAGTTTCCGGAGACGGCGGTATCCTGGCTGACGCGGACTAACTCAGCGAAACTCCGGCGGTTTATCGTTCGCCGTCTCGCCGCCGATTGGGAGGCCCACCAGTCGTACCTCAGCCGCGTTCTTGTCCTGGCTGCGGAGAAGGATGCGGCTTTTCAGGCGGCAGTGTTGCAGGGTCTGGAAGAAGCAATCCGCGGCTGGCAGAAAGTGCAACCGCCGCCTGCCTGGAAACAAGTGCAGGATAAGTTTCTCAGCTCGCCTCACAACGAAGTTCGCCAGCTGGCCCGGCAACTGGCAGTCGTGTTCGGCGATGGTCGCACCCATCAGCAATTGCTGCAAATCGTCAAGGACCAAAATGCCGATGGCGAAACCCGCCGCGCTGCTCTGCGGACGTTGTTGCAAAATCCGACGCCGGAAATGCGACCGGTGTTGAAAAAAATGCTCGCCGATCGCAGTCTGGCCGGGCTCGCCGCTGCCGGTTTGGCTCACTGGAACGACGACGACATTCCCCATCTGATCCTGAGGCATTACCAGCGAATTCGTCCGGAGGAGCGGTCGCTGGCCATCCAAACACTGGTTTCGCGGCGGAACTGGGCACGCATTCTGTTGCAGGCCGTCGCGGAAGGACGCCTGGCTGCCAGCGACATCAACGCCTACCAGGCCCGTCAGATCGCTGCCTTCGGCGATGCAGAGCTCACGAATTTGCTGCGACGTTACTGGGGCGAAATCCGGGCCCGGCCCGAGCAAATCCAGCAACAACTGGCTGACTGGAAACAACGATTGAAGCCCGATTACCTGGCGCAAGCGGACTTGCAACGGGGCCACGCTCTATTCGTCAAACTCTGCAGCAATTGTCATCGGCTGTTCGGCGAAGGCCAGACCATCGGGCCGGATTTGACCGGCAGCCACCGCGACAACCTCGATTATCTTCTGGAGAACTTGCTCGACCCGAGCGGGGTAGTGCCTGCCGATTTCCGCATGTCCGTCGTCGAACTCAAGGATGGCCGGGTGCTGACCGGCGTGGTGGTCCAGCAGACCGACCGCGTGTTTGTGGTGCAGACCCAGCAGGAACGTGTCCCGATCGATCGCCAGCAGGTGCAGGCCATCCAGCCCACTAACCAGTCGCTGATGCCCGACAATTTGCTGCAGGGTTTGAGCCTGGAGGAGGTGCGCGACCTGATCGCCTACCTCATGTCGAAAAATCCTCCCCGCTAGGCCAGCCGAATCCCCGCGGGTACGGGCACGCTGTGAACGTCACCCAAAAAGGTTTGCTGACACCTCGACAACGCATAAACCTTCACGCAGAAGCACGCGGTGAATGTCACCGAAAAGGTTTGCCGAAACATCTGGCTCGCCAATGGTGAGGCTGTTTGCGTCAATCCACCGGACCTGCGATGCCGACAAAGTGACGGCTCCAGTAACAGATGGGCCGGCTGTAGGTTACCAAAACCCGGGGAGCGTTGAGGTTCAGGTACGCCCATCGCGATGGGGCGTCGCCGAAGGTGAGGCTTCCGGCTGCCCCTTGAACAATCGGCGTTCCAGATGCGGATGGTATTCCGTCCAGGCTCGCTCCGGAAACCGATCCTCCCGCAGTTCGCGCAAAATCATGTGCAGGCGTGAGTCGAGATGGTCGAGCAGATGCACGGCCATAGCTTCCGGGGTCATGGGCAGGCAAGGACTGCCGGAAGCCGGGTCACCGTGGTGGCTGACGATGATATGTTTGAGCCGGAGCAACAGTTCCTGCGGGATCGGTTCGCCGAGCAGCGTCTCTGCCTGGCGGGCTTTCTCATCGAGCAATTCCACGCCGAGCACCAGATGCCCGACCAGCTGGCCTTCGTCGCTGTAGCCGAAATGAGAAGCGTAAGTGAGTTCGCGGACTTTACCGAGATCGTGCAAGAAAATACCGGCGAGCACCAGATCACGATCCACACCCGGATACAGGGGGCGATCGCCACCGAACAGCCGTTCGGCTGCCTCGAGCATGGTCACGACGTGTTCGAGTAACCCACCCAGGTAGGCATGATGGACGCGGACACCAGCCGGGGCCTGCACAAATCCCTGCATGAGCGTCTCGTCCTGCAGAAACAGATTGAGCAAGGCTCGCAGATGAGGATTGCTGACCTGCAACAACTCCCGCAGCCGATTCCAGAGCACGCTCACCTCTTGTTCCGACTGCGGCAGAAAATCGCGGGGATCGTACTGGTCGGCATTGGCTGCGTGAATCTCCGTCAGAATCAATTGCATATTGCCCTGAAAGAGCTGGGCCCGTCCGCGGACGAAGACGCATTCCCCTTCGCGGAAGGCCTGGAAATGTTCCTCCGTGGCATTCCAGAGCCGACCGATCAAACTCCCTGAGCGGTCGCGTAATTCGACCTGCAAATATCGGCCTCCCTGGCGATTGGTGCGCAGGGCTTTGCTGGCAGCCAGATAGACATCCTCGACGGAATCGCCGTCGTGTAATTGCCGCAGCATACGATGAGGCATCGTCGAAACTCCCGGCTCGTCGCCGACATTGGTGAAAGCCCGCTGAGCTGCCCGAGCGGTGGCGATCACTGCATCGCTTTTCGCTGCCGCCAGACAGCGCGGTTGTTTCCTAGTATGGCATAAAAGGGTATGCCCGGAATACCGATTCCGTTATGGGCACGAAGCATTGTATGGCCCGCTGGTCAGGGTGAACCAGCCGATAGCGGCTGCCCACATTCGGGAGTGCGAAAGCATGCCATGCCAAGCGCTGGTCTGGCGAATCCGTGGCCGGGAATTTCACATTACCGACCGCCCCTTGCTTATGGGCGTGGTCAATGTGACACCAGACAGCTTTTCCGATGGTGGCCAATTCCTCGATCCCGACCGTGCGGTGGAACATGCCTGGCGGCTGGTTGAACAAGGCGCGGATCTGCTCGACATCGGTGGTGAATCCACTCGACCCGGAGCGGCACCCGTACCGCTGGACGAAGAAAGACGGCGAGTGCTACCAGTGCTGGAACGGCTGTGTGGCTCGGTGCCGGTGCCGATTTCCATTGACACGTACAAACCGGCGCTGGCGCGGGAGGCAGTGGAGCTCGGCGTGGCCATTGTCAATGACGTTACGGGTTTGCGAGACCCGGAAATGGTGGAACTGGTGCGCGAAAGCGGTGCGGGGGCTATCGTCATGCACATGCAAGGCACGCCGCAAACCATGCAACTCAACCCGCAGTATCAGGATGTCGTCGGCGAGGTGAGGTCGTTTTTACAAGAGAGGTTGTCAAGTTTGCAATCGGCTGGTATAGGCGTGGAACAGCTGGCGATCGATCCGGGGATCGGTTTCGGCAAGCGTCTGGAACATAACCTTCGCTTGCTGGCCGAAGGCCGACAACTGGCCACCCTGAACCGGCCGATTTGCCTGGGCGTGTCCAGAAAAGGCTTCATCAACCGCGTGGCGGGAGAACCGGGGTGGGCGGAGGCGGGCGTGGGCGGGACCATCGGCACGTTGCTCTTTGCCTGGACGCAAGGAAGCGTGCATATCGCCCGCGTTCATGACGTCGCCGAGGTGCGACGGGCCTTTGCACTCTTCACGCGGTTGGAGCAACTGGCGCTGACCACCGAGCGGCAATAACCGACCGAATCTCGCCAGCAACGACGCTCCGTGCTTTTCTAGTTCCGGAGCCGGGTCAGACAATTTTCACGCAAGCGGGGCCAGGGATGGAACGGATCCGCGACCTTTTCGACGGCATGGGTATTCGCGACGTTGTGGAAATTCTCATTTTGGCCGCAATCCTGTATGCGGTGCTGCGGTTTTTGGGAAATCGTCGTGGGGCGGGACTGGTGCGAGGCCTGGCCATTGTCGTGGCAGGTACCCTGCTGGTTTTCCAGGTCATCATCATCAGTTTCGACCTGGCCGAGCTGAGTCGGTTCCTGGACTACCTGCTCAGCATTGCCCTGCTGGCGATCATTGTGATTTTCCAGCCGGAGTTGCGGCGAGGTTTGCTCATGCTGGGGCAATACAGGTTGTTGCGGCTCTTTGCTCCGCGAAGTGTGCCGATTGCCGATCGCCTGAGCGAAGCCGCTCTGGCTCTGTCCCGCGAATACACCGGGGCGCTCATTGTCATCGAGCAGAACGTCAACCTGGAAAGTTACATCCAAACCGGAGAACGGCTGGACGCGGAGGTGTCGCCGAAATTGCTGCGGGCCATTTTTCACAAGCGCAGTCCGCTGCACGATGGGGCGGTGATTATCGCCGAGGGTCGCATCGCCGCCGCCGGGTGTCAGTTGCCGTTAGCCGATGCCAGCCGCTCGGATGTTGGCGGCGTGCATTTCGGTATGCGCCATCGGGCAGCGCTCGGTCTGAGCGAGGAAACCGATGCCATTGTCCTGGTAGTCAGCGAAGAAACCGGGCGGATTTCGCTGGCAATCGGAGGCCAGCTTCAGGTCGTACCGCGGGAGCAATTGCTGCAACGCTTGCATGGTGTGTTGCCAGGCATGATTGCCCTGGCGGCGTGAGTAGCGAGTGGCCACAACGCGAGGCAGAAAAATCATGGCGCTTACCCAGCTGCGAAATCGGTCAGCACCGCCGCTGGATCAGCCGACCTGGTGGCAACGGCTCAGCACACCGCTGGTGGCCCTGGGATTGGCTATGGTGCTCTGGATGTATATGCGCAGCCGCGATCTCGAAGTGCTCGATAACTATCCGGTGCCGGTGGAAATTACCATCGCCCCGAATCAGGCGGAGTGGTACGAACTGGAGCTGGGCGGACCGAGCGAAGTGCGTATCAGCTTTACCGGACCACCTTCACGGATCCGCGAATTGCGAGCACGATTACAGAGTGGCCAGCTACGCATTCAACGCACGGTAAGTGTTCCCGAGGAGCGTCAGGGAGACGCTCGCTATGTGGATGTGTTGCGTATTGATCCGCAGGACCTGGAGGGCCTGGCTGGTGTGCAAGCAGTGATCGCCGAAAAAACGAACCGCATCCCCATCACACTCCGCCGCATCATCGAAAAGCAGATGCCCGTGCAATTCCAGCATACCGGTGGCGAACGGGTGGAACGTGTGGTCATTGAACCGAACACCGTGACGGTACGCGGGCCGAAAGAAGTGCTCGACCGCGAAGAGGTGATTCCCACCCAGTTGTATCACGTGCCGCTCCGCCTGGCCGACCAGCAGAACCGGCCCGTGGAACAAAGCGTCAGCGTGCCGCTCAGCAGTGAACTGGGCGGGCGCCCGGTGCGAGTCAATCCCGAGCGCGTCCAGGTGCGTTTCTGGCTGCGACCCAAACGGCGGCTAGTGGAACTATCCGATGTGCCGGTACATTTTCTCGTGCCCGCAGGTTTTGCGTTTCGGCCGCAGTTCACCAGTCCTCGCGCTGGTCTGATCTCGCTGCGAATTCTGGCGCCGGCTGCCGATCCACCTGCCGGCATCAAGGCCTACGTGGATTTCACCACGCCCGGCCGCACTTTTGTTCGCGGATTGTATCCGGAAGAAGTCATTTCTGTGCAGCTGCCACCCGGCTATGAACTGGCCCAGGAACCGCCGCGTATTTCCGTCGAACTGGTACCGCTGGAGACCGGCGTACAACCGGCTTCCGCACCGCTTCCGGCTCCGCGACTTCCCTGAGCACTAGCCGGGAACCATCAGCGTAAACGGCCAGACATACGCTTGCAGCAGAGTCATGCACCCCACGATCGCCGCCAGGATGATGCTGTGCCAGACCACCGCTTTGAAAATGTCCGCCTCCCGCCCGATCTGATGCGTGGCAGCGGTGGCAACACAAATGCTCTGGGCGTCAATCATCTTGCCCATGACGCCTCCGGTACTGTTGGCGGTGCAGATCAAAACCTGCGTCTGTTCCCGGGTCAAATGGGCAAACGCTTCGGGATGGTGCGTGTAAAGCTCGTTGGCCGTGATCTTTTGCAGGCTGCCAAATAGCGCGTTGCTCCCGGCATCGGTCCCGGTCAGGAAAACGCCGAGCCAGCCCAAAATCGCCGCAAAAAACGGATACAGGATTCCCGTGCTGGCAAAGGCTACTCCCAGCGTGGCATCCATCCCGGCGTAGCGTGTCACGTAACTCAAACCAAGCATCAGGGCGATGGTCGGAATGGGAATCTTCATCTGGAAACAGGTGCGGCGAAAGACGGAGAGGATCTGCGTAGCGTTCATACGCAGCAACAGCATGGAAATACAGGCAGCCACGAAAACAGCTGTTCCCGGCGCTGTCAACCAGGCGAAATTGAACTGAGCACGTTCCGGTTTGGGAGCCAGACGCTCGGCAAGCAACAGCGTTGGTGCTAATTCCACTCCGGTGGGTGAAAGGGCAACTGGAACCAGTTGCCCCACGCTCAGCGCTGCCGCCTGTTCCGCCCGCACTAAATGCAGACGGGGATCGCGGTGCACCTGGTTGTCCAGACCAGGGATGGGGATCAGGTAGTTGGTTTGCCATTTACTGTCCGGGCCACCGATCTTGACCGGCCCTTTGCCTTCCATTTGCCTGACAATGCCGGTCAGCATGAGCAAGACCGACATGATGGCGAACGGTGTCCAGGCGAGGGCAATTTTGCCGGCACTCAGCGGCGTGTGCTCCGGATTGGATGGATTCGAGGCAGGGGAATTACCGGCAGTATGGCCCGGCGGATCGACGCCGACCAGTGCAGCGGCCTCGCTCGCGCTGGCCAGTTTCGGCACATCGTGCCCGACCGATAAAGCTGCCGGTCGTCCCTGACCGTCGTAATGCCACTCCCGCCGTGGCTTCCAGAACTTCAGGAAAATCGCGGTTACTATCAGCGAGAAAATCCCGCCACCAATGTCGGTCATCGGCCACATTTCTACGCCGGTCCACAGATGAAACGTCGCGAAGGTGTACTGGAACAGGGCGAAGGAAATGCCAGCGACAGCAATTGCCGGAAGCACCTCGAAGGTCTCTTTCCAGCCGCACATACACCGCACCATCCACAAAGGAATGATGCACGAAAGCAACGGTAGCTGATGCCCCGCCATGACGCTGAGCTGGTGTCCGGGCAAATCGGTCACGCCGTTGAGGACAATGATCGGCGTGCCCAGTCCGCCGTAGGCCACCGGCGAGGTATTGGCGATCAGACACAGCACCGCCGCCAGAAATGGGTCGAAACCGAGCCCGACCATAATCGCCCCGCAGATGGCCACGGGTGTTCCTCCACCTGCTGCTCCTTCCAGAAACGCGCCGAAACTAAACCCGATGAGCACTGCCTGAATGCGGGCATCGGCAGAAAGTCCGGCCACCGATCGGCGAATGATGGCGAACTGGCCGGTTTCCACCGTGATGTTGTAAAGCAACATGGCGTTGAAGATCGTCCAGCCGACTGGCAACATGCCGAAGAGTACCCCATGAACAAAGGAAGCCAGCGCCATCGGGGCCGGCATGCCGTAAATGGTAATCGCCACCACCAGGGCCGTGATCGCCCCGCCCAGTCCGGCTTTCGGTGCCAGCCAGCGCATCGGTACCAGCAACCAGAACAGCACCAGCACCGGCAGCCCCGCAAAAAAAGTGGATAGCCAGGCGTTGTGCAATGGGTCGAGGTTCTGCTGATAAGCCAGCAACATACCGGCACTCCCGTTCAGGCCATAAGTTGCCGCAATCTTACGATTTTTGGGGCCAGTGCGTAGCCCCCGGTGCCGGTTTTGCTATGTTTAGCTGCCGTCGTTGCATACAAGCGGAAGGCACGCAGCTAGGCTTGAACTACGCAATTTGCCAACCAGGTCGAAAAGCTGTTCCGGCCTCGTGTTGCCGTGACCTGTGCTTGACCCGAGCATCGGGTCGAACGGACCTTTCCTGGCAGTTCATCATTGGCTTGACGAAAGCCGTGGCGGTGCGGGAAAATTTTGAGGGCCAGGGGGCGGAACATGAAAATTCGGAAACTCATCCTGAAGAACTGGAAAAACTTTGCGACCGTCGAGGTCGAAATTCCCGACCGTCTGTTTCTCGTCGGGCCAAACGCTTCCGGCAAGTCGAATTTTTTGGATGCCTTTCGGTTCCTGCGTGATCTGGCTTCGTCGGGTGGTGGCTTGCAGGAGGCGGTGCGCCGTCGAGGGGGTGTCAGCGCGATCCGTTGTCTGGCTGCCCGGCGTGAATCGGACATCGAGCTGGGCGTCGAAATCGAGCAATCCTCGGCGGGCAAGCAATCGTCGGAGGGCAAAAGGTGGCTCTATGAAGTCGCCTTCAATCAGGATAAACAGGGTCGGCCCATCCTGCAGAAGGAGCGTGTCTTGCAAAATGGGCAAACGTTACTGGATCGGCCGAATAGCGAGGACCGTTCTGACCCTGAGCTGTTGACGCAGACCCATCTGGAGCAAATCCATGTCAACCGGGACTTCCGCGAGATTGCCACTTTTTTCGCCTCCATCCGCTACCTGCACATCGTGCCTCAACTGGTTCGCGAACCGGATCGTTCAACGGCTCGGGCCAACGATCCGTTCGGTGGTGATTTTTTGGAACAACTCGCCAGGACGCCGGAAAAAACTCGGCAGGCCCGCTTGAAAAGGATTACGGCGGTGCTCCGCATAGCCGTGCCCCAACTCCAGAAGATCGAGCTATGGCGGGATACCCGCGGAACACCGCACCTGCGCGGCAAGTACAAACACTGGCGGCCCCACGGCAAGTGGCAGACTGAAGAGCAATTTTCTGACGGCACACTTCGGCTTTTGGGCTTGCTATGGGCAGTCCTCGATGAGGGAGGGCCTTTACTGCTGGAGGAGCCGGAACTGTCCTTGCATCCGGCAGTGGTGCGCATGTTGCCTCAGATGCTGGCACGTGCCCAACGCCGTTCCAATCGCCAGATATTTCTGAGTACCCACTCACCTGACCTGCTTCATGACGAAGGAATAGGTTGGGATGAAGTGCTGCTATTCATTCCGCAAAAAGAAGGCACCGAGGTCAAGCCAGCGGCTTGCCTGGAGGATGTTTCCCCTCTGCTCGAAGGTGGACTCTCGCTGGCGGATGCCGTCCTCCCCAAGACCGCTCCTGAACGTGCCGAGCAACTCGCCTTGTTTGGAGACAGGTGATAATGGCATCGCCGCCGGTTATCGCTGCTGCCGTTGAAGGAATTGTGGACGAAGCAGTCGCTCGTCGGCTCATCCGGGAGGCAGGCGGCATCCCAGGGCCGGTTTATGGTAAGAACGGCAAACAACATTTGCGCCAGAAAATCAATGGCTACAACAACGCAGCCAGATTTGCACCCTGGCTGGTGCTGGTGGACCTGGATACCGGCGCCAGCTGTGCGCCAAGTTTGCGACAAAATTGGCTGCCTGTGTCGGCTCCATGGCTCTGTTTCCGAATCGCTGTGCCTCAAGTGGAAGCCTGGCTGTTGGCGGATGCAGAGTCGTTGGCAGCTTACCTGGGCGTCGCGAAGCGAAAAATACCCGACAATCCTGAAGCCCTCTTGGACGCCAAGACGGCGATGGTGAATCTGGCACGGGATTGCCAGCGCCGCGACATTCAACAAGACATGGTGCCTCGCCCCAGCAGTGGCCGAAAGGTTGGCCCCGCTTACACTTCGAGATTGGTCGAATACGTTGAGAACCACTGGCAACCGGCCAGGGCTGCCCAACACGCCGATAGCTTGCGAAGAGCCATCCAGTGCCTCCAGCGCCTGGTCAGCCGCTGGGATTGTTAGAGACTACCAGGTCTTACGGCATCCCGATATCCTGACACCCGTTCGATATGCTAGGCGTCGCCGTGCATGAGTGCGGCGAGCACACACACCAGCCGCCAATCGAGCAGCTGCTCCGCACCAGGCGTCAACAGGAAGTGCGTCTTATCCCGCCAGGATAATTGCGTGCGATTCTCCGCCAGAATGTAATCCGAACCTTCCAGGCGCAGGCGATAATTGGGCCGGAATGGCTTTGCCAGCCAGGGTGTCAATAGCCAGGCCAGTCGCAGCAAGCCCAGGGGCAAAAGCAGCAAGTAGCGAACGAGCTGCGGCAACCAGATGCTTTCCTCGATGACCAGAGCCGCAGGAAATTCGGGCACGCGCACTGTCCAGCGTCGTCGAGTCAGCAACCGCGTCGGCCAGCTGGCCCGGTGCAATTCCGCCAGTACCTTGCCCCTACGCGTTTGGGCAACCCATCGTCCAAACAACCAGTGGGCGAAGGAAACGGGCTGAATGACAAAGTACGGGAATTGCAACTTGCTGTCGTAAGGGCTGTATAAGCCGGTTTGAAAAGTCGGAGCGTTTCGCCGCAGCCGCGAGTATAGCCAGTAAGCCGCCAGGCAGCCGAATACGATGGCCTTCACTTCTTCCGCGTTTTGCAGTCCTTGAGCCAGCAAAAATATCAGCAGCACCAGCACCGCGAGCGTCAGAGCGACCAGCAGAATTATCCCAATGGTGAAAAGCAGCAATTCGATCCAGCCGAGCGAATAACGCACATACATCCGACCCGGATACTCATGAAACAGCCAGGCACGCGGTAACAGATGGAACGCTGAACGTACCTCCACGTGCGGTGATTGGGCGGCAACTTCTGAAAAGTCTTCCTTTTGTCGGCGACGGGCTTTTGGTATCACCACAAAGTAGTTTCGGCAGACTCCGCATTGCACGGTCCTGCCCAGCCAGTCTAAGTCGAGCAGGAATCTCGCCTGGCAGCTATCGCAAAATGTTCGTAAGGTTCGCCCCATGCCTGGCACCAATAGCGGGCACGCACTCGACCAGGAACCAGCGATCGCGGTATCGTTTCTTCCGGCAATTATTAGCTATATTCGCGGCCTTCGGAAGCGTAAGCATGGCCAGGAGTTTCTGCGGCGTTTGGTTGAGTTTCGGTAAAGCACGGCTTATTTTCGTCGGTTAAACTCACCGATGACGGCACTGGAAAAAGGTCGCTGGCCGGATAAGATGACGTTTGAATGCTCCCCGCCGGTGCGGCTTCTGGCCAAACCAGCCCGATTATTTCCAGCCCAAAATCTTCCCCAATAAGACGAGTAAGCGATGCGTCTGCGACAGGTGTTGCTGGCACTGGGTGCCATGCTGGGTATGCTTGTGGCGGCCGTGTGGCTGATCGGGGTCGGCGGCTGCTTTAGCGAGTCGGCTAAAGGTTCCCTCCAGGGGGGCGAAACCGAAGACTCCGAGCTTCTGGATCCGCCGCTGGTTACTGTGCAAAAGCGTTCCTGGCCGCGGCAATTGCGGATACAGGGTAACCTGATGGAAGCCGAAGAGGCACTGGTCGGTACTGAAGTTGCCGGTCGTGTTCAGCGTGTCCATGTAGATGTGGGGAGCACGGTACAGGCCGGTCAATTGCTTGTCGAACTCGACGCTGAAGACTATCGCCTGCAAGAACAACTGGTCGAGGCACAGGTACAGGCAATTCGGGCTCGCATCGGATTGATGCCGGGCCAATCGGAGAGCGATTTGCGACCGGAAAATGCCCCGCCGGTTCTCCAGGAAAAGGCAGTCGTAGAAGAATCCCGGCTCGCTCTGGAACGGGCTACCCTGCTGCACCGCATCAACCGCAATGCCATTTCCGCCGAGGAACTGGAACGTTTACAAGCCGCTCTGAAGGTAGCCGAAGCTCGCTATGCCTCGGCACTGAATCAGGTGCGCGAACAATTGGCGCTATTGCAACTCCGCAAAGTCGAACTGGAGCAAGCCCGTAAACAGGTGCGGGAGACGCAGATACGGGCACCTTTTTCCGGTGTGGTGCAAACACGCCCGCCGGCTCCGGGATCCTATTTGCGTGTGGGTGATGGTGTGGTACGACTGGTGCGGTTAGACATGCTGCGCTTTCGTGGCAAAGTGCCAGACCGCTACATTCTGCATCTGCGTCCCGGTTTGTCGCTGCAAGTTTTTGTGGAAGGATTCGACAAGCCATTTTCCACGCACATCAGTCGTATCGAACCGATGTTAGACCCGGCCACGCTGATGCGAATCGTAGAGGCAGACGTGCCCAATCCGGATTGCCGACTACCTGCCAACACCTTTGCCGAGGCTGACTTACTTCTCGATGCCCAAGCTCAGGCCCTGGTTGTGCCGCGCAGTGCGGTCTGGGAATTTGCTGGGGTCGAACGGGTCTGGAAGATTGATAACGACCGTCTCGTCGAGCGGCGAGTGCAGGCAGGGGAAACCCGCGGCGAATGGGTGGAAATTGTCGGCGGATTGGTTGAAGGGGATACCATCCTGGCCGATGCTCGTCTCGGTCGCGCAAACCGTAAGGTCGTTCGGAAATCGCCATGAAACCGATCTACCTTGATTACAACGCCACCACTCCGGTCGCTCCGGAAGTGGTGCAGGCCATGTGGCCCTACTTGCGTGAGGAATTCGGCAACCCGTCCAGCGCCCACGTGTACGGACAATCCGCCCATGCAGCGGTGGAACGTGCCCGGCAACAGGTGGCCTCGCTGTTGGGATGCCAACCTTCCGAGGTGGTGTTCACCAGCGGGGGCAGCGAAGCCAGCAATCTGGCCATCAAGGGCGTGCTCTTTCCGATCCTCTTCGGCCAATCCGAAACCAGTTGCTCCTCGACAAGCCGTCGCTGGTGGACCGACTGGCGGCGCTGGTTCCGGCGTCGCCGCTGGCAGATCATTACCAGTGCCGTCGAGCATCCGGCAACGTTGCGACCGTGCCGGTTCCTGGAGCAACTCGGCGTGCGCGTTACCGTGTTGCCCGTAGATCGGTTCGGCGTGGTGGATATGGAAGCGTTGCGTCGGGCCCTGCGTTATCCCACCGCCCTGGTAACCATCATGCATGCGAATAACGAGGTCGGCACACTGCAACCGGTCCGCGACATAGCACGTCTGGCTCACGAACACGGAGCCTTGATGCACACCGACGCTGCTCAATCCGTCGGTAAAATTCCCGTCCGCGTCGAGGAACTCGAAGTGGATTTGCTGACTGTAGCCGGGCACAAACTGTACGCTCCCAAAGGAATCGGTGCCCTGTACGTGCGAAACGGAATCACTCTGGAACCTCTGATTCACGGTGCCGGTCATGAATCCGGTCGTCGTGCCGGGACGGAAAATGTCCCGTACATAGTCGGATTAGGTGCTGCCTGCCAGCTGGCGGAACAGGAATTGCCCGACCTGAGCGTTCGCCTGCAACGGTTGCGCGATCGCTTGTGGCAGGAGTTGCAGTCGCGGCTGGGCGAGCGCATCGTGCTGAACGGACATCCGCAGCAGCGTTTGCCCAACACCCTGAACGTGAGTTTCCTGGGCTGCGTGGGAGCTGAGTTGTTACAAGCGGTGCCGCAAGTCGCCGCTTCCACCGGTTCTGCGTGCCATGAAGGTCAGGTGCATGTTTCGCCGGTGCTGCAAGCCATGCACGTGCCCGAAGAAGTTGCCCGCGGAGCGGTTCGCTTGAGTGTCGGCCGATTCACGAACGAAGAAGAAATCGTCCAGGCTGCGGACTGGCTTGCCCAGGCCGCCAGTTCGCTGGTTTCCAGAACGGTTCCGACCACCTTAGCTACAGCGGTATAATACTGGTCGCCAATCGGTCCTTTCCTCACCGTGGCCGATGCGAGTAGCTCGACGAGTCCATCATGGCCGAGCCATTCCTGCGCGTTTTCTTGCTGGGTCTGCGCGGTACAGGTAAAAGCACGCTTGCTCCGCTCCTGGCCGAACGACTTGACTGGGACTGGTGCGACATGGATCGGGAGATCGAGCGACGAAGCGGCCAATCGTTGCGGGAAATCTTCGAGCGTGAGGGTGAGTCGGCATTCCGCGACTTAGAATCGGCCCTGCTGCGGGAGATTTGCACCCGGTCGCATCTGGTGGTAGCCACGGGCGGCGGGGTAGTGCTCCGGGAAGAAAATCGCCGACTGCTTCGACAAAACAGTCGCTGTGTCTGGCTTCGTGCCAGTGTGCCGGTCATGCTGGCCCGCCTGCAATCCGACCCGGCTACGCTCACGCAACGCCCCGCGCTGACGCAATTGCCTCCGCAAGAAGAGATACGCCAGCTCCTCGAGCAACGCGAACCGCTCTATCGTGCCTGTGCCGATCTGATCGTGGACACTGACCGGGCTAGCCCGGAGCAACTTGCCAGCCAGATCGCCCAGCGGTTACTTACGGATTCTGGATAGCCGCTTGCGTTTACCGCCGCGGATTGGCGCACCGGTTGTCTCCCGGCTGGCGAAAAGAGTGTCCCCTTGCCGATTGGGGCGGAATTGGTTAGACTAGCATTGCCTGCCTGCCGGAATGTCGCTGCCCCGGCAATTATCCCGCCAGCATGCGGTTCTTACGAGGATATTGCGATGAACGTGATGCGGAGTTTCTGGCCAGGACTGGTGCTGCTTTTCTGGGTGATAGCTGCACTGGCCCAGGAAGCGAAACCAAAACAAAGCAAGGAAATCAGCTATTACCGCGACGTTCGGCCGATTTTGCAACTCCGTTGTCAGGGATGCCATCAGCCGGCCAAAGCAGAAGGTAACTACATAATGACCGAATACCGCACCTTGCTGGAAAAGGGGCGCAGTGGCGAACCAGGCATCGTTCCCGGTCATCCGGAAAAAAGTCGGGTCATGCAGCTGATCGTGCCACAGGAAGGCAAGCCGCCAGCCATGCCCCGCAACCAGGACCCGCTCACACCGGAGCAGGTGGAAATTATCCGCCAATGGATCGCTCAGGGAGCCCGGGATGACACTCCAGCATCCGCACGCACGGCACTGGTAGATGAATCGCATCCCCCCGAATATACGCTACCCCCGGTGATCACGGCGTTACGGTTTTCGCCAGATGGCCAGTTTTTGGCGGTGTCCGGATACCACGAAATTTTGCTGCATCGCAGCGATGGTTCCGGATTGGTGGCACGGTTGATTGGCCAGTCGGAGCGGATTCAATCGCTTGCGTTTTCCCCGGATGGCCGTTATCTGGCCGCCAGCGGTGGCACGCCGGGACAATTTGGCGAAGTGCAAATCTGGGAATTACGACCGGAGGTGCGGGACTTATCAGCGTGGGTTTCGCCGTTGACGCAATGGACTGCCAGCACTGCAGCACTGCCGGGCCCGGGCAGGGTTTGTGTAGCATCTGCCATTCTGGTCGGTTTGCAACCTCCGCCCAGTTTGGGTCAAATACCGACCGGGAAGTTACGCAGTTACAAACTCCGCCTCGCCCTGCCCGTGAGTTACGACACTGTGTACGGCGTGAGCTGGTCGCCGGATGGGAAATTGCTGGCGTTTGGCTGTGCCGATAATTCTCTGCGAGCTATTGACGTGGCCAGCGGCAAACAGGTTTTATACCAGGGTGCCCACCAGGATTGGGTGCTGGATACGACCTTTTCCAAAGACGGGTCGCACCTGGTTTCCGTCAGCCGCGACATGAGCATGAAGCTTACAGAAGTGGCAACGCAGCGCTTTGTGGATAACATCACCAGCATCACGCCGGGCGCTTTGAAAGGCGGACTGACTACCGTGAGCCGGCATCCGAAACAGGATATTGTGCTGACGGGTGGTTCGGATGGGGAGCCGAAGATTTATCAGATTTTCCGCACCAAGGCACGCCAGATTGGTGATGACTTCAACCTGATTCGCAAATTCGAGCGTCTGCCTGGCCGGATTTACGCTGCGGAATTCAGTCCCGATGGCCGACAGGTTCTGGTCGGGGCGAGTGCTTATGGTACCGGCGAGGTACGCCTTTACGACGCTGAATCCGGCAAGCTGCTCTGGCGCTTCGACCAGACCGGACCCGTGTACGCGGTCAGTTTCCATCCACACGGCAAACTGGTGGCGGTCGGTGGATTTGACGGAACTGTCCGCTTGCTCGACGCTGCCAACGGCAAACTGATTAAGGCTTTCGTCCCGGTGCTCATCACTCAGAAGCCCCAGGCTTCTACCAATTAGCGAAAATTCTCGCTGCCGAACTCAGGAGACTCGGCTATGAGCAGGAAAGCATGTGCGTTTGTCATCAGCTGGCTAATGGTTGCGCTGCCTGGCTGGAGTCAATCAGAGAAATTGCCACCAGGTGCGCAGGTAACTCGCCTGGAAGCATTCCCCGACCGCGTGGAGCTGGTCGGCCCGTTTAGTTATCGCCAGCTGCTTGTCACTGCTCATTTGAGCAACGGCGAAACCCTGGATGCTACTCGTATGGTAAATTACCAGGCACCGGCCAACCTGGTGCAGATTTCGCCCCTGGGCCAGGTTACCCCTGTGGCGGATGGAGCCGGTGAAATTCGCGCCACACTCGCTAACCAAACGCTGACCATTCCGGTTCTGGTGCGTGGCACCCGCGAAAACTACTCGGTAAGTTTCGTCCAGGACGTGATGCCGATCTTGAGCAAACTCGGTTGCAATGCCGGGACGTGCCACGGTGCCGCCAAGGGGAAAAACGGTTTCAAGCTGTCCCTGCGCGGATATGATCCGATTTTCGATCATCTGGCATTGACCGATGACGTGGAAGCCCGTCGGTTCAATCGGGCCGCTCCCGAACGCAGCCTGATGCTGATGAAACCGGCTGGCGCCGTGCCGCATGTCGGCGGCGTGCTCATGCAGCCGGGCGACCGTTACTATGAGTTGATCAAACGCTGGATTGCTCAGGGCGTGCCGCTGGACAAGAATGCTCCCCGCGTTGTCGGCCTGGAGATTGTGCCGAAAAACGCCATCCTGCCGCTGCCAGGCATGAAACAGCAGGTAGTGGTGCTGGCACGGTATAGCGATGGTAAAGTCCGCGACGTCACCGCCGAAGCGTTCGTCGAAAGCAGCAACACCGAAATCCTGACCGCTGACAAGAACGGCTTGGTCACTGCCGTGCGACGCGGGGAGGCGGCTATTCTGGCCCGGTACGAAGGTGCCTATGCCTCGACGCTGTATTTCGTGATGGGCGACCGCAGCGGTTTCGCCTGGCAGGATGTGCCGGAATATAACTTCATTGACACCCTGGTTTATGCCAAGCTCAAGCGTTTCAAGATTCAACCCAGCGAGGTGTGCACCGATGAGGAGTTTATCCGCCGAGTGTATCTCGATCTGACCGGCCTGCCACCTACCGTGGAAGAAGTCAAACAGTTCCTTGCCGACTCTCGCCCGTCCCGCATCAAACGCGAGGAATTGGTAGATCGGCTGGTGGGTAGCCCCGATTACGTGGAACATTGGACGAACAAATGGGCCGACCTGCTGCAGTGCAACCGCAAGTATCTCGGCGATCGTGGAGCTGCCGCTTATCGCGAATGGATCCGCAAAGCCATCGCCGAGAACATGCGCTACGACAAGTTCGCCTACGCCCTTTTGACTGGCAGCGGTTCGACCCTCGACAATCCACCGGCCGCGTATTACAAGATTCACCGCGAGCCGGGCGATCTTGTCGAGGCTACCACGCACCTGTTTTTGGGCATCCGCTTCAATTGCAACAAATGCCACGACCATCCGTTTGAGCGCTGGACGATGGACAACTATTACGAGTTGGCAGCTTATTTCGCCCAGGTCCAGCGCCAGGAAGACCCGCGCTTCAAGGGACAGCGGATCGGTGGCACGGCTGTGCAAGGGGCCACTCCCCTGGTAGAAATCATCGCTGATGCGAAAGGCGGGGAGATCAAAAACGAACGTTCCGGCCAGACGGCGGTGCCGAAGTTCCCGTTCCCTGTGGAGGTGGAACTACCCAAAGACGCTCCGCGCCGCGAACAACTCGCCCGCTGGCTCACCTCGCCGAAGAACCCCTATTTTGCCCGGAGCTACGTCAACCGAATGTGGAGTTACCTGACTGGCGTCGGTTTGATTGAGCCCGTGGACGACATTCGCGCAGGCAATCCGCCGACCAATCCCGAACTGCTGGAGCGGCTGACCGAGGAATTCATCCGCAGCGGTTTCAACACCCAGCATTTGATCAAACTCATCTGCAAGTCGCGGGTCTATCAGCATTCGGTCAAAACCAACCGCTGGAATCAGGACGATGAAACCAATTACTCCCACGCTATCGCCCGACGGTTACCCGCGGAAGTATTATTCGACGCTATCCATCGCGCGGTGGGTGCGCCCTCGAGAATCCCCGGAATGCCGGTCGGAGCCCGCGCCGCACAATTGCTCGATTCCAGCGTTCCGATTCCTGGCGGTTTCCTGGAAATATTCGGCAAGCCACCGCGAGAAAGCCCGTGTGAATGCGAACGCTCCAACGATCTCCTTCTCGGCGCCGTGCTCAACATGATCAACGGCCCGGTTATCAGCGAGGCTATCCGCGACTCGAACAATCTCATTGCCAAGCTGGTGGCTAGCGAAAAAGACGATGCTCGCGTCGTTGAGGAACTTTTCCTCATGATCCTTAATCGCCGACCTACTCCGCGGGAACTGGAGGCGGGCATCCAGGCGCTCAATGCTCCGCGTAACGATTTTGAACGGCTGGCGCGAGAACGCGAACGGCTCGAAAAAGCACTCGCCGAATCCGAAGCGCGGTTGCCCCAGCGGGCCCAGGAATGGGAAAAACAGCAGACCATCTGGCACGCCGCTGAAATCCTCGAAGCCAGAGCTCAATCAGGTGCGAAATTCGTCCGCCGACCGGATGGCTCGATGCTGGTCGAAGGCCCCAGCGCCAAAAACGACGTTTACTACGTGCGCGTGCGTGTGCCGACCAGCCAGGTTACTGCCGTGCAACTCGAGGTCCTGCCGCACGATTCTCTGCCGGGCAAAGGTCCCGGTCGTGCTCCCAGCGGAAACTTCGTCCTGACCGAATTCCGCGTGCTGAAACCCGGCGACAAGCCCGAAGCCAGCGTTGCTGGTTTGCTCGGCAGCATTGCCGCGGAAGCTGTCGGCTGGCAAGCGCTGCCGCTGCACCGTCCCCAGGCAGACTTTTCGCAGAACGGCTTCCCGGTGCAAAACGCTCTCGACAAGCGCGACGATACGGGTTGGGCTATCGGCAACGAGTTCGGTAAGCCTCACCGGGCCAGTTTCGAGTTTCGGGATACGCAGACCGGGACTACGGAACTGCTGCTCGTCCTGGAGATGAAACATCCGCAAATTGCCAACCACACTATCGGGCGATTCCGCATCTATACCACTGCCAGCCTGGCGCCGGTGAAGCTGACCGGACCACCGGAGAAAATCGCCAGCATTCTCCGTCTGCCTCCGGAAAAGCGTAGCGAGGATCAGAAAAAAGAGTTGCTGAACTACTATCGCGGGCTGGACGAAGAATTGCAACGCCTCAACCGCGAACTGGCCGAGATCGGCACGCCGGGCAGCGTGCGTCTCCTCGGTGCTCAGGATATCGCCTGGGCCCTCATCAACAGCAACGAATTCCTGTTCAACCACTGATGGCCCTGCGGCTATCTTTCCGGCCGAGGCACGGGGATAAAGACGGGATTATCGGATAATTTGACGGCACCGACAGTTTTCCCCGCCAGCAATTGCCGCAATTGCACTGCCGCGGGCTCGTCAATGCTGTCGAAGCCGCCCACCGTCACCAGCGAAGTTTCCTGGGTGTGCAGCACATAGGCTTCGTAATTCAAACTCGGATGCCGCAGAATCTGGCACAGATTGTGCGCCTGTAAAGCGGCAGCGTCGGGTTTCCAGCCGAGGATTTTTTCGAGCTGCCGCATCTCCTTTTCCACTACCGGATCCAACGCGGTTGGGCTGGGGGCGACCCGGTTCATCACCGGTGGGGTGCCTCGCATGCCAACCACCATCGTCGGCGACTGGTACACCTTCACCAATAGAGTAAACCGTTTCGGACAGCGAAGCAGGCTGTAGGGGTTGTTGCGATTCAGTTCGGCCCAGGTAGGGTCCCAATTCTGGGGTCGGTGTTGCTCCGATTTGGGAAGCAGGGGATTGGGTACCACGAAAGCGTACCGGAACGGGTTATACGGTGCATACTCGCCTTTGACCCTGCCGGAGTTGTTTTCGTTTGCTTCGTTCCGTTCTGGGCGGAGAATGAATAGCACTGGCAGGGGAACATCTTTCGGTGGTGGCAGTTGTTTGATGCGGTCGAGTTCGCGGCGAGCATCGTCCCAGCTGCGAAAGTCTCCGACCAGCACTGCGTATTCGTCCTCAATCCGATAGCGGCGAAATCGCTGGTTCGGTCCATAAAGCTCCCGCAGGCGTCGCAGTTCCTCTTCCTGCTTGCGGCGTTCCTCTTCCGAACGGCTGAACAGGTAAACCCGGCAGCGGTAATTTTGTTGCACATAGCTGGCCAGACGCTGAGCCAGTTCGCGAGCATTATCTCCGCGAAAACTGCCAACACAGATCAGAAATGGGCCACTCTGCGGCGTCAACCAGGAAATAGATGGGGGAGTGGTTTGCCCGCAAAGTTTCTCCAGCGCAGCAAGCCAGCCGACACTGGCCAGTAAAAAGGTTCTTCGCTGCATCGTGTGCTACTCCCGTGCAGGCTTGCCAGGGGCAATCGGAAGCCCGCCGCCATTCCGCTAATCAAACGGCATCAGGTTCATCTGCTGCGTGGCCTGGCAGCACCATCCCTATAACGTTTGCCTCGCTGCCGTCCAGGTCGATCTGTGGCTGGTTTTACGCGACCTGCGGTCGGCACCGCAGCAGCACCTTTGAGCGCAGCTACGTGGCCGAGCCTGGGAGAATTTCCTTCGCCGCACCGTGTGTTTAGCCGCGACCGGCATTGACAGCCGTTCGACGCAGCTGCTATAGACGTTTCCTCTCCCTTCCGGTCCCGTTTTTGCGGGAGCCAATTCGTGGTGCCATGCAAAACGCCGAACTGCTCGACGGATGCTCGCCTGCTTGTCAGGTTTCAGCGTGGCAGCGCTTGCCGACCGAGGGAAACAAGCGATCGTCCAGCCCGACCAGCACGCTGGGTGCTCTCGGCAGTGCTTGTTTGTATCGGGGGGACAGGTTGCCAGCTATCACTGTGGACGGTTGATCTCGGGACGAAACTCAGCGCAACGCAACCGGTCGTGGCTAATGGCGAACCGGCTCTTGGGCAGACCGCGGATGCGGTTGCGCCGGGCAGTGCCCCAGGCGAGACCGCCTCGGCCAAACTGCAACAACTTTACGAGCAGGCGGCACAACGCTACGCCCAGATAGACGACTACGTATGCCGATTTCGCCGCCGCGAAGTGCTGGCCAACGGCAAAGTGTGCGAGGATATGGTCATGCTCCGGGTTCGCAAACAGCCGTTGAGCCTGCGGTTCACCTGGCCGAAAGGTTCCGCCGATGAGGGGCGGGAAGTCGTTTACGTTCAGGGACGCTTCAACAATCAGCTGGTGGTGCGGACGGGCAAGGGAGATTTGCTTGCCGGTCTGCGGGTGGAACTGGCTCCCGATTCGCCTCGGGCTAGTGCCAACACCCGCCGATCTTTTTTGCAGGCCGGTGTGGGCTATCTCATCGAGGCTTTGGGCGAGGCACTGCGGGAGCAACAGAAAGGTTCTTACCGCTACGGTCGCATTCACTACCTCGGCAGGCAAACGCGAGCGGAGTCGGCCACACCGCTGGAATGTCTCCTGCAGGAAATTCCACCGGGCCTGGAAAAATATCTCCCTCGCGGTGGAAAACGCTACTTTTATCTCGCCACCGATTCCCGTCTGCCCGAATTCGGTCTGCCGGTTCTGGTGATTACGCTCGACGAGAATGAGCGGGAAGTCGAGTACTATTGCTTCGACCGGTTCAGCATCAATATCGGGCTGCGCGACGAAGATTTCGATCCCGACCGGCTGTGGCAGAAAGACGATGACCGTCCGAAACCGCCGAAACAGTAACGGGTCCGGCAAAAATTGTTTCCCCCCTCTTGCCAGTACCATCGGGAACCTGCCTAATATAAATGCAGCAACCAGCGCTGAGCCGAAGACCGGCCGAACAGCAAACCGCTTCGGTCGCAGCACGTACCCGAAGACCGCGATAGCCTCGACCAGCACTGCGAGTCTCTCCAGACCGTCGGAGAATCCCACGCGGTTCTCGGTAACAGCAACCAGTGAGGTGCCACCATGACCCGGTTAGGCGAGTTACTGGCATACAAGGGAAATCAGGTGTTCACTATCGAGCCGGAAGCCACGGTTCTGGCCGCTGCTGAACTGATGAACCAGCACCGCATCGGTTGCCTGCTGGTGTGCGAGGGCACGCGGATTCACGGCATCCTTTCCGAGCGGGACATTTTGCAGCGGGTGGTAGCAGCGCGACGGGATCCCAGTACCACCACCGTGGCCGAGGTCATGACTGTGCACGTCATCTTCGCATCGCCCGACATGCCCATCGAGCAGGCGCAGCGGATCATGATGGAAAAACGCATTCGCCATCTGCCGGTCGTTAGCGATGACGGTCAGCTGTGCGGCATGATCTCGATCGGCGATCTCAATGCCTGGGAAGCTCGCAGCAAAGACGCCACCATCCACTGGCTGCAGGAGTATATTTACGGCGTTCCATTCAGCTCCCGTTAATTTTCCGGTACAACCTGAGCCCTGCCGTTGTTGTCGGCAACCGTCCTGACTGAGGCTGTTTCTTGAACACTTCTCGCAGCGGCGCGGAACCCGTGGCAGTTTCTGGTTCCAGATTAGTAGTTTTCCGGGTAGCAAAGCAACGTAAGTCCAAAACAAAATGGGGTACGCGTCGGATGCGTACCCCTGAATAGATTACCGCACCGGCCTTAGATGTAGATGTCAGGTTCAGATAATGGCAGGCCTAATCGCTAAGATTCTGGACGTTGAAGGTAAAGCCGTCGTTACGCACAGCAGCCAGGACGAAAATGTCGCGATCTACCGTGTACTTAATCCTGCGCACCGAGCGATCCACCATGACGGCGTTGAAGGAACCAGGATGAGCCGAGCCAAATTTCGTCGTGCTCCCCTGGTAAGTTGCGGTATCCGGCATCGGTGCCCAGTCCAGTGTGTTCGTATTCGATGTCGGTCCCATGGGCCGTCCGATGTTGTCAGCGTCCCATCCAGCCGCCCAGCCATTGTCGCTCGGATTACTACTGGTCGAATACTGATTGCGTCCCAGGTACTTCTCTCCAATTAGAATCGTGTTCGAAGTGCCATCGGGACAACCAGACTCCAGATCGAGGACTCGCTGCGGGTTGTATAACGTGTTGTTGGTATAATTCACGCCGCAACGGACGATCATGCCACTCTCTTCGCTGTTGAACCCGATAGTTGTTGCTCCCCCAAACAGTGCGGGATTCAATGGCTGATACGTACCGTTGAACCCACCGCAGCCGAGATAATCGAGAAATCCGTTGGGACCGTTACCCTGGTTCGCTTGCAATACGGAGACGTTCAAAGCGGCGCCGTGGACGGGACCAGCAAGGGGATTCTGGAGGCTGACTTCCCACGTGGCCGTGCCTTGTGCTCCGTTACCCATAGTGAGAGTTCCAGGTCTTCTCCGGCTGGGACACACATAGACCGAAACGGCTAATCCGCGAATGTTATGTTCCTGACCGGGCGGGGCAGCGTGCTGCGTGCCATATTCCAGGTATGGCAAAATCTGATAGCCCCAGCCCCAGCTCTGCCAGGGAGGACCGGCAGGCTGACCACCGACGAAAATCCTGGGGGATTGCCAGTCATATCCGCCCGTAGGCAAAACGCGATAATCATTTTGATGGTTATGAAAGGCGATAGCAATCTGGTTCAGGTTACTCTGGCAGCGCATGCGGTTCGATGCTTCGCGGACACGCTGAATGGCCGGTAAGAGTAAGGCCATCAAAAGTCCGATAATGGCGATGACCACCAGCAGTTCGATGAGGGTGAATCCCCTCCGAGCACGAAATCGCCTAAGCATGAGACGTCCTCCTCTGGAATGTACCAGCGGGGATGGCCGCCCATAGTTATCTCCGGCTGGTACTGTTTCAGAATTCGATCCAATGGGCTGGCCCCTTTTGCCAGGCATAGTATGCAAAAGAGGTTAAGGGCTGATGAATCCCTGGCTGAACACGATGCAGTGACCAGTCAATGGGGGGACAAGTCGAAGCAGCAAAAAGAAGGCCCGGCAGAGTCACAGTAGCCCTACCGGGCCAGTGTGTTCATCGGCCGCACTGTTATCGAAGCGACCCTGGAACCGCATAAGCGGTTATTACTCCAGGTTGCGAACGTTGTAAGCCTGGCCGTCATTGCGGATGCAAGCGCGGCGCAGAACTTCTGGAGCCACCGAGTAGCGAATGTAGCGGATGGAACGATCGGCCATCACGGCGTTGAACGAGCCGGCGTGCGGCGAGCCGAACTGAGCTGCCGTCAATGTAGTCGGCGCCGTGTAAGTATAGACCACCGGATTCTGGTCGTTATCCTGGACGGCCATCGGTGGCACAGGAGACGTGGTGGTGTTATGCACCGCACCAATCGTTTCCGCATCATACCCCTGCGTCCAGCCGTAGTTGTTGTGAGGGTTGCCAGCCACTTCGTACAGCTGTTTATTCATGCGCTTTTCAGCCAGCAGAACGGTATTCGAAGTTCCGTCGGGGATCCCCGCATTCAGGTCAATCGAGCGACGCTGCGAAGCCTGGGGATGGCTGAACCCGCTCGCCACCACCGTTCCGCTCATCGTCCAATCGCCATAAGGG
>VAPR01000178.1_pt1 | contig 45541 bp, 34 predicted proteins | sample 3380701 | NCBI WGS metagenome assembly VAPR01 (sample SAMN11536904, study PRJNA540576) | hot springs metagenome | isolation source: hot spring wet sediment | place: Spain: Lobios | collected 2014-01
GCTTACAGATATTACGCTATGAAGTACCTCTGTGCTAACGCTAACTCCTTGGCTGGCTCTACTGTTGCTATCTTACCATCTATCTTTACCTCATACGTCTCTGGATCTATCTCTATCTTTGGAGTGCTAGAGTTCCAAACCATATCCTTCTTGCTTATGTTCCTACAGTTCCTTACTGGAAGTACTATCTTCTCCAATCCTAGCCTGTTCTTCACACCCAACTCCATTGCCCTCTTCGATACGAATGTGAAGCTTGTGTTCTTCACGGCTCTACCAAATGCACCAAACATGGGTCTGTAGAATACAGGCTCAGGTGTTGGTATAGATGCGTTTGGATCGCCCATTATGGACCATGCTATGAACCCTCCCTTGAATACCATCTTTGGCTTTGCTGGGAAGAACGGTATAGGATACATCACTATATCAGCGTACTTGCCTGGCTCTAATGAGCCTACATAATCTGCTATTCCATGAGTCCTTGCACAGTTTATAGTTGTCTTTGCTATGTACCTCTTTGCCCTAAAGTTATCGTTCTCTGCAGAATCTTCCTTCAACTTACCCCTCATCTTCTTCATCTTGTCTGCGGTCTGCCATGCCCTTAACGTTATCTCACCTATCCTACCCATAGCTTGGCTATCAGATGAGTACATACTTAGTACTCCTTCATCATGGAGCACATCCTCTGCTGCTATAGTCTCAGCCCTTATCCTTGACTCTGCAAATGCAACATCCTCTGGCACTGCAGGGTTGAGATGATGGCAAAACATCAGCATATCTAGATGCTCATCAACAGTGTTTACGGTGTATGGCCTAGTTGGGTTTGTTGACGATGGTAATGCAAACTCTTCTGCTGCTATCTTCATTATATCTGGGGCATGACCCCCTCCAGCACCCTCTGTATGATATGTGTGTATAGTTCTACCATCTATTGCGTTTATGGTATCTTCAACGTAACCACACTCGTTAAGGGTATCTGTATGTATTGCTACTTGAGTATCTGTCATATCCGCTGCTCTAAGAGATGCATCTATAACTGCTGGTGTAGTACCCCAATCTTCATGTATCTTTGTTCCTATAGCACCAGCATCTATCTGCTCCAACTGTGTTGCAAGGGAGGGATGAGAGTCATTACCTTTGCCTAGGAACCCAAAGTTGACTGGGAAGTCCTCTACAGCCTCAAGCATTCTGCTTATGTTGAATACTCCAGGAGTACACGTGGTAGCATTCGTACCATCTGCAGGACCAGTGCCTCCTCCTATAAGTGTAGTTGTACCAGCACTTATAGCCTCTATGTAGAGCTGTGGGCATATGAAGTGTATATGCGTATCTATATGACCTGGTGTACATACTGTATGCTCTCCTGCAGTAGCCTCTGTACATGCAGAGACAACCATGTTAGGATCTACATCATCCATTATGTATGGATTACCAGCCTTCCCTATCCCTGCTATCTTCCCATCCTTCATGCCTATATCTGCCTTGACTATGCCTAGAATGGGATCGAGTATCAATGCATTGGTTATCACATGATCTAGTGCACCGTGAGCGTTTGTAACCCCTGGTGTCTGTGCCAAACCATCTCTCAATGTCTTGCCTCCTCCAAATACACACTCATCGCCTGGAGTTATTAGATCCTTCTCAACCTCTATTATTATATCGGTATCACCTAACCTAACCCTATCACCCTTACTAGGACCATATAGCTCTGTGTATTGCTTTCTGGTTAACTTGAGAACCATGCTCTCACCTCATGCACCTTTATAGCCTCTCATCCTAGCCTTCTCCAAAGCCATGCTCTTAACTACGCTAGATGTTGTGCTACCCATTGTTAAGCCACCACAACCATAGAACACCTTCCTACCTCCAAACTCCACCAACTCCACCTCCCTTGTATCTCCTGGTTCAAACCTGACTGCTGTGCCTGCAGGTATGTTAAGTCTGTAACCAAATGCTTTCTCTCTTGGGAACTCCAATGCTCTATTGACTTCGAAGAAGTGGGTATGAGAACCAACTTGTATAGGTCTATCGCCTGTATTCTTCACAGTTACTTTAACAGTATTTCTATACTTATTGCATACAACAGGCTCTGCAGAGAGTATGTATTCCCCTGGTTTCACCATACTCCTAACCACCTCTTACTGTATTGGATCATGTACGGTCACCAACTTTGTGCCATCTGGGAATGTTGCTTCTACCTGCACTGTATGTATCATATCTGCTACTCCATCCATAACATCACTCTTCTTTAGGATGGTCTTTGCCTCCTTCATCAACTGTGCTACGCTCTTACCCTCTCTTGCCCCTTCTACAACATAATTGGCAATGTATGCAACTGCCTCCACATAGTTCAACTTCAAGCCTCTGCTCTTGCGTTGTGCTGCTATCTGTGCAGCTGTCCATATCAACATCTTTTCTATTTCTCTAGGTGCTAACATCATACTAATCAGCTCTATGAGATAATTATCCAGCAAATATTTTAGAATTTTTAGTAAGAATTAATATAAGTCGACTTAACAGATTCAGTCGATGTCTACAAAAAATTTGTCTGGTTTGTTTGGTTATCTACAATCTGCTAGGGCCTAGCCCATCCTATCCCTGCTGGTATGTACTGGAATCCTGCAAGAGCAAGTAGGAATATCCATGCTGTGAATACAAAGGGTCCAGTCAGTGCAGGAAGACCCCATCTTCCAAACAGGTTCTGGAATGCAGGCATCATAAATGAGCATGCTATAGTTGCCAATACAGCGTATAGGAAGGTCTGCCATGTCAATGGTACAAAACTAGTCAATGCTATCATAACAAGTACTTGATTGAATCCATGCAGCCCCATCCTTATCTCGTTTGTAGGTAACTTCTGTAGTATAGCCATCCCTGCACCTATTGCAGAACCTATGAGTGCCATCAATCCTGCTAGGTAGAGAGGGGATGTGGGATCCCATTGCGTTGTATATGCATTTGTAAACAACCTTGATACAATCAATGTGCCATCAGGTGTAGTGTATGTAGTAGAGAGTAACTCGAATGATAATGTAAGCCCTACTACCCAGAATATGCCAGTCTTCCAGTTCTCTACGAACGTTACTTGTGAAACACCTTTAAGAACTGCTATCATGAACTCCTTTGGTGTCCATTTAAAGGAGTGTTCAGGCTCAGGGTTACTACTATCAGACATCAATTGACTTACACTTGTACCACTAGCAACCCCAGCAACTATAGGTTCTTTCTGAACTAGAGCTGGCCATATATTATGCCCAAACCTTTTTGTTGCAAGCATTATAGCCCATGTTGTAAATATGAAGGATGATGTGAACCCTGGTATAGCCCAGCCTTGACCTCCTTGTACAAACCAGTCGCCCATAACATGTGCAAATGCCATCCATGATACAGCTGTCCATGCAGCACCAAATATGGATATCCAGAATGTTGCATGGTTGGATTTAACGAATGGACCAGACCAGAAAGCCATCCCAGTAAGGATGGAGTTGTATCCAAAGAGCCCAAATGTTACTAGATCATATGGTGCACCCATCATCAATGCCATCCCTGCACCTATCAATCCTGCTATAACCATCATAACACCTGCTCTCCACGATGCTAGTAATACACCAGCCAATATCAGTATTCCATTCAATGGTGAGCTGAACAATGGTACTTCAGATATTCCATTGAAGAGTATGTAGAAGAAGTCCAGTAAAGGATCTCCAGTACTGTAGCTAGGGCAACATGTTCCTGCCATGTAGTAATGAATTACAAGATGGTTTAATTCTTTTTTAAAATACTAGGATTTAATTTATAATATACTAAAATGATCTAAATAAATTATCATATAGTATAAATTAATAATTAATTGATATGAACTGATGTTGCGAGTACCATCTAATAATACAGTAACATGTTATGTTATCATTAGATGTAATATTTTAAAATAATCTTTATAGATGGATGGTAGAAGAATAAGATATGGTCTCAATACTATCTGAAGGTGTAGGATACTTTATACTCATTGGACTTGGTTCTATAATGGCACTCATAGTAACATTGCTTATTAAGGCAGAGTTCAAATGGTTGGGAACAAAGATTACATCTGAATGGTTCGCTACAGCAGGAAGGAACATAAAGAGTGGGCTGGTAGCAGCATCTGTAGTATCTGCATGGACATGGGCTGCAACATTACTCCAATCCTCAACAGTAGCATATCAATTCGGTATAAGTGGACCATTCTGGTACGCTGCTGGTGCAAGCATACAGATAGTCCTGTTTGCAATACTTGCCATAGAACTGAAGAGAAAGGCTCCCACAGCACATACATTTGCAGAGATTATACATGTTAGATTTGGGGATAATGCGCATAAGATATTCCTCTTCTTCGCATTTATGACCAATACAATAGTAACTGTAATGCTAGTGCTTGGTGGTGCTTCTGCTGTATATGCTCTTACTGGTGTTAACATACATATAGCAGCTCTGCTTATACCATTTGGCATTATTATATACACGTTCTTTGGAGGTTTGAAGGCAACATTCTTGGCAGATTACCTTAATGCAGCGCTAATATTCATAGTTTTATTGATATTCGTTACAGTAATCTACTTTGTGAACCCAGAGATAGGTGGTATAACAGGGATGTACACTAAATTAACATCGGCGTCAATACTAAGACCTGTTGAAGGCAACGCTAATGGTTCATATCTAACGATGGCTTCTACTGGTGCGCTCATATTTGGTATAATAAACATAGTTGGGAATTTTGGTACAGTATTCGTTGATCAGGCTTACTGGCAGAGGGCTATAGCAGCAGAACCAAGGGCCGCAGCTAGGGGATTCTTGCTTGGAGGACTAGCGTGGTTTGCTATCCCATTTACTCTAGCAACTACACTAGGTCTAACTGCTGTTGCAATAGGTGTTACACTCAGCCAAACTGATGTAGGTTCTGGGTTAGCAGCACCAATGGCAGCATCGTACATACTGGGAGATGTGGGTGCAATACTTCTCCTTACTATGCTGTTTATGGCTGTAACATCTGCTGGTTCTGCTGAACTTATAGCAGTATCATCACTAGTGACATACGATATCTATAGAACGTATATCAAAAAGACAGCAACAGGAAAGGAAATGATAAGAGTATCAAGGGTAGTAATAGTAGCATTTGGCATAGGGATAGGAATATTAGCATCACTACTGATTCAACTAGGAGCTAACCTCCAATATATGTATCTCTCAATGGGCATACTGATAAGCTCTGCTGTAGTACCTATAGCCTTATCCATACTATCTAATCGAGCTAACAAGAGAGCAGTAACGTTGGGTGCTATATTGGGTCTTGTTTGTGGTGTATCAATCTGGCTCTATTCAGCAAATGTATTGTATGGGGAGATATCGGTATACTCTACAGGACAAAGTATACCTCTCTTGTTTGGAAATATCGCATCTTTATCTGTTAGTGCTATTATATCACTTATCTATAGTGTTCTAAGACCAGACAGGTTTGATTTCAGTGTATTGAGAAGAAGGATAAAGATTGTTGATGATAAGATAAGATCATTGCTTGAAGATAAAGATGAGATATTCTTGGAGAAGGCAAGACAGTTCACCCATAGATATGCGGTAGCATTAACACTAGCCTTGGTCGTTGCATGGCCTCTACCATTATACTTCTCCAATTATATATTCTCTGAAGCGATATACTATGTATGGGTTACGATAGCAATTATATGGGCTAGCATAGCATCTATCATAATAATAGTACTACCATTGGTAGAGGAGAGGAGTAGAATAATGCATGTCTGGAAGAACCTTATAATACCAACAGTACTAGCAGCGATAATGGCAGTAGCAATCATAGCATCAATCATGCTATACTCATCAATAGAAGAGAAGAATAAAGATATAGCAGAACATATTCTAGTATTCATCTACAGCTTATTAGGTGTTATGGGAGGCTTTGCAGCCATAGTTATAATGCTCAACATGAAGCTCTCAAAGTTGGTTGAGATAAGAACTAGAGAGTTGGAGTTAGCTAATGCAGAATTGAAGCGTAAGGATAGGTTAAAGGATGAGTTCATAAGCATAGCATCACATGAACTTAGAACCCCGATTCAACCAATCCTAGGATTTGTAAGCCTAGCAAGGAAGGGTAAGATAGATCCCGAGACTGCTTGGGATGGGATAGTTAGACATGCAAAGAGGTTACAGCATCTCACAAATGAGATACTTGATGTAAGCAGGATAGAGAGTGGGAATCTTGTATTGCATATGGAGAAGGTAAGGATAAATGATATAATAATTGATGTTATCAATACTCTAAGGCCAAGTATCAATGATGGGGTAGCATTAAATGTTAAGCTTGATGAGAATGTGGAGGTGTATATTGACAAGATAAGGATCAATCAGGTTATAACAAACATACTGGATAATGCAATAAAGTTCACAAAACATGGTGGGATAAGCATAGAGAGCAGAGTATTAAGGAGCAAGGAGAGGATAGAGATAAGCATAAGTGATACTGGCGGAGGTATACCACAAGATCTTCTTCCTGTTCTATTTGAGAAGTTCGTTACAAAGAGCATACATGATGGTAATCAGTATGGTGTTGGATTAGGTCTGTTCATAAGCCGAGCTATAGTTAATGCGCATAAGGGAGAGATAACTGCATATAACAATGATAGTGGTGGTGCAACATTTATAATAATACTCCCATTAGACAACACGAAATGTTTATAATCCTATGATCTCTCATAATAGATGCTGTCTAATCACCTTAACCTTTCTATACTCTCCAGCAAATCCTTTACCTGCTCCTGTGTAAGATCAAACTCATTCAACTCTTTAAGGTATTCATTCAACTCTTGGAGCTTCTTGTATGATGTTTCATCCTCAATAATATTGATAAGCATATCTAACTCGAATGGCTTTTGTATAAGTTCTACTACATGCCTAAGTTGCCTGATTGAATCAAAGAGTGTCTCTTTTACATATGCTGATGCAAATATCAGTCGTTGGTGGGGGTTCAATCTTAATATCTCTTTTGCAACATTCATACCATTCTCTTTTGGCATTCTATAATCAAGTACAACCACATCAAACATAGAGTCTACACATTCGTGACTGGTAGGCTTGTTTTCTTCATTCTGCTTATAGTATGCATGCCTCCTTAATCCTTCCTTATATAATCTGAGACATACTTCTCCATCCATAGCTAATATAACCTCATGGTTTCTCTCCTCTAATGCTATCTTGTATTGAATCGCCGTATCCATCTCATCCTCTGCTATGAGTATCCTCATAGACATGTATCATTCCACATTCATCTTATTAACCTTTTATAACCTGTGGATTGTGTAATGAATATTCTGCCTAAATCTTCATGCTAAATAATATAGATATAATAACTAGAAACATAGTCTCATAGAATTGGTGTTTAAAATAATATATTGAGACCATCGAATTAATATGAAACTTAACGTTCATTAAGATATTATAAAAAATAAAAGGTCTTATATTAGTGATTAGTAGTAAAAGTGATGTATAAAGAGTTAGAGAATAGGCTAGCTGATTCCGTAGTAGAGAATGTTGAGATAAGGCTTATAAGAACATCGAGGTATTCGATAAGGCATAATACTGAACTTGAGATGAATAAGATAAAGGAACTAGCTTCTAGTATACAACAGCATGGACTACTCCAGCCTATACTAGTCAGACCGGTTGAGCATGAGCTTGAGGTGGTAGCAGGGCATAGGAGGCTTCATGCATGTAAATCGTTGAGATGGAGAACTATACCATGTATAATAAGGGAGTTGAATGATAAAGAAGCGTACGAGATACAGCTGGTAGAGAATATTCAAAGACAAACATTAGACCCGCTAGAGGAGGCTGAGGCATTCAGCAAGTATGTCATGGAATATGGCTGGGGTGGTGTTACTGAATTAGCAAAGCGTATTGGAAAGAGTGAGGAGTATGTATCCCATAGGATACAATTGCTAAGACTACCAGATAGTATAAAGCAGGAGATCAACAAAGGTAGGTTGAGTGTAAGCCATGCATTGGAACTGGTCAATCTAAGCCCTTCTATACAGGAGAAGATGGTTGATGCTATAATACAAGATAGGTTATCAGTGAAGGCTGTAAGAGAGTTGAAGAAGTTAGAATCTGAAGAATCTTACATAAGCGATAGGCGAACTTACATAAATGAGAAGAAGATACGTATACTCAAGAAGACTATAATAGCGCTCAAGCTCACACTTTACAGATTAGATTCTCTGATAGAAGAGACTAAGAAGACGCTTGAACCCGATGAGGCTGTAACTATTACAAACACTCTCATGCGTATTAGATTAACTGTACATAACCTCATAGATGAGGCCATAAAAGCCAAACATGATTTATAAACATCATGCCTAAAGCTAAATTTTATCAGGAAATAATATATTGATATAGTAATTATTTAATAGTCTACAACTATTGTCCTAACAATACTTTATCCTAGATGATTATTTGAAGGTATTGCCATATCAACGATGGGTAGATGGATCAAAATCTTCACTATTATATCTAGATTTATCTGTAATTATTAAAAGAAATAAGGCTGCTAAGATAAGCTTCCTGCTTCTTCAGTATAAATTCTACGCCCATAACTACCGTTGTATATCTATTCTTCTCATCCTTTATTAGGTAAGATAGATAATGAGAAGTCAATCAACAATACATGTACACACTCAATTAAGCTTACAAATAGAGGTATCGTTATACGCATTATGATCTAGAGTGATGCCCTTATAGGAGTGAAGCTGTGTATATACTCTTACCCTTCCAAGCAAGTCAGCACCATTCTAACTTCTCTGTTTGAGATCTTTGCAGTTAGTGTTAGTGCAAATGTTATACTTCACTATCTTCTTTGTTGTTACTATTGCTGCTTTATTGATTTTGAATCTAGTACTCTTTACCTCTACCATTAGATGATAATAGTAGTAGAGGAGCGATGAACCGAATTGGTGGTGGGGTCGGCCAGATTTGTAACCTCATTCCTATGTTCTTTTGCAGTCATTACCTAACAAAAGCAAAAGGTAAGATATAGGCTTTACTTTTTTTACCTGCCTTCCGCCTATACTATATTATAGCACTGACTAAATAAAGTTTGCTTCATATCTACTACTGCTGCTGTTACTACTATTGCTACTGATACTGCTGTACTGCTACTGCTACTGCTGTTACTACTATTGCTACTGATACTGCTGGGTGTTAGTGGTTGGTTGTTGAGGTAGAAGAGAGAAGAAGGGAGGGGAGAGTAAGGAGGAAGGGGAAGGAGAAAGAAAAAGAGGAGGGAAAGGAAGAAGAAGAAAAGGAAAGGAAAGGAAAGGAAAGAAGGCTAATGCGTCTACGAATAGTCTAGGCGGAGATAGGATAAGTAGAGATAGGAGAGTGGAACATAGCTGTCTGTATCTGTATCATTGTACCCGCCCTTGCGGGCGGGTCTGGGAGGAGGAGAGGGATTCCATTTCTAAAGCCGTTCTATCTTGTCACTAATTCCCTCTCCATATTATAATATAGAGAAAGAATGACAACATGGGAGGAAGCAAAGAAGGTCATTGAGGTAGAGCATGCCCTAGGAGTAGACCATATACCCATTAACCACTACTGGAATGACGAGAAAGGAGAATGGAACAAGACACCTTACAGGGGCTTTTCATTAGAGAAGCATTACTCATATGAGGAGTATAGCACTCTAGAGCAACTTGAGCATTATGCTAAAGATTACAAGTGTAATACCTTTGCCATAAGGCTAGGCAAGTTAAGGGATAGAGAGGAGTACATTATAGGCATAGACTGCGATAGTGCAGAGTATGCAAGGCTCATAGATTATGCATTAAGGGAAGAAGGGCTTGATACAATGAAGGAAACTACACCTAGAGAAGGTATGCACTTCTACTTTATCACTGATGATAAAGATAAAGATAAAGAGAATAGCACTATCAACATTGCTGAAGGTACTCCTCTTGATATCAAACTGTACTATGAGAGGAGGTACTTCCTGCATATAGGCAATGGCTACCACATTATTAACAGCATTGACAAGATAAGGACTGTTAAAGGCGAAACGCTGAAGGCTATAACCTCTCTGCTTGCAAGATTGGTAAGGTTATGCTATGCCCTTTCAGGATACTATAACAAAGGACAGAGGGACTACCTATGGTTCTACCTCTCAGGCTTAATGTGCAAGAGCGGTATTGCGCTAGAGGAGGCACTCAAAATATGCAGGTATACATGCCACTTCTTCAACGATGAGGAGGTGAAGAGCAGGCTAGCAGTGGTGGAGGAGACTTATAGTAAGGGCAGAGAGGATAAGGGGATCAAGGGATATGCAGGGTTGCAGGAGTTGGGCTTACCAGTGCATATCCTCCATGATATCTTTGGTAATGATAGGAGTAGCATACTGGATAACCTTAGAAGGATAGGCACAAAAGAGTACATGTTCGTTGTAGACTTCCTTCTGGAAGAGAATAGACAGCAAGTAGATAGGGCATTGTTCGTTAACGATTACAGGTATGTGTATGAGAGGGATGGAGAAGGTTACTGGATAGAATGGCATGATGGTGTATGGAGTGCTGAATATGCCCTATCCAGTTTAGCGGATAGACTGCACTCATACTGCATGAGCGTGAAGGAGGAGATAGAGCAAGAGATGAAGAAGTATGCAGATGACGATGCTATAAGGAAAGAGTTGGAAGGATACAGGGACTGTTTCTTACGTGTAATAAAGAGCAAGGCAAGTATCAATGAACTGATAGATACACTCTCCATCAGATTATACATAACTGATAACATGCTAGATAATCTGCATGGGAACGTAATCCTTTGCAGGAACTGTGCTATAGAGATAGCGCATAATGAGGTAAAGACAATTCCATTAGAGCAGATAAAATGGAACTATCCAACTAGAAGGCTTAATGTTAATTATGATCCAGATGCTAAATGCGATAGATTTAGAGAGTTTCTTATCACTATATGCAATGGAGATATTGAGAAGGCAAACTTCCTTATCAGGCTCATGGGACTCTTTCTGCAGAGGAGGAAGGAGGAGTACTGCTTCATATTCTATGGTGCAGGGGCAAATGGTAAGAGTACATTGCTTAAGGTAATTACCTCTCTGCTTGGTGATTATGCTAGATACTCAAACATAAGCCTCATAAATGCTAGGGAGGAGGAAGGGAAGAACCCTGAGTTGATATCAGCATGCAACAAGAACTTAATATGTGTATTTGAGCCTAAGCAGATATACCTGAATACAGCAAACTTGAAGGCAATTACTTCGCTAGAGCCTAAATCTGTTAGACCTCTCTATAGTATGCCTATAGAGGTTGTGCCAGATTTTCACTTGGTTATTGCTACAAACAACAAGCCCATAATCACTGAGTTCACACTTGGAATGCTAAGGAGGCTGGTAATGATCAAGTTCGATTATATAGTGCCAGAGGATAAGCGTATAGCCAACTATGCTGATATACTGCTAGAGGAGAGGTCAGGTATCCTAAACCTTATGATAGCAGGTTTGCAGGCAGTAATGCAGGAAGGTAGGTTAAAGATACCTGATATAGTGAAGAGGGAGACTGCAGAGTGGATATACGAACTGGATATACTGCAGGAGTTCATTGATCGCTATCTGGTAATGACTTACAACGATAGGGATATGCTAGAGTTCTCAGTAGTGTATGAGAGGTTCAAGTTCTTTGCACAATTGAAGGGTAAAGAGCAAAGACAAGAAGAGCAAGAGCAGGAAGAACCAATAATGACCAAGCAAGAGTTCAGCAAACGCATTAAGGATAAGGGCTTCACAACCACAAGGATTAAGAAGGTAACCTATATCTGCAGGGCAAAGTGGAAGGCTGACGCTGACTTCTCGATATTTGAAAGTGATAACAACAACAATGATAGTGGTAGTAGCAATAACACTATTACTAGCAATAATAGTAGTAGTGCTATAGATAGCGTAAACACAGACAATACTTCTACTGCTGTTGGCGATAATAGCAATAGCAATGGTAGTGGCAATAGTGGTAATGGTAGCAGTAGCAGTAACAGTAACAGTAACAATAACAGCAGTGGTAGTGGTAGTGGCAATAACACTATCAACATTAAGGAGAGGAGGGTATGGAGGATATCTGAACTACAACCTGTTATCAAGCATGTACAGCAACTATTCGTGGATATAGAGGGAGGGTACAGGTGCAGGTACTGTGATTATACACATAAGCAAGTAACATTGTACAATAAGCAAGTAAAGATAGGCGAACTGCATACATTGCCTGACCTCATACTCCATGTGTCTAACCCATTACTTGTAGCAATGCAGGAACTCCTTGAACATGTTGAAGAAGGAGTGCATGGAACTGGAGCAAGAGTAGATACTACTCCCTTACCTGCCTCTACTTCTTCTACTACAGGCATGGGCTAAACATGTCCTAGCGTAAGCTATTCTTTATAGAGAGAAACATTTATATGTAATATTAACAAAATAGGCTAAAGTTATTAACCAGTTTTGTTATTGGGCTAGTGGAACTAGGGGAACTAGGGTCATGCGGGATCAGAAAAAGTCTCTGGAAAATAACACAGTTACTACTTAGTCCCCTGTCTGTTATTTGTTAGCCCTTAGTCCTACCTGCTACCTACTACCTGCTTATGCTACCTTAGCCTACCCTCTCCTTTCCTATCCTACCCTTTCTCTTCTCTACTCTACTGAAGGGAACTAAGGAACTATGAGTAAGCGTGTAAATCTTGATAATGAAAAGAGTGTTAGTAGAAAGAAGAGAAGAGAGAGGTTAGGAGAGATTTTTTATGTTGCGCATAGGTGCTAGTTCCACTAGTTCCACAGCATAGGTAGAAAGAAGAATGGAGGAAGAAAGGAGAAGGAGAAGGAGTAATAGAAAGGAAGAGAATAGGAGGAGAGTAAGAGAAGAGGAGAGAAGAGGAGAGAGAAGAGGAAAGGAGAGAAGAGGGTGAGAAAGATTGTAGATTGCTGTTAGTCTATCGCTAATTCACCCATTAAACCAATCACTCATGCCTTTATATACCACTTCAGCACTATTAAGCATATGCTAAGCAATGAGGAGCTGAAGAAGAAACTTTTGGACATGCTTGAAAAGGATAAGGAGTTTAGGCATGCTGTAGCAGGGGCAATAGGCTACAAGGAGATACTTGATAGGATAGCAAGGGTTGAGGAGGAAATGAGCAAGAGGTTCTTGGAGTTAGAGGCTGATATGAATAAGAGGTTTGCAAAGGTAGATGAGAGGTTTGCTACTATGCAGGAGGAAATGAATAAGAGGTTCTTGGAGTTGGAAGAGAGAATAGTAAAGGTTGAGGAGGAGATAAGGGATCTAAGGAGAGAGACCAATGCCTTAAGGGAAGAGACTAATAGGTTAAGACAGGATATGATTGAAGGCTTTAGGAGGCATGATGAGGAGTTCAAGAGGGTATGGGAGAGTATAGAGAATCTTAGGAGGGATATGCAGGAAGGGTTTAAGCGTATAGATAAGAGGTTAAGATCCATAGAGACATACATGGAGAGAACCTCTCTAACACTTGAGGAGGAGGCTAGAGACGTTATAGAGCATATACTAAAGGGGAAAGGGTTAACATTAAGCCTATCTAGATTAGAACTACCAGATATTGAAATAGACATATATGGTGTAGATACAGAGTACTGTATTATAGGAGAGGTTAAGACTAGGGCAAGCCCAAATGTTATTGAGCGTGTAGATAAGGATATAGCAACGTTATGCTCAAGATATCCTCAATATATAAGGGAGAAGGTAATAAAGGTGATATATGCTATGCAGGTTACTCAAGTTGCTGTAGAAGAGGCAAGGAAGAGTAACATATGGCTTGTTACAGCAAAGGGAGAGCTTACAGAGTTTAAGGTTACAAGTAGATAGAATTAATGAAGGAAGAGAAAAGAAATCTCCCTTCCCTTCTCTCCCTTCCCTTCTTCTCTACCATTATCTACTGTGAAGTGCCTAATCTGCGAGATAGACTTTGCATTTGATAAGGGGAAGGGTGAAGGGATAAGGTATAGAGGCAAACCTATATGCAATGAGTGCCTGCTTAACTTAACTGTTGCCTTCCTTGATAAGCATAAGGAGAGGATAAAGAGATACCTGAGGCAAGAGGTAATGCTAGAGCATTATTATCCATAAGCGAAGGAGGTAGAGGAAGAAGAAGGAGATACTGGTTACTGGTATGGTTGTTAACTACTAGCAAGGAAGTCATGCTATACCCTTACTATACTCTTTATCCTCTACCCCTACCCCATTTTAATCTAGATTTAGGAGGGGGTGGGGGTGAGGGTTGTTGAGTAATAAGTGTGGCTAAAAGGCAGATACTGGTATGGTTGCTAATTAACTAGAAAGAAAGGAGGAGAGAGGGAATGAATGAGGATCTGGTGATCTACTACTAGAAGCCCTTGTTACTGGAGAGGCGTTGAGGCAAGCAAAGGTAGATAGGAGGCTTACCATAATCTACAAGAAGAGGGAAGTACCTTACGAGCCTGTCTAAACTCACTTGTGGATACGTATCTGTTCGTGCTCCTTCAGCGTAGGTATAGGCTAGAAACTAGGATAGGCAATAGTAATAGTAAAGTCACTGTTGATACGGTGTCAGTGTATTTAGACGCTAGTACATGCGTAGTAAAGGCAGTAAGGTATGACGAGATATGGCTATAACAGTTTACATATGGTGAGGAGGCCTAACACTAATGGTTGGAGTATTAACTCCTTTATGTAAAGGTTAATACAAGGTAACAGTAATGGTATAGTATATCAAGGCTATTACAACGGTACTATTTTGCAATTCTCCTATATTAGAGTGGTTTACTGTCCTATAGATCAACTAAGGATAGACAATGCCTCGTTAGGCGTTATTACTTCAATACCATATCTCTTAAACATATCCTTTTTGTTTAAAAGATCTGAGTCCGTAGTTATAATATATTTAGGATTAGTAGCGATTGCTAGAGCACTCTTAACTACAAGCCTATCAGCTTCATCTTTAATCTCCTTAAGTTCGGGTATATTGCCACCTTCACGTCTATTAACCTTTGTCTCATGAAATAATAGTATGTGTAACGGATTAATTATAAGCACACCAAGCTGATTACGTTTATACTTATCTTGTAAGATCTCTAGCTTTTTTCGTAGATGATTTAGATACTGAGGATGAAAAATGAGTTTATGACATTTTCGTATAATTATATCTAATAAGGTAAAAGTATCCATCATTTTATTGGCTGCCATTTTATCATCTGCCGAAAGAAAAACACTTATAATGAATTCATCAACTACAAGATCCATAGCACACTATCTCTCTACTCACTCACTATGCTTTTCTACTTTGCTTTTTACAATAGCGTTTATATACTGTGTAGTAATATCCCAATCTACCTCAAAGAACCCTTCTATGCCTCCCTCTATCTGTCCTATCTCATTTATCTTTAACATCTTTGCCTTAGCAGATAACCCTTCCTTCTGCATTGAATATATTGCAACATCATCCTTGCTAGATAAGCCTTCTGCTATACTTACAAGTACACCCAATAGCAGATGCTCACTATGTGTTGTAATCATTACTTGCTTACTCTCTTCTTTTAAGATTTTAGGTAGATGTCGTCCTAGTTCAAAGAGTAACTTTGGATGCATATTTACCTCTGGCTCCTCTAACAATAGTAGTTTAGTCTCCTTATTTGCAAGCATTGAGAATATATAGACAAGTCTATTAATGCCAGCACCATCCAACACTATTGGAACCCTTATTATTTTATATCTACTTTCTAACTTCATTAGGTTGCCTGGCAATGTTTTAACTACCATATCAGTATCGGTTATAGCCTTGCACCATGTAGCGACCTTCTCCTCTATATCACTATAGAGGGCAAGTATGTTTATTAGTTGAAGATCTGTTAATGTAAGCTGATTGTAATCTATAGATGCGCCATATCCATATGACCATGATCTAAAGTAGTTCCTATTACTTATGAAGTATATGCCCCTAATGTAGGTTAGATGTGGATTAAGATCTTTTAATTGTTCTATTTGAGGTAATTGTTCTGCTGCCTGTAGTGTGATACCGTTCCATATAACCTTGTAGTTACGATCCAAACTTATCTCACCATTAACTGTAACATTTAAAGGGTATGGAAGTGTGAATTCAACATTCATCCCCTTTAATAGGGAAGAGCTTAGGCTGGCTTTGCATCTGTATTTGCTAAATACAACTGTATAGGATATTGGTATATCAGCATCAACATCTATACCAACCTCAATATTCTTCTCAGTATCATGTTTATACACTAGTTCCTCATACCTTCCCAAATTAAGATAATCTATGTCTGTAAAATTTCCAAGGATATCAAGATTTAATAAATTGCTTTGGACTACGAACTTCTTAAGCAGTAGTAATGCTTGGAGTATAGATGATTTACCAGAACCGCTAGGTCCAATCAAAATAGTTAAAGGTCTAACTTCCATCTCAATATCTTCTAAGCATTTGAAGTTCTTTACTCTTATCTTCTTAAGAGGCATACCAGATAGTATAGTTAAGAATATAAAAAGTTTTATGGCGAAGGGGTCTTTTTCCGCATAACTATGTAAAGTATGTAGTGATATAGACAATAAACGAGCATGTTTCGTAAATTTAAACGGTTTATAATGCTAATGGTGTTAAGGAAACTATATTCTTTTAGTTATGCAACAAAGCTATACATATAATATAAGATAACACTTAAATTTTGAATATAAAGTAGTTATAGAGAGTATTTATGTCGTTGAGGAACGCGGGTATTACTGGTTTGAGTTTTGAGGGTCGTGGCGAAAGGATTGCTAGGGAGTTTTATATTCCTGTTTTGAGGCAGTCTGTTGCTTATGATCGTGCGACTGGTTACTTTTCTGTTGAGGCTTTGGTTCATGCGGCTAGTGGTGTTGCTGGTCTGATAAATAATGGGGGCAGAATGCGGCTTGTTTTGGGGGCCCATGATGTTCCGATGGAGCTTTGGGAAGCGTATAGGCTGTATATGGTTTCAGGTAGAGATGTTGTGAATGAAATAGGCAGGCGCATTGCCGAGAACTTGGAAAGAATCGAAGACATCCTGGTGAAGAGGCGTCTGGAGGCTTTGGCTTGGATGTTTAAGCAGGGAATATTGGAGGTTAAAGTTGTTTTACCCCGTCATTTGTATTTAGGGCAGACTGGAATATTTCATTATAAAGTATTGATCTTTAAGGATAGAGAAGGAAATATCATTGCAGCTGAAGGTAGTGCTAACGAAACTGAACCGGCTTATACGGTGAACGGCGAGCGCATTGTTGTTTTTTATTCTTGGCGAGATGGTGATAAAGAAAGGGTAGATGATCTTGTGCGTTCTTTTGAGCGTATTTGGAATGGTGAACATCCTGATTTTGAGGTTTTTAATTTACCTGAGGCTGTTTATCGTGCTATTGTTAAGTTTGCACCAAAAGCCCCATCTGATCCCAGTCCGGAGCAGACGATTAGGGGATCCAGAGTTGAGAGATTTTTGCCTGTGTGTCGTTTTGTAAGGATTTTGCCAAAGGTTCGTTGCTTGGCGCATATGGGTCTTGGTCCAGTTAGGCTTTACCCCCACCAGGTTCGGGCTGTTAATTTAGCTAGGGAACGTTATCCATTTCGTATTTTGTTTGCTGATGAGGTAGGCTTGGGCAAGACTATTGAAGCAGGAGCCTGTATTAAGTTGTTGTGGACTACTGGTTATGTTCGCAGGGTTTTGGTTTTGGCTCCTAAGAATGTTACTAGGCAGTGGTGGGATGAGATTCGTGGAAAGTTTGGGCTCCCGGCTTATTTATTGAAGCCTGGAAAGCCAAACGTATTTGTTGCTCCTGACGGCAAAGAGTTTCAGGTTGATGGTAATCCATTTGATGCTGCTGATCTGATTGTAGCTTCTTGGCATTATGTGCGTGGACGTAGAGGATCTGAGCCTGAATTGTTTAAGGCTAGGAGCTTCGACCTAGTTTTGATTGATGAGGCTCATGCAGCAAGGATCACTAGGTCTGAGTTTGCTTCACCTAGACCTACTAGGCTTTACGAGTTGGCTATGGCTTTGTCATCCTTGACCCCGCATGTTTTTCTTTTGACAGCTACCCCTCTGCAGTTGAACCCGTTGGAGATATTAGATCTGCTTCGAATTTTGGGATTAGGTGGACCTTGGGTTCATGAAGATTCCTTTATGAGGTATTACCATGCATTGAATCGAAGTCCTACAGAACGTAGTTATGATGATTGGCTCCACCTATTTAATTTGATCTCATGGTTTGCTAAGACCTATCTTGAGGATAGGCATAGAGAGGTTGTTATCACCAAGTTTTTTGGTGATTTTGAGGACAAGGAACTATTATTGCGGATTGTTAATTCTGGAGATGCTGAAGCTTTTAAGGCATTTTTAAGGCGTTTAGATGCTCAGATGCTGGATAGTCTGGATAGGGTTTTCCGAGGTTTGATGCCCACCTCTTGGTTTATTGTTAGGAACACCCGAGAGTGGCTTAAGAAAGAGGGTTATAGATTTCCTAAGAGGGAGATTGAAAATGTTGACGTTTCATTGGATGAGAGTCATACTGCTTTGTTGGAGGAGCTCGATGATTATTTGGCAAATTATTATAATGCTTATATGAGTTATTTGAAAGATGATGAGCGTAGAGGTTTTGGTTTGATTAGGGCTGTTTACCATCAGCGTTTTGTGAGTAGTTTTGCTTCTGCATATCATACTGTTAAGCGTAGACGTGAAGCTTTGGAGGCTCTATTGGAGGGCGATGAAGAACGTCTCCATGAATTGATTATGGATATGCTTGAGGAGATCAGCGAAGAGATCGATGAGGAGGAGCTTTTGGAGGTTATGAAGACTATCGTTAATCGGACACGTGGCTTAGTTGAGAAAGAATTAGATAAGTTAAGGAGTTTGGAAAGTAGTCTCTCAGTCTATAGTAGGGCCGTTAGTGCTAGTGACGACCCTAAATTGTGCAACATCAGGAACGTAGTTGAGAAACTTCGCAATGAGGGTAGGAAAATTCTTATTTTTTCGAAGTTCACGGATACTGTGGATATTATCAGGGATTTTATTAGTCAGTGGCTTGGCCCGGAGAAGGTTGGAACTTATACTGGTCGACGAGGTGAGCTTTGGGATTCTGAGAAGCGTTGCTGGTATACGTGCGAGAAAGAGGTTGTAAGTAGGGCTTTGGAGAGGCAAGTTGATGTTTTGGTTTGTAGCGATGCTGCGAGTGAAGGTTTGAACTTGCAGGCTGCTAGCGCTATTGTTAATGTGGATATGCCTTGGAATCCTGCCAAGGTTGAACAGCGTATTGGGCGTGTTGACCGTATTGGACAGACTGCTGATGTTGTGCGCGTGGTTAACGTTTGGTATCCCAACACTTATGAGGCTAAAATGTATAAGGTCCTGTTTGAACGACATCATATTTGGTGGGTTATTGTTGGCCCTGCAAGTGGTATCATTGAGCAACGTTTGGTTGAAGCTTTTGAGGGTGGCTTAAGGGGTGATAAATTGGAGAAACGTATTATGGAAGTGGTTGAACAGGTTGAACGTTCCAAGGATGAGGCTGTTAGGCTAGCACGTATATTTCCTGAGGATGTTCCTCTGAATCCTACCTTCACCGAAGTTGAAGTTTCAAGGGTTTTGGAGCGTTTTGTTCGCCTGTGTTGTGAGGCTTTGGGTATGCGTTTGGTTAAGCGTGGCGATTTATTGTTTGTTGAACCTTTGGAGCGTCTCCCAGTTACAGTTAGGAGTTTTGTTGAAAACGGGCTGTCTCTGTCACCCGGTAGGCCTGACGCTTTGGTTCCAGGACATCCTTTTGTTCAGTGGCTGGCCTCTGAACTTGAGCTTTACGCTGACATGCCTGAAAAAGTTCCTTTCAGCGTTTACGGTGTTGGTGGTGAAGATGGGTTGCTGGACGTTTACATTGTTGAGCCTGATGGTAGGCCTGAACGTTTAGACGATGCTAAGCGTGTTGTTGAGCTGTTTGGACGTTTGATGGATTTGGTTGAAGGGGGCTGCTGACGGTTTGGATTGTGATTGCGTTAAGCGTTTCAGAAGTATGATTGAGGATAGGCGTAGTAATGCTAAGGACATGTTGGAGAAGGATTTACCACAGAGGCTTGAGGCTTTCGCAGAGGCCATGCGTTTGGGGGCTATTCAGCTTGTAGCCAGGCATCTGCTACGAGCCAGCGTGTTTAGGGCAAGTTTGGATTTAAACGGTTCACGAGATGTCAGTGTTGACCACATACTTAGGGTTTTGAGGCTAGTTGTGGATACTAGACCTAGACTAAAAGAGTTTCTACCTAAATACTGGGATGAGATTGTTAGTCAAGCGGCCTACATTAATCCGAAGGACGTGCTGCCCAAGAAGATTCGCAACCGTGAGCATTTAAGCGAAACATTTGGAGGTTACATTAGGGGAAGTTTGGATGCTGCGGAGAAATCGCTGGATCAACTGGAGGCTTTGGATAGGCGTTTACCCGCTTGGAAAAGTTTTGTACGGGGAGTTGATGTACCACGGATTGAACCTATTATGGATTATCATGATTATCAGAAGTAGTGGTCTAGACGTTCTCCCTTTTTTGGTGCATATTCTAATGTTTTCTCTAGGGCTGCGAGTAGAGCTCTTGCGAGCGCTGCGTCTTTGTTGAACTTTTCATCTGTAGCGTTTTCTGCATAGCGAGCGTAGGCTTGTAAAACATCTAGAAATGGTGAGTCTGCTGTATCCAAGTTTTTCTCTTGGAGTAGATGTTTTGTTTGGATTAGGCCTCCTTGTTCGTATAATAGAATGGCGGCGTGGACGTTGTCTATGATGGTTTTTAGAGTTTTTGTATTATATGGATCTATTATGCCTCGGGCTTGGCGTTCCCTCGCTGATAGTATTCGGATGTTTTTCCCTTTCTTTTCGATTAGACCGTAACCTTTCACATCTAATGTATCTAGGGTTGTTAAACCCCCAAAGACTGTGGCTAGGCGTGCCTCTTCGTATTCTGTTTGCGTTGTTGGGAAGGTTGCCAATAGGTTTATGTAAGCTGCTGTTTCTTTGTCTGCGTTTTGGATACCTGCCTCCTGAAGGAATTTTTCGCTTAGTACATCTATAACAAGGTCTAAGGCTTGCTGTGGATCTATCTCTTTACCTGTGGCTGTTTTGACTGGGTAATAATCGGCGAATCTGCCTAGGACTGGGCCGTAGACGCTTACTATTAGATCTGGCCCGCTTATTCCAAGTTTACTGTATTCTTCAATTTTTTGCTTGGCAACCTGGCGTAGTTCGTCTCCTATGTCTTCCCAAATGCCTGGTTGGTTTACCTTGCGTTTTCTGCATGTGATGAGAACTGTAACTTTTAGGACGCCCTTTCCTCGTTTTGCGTATTTGTCTGGTGGCTCTGTGTGGACTGGCCAACTGCTTATGAAGGTGAAACCAGCGTTCATTAAGGCTGTTGCTAGACTGCTCCAGGCTTCTGCTGTGCGATGGGTGAACATAACGGTTAATATTCCATCGTCTTGGAGGACACGGTGCATTTCACGGAAGCATGCCTCCATTTTTGTCCGGTAATCTTCTTGAGCGAGTTTTTTGGCGCTCTTCCTCATACCTTTAAAGCGTGCTGGGTTGGCTACTACCTCCTCATCCTTTTCAGTAAGAGTTAATTTGAAAACATCAGGGAAAACGTCACCTAGAAGGCGTTTAAGCCAAACGTAGAAGAAATCGCTCACTTCGGCATACATAACATTTTCAGCGTAGGGTGGGTCAACGACAATACAAGGAACGCTTTTATCTTTAAACTGAAGTCTTGTAGATGTACCACAGTAAACCATGGGATTTGGCGGGTTTTCTGGAAGCAACTCCACGATTTCTCTTAACGCATCAAGAACTTTAGATAGCGCCCAATCATAGCCGCCATTTGGAACGAGTTGGTTCCATTCTGCATAACTCCACTTAAACGGAAAAGCTTGTAAACTCATCGCATGTGAAACTTTATTTCTCGTCGAATGCCAAAGTGAGATTAAACAATTGTAATCAACACATGTGTCAAAGACCATAGCCCCGTAAGTAACAACAGCAGCTGCGAACTCCCATTTTTCATTATCCTCTTTAGCATCAGCAAACAGTCTTTCCTTAGCTTGCTGGAACTTTTCTAAATAAGTTAAATGTGTTAACAGTTGACGGGGATTAAACAAATCACACCAACGAGGCATGCCATATTGAATGGGTCGTGTATCATTCGCTGTCTCCGGGAAATTTTCTGTAGGTACAAATCCTTTAGCTAATCATTTGGGTAATTTTTCTTTCAATCTTTTTTCAGCTTTCTCAACAGCCTCGTTTTCTTGTTTTGTTGATGCTCTAAAATTCCATTTAGCTCTATTTTTGCCTTTGTTTTTTACACAAACACAATATAGCTGGTGCCCCATCTGCCCCCTTTGTGCTATGCGTTTAATTTCTTTGTCATCAATAACCATGTAGCATCTGGGACACTCAGCACTTCCGCCTTTAACCGTTCCCTTGTTAGGATTTAAACCATGCTTCTTAGGACTGGAAACAATTTCAAAACTACAAACGTTATCATTTTCAGGGATAACAAGCTTAACTGCCACGCTTTCATCATCATTACCAGTCCTGACTATCCACCAGTTCGGCGACAAAGGAATTACTAGACCGCAGCTAGAACACCTAATGGTTCTAGCCCATAGGTAAGCGTAAATATTCTCGTCCTGCTGTTTCGGGAAAAACTCCTCAAGCTCTGCTCTAGCAGCTTCGTGTACTTCTTTACAGAAGCTTTCAACAGCATCTAACAGTTTCTTTCCAAACTTTGCAGGATACTCCAAGGTTCCCTTAAGACAAATGAACGCTACGGGATTCAAGTCGCCAGCAACAACAGGCAAACCCAAACGCATAGCCTCAAAAGGAATACTACCTCCACCAGCCATGGGATCTACAACCAAAGGGCGGTCAACATCCCAAAATTCCTTAAACAAACCATAAACCTTACTCACCTCTTGCTCAGACGGAGTATGCTCATAAGCCCTCTTCCAAAAAAGTGGGTTATCCTGAAGCTTAACCCCCGTAGCCTTGGCCTGAGCAAGTTTATCCCACACCTTCTGTAAGTCAACATGAGCAGGAATCCCCAACAACTTAAGAAAATCCTCTCTTTTAATACAAGTAGGCAAAAGACTACCCAAAATAGCAGCACGACTAGCTGCTAAAGGACGTCTCGCAAACCAAACATGCAAAAAATACAGAGGAGGCAACGCACTACTCGCACTACGCTCTCTAACGCTTTCCGCACTGACTTCTGTTATTGGAAACCATTTGCTAATTAGCGGCTCCCGTCCTTCACCATCAACCATACCGCAATTCTTACTCTTTACTAAGGCTACTATATAAAGGTTTGTATAATCATTCATTATCAATCATGTTGTGATTACTACACCTTAACGCACAACACTTTTAAAATAGTAACTCTTATATTTGTGTGATATGAGCATGCTAAAACATGAACTAGTCCCAATCTGGGACACACAAGCCTGTAAACCAAAACAAGACATTTTAGAAGGCAAATACCTCCAAGCTGAATTGGCCCTTGACCTTTACACAATAGCTGAGGGTACAGCAAAACCACCATACCACAACCCAGAATCCTTCTTCCAAGCAACCCATCAAACAACCACTCTGAAACAAATCCTACAAGACGTCCTCAGCCATCTAGCAGGGACAAGGGTCGTAAACCCGGTACTCCTCTTCGATGCAGGTTTTGGTGGTGGTAAAACCCACACCATGGCAGCCATATATTATGCCGTAAAAGACCCAACAAATCCAGAAATCAAAAAAATATTAGAGACAACATCAATACCCAAAAATATCCGAACAATAGTTATAGATGGAAGTGCCTACGGTGGTAGAGGTGTTAAAAGAGGCGAACACTATTACCTAACCATCTGGGCAGACTTCCTTCACCAGCTAGGTAAAACAAAATTAGCCCTTGAATCTGACACGCCCGAAGGCTTACCAGATCGCCAAACCCTAACTCAACTCCTCAAAGAACAACCAACCCTAATATTGATCGATGAATTACCAAAATATCTGGATCTAGTAAAAGACCGACCTGAACTCCTAAGTAAAGTCAAACATTTCATTCATACGTTAACGTTGTCAGTAAGCGAAGCAGAAAAATGCATCCTTATAATTAGTGTGGCAGGAGATGTTTACAGAGACGCAGCGGATGCTGTCCGCATAGAACTGACAGAAGCCATGAGTATCCTTAACCGTAAAATGCAATCCATAGAGCCAGTTAAAACAGAAGATGTCCCCTATATCCTCAAAAAACGCCTCTTCGACTTCATAAACCCAAAAATCGCGGAAGCCACAGCCAAAGCCTACATACAACTCTATGAACAGATAAAAGCTCCAAATCACTATCGTACAGCAGAATACAAAAACCGCATAATTGAAACCTATCCATTCCACCCAGAACTTATCGACGTCTTGTATCAACGCTTATCCACAATACCTGGATTCCAGAGAACGCGTGGAGCTCTCCGTCTCCTAGCCCATGTTATACACAAAATGTGGAATGACAGGGAAGAAGACGCCTTCATCATACATCCCTATCACGTGGACTTGGCATCATCAGAAATAGTCCAAGAGCTAACCATACGCCTGAACGAAGAAAGATACGAAAACGCCATAAAGTCTGATGTCTATGCAGAAGGTGGGAGAAAAGCCAAGGCACAACAGAAAGACGAAGACTACAAAAGCTACTTTAAAGCCCCACTATTCCGCAGAGCCTGCAATACCATATACCTCTACAGCCTAATAGGCGCTAAAGAAGAAGCAAAGGGTATAGACACCGAAAACCTAATCGCAGTGTTAGCTACACCAACAAAAGAAGAACATGTCCAATACTACAGAGACCGTGTCCTACCAACCATAGCAGACACTTTCTGGTTCGTAGAACAGATTGGAAACAGATACGTCTTTAAAAAAGAAGCAACTGAAAACCATATAATAGACCAAGAATCCCAAAATGTCCAGAACTCAACAATCATAACAGTTATTAAAACAACCCTCCAAGAACTTTACACAACAGAAGGAAAAGGTCACTTCTTTATAAAAATATTTCCAGAAGACCCAAGCGAAGTAAACGACAACACGGACCTAAAAATTGCCATCCTAAACCCCGTCCTAGGTTACACAATAGCAAGAGAAGAAGAAGTTCCAGACAAGATAGCTCAATTCATACTAAACCGCGACTCAAGGGGCAATCCACGCATCTATAGAAATAACACGTTCCTACTTATCGCAAGGGAAGGCTCTTGGGGAAACCTCCGCGACATAGTCGCAAGGCTAGAAGTAGCCAAAGACCTAGCAAAAGACCCAGAGAAATACGGGATACCTCATGAGAAAAAGAAAAATCTAGAGCAAAAAGTTGCCCAATACAAAATTGCAGTAAACGAAGCCGTCCGAGCTTCATTCACATATATCGTTTACGCCACGAGAAGAGGAAGAATAGAAGCTAAATACTTCCGTCCAAGTGGCTACGGAACAGCCAAGCCAGGACAAGAGATCCTATGGCAAATACTATCAAAGGACCTCCACAGAGTAACTAATGAACCCCTCGACCCAGAATACATAAAAGCGGAAGCATGGCCAAAGCAAACACAGGAAACAACCACCCGTGAACTATATGAAAACATACACAAAATATCCGGTGTGATCCTTCCAGAAACCCAATCCCTCTTCGAACAAACAGTAATTAAAGGCGTAGAAATAGGCACGTGGGTTCTAATACAACAAAACAAGGTATACGCACCGGAGAACCCTCCAACCCATGTCAGAATAAGCTCAGATACGTTTCTGTTATTGCCGGAGGAGGCTGGAAGGCGCAATCACACTGATCCCCGTGGGCATCTATGTCCCAAATGTCTAACCTGGCCATGTCAATGTAGCAAACTAACAGGTATTGGACCTATTTCACTCTCAACAGCTGAACTAACCCGTTCAGAAATGGAAATTTTTAAAGAATGGGAAGAGTTTGAACTAATGCGCCCTAAACTGCTTCTTGAAGACTTGGAAAAATGGATCAGACGTGAGAGCATAGAAACAATTACGGAAGCAGAAATCCAAATGACAGGAACATCAGACATCGCAATACAATTTCGAAACTTAATCCGCTTAGTAAAAGCAGGTAAAAAAGTATCCACAATAGTCGAAGCCAAAGCAAGTACAGATGATACAAACCTAAAATTAGACGTAAGATTTAAGGCCGACGATGCAGGATTAGAGACACCTGCGGCCAAAATCCTCGACGACATAGCAAGATGGTCACTACAAAAATTCGAGGGTACAATAAAACTAAAAACAGAAGACCTACGCATAAATGAATTAAAACAGCTGCTGGAAACCACTATAAAAGCGGAAGAGCAAAATATTAAACTAGGCCTAAAAATAAAACCCAAACGTGAAAGATAATGCCATTCAGATACGTAATTAAATGGCGCTATGACAAACCCGAAAAACTAAGCGTAGAGGCCTACTATAAATACCCCCGCACCCCACAAGAAAAGCGTAAACCAGTGTTCGTAATAGGCAAAGCAGAAGGCGTAGGCATCATAGTAATTCGACATATGCTAGAAAAAACAGCCCAAAAATACCCAACTAAAAAATACAACAAAACCCTGTACATATTCTTAGACGAAAACGACGACGAAGCCTACGAAACCGCATACCGTATAGGCCTCGCAGCTGCCTTAATAAACAAAGCCCAAACACCAGAAGAGATCCAAAAACACATACGTTATATACAAAGTATCATGCCAGAAGAAATCTGGTTCTGGACAAGCAAACTGCTCGATGAAGAAATAGGAGAAAAAGCCCTAAATGCCCTAGCAATACTAAGTGGAGCTATAACTACACAAAACAAGAAACATACGTACCAACAAAAAGAAACATTCTTGCCGATAATGTAATAACACATACTACAAAACCTCATTTTATAAGAAAATTCGGAAACAAAATTAAGATTAACGATAAAAGAACTACCAAAAAAGACTATACACTGCTTGCTATTGTTTTGTTGCATAACTAGAGGATCTAGCCATTCCTTAACACAATTAGCATTATAGACATGCTGATTTACTAAATACTCATGTATTGTCTATATCAGTACATACTTTGCGCATTTCATAGTTATGCAATAAAGCAGGATTAACAGGTTTATGGCATATCCTTGCAAGCCTAGAAGGCTATTAACTCTAGAGCAAACTATTAGAAACAGGAACTCCTCTAGCAAGAAAGTGTTAAATGATGGATAGAAAGAAGAGTAAGACATACTTATAACAGATTCCATCAAATCTGTTATATACCAGTCTAACTATTTACATCAGATCAGATCACTTGATAATTGCTGTAGAAACCCCACTACAGCTACCCTACAAATATAAATATTTGTAATTAAAAATGATTAGTGAGGTAGTAATGCTTAACCCTCGTTCATTAGTAGAGTATAAGATTAGAAATGTTGCAAAAAGGGGTAACCCTGTAGAGGTTGGGTTATTGAGCATCTTGATATCCTGTGGGGGTTACATAGAGAGGAGTGGCGGATCTTATCCAGCCCTTAAGGGGTTTAGCAGCATTCATCGAGAGTTAATAGTTGAAGAATGTAAAAACAGGTTGATTGAGGAGGGTGTAATAAGGGAGGAGGATAACAGGCTAGAAATAAATTATTACCCAACTAGCGATGATGATTGGAACGAGGTTATTGATAATATAGGAAGTATACTCTTTATAGAAGGATCCCGCATATTTAGAGAATACCTAGCTAAGATAACCTCGATACCCGAATGTATGTATGCTCTACAAGAGTTATGCAAGAGTGGTGCTTCCAAAGAGACTATAAATCGTATAAGTAGTGTAATAGGTGGAACCTATTGGGATGAGGTAAGGAATGCACTAGAAGGAGCAGGGCTATTTGGAATACAGCTTATATCTGGCAAGCAGACATACTTCTTATTCAAACCTCTAGCCGATTGTGTGCTATTGAAGGATAGTAATCTAATACGCCAACTCTGTTGGATCTATATAGCCCAGAATGTACATAGTCCCGGCAATGGTATGCGTGAAAGTGAATGTAAAGATCATTGCCAATCTTATGAGGTTCTTTGGGCTGTAGGTTATGTGGAGAAGTGGACATGGTATAAACTTGATCTGGTTAGGACTACTAATTATGGAAGCGAGATAGCTAAAACTCATATTAAAAAGATAATTCAAGAGAGGAAGAATGAGTTAGAGAGTCTTATCAAGAGACAACCCTTGATACGATTTATCTGGAGGGAGACCTTTACAGATCAAAGCGTACGTCCATGGTTTTTAGAATGGCTCAAGATTTGGTCTTGGTATGGCGGTGAACCAAGTTGTGGTAAAAAAGGTTCTCATGCATGTTTGCTAAGGGATCAGCGTATAAGGAATAAACGTGACGAGATATTGAAGACATTGAAGGATATGGGTTTAGCTGCTAAGGCTACTGACTATGCCACAACTAGAGGAGGTGAGACTAGGGATATTTACTACATAATAGCGCCTGAGGCTGTAGAATTCATTAACAGATATTTGGGCGAAGATAAAAGACCATTGCTTCCAGAGGATATTGAAAAGAAGCATATCCTGTTCCATATATTCGAGACGCATGGGAGAGATGAGACTAGCTATAGGCGTGGCCTAATAAGGTTAGTAGATTTAAAGTGGGAGTGTGAAACTTGGGGTATTGAACTGGAATATGCGTTGAAAGAGCTTGACAAGTTTAAGGGCAAAACCTTACGATTTGATGAGGCTGCAGCACAGTATGTAATACTTGATAGGAACGAATACCTTAACGAGGTAAGAAGGAGTTATTTTAAACCTATAGTAGAGTATGTTTTAGAGCATATTTTAGGTAGGTGGGACTCTCTAGATTAATACTTCTTCGTTAGTTAGAATTAGTAACCATTTATTTAGCTTAGGGCTAAATAGGGTGGTATACAGTTGATCATGGAAACAACATCCAGAATAAAGATAATACTTGTGTTGTAATGAATTGTTAAAATAACGTTTCCACTTCTTCAATCCTTTTATTTGTTATTCTAATTAACCTCATGAGTAGATTAAACTACATTGTTAATAGTCTGGTATATTTAAGAGAAATAAGGTGCATCTAGAGGATAAGATAGTGGCAGCATTAATGTACTACTCCTCTAACTCATCCTTGAGGAGTATATCTAGATGGAAGGTTATCATATGAAGCTGTTAGGCAATGAGTGGTACTGCTATTAAGAGCATATTGAAGGAGCCTTAGAATAAGTAAGAAGAGCAATTGTAATAGATGAGAAAGACAAATTAAATGGTGAGTATGTCTATGTATTATGCTAGAGGTACAAGGGAGATACTTATTGCGCAGAGATATTCCTAAAAAGATATTCTAATACTGTGAAAATAGGCCTTTATTTGAATCGAACTATAGTAGATTGAAAGATCAGGTAATTGAGAGTCGTGAATCTTATTTCCTATCTTAACAACTTTTAATTTTGCAGTGAAGTGATCTGGCTTTCTGATCAGGATTTCATACCTGAAGTTAATTGTCTTATAATGGCTTGGGCCTCTTCTTCCTTAACTCGCTGAAAACCTGCTCTTGCAACAGCTGCCATATAATTGGAAGAGACTTTATGTATCTCCCATCTATCTTGAGGGAGGCAATATTCTATATCGAACTCGAACCTATATGGCCATATAACTTTCCCTTCACTTACCTCCATCGGCCAGAGTGGCTTATCTTGCTTAAACTTTGTTCTAACAACACCATAACCAACTATGCCACTAACAGGTTTAGTTACATAAAATAGGATATAGTCACCCTTAGACAATTTATCCCATTGGGTAAACTTTTTATCTATTACTCCCCAGATCCTCCCAGACTCAAATGCAACCTTCCAGTTCTCTGGCGGTCCAGCAGCAATCCACCATATAGGCATTCAAATATACCCTTCTAACATGCTTAATATTAATTATTGCCATGTTGTATAATTATGAAATCCCTACTCTATAAGTGAAGAGAGCATATACTTGTAATGTAGATAGACACTATGATGGAAGAGTGCTACCCGATACCCTTATCATTTTAAGGAAATATGAACTAATACCATGCATGCACATTAGTGCATATTCTGCTTCTGCTCTAGAGATAACCCTACCTGCATGGGCACCTACGCTTGTAAAGTGTTTTAGACCATCAAAGATCTTTTCCACATCTTCGCCAACGCTACTACCTAAGAAGGCTTTCCAATCAGCAACTGTCTTTGGTTCACCCTTCACTTCTATAGTCTTCTTATACCCATTATTAATCAGGTACCGTTCTATAATCTCAAGTCCCTTTCTGCAACTTGTTAAGACTTCCTCATAATTGCCCATTGAGAAGTGCTCCCATGCCTCATCTATATGTATAACTAGTTCATTTAACTCTGTTGGTGCTTCAAGTATTGGAATCTCTAAAAGTCTGACCTTCTTATATCCAAGTTTAGGCAGAAATTGCTCTACCCAATCAGATTTGGGTATCTTAAACCCACTATTAGGTTCTTGCTCGATATAGAAAGACTCTAGATTAACAGTAGGGTTTACTCCTAAGTGTAAAGATTCTGAAGGATCGAATGTACAATAATTAGCCTTGATCCTAAGGTAGATATCTCCGTTACCCCTAAGCTGTTCAATTCTCTCTAATCTAAATGGGTCTAATTCCAAATAAAACCTAGTACTAGCAATTGCCTCCCTTTGCCCACTAATGGTAAAGAATAAGGGGTGATCATAACAATGAGCTTCCCCTAAACTAATCCAGCCATTCGAGGTTTGTATCGATGCCTCGGCTGTAAGTACCATAACGTATATCGGTCTATCACTTATAAGATATACATCAATACGTAGAGTTGGTATCACTGCGGGTTCAACAGTAGCTTGTCGAAACCGCACTTTGATTGCCATCCTATTACACCCTCATTGAACGTTGCTAATTAAAGATTCATATTTATAAAGTTAGTGCTAATAGACTATTTGGGATATTGCTACGTTAGAAAGATATAACTTGTTCCGTTCAGGAGAAGAAAAAGAAAGAAAAAGGTATTGGGTTTTGTTATTGCCTACTACTGTTATTGCAGTACCTGTAACACACCTTCCTCCCTTGCCTTCTCCTCTGTAGCAACATAGTAGTCATAGTAGTTCTTGTCCTCTACTTTGCCTAACCCTACTATGACTATACGCTTACCTGTCAAGTCCTTCAGTTCGTCCTGTAACTTCTTGAACTTGCTCAGGAGTACTGCCTTATTCAAGACTAATGAGAAGTCCTGATCCTCAAACCTCTCGTCTCTTCTCCTTACCAGAGTGCCATGCTCTGTCTCCTCCTCTACCTCCCTTGTTTGAGCTCCAACTATTATATGGCAGTCTATAACCTCTAGATCCTGCTTCATATCTCCCTTCTTCTCTATATGCCTGATGTTACCTTTGCACTCTATTATACCAAGAAAGTCCTCAGTAGGGTTAAGGAAGTCATATGTTGCTACCTTTGCTATTGCCCTATCTTTGCTTATAATGTACTTGCCTAGGGTTACCTTACTGCTCTTGCCGTTATTCTTACCATTCTTACCTTCCTTATTTGCTGTTGCTGTTGCTGTAGGCATACCCATATATGCCCTCATAATATAATGTAGTAGAAGGAAAGAGGATAGTAGGTAGTAGTCCAAGATATACTCTCTAGTTACAATAATGGGTTAGCCTAGAGGATTAGCCTAGAGGATAGCTCTTTGCCAGCCCTCTAACTGCTGTTTCCCCTTGCGAGTAGAAGTAGAAGTAATGCAATGGTAGCGTGTATATCTGCTCTGGCTTGACCTGAAATAAATGGGCAAAGACCTCTGCTGTTTCAGGATCTGATCTGAAGCATATAACAGTTCTTGCTAATGCTGGTAACTCTCTCTGCACTTGCTTATCGAATGCATTTATGGACTGAGTAACTAAGGTTACATGCATGTTGAACTTCCTTAGAGCGTTCAACACCTCTCTTATAGCAAATGTGCTAATGAGTTGAGCCTCGTCTATATACAGATAGTACTTATGCATAGACTGCAACTTAGCAGTATCATAACGGTCAATCCTCCTCCTAGCAGTAATATATGCCAAGTGTAGAAAGATTGAGCCTAAGAATCTGGTTATATCGTCTGTAAAGCCAGAGGCAAGATCAACTATGATTATCTTGTTTGATTCTATAGCCTCCTCTATGTCTAAGTTGCTCTCTAAGACATTGAATGTCTTCCTTACTGAGGAAATGGATAACAGTTTATCCAGCTTGTTATATACTGCTGTAAACGCTTCTCTAGCATAGTTTGGGTACACGCTATTCCAGTAGTACTCTACCTCTTTATCCCCTGATCCTTTGATCAACATATCCCTATACTTGTTATCTGCCAATACCCTAGCAATCTTACCTAGAATGCAGGGAGGATCACACTCTACTACAAGGTTTATAGCATTCCTCAGTATTGTTTCAAGCCTATCTCCCCATGCATAATCGTATAGGTTCTTCAATGCTGATATGAATGACATTACCACCACATGTGCCTTCTTGTAATCCTTGATCTCTAATGGGTTTATCTTGTAGTCAGTTACCTCTGGGTTTATGTATATGACCCTGTTGCTGTACTCCTCATCCGTTAACTTTGTCTTTAGAATGCTTAATACTGATCTTGCTAGAGAGCCATGTGGATCTATGAGCATGAAGCCTTCCTTGCGTAATATGTTCTGGTACATTAACAACTTGAGCAACTCACTCTTACCAGCACCAGTCTCCCCAGTAATGAAGATATGTACTCTATCCTTTGCCTCTATGGTAAAGAACCTGCTAGTACCGTCATAACCTATAATGACTGCATATGGGTTAGCCAAGATAACCTCCTCAATACGTGTGTTATTGCTATTGCTGTTGTTATTGCTAGGGCTATTGTTGTTATTATTGCTGTTATTATTGTTATTAGTACTGCTATTACCACTACTACTATTGTTATCCACACCTACACCTTTAGCCTCTTCAACCCTTTCTCCCCTAGCATTATCAGCAGTGTTAGTATCAACACTATACCCTTGAGTAGATAGACTATGGTTAGGAGAGTGTAGTATAGGAACTTTCTTATTGAACGTGTCCTATCCCCTCTTTCTCCTTCAGTAACAGTCATTGCCTATCCCTTTACTTTACTGGCTATTGCTGGCTACTACTCCCTACAGTTCTATTGCTATTCCTTGTTGAGCCTTTTCTTCAACTCTATTATCTCCCTCTCCAACTCTTCCCTTATTCTATCAGTTATTGCCTCTATGCTATCTTCGCTGTTGCTATTGCTATTACTAGCATTAGCGATATCCTTGAGGGCATTCCTCAACTCCTCATACCTATTCAGTAGTCTATACATGCTTATGATACGCATTAGCCCTTCCCTATTCTTGCTCTCTACAAGAGCAATTAGGGTTAGCACTTTATCCAGCTTCTTTGTTAATACTGCCTTAGCCTTGAAGTCCTTCTCCTTGCTTGCCACCCTTATCTCCTCGTTGAGCCTATCCTTTATCTTCAGGAGTGTATCAACTATTGTATTGTTATTGTTATTATTGCTATTGTTATTGCTAGTATCCAGTATGTCTAGCAAGTTATACTCCTCAAATAGCTCATAAAGCACTAGCAAGTCCTTAGCCTTCCATGCTGTTATACCCTGTATATCATAGAGCCTATAGAGTAGTTGCCTCTTCTCCCATAACTCTTGTATACTCATACTCATTCCATATTATAATATAATATGGAAAGAAATAGAAAAGGAAAAGAAAAGGAAAGAAAATTCGTCTTCTTCCTATTCCTGTTCCTTTATTCTATGATATGGGGTTAGAGGCAATAGAAGGTATAGCAAGGGCGCTAGATAAGGCAAATGCACTCTTTAGTTCTGCTGTAGCAGAGAGCAATAACAGTAGAAGGAAGGTACTGCTAGAAGAGGCATTCAAGGCGTATGTGGATATCCTAACGTACATTCCACCATATAAGCATAGTACTACTATGAGTATGGTACTGATAAAGCGGGCGGTATTAGAGAAGATACATGTTATCGAAGCAATGATAGAGAAGGAGATAGAGCAAAGCGTTACTATTACTGCTAGCAGTAATAGTGATAGTCATGTTGGTAATGGTAATGGTAATGGTAATGGTAGTAGTGTTAGTAGCGGTAACAGTACTAGTATGGAGATAGAGGAAGCATTAACAAGAGCAAGGCTGAGTATAGACTGACTGTCCTCTCCTCTTCCCTTTCTTTCTTTCTTTTCTCCCTTTCTTTCTTTCTTTTTCCCTTCCCTTACTCTAATAGTGTTGTTATTATTATTGTTGCATTCTTCTTAACCACTTCAATATTGCAATTATGAAGAATGATACCACTACTGTAATTGCTAGCATAGTCCAGCCTATGTAAGGATCGTTGGTAGGTTGCTCTACCATCACTGCAGGGAATGAGGCTAGTGCTATACCAAACCACTCGTCATATGCTGTTATGTTTGCTCTACCATTGCCTACTGATAGAGTGCAACCTAGCCTACATTGCTCTACAGGTATCTGCTCATATACCCAGCCTTCTGGTGTTTCATATGCTAGATAAAGTTCGTTAAGCCTAAAGTATCTAGGCATAATAATAACTAGATTCTCACCATACCTCTTTGCATATTTATCAGTCCATATGTAGAACCCATTGTTGGCATAGTACACGAATTGCTGGTACTGCTGGAATGCTGGTAGCATGTATGTATTCTCTTTTGAATAGCCATAAGGATAAGGTTGTATCTCAACCTTTACTGTGTAGGGAGTTGGTGCTTGTAATGCGTATTGTAATGGAATCTCTAGTATATCTTGCACTTGTAACGCTTGCTTAGCCTTCTCACCTATGAGTAAGGAGGTAAGCCTTACCCATGCTACTCCTTGTGCTGTGTTAAACTGCTCATATACTGCCTGAGTATATGTACTTTGAGCATTCTCAAGGCATAGTGGCTTGTATGCTAGCGTTTGGTCATTAACCCCATATCTATGCAGTATATCGTACTGGTACTTAGCGTATAGGTAGCCTAGCAATGGCAATGAGCCTGTATAGTCTTGTACAGTTATCTTTATCCTGTATACTGGTAATGGCTCTAGCCCTCCTCCTGTGCTTGATTGTTTAACACTCTTTACTACTACTGTAGCATAGAACTGCCTTGCTGGGTATACGTACTCTAGAGCAAACAACTCCTTATCTTGTTGGGTATCATAGCCTGCTATAGTTAATGCTTTAGTGTAGTACCTCTGCTGTAATGTAGAGTCTGCTAACTGGTTATTCTGCAAGTCTAACATAATATCTTGCATGTTAGTGCCTCTATAATGCAGTGATATAGCATAATAACCTTCTTGCAGTAGGAGTAACTCGTCTGTATAACTATCGTTATCCCTGTCAAGGGCTATAAACGTGCTATCTAAGCAGTTATTACTGCTCAAGGCTCTAAACCTAATATCTAGTACTAGTTCTTTCTTTACTGTAGAAGGATCAACGTTGGGGAGGCCATAGCCCTTCAGCACTTCATATGCATGCTCCTTATCCTCTAGTTCATTTATCAAGACTCTCTGCCCTTCATTTATATTCCCGTCTTGATCCTTGTTGCCTAGATAGTGTAGAACTACTACCACTTGCTTCTCATACGACCAATCGCTAGGATCTGCTATTGCTAGATATGGCAATACTATGAACTGTGGGTTATATTGCTTAACGTCTGCTGTTGCTAGTGTGATAGGGTAACTCATATCTGTGTACCAGTACTCTGACTTTGGAGCTTCATTACTACATGACCAGTTAGAGCAGTATTCGTATGTAGTCCAGTACCTGTATGAAGGTACTCTATAGTAAGCAGTAGCCTCTATAGTATGTATGCCATAACTAGCATTATCAGATATCGATATCTTACCCCACTTACAGAAGCCATATGGGGAGTACTCATAGCATTCTTCTAGTGTTAAAGCAGGAGACATGCTAGAGAAAGAAACAGAAGTGATATAGCATGGATCCTCTTGATCATTCCTTAGAAGGTATATTCCCTTAACCCTGTACTCGAACTTATCTGCCCTGTAAAATGTACCGTCATTATTGCCAGTAGGCTTTCCATTCTCTATCAGGTAGTTTTGTTTTACAAGAGCATAAGGATAACATAAACTATCGAATGGGTACTTGCCAGTATAGTTTGTTGGGTTGAACTCTATGGTACCTTGACCATAACAGCAACCAGAATAAGCATAGTACCAGTCCCTTAACATGTACGTATATATCCTCTTTGTTTGGGTATCATACCAACTTTTGACCCATGTATTTCTATCAGTACCACTACTGCCTGAGTAGTAATCTTCTATACGCTCATAACCGTTAGTTAGTATAGCATTAACAGTTATAGGTTCACCTTCATGCTCTTCAACCCATGAACTCTTCCTATCGCATTCAGATAGGTAGTACTTATACTCGCTAACTGTATTGGTATTTCTGTAATTATACTTGTCTATCTCATAGCAGTGCTGATCCCATGAATCAGTATTAGAGTAATAGTAGTAATAGTAGTCCTTCCTGTTATCTTTACGTTCATGAGTATAGCAGTAGGAAGCACAGCCATCAGTCTTGAACTCATCGACCTTCTCCCTGTATATCTCTCTGCCAGTAGAGTCATAACTCTCACAGTCCTTCTTGTTCGTTGTAGAGTTGCCAGCACTACCACTATAATACCACTGTGTATAGTAGTAGTACTCATAGCAGTGGTTCTGTAGTATATCATTAGCATGGTAAGACCATGTCTCTGTTATACTTGTTATTGATTGTGATTGACCATAGCTCCAATCCTTGCTCTGCTCATTAAGCGTATACTTTATCAACCTTTCTCTGTAGTCGTAGTAGTAGCACTCTTCCCTATAGTAGTATGAGGTATAGGTACTGTTTTGTTGGGTATTGCAGTAGTTATGGGTAGCATATGCCTCTTCCTGCAGTATTGTAAAGATTGCTAGTACTGCTGTTACTGCTACTACTATTACTGTTAGCAGTAATATGGTAGTGGTAGTAGTATGACTCATTCTTATCCATATAATAATATGCTATAGCAGATTAGCCTCTGCTATCACTCTTATTATTATTATTTTCTTATCCAAAGTAGTTAGTATATTCTACTTGATTAGTTAGTTTAGAGTATTCTGCCTGTAGTGTATGGTCTTATACCGTCTATAAGTACTCTTATGCCTGTTATGCTATCTGGTAGCATTAACGATACCAACTCTGTGCTTGATAGTATAGGATAGTATGTGTTAAAGAATAATGGCTTCTTTGGCTTCTTGAATAGTTCAGTATAGAATCTGTTATTCTTCCTGCTGTTGCTCTTCAGCGTATAGGCAAAGTGCAACTGTGGTAATGCTCTAAATGCTTGCTGTAGCGTAATTCTGCTGTTGGAGGCAATGAATAAGGAGCAATGATAATGCACAGATTGTAATTTCTTTACCATTGCTTCACCATAGGCATAGAATATGGAAGTCCTCAACCTGTCATGCTTCCTTAGATAAGAGGCTATATTTGAGGTCTCCTGCCTCTGCCTAGCATGGAATGCGAATATAAGGGGTTCTTCTACCTCTACTCTGTACAAGGGGAATGGCTCTGCTATAGTGGTGAAGGGTATTGCATAATGCCTCCTCAACTTTATGCTGGCGTATATGTGCATATGCATATCTGTAGGCATGTTTGTAGGTATAATGGCAACATGGGCTACACTGTTGAATAACTGCTCACTACCACTACTACTACTACTGCTACTATCTAGGCATACTAGGGGTATCTTGTTCTCCCTTGTTACTATGAGGAGGAAGAGGAAGTCTTGCAGTCTTTGGACTACTGGCTCTAATGTCTTTGCAGTCTCTAAGAAGTTATACTGTTGCTGGAATACTAACTGGTAACACTTCTTCTGTTCTTTCTCTTTCTGTTCTTTCTCTTTCTGTAGTCCCATTCATAATATAAAGCAAAGAATTACAAGTACAAAGGAAGGGAGGAAGAAAGAGAGACAGAAATTGTAATTATAATGATAGTAGTTCACTCTTCTCAAATTATAAGTCAAATAAAAATAAATAGATAGAAAAATATTATTTAGGGTTTCTCTAACGACTCTAGTATCTTCTTCAACTCAGACATTGGTACATAACCACCGACACTATAGTATACCAGTTCCTTCTGATCTATCATTGATACTACTGCTGGATAGGATGATGGTTCACTGCTTATAACCTTACCATCCAATATCACTAGGCTATTCTTTGTGCCAGCCTCCCAACCCCTTGCAAGGTTACCATTTATCTCAAATATCTGGATTAGATCACCTCTCTGTGAGTTTGCCTTCTCCTCGTAGAATACCTCTACACCTCTATCTATAATCTTCTCCTTAGCCTCTTTCATATGCTCTGCACCATGCCATACAGCACCAAAGTGAATAGCATATCGTGGAGCATCAACAGCAGTAGGATCTATACCCTCAGGCAAGAAGTACATTTCCAGATCAGTCCCTTGATAGTAGTAGCAGTCTACTGGTCTATAACCTTCTGGTATGTATGTTGGTACCCTTACTGGAGGTAAAGGCTCACCAGTTAATGTTACTAATGCTGTATCTGGGCACTTCCACTTCCCTATCTGTACATATCTTACCTCAGGTTTATTACTTGCTTGGCTCTCATAACCTTGCAAGGTTAGATAGACTAACAGTAATGCTGAGGCTATAACTATCCCAACTAGAGTGATCATATGTTTAGCCATTCAACAACTCACCCTCCAACACCATTATATAACCACTAGTATTATATAATCGCAAGTCCACTGGAGTAAATATAAATATAAATATATAGTTCCTTAATCTTTCAAGTATTACTTTCAAGTATTATAAGCCAATAAAAATAGATAGATAGATAGAGAACCAAACTCTTCCTCCCTTCATCCATCCATCCATTCTCCCTCTCCTTCTCTTCTCTACTTGTTTAGGGTACTTATTGCTATACCATAATACTTACCATCAACCTTTATTAGTGCAGTGAAGAAGCCTAGATATGCACTGCTCATATCTGCATAATCCTTAGTTACCATTTGGCTCTCTAACAGATCTGTAGGAGTAGCATTTACTGAAGGGTCTGATGGACGGAAGCCCTTGTATAGTTCTGCTAGCCTATTCAACTCCTCTTGAGTATACTGTGTCCTATAAGCATTGTATATCATGGACTTTATTGCTTTATACTCATCCTCTGTAAGTGTAGCTACTGCAGTACCACCAACTACTGGTTGCTCCTGTAGCAAACCTAAGGTATGCCACATATCATTATAGCAACCATTCTCATCCTTTATCCAGTAGTAATATCGCCATGGCTTATTCTCTATCACATTACCCTCTCTATCTACCATTGCTGAATACTCACGATATCCACGCTTAATAGCATCTTCAAGGCTTGCTTCTACATCGTCTATTGCTTGCTTCAGCTTTGGTACCTTGTTTAGATCATCCAATGTTAGGGTTACGAATCCAAGCCTCTTCTCCTCTTCTTGAGGTAAAGGACATCTTATGATATTGCTTGGATCATTTCTATCACTGGACCATATAATATTCATATCGTATCTGCTTATCTCTAGCCTAGCATACTCTAACTTTGGTCCTGCTATAGCATTGAATATTAATGATGCTGATATAACAAGCGTTGCTATTGCTCCAGCATATAAGAGTATATACTTCTTATTGCTTATGCTGCCTATCATCCCCATTTCTATATTCTCTATACCTAGATATAAATCTAAACTTTTTTGTCATTTTTTTTGACAAATAATCTTATCAAATATGACTAGAATTGCTATGATTAATGCAGAAGAGAGTGATAACAGCATTAATTATAATGGCAGTTATAGTTACTGCTATTAGTAGCAGTAGTATAGTAGTAGTAACTGCAGCAAATGTAACATGGGACTTCTCCAACGATGTGCTTGTAAGTTATGCAAATGAGGATAAACAACAAAGGGAGAGCCATATAGCAGTTAGTGCTAACAATAACAACTATCTTGTTACTGCACTGATGGATAATACACCAGATCCTACACCTAATGATAATGATCCTATAAGCAAATGCAGAGTATACAATTCTACAAATGCTGGTAATTCATGGACAGATAGAGGATTCCTGCCTCTACCATCTGGTACTGATAGGAGCAATGACCCAGTAGTTGCTAGCACTACAGATGGTAAGTTCTTTGTAGCATGTATAGCAGGAACTTCTTCAAGTACTCCATACCTACTCTACTGGAGATCAACTGATAATGGAGCAACGTGGAGTAGTTCTCCTAATATAATTAAATATACTACGGATAGAAATGTAGATAAGCCATGGATAGCAGCAGATATAAAGGATGCTAACAGTCAGTATAGGAACAATGTATATGTATGTTGGCAAGAGTCTATCGGTCGTAGTAACTGGATAACGTTCAAGAAGATATTGCCATCTGCTGGCTCAGAGGTTATCCTTGATACACCGCCATCATCTTCATCAGACCCAACACCTCTCCGTAACTTCTGCCATATAGTGGTAGGTAAGAATGGTATAATATATGTTATATGGGCTAGATATAATGATGTTATCAATACAACAGGCTATATAATGATGAGGAGATCATTCGATGGGGGAGCAACATGGTTTCCTTCACTTAATAACCCACCTTATAACATAGCCCAATTCATATATGTACCTTCCATATCAAGTTATACAATTAATGGCACAACAACCTCTACTCCTATATTCCCTAACCCTCAATTGGCAGTGGATAACAACTGGGACCTCCATCTTCAGCAAGTGATACAGATGTAATGTATAGGAAGATAACAAACTGTGTAAGCACTTCATCCTGTAATATATCTGGAGAGCTTAATGTATCAAATAACAGCAAAGATCAGTGGGAACCTGCTATAACTGTATCAACAAAATCCAATACAGTACATATAACAGCACTTGATAAGAGAGATAATACTGAGAATAAAGCATGGAAGCTATGGCATTACCATTGCCATTTGAGTACTGATACTAGCTCATGTACAAACATCTCAGAGTGGTACTATGCTAGGGTAACAGATCAGGTAACTTATATATTCAGTACTACACAACAATTCATAGGTCATTACCATGGTATAGCAACAAGCGCTATAGTGAATACTAGTGCTAGAGAGGCTTATACTGTATGGACAGATTCAAGGCTATACAATAACAATCAGGATTACAACATATTCTATGATAGGCTGACATAACAACCAAACTGTCTATCAGCTTTATTTATTTATTCATTTTTAAATTAAACTATGACAGTGAGTATAACCCTATTATCTGCAATAGTGCTACAAACTCCCATCCTTGTGATATATAATCCTCTATGAGCGATACTGGTACAACCTTCTGCCTCATTCCGTTATTTGTTAATGCAAAGAGCCTACTTACTTACTCTTCACCATTTACTGGAACTCCCCATCACTAATACCTTCAATATCTATACGCTTGCTCTCCTCCTCTGTATAACCAGTAACTAAGAGTGGTTGCCTCCTTAACTGTAGAATTATGCTATACCTCCATCATAATTACCTCTTCCTCCTTCCTTCTCTCATTCACTAAATAAAGAAATAAAGGAAAGATAAAGAAAGGAGGAGTTAATCAAGGACTAAGAGGTCTTCAGTCCTCTCCACAGCAATACCTTTGTGCCTTTGCTCTTCCTCCTTACGCTCCTTCTCTGCTATCCTCTTAACCATATCGATATGCTTGCACTGTCTCCTAAACTTAAATGAAGGGCATGTACAGTTCAATGGCACTAGGGTTACTTTGTACTCACTACCCTTTGTGAAGTTTGTTACTCTATACCCGTTACCTATATTCTCCACCATTAATGTCTCCTCCTTTGCCTTCATTCTCATTCATAGAATAAAGAAAGAAGAAGAGAGGGGAGGAGAAAGAAGAAAGGGAAGGCTGCTACTACTATTACTACTATTACTATGAACTATTGCTATTGATTAGAACTCAGCCTGCTTTGCCTTTGATCCGCACTTAGGGCATTCCCTCTTCCCAGTGTAGATATGATAGCATGATAGGCACCTATACCTTAATCTGCTCATTGGTCTGTTTATAAGCATGATATTGTTCATGCCCATGCTTGTACCATTACTCATTAACTCTCTTCTAACAAGATACATGCCTATAGCAAATACCAGCATGCAAGCCAGTACTATGCCTAGCAAGCCTAGCAGAAGACCTAGTACATAGCCTATTGTACCAGCAAATATTACCAACAGTATATCTTGCCTCCTCATACCAATAGATAAAGAAAAGGAAGTAAGAGAATAAAAGAAGGAAGAAAGGAAGAGAAAGAAAGAAGGAAGAAAAAGAAGAAAAAGAAGAAAGAAAAGGAGTTGTAGTTATTTAGTTTAGCAGTTGCTATTGCTATCGTTTTGTTATAGTAAGTTATTGCTAATGTTATTGCTAATGTTATAGTAAGTTATTGCTATACTGGGCTTGTACTGAACAACCTTAACTCCTCCTCACTAGGCTTGATCTGTACCCTTAACCTGTACTCTCTAGTTAGCATTAGTGCTTCTCCCCTTATGAAGTTGATAAGCATGTTCTGCTCTTCTCTTGATAACTGTAATGCCTCGCCTATCCTTGCTGTTGCCAGTTCATTGTTCCTTAGCAGTATCTTTGTATCAGCATTATCCAATAAGGCTCTACCATACTCATTGGCAATAACATCTTCAGGTCTCTGAGTAATGAACATGAATATTACGTTCAACTTCCTACCAACTCTAGCAATTAAATTTACAAATCTTGCTGTTGAGGGCATTGTGAATAGCATCCATCCTTCATCTATTACCAGAATCTTAGGTATTGCAACAGGTAATGAGTTGATCTCCTTCCATGCCCTTGCTAGTGCTAGCACTAGTAACATGGTTACCTTTGCTTCTCCAGCATAAGTACCCTTTAAGGATATTATATTTCGCTCTGCTAACCTGCTTGATCCTTTGAAGACTATAGAGAGAGGAGATTCTTCCTGTAGAAGGTCTCTTATGTACATGAATGTGTTATCTGATACCTTGTTCATTAACTCGAATATGTTACTGCATGTTGGTGCTACTACTCTTAACTCCTTTCTTACTGTGTCAGGTACTTCTGCTATGTCAGCAATGAGGTCAGCAACCTCTGTCTTATCAAAGAGGTTGAAGGGATCTAAGCCCAGTTCTTGATATTCAGTCAGCCTTATCGTCTCTGCTCCCAGTAGCCTTTGTAGTCTTTCATACTCGCCTTGTGGATCGATAACATATGTGTAAGCATTTGGGTATCTCTCTAACAGCCTTGTTAAGAGTAACTTTGCTGTAACTGACTTTCCTGCACCTGAGGTAGCCAGTATCAATATGTTGTAGTTGTCCCTTACCCTATAGTCCCAAATGACTGGTGCTTTAGTTATTATATTCTCACCCAACATTACCCCTTCCAACTCTAGCATATCTGAACTTATGAATGGGTAAGCAATGGCTAGAGAGCCTAGTTCTATGTACAGTTCCTTACCTTCTCCCTGTAGCATTGCTAGTTGCTTGAATGGATAGGCAATGAACTTTACCATTTGAGCCTTCATATTGCGCTTGAACCTCTTCCCTGTATTGTTAAGTTCCTTCAAGTCATTAGCCAGTACAACAGCGTTTAGAGCAACCTTGAATAGTGCTGTTTCTTGCCTTATCAAGGCTTCCCTTAGTTGCTCAGCCTTCATTATCTTTAACTCTAACTTCCTTGATTGTGTTGCCTTCAGCATTCCTGCCAACCTTAGTATTGAAGATACAGCAGTAGCATACTCAACCCTTGTTACCTTTAACATGATTATAGGGCAGTACTGCAGTAACTGGTATATCCATGCTGGGTATAGTGTTGAGGGTAAACCTGTTAATGTATATACTCTAGCATAGAGCATAGTCATAGGGGTAGAGGTAGTGTAGGTAGGTGTAGAGGTAGTAGGGAGAGTACCCTCTGCTAGACTCTCAGCATTCTTAGCAGTACTAGCGCCTTCAGCATTAGACATGAAGAGTCTCAGATATGTAGCATACTCCCTTACTCCTCTTATGCTGGAGAAGAATGGCAGTTCATTAATGTTAACCTGCCTATACTTGTACTCAGTATTCATTAATACAGGCTCTAAATCCTCTCTGCTTGCTACAAAGACTCTTAGTACTGGGTATATCCTCTGCTCATACTCAAGAATATCTTTATACAGGATAATCTGCAATGGGTATAAGACTGTACTACTGTTTATGAACTGCAGAAAGCGTACTATGAGCTGTTGCTGTCTATCCTCATTATGCATGTAGAAGTTGCTGAATGACTTTATCTCATATATGTAATGATCTTTGACTAATAGTGAAGGTATAACACTACCTCTACTAATACCAGCACCAGTACCAGTACCAGCACCAACGCCAGTACCAACAATACGAACACCAGCACTAGCACTATTAAGAGCAGGTTCTTGATTCTTCATTCATTATATAATGTGTACATAAAGGGGAACCTTCTTACTATACTGGTATCTGCTCTAACTGTTATCATTACCATTATCCTTCATATTGATACGCTTATAGCATTCTTGATATGGCTATCTGCTTTCATGCTTGACGCTTTCTACACATATCTGAATAGGGAGTATGTTAGAGAGTATGAACTTAACATGATAGTGAGGAGGAGCGGTAGCATAGAACTAGCCTTCATTAAGGTTGCTATAATAGAGTCTCTTATGATAATAGGTATGGGAATGGTATTCGAATCTATGACTAGTGATAGTGGTAATGGAGGGTATGGTTCTAGTTCTATAGCTATAGGTTATTCACTCTCTCTTATACTGTTTGCTAGCATACATGTTATGGCTTTTGTAAGGAGTTATCTATTCATAAAGAGTAAGGAAGAAAGGAAGGAAGGAAAGGGAAGAAAAGAAGAAGGAAGAAAGGAAGGAAAAGGATAGTCTAGGCTAACCTCAGTTGTTATGTTTGCTGTAAATCTGGGCTTGTTCTAGCTAGAGGGAGCAACAGGTATAAAAGTAAAGAAAGAAAGAAAGAAAGAAAAGAAGAGTTTTGTTGTGTAGTATAGTGTAGTGTATAGATACCGCTATTCACTCAGTTTAGTTTAGTTACTCCTTCCTACTCTTACCTCTAAGCCTTCTATACAACAGTATTGATAGGAACCCTGTACCAACCATGCCTACTGCTCCTACAACTGCTTCTGGTACAACATTGAATGATATATTGAAGTTAGTTGTTATTGGGTCTCCAACCTCAGTTTTTGCTACTACTGTGTATTCTCCTATAGCACTTGTATCGCAATCAGTACCACTAAA
>VAPR01000182.1_pt1 | contig 44954 bp, 34 predicted proteins | sample 3380701 | NCBI WGS metagenome assembly VAPR01 (sample SAMN11536904, study PRJNA540576) | hot springs metagenome | isolation source: hot spring wet sediment | place: Spain: Lobios | collected 2014-01
AGGTTGCGCTTGACCTCGTCGGATACACCGTCGAGTTCATCGAGCATCCTGAGGGCCTGAGCCCTGTCGGCCAGCACGATCGAAAGAAGCTCCCGGTGATTCTCCAGCTCCCGCTGGACCAGGTCTCGAGCTTCCACATTCGAGCGGTAAAGAGCGATCACCTCTTCGGTCTGAGCGTCGACAGCGTTGCGACGGGAGAGAAGTTCGTCTTTGGTTTCCTCGAGAAGAGCCCGCTCCGATTCGAGCCTGTCACGGAGAATGAGAAGCTCTTGTTGTTGCAGTCGATCGTCGGCTACGACGGCGTCCAGGTACGCCCTTCGCCATCCAAGCTCGGAAAGGCTTCTTGCCTCGAGCACCAGGCGGACTTCCACGAAAGGAGAGTCCTTGTAAGCCCGGGCGATCCGCGATGCGACTCGTTGACGCAATGCGGCGTAGCGCTGGTCGAGTTCGTCGACCTGGGCCACCTTCGAAAGATAAAGCGAGGTCGCCTGGTCTAGGTCGGCTTGAGCCTGACCGAGGCGTGATCGAGCCTCGGCGACTGCCGGTTCGAGTCCGGCGATGATCGAGTTCAGCTCCTGCAGGCGGGCATCCGATTCCTGGATGAGAACGAGGAGATCTCTAGTGTTGCGTTCGGTCTCCTCGAGCCTTCTGCGAAGCTCTGCCAGACGGTCGGCGACGCCAGCGCCTCCTGCGGGGGCGCCGCTGCCCGGAGAACCTTCCGAAGGCTGCGAGAGCTGCGAAGCCTGACCCAGTGCGGCTTCTGTGAGAAACGAGGAGAGGATCAGGATGCCGAGCAGTAAGCCGACTACCGCCGACCCTGCCGTCATGCGGACCGACCGAGGTTCGCGCAATCTCGTCACCACCCTGGAATCGGCGCGGACTTGCCGGTACTCAGTATCGGACGCAGACGCCGCTCTAACTGAGGCTTGCAGGCCCCAACTCCAACGGCTCGAGCCTCAGACGTCGAGAAAACGCCTCAGCGCTATACCGCTCCCTACGGCGCCGACGACCACCCCCAAGGCTATGACCAGCAAGACTACCTGGGTCGCCGCCGAAGCGCCTATCGTCGCATCGAGAATGGGGGCATAGCTCTGTACGCGCTTCATCAACCCGACCAGCCCCCATATGCCGACGCCGGCCAGAAGGCTTCCGATCAGGCCTGCGATCATTCCCTCGATCATGAACGGAACACGAACGAACCAGTTGGTGGCGCCGACAAGCTTCATGATCCCGATCTCGCGGCGACGAGCGAAGACCGCCAGCCTTATGGTGTTGGCGATCAGCAAGACCGCCGCCAGTCCGAAGATGACCACAAACAGCGCCATCCCTGCGGTCAAGACATTCGTAATTCTCGACAGACGCTTGATCGTCTCATTGGCCGTCTGAACTTCGTCGACTCCGGGAAGACCGGTAAGCTGGTCGGCCACCACGTCGACCTGCTCGGGGTTGCGCAGCTTCAGCCTGAACGACGGCGGAAGAATCGACGGATCGACGTTCTCGACGAGTTCTTTTTTGTCTTTGAACATCTCCCGGAACTCTTCGAGAGCATCCTCACGGGAGACGTACTTGTACTCTTTGACCTCTGGCATAGAGGCGATCTTGGCTTGGATGGCTTCTATCTGGGGCTCGGACACATCGGTTCTTAGGAAGAGATTGATCTCTACGTTCCCTCTCCAGCGTCCCACCAATGTGTCGGTCCACTCCCTGAGCAGCAACACGCTGCCGAAGAGCGAAAGCGAGATGGCGACGGTAAGAGTGGCAGAGACCGCCATCAAGAAATTCCTTCTGAAATTCTGAAGCGCTTCGCCGAAGTAGTATCCGATTCTCACCGGCCTGACCCTCTTAGCTCTCGGCTCTCAGCCGATGGCATACATGCCGCGGTTTTCATCCCGCACGACGCGGCCCTCTTCGAGCTGAATCACCCGCCGGCGCATCGAATCGACGATGGAGTGATCGTGGGTCGCCATGAGCACGGTGGTGCCGGTCTTGTTGATGCGATCCAGCAGCCGCATGATCCCTACCGAGGTTTTAGGATCGATGTTTCCGGTAGGTTCGTCGCAGAGCAATACCAGCGGCCGGTTTACGAACGCCCGCGCTATCGAGACACGCTGTTGTTCGCCGCCGGAGAGCTGGTCGGGCAGGCTGTCGGCCTTATCTCTCAAGCCGACAAGATCGAGTATCTGGGGAACATGGGTTTCGATCGCGTGCTTGGGCCGGCCGATGACTTGCATAGCGAATGCGACGTTTTCGAAGACGGTCTTGTTGGGCAGAAGCTTGAAGTCCTGAAAAACGCAGCCTATGTTGCGACGCAGGTACGGCACCCGCCAGGAATTGAGCTTGGTGATAAGCTTCCCGGCGACCCATAGATTTCCCGAGGTGACTTTCTCTTCACGGATCAAAAGCTTAATGAAGGTGGACTTACCCGAGCCGGACGGGCCGACTAAGAAAACGAATTCACCCTTGTCTATGCTGAGAGTGACTTCGTCTAATGCCTTGGTTCCCGTTTTGTAGATTTTGGTCACGCGCTCGGCAGTGATCACAGGACTTACCCTCTACCAATACAGATGGGAATTGCCCCGCTTGCCGCCCGCTTTACCAATTCGCTCGATAAGCACGCATTCGATGTTACCACCGGATACAACTAATGCTTGCAAACAGAGACCGTACGCGCCGATTGCTTTGGATGCAAAGACCGAAAGCGCCGGGCGTGTGCAAGCTTGCGATGAGACCCGCCAGGTGGATCGAGCGGCGCGTGTCATGATTCATAGCGACAGACGGGAGGAATCGAAGTGCAGCCAAAAACCAACCCGGCAGAGACGCAACCATTAGAGACCGAGGACCGCGTTGGCCTCTGGAACGACCTAGCGGCCCAAATCGCCGTCGACGCGATCAGGTGCACCACAAAAGCCGGGTCGGGTCACCCGACGACTGCCATGTCTTCTGCGCACCTTCTGGCGGTGTTGTTCGGATCGCATCTGCGTTTCGATCCTTCCGATCCCGACGACCCCGCCAACGACAGATTCATTCTGTCCAAAGGTCACGGGGCGCCCGGGCTCTATGCAGCGATGAAAGCGGCCGGATGGATCTCGGATGAACAGCTCCTCTCGCTTCGAACCCTCGACAGTCCTCTAGAAGGTCACCCGGTCCCGTCTCTGCCCGGGATTGATGTCGCATCGGGCTCTTTGGGACAAGGGCTGGCCGTAGGCGTGGGGATGGCACTTCTCGCCAAGCGAGAGGGTCTTCCATTTAGAACCTGGGTTCTCATGGGCGACAGCGAGACCTCTGAAGGTTCGGTTTGGGAAGCGGTGCAGACCGCATCCTATTACGGACTCTCCAATCTTGTGGCGATCGTCGATGTGAACAGATTGGGCCAGCGCGGCGAGACCCAGCTCGGCTGGAACTTAGACGCCTACAGAAACCGCTTCGAGGCGTTTGGATGGAGGGTCATTGAAGTCGACGGTCACGACGTCTCCGCGGTGGACGCAGCCTACTGCGAAGCCGAAGCCGAATCGCAGAAACCGACCGTCATTCTCGCCCGGACGATAAAGGGATTCGGCGCCCCAGCGGTCGAAAACAAAGACGGATGGCACGGAAAGCCGCTTCCTCCCGAGATGGCCGACGAAGCGATCGCTTCACTGGGAGGTCCCAGAAGCCTCACGATATCGGTCGCTTCGCCCCCGGAGGAGAGGCGGGAGGCCGCCCGGCGGGCCGCAGCGCCGCACGCCAGGCCGGATTCGGACTGGAGATCGGATCCTTCTTACAAGCGTCCGACTTACACAGAAGCCACAGCTACAAGGAAAGCTTACGGCGAGGCCCTGGCGGCGCTCGGCGAGGTGCGTCCGGATGTCTACGTCCTCGACGCCGAGGTGTCGAACTCGACTTATGCCGAGATCTTCGCCGCAGCGCATCCCGAGCGCTTCTTCGAGATGTTCATCGAAGAACAGTGCATGATCGGCGCGGCCTCGGGCATGGCAGCTTTGGGTAGAACGGTCTTTTCGAGTACCTTTGCGGCGTTTCTGACGCGGGCCCACGACTTCATTCGTATGGCGGCGATCGGACGGGCGAATCTCAGGCTGTGCGGTTCGCATGCGGGCGTATCGATCGGAGAAGACGGCCCCTCTCAGATGGGACTCGAGGATCTGGCCATGATGTCGTCTCTTTATTCTTCCAAGGTCTTCTGCCCGGCCGATGCGAACTCGACGGTCACCATCGTCGAGGCCATGGCAGACCTAGACGGCATTTCCTACCTTCGTACCGCTCGCAATCCGACTCCGATCATCTACGGACCCGAGACCGACTTTCCCGTAGGAGGCGCCAAGATTCTGAGAGATCCCGACAACGCACAAATCGCCGTAGTCGCAACGGGTGTGACGGTGCACGAAGCTCTTAGAGCCTCCGACGAACTGGCAAAAGAAGGCGTACCGATAACCGTGGTCGACTGCTACTCGATAAAACCGATAGCCGCGGATCTGCTGCGTCAGATCGCGTCGTCTGTCGAGGGAATCGTCACCGTGGAAGATCACCGTCCCGAAGGCGGACTCGGGGACGCCGTCTGCCGGGCCATCACCGATCCCGATCCCTCCGCCGGGACGGATCGCCGCCGGATTCCGCCGGTCATCAAGCTGGCCGTCTACGAGATGCCCGGATCGGCAAAGCCCGAACAGCTGCGAGAAAGGATGGGGATTTCCGCCGGGGCCATAAAAAAGGCGGTCCTCGAGTTCATCTGATCACAGTGCCGCCGGCTTTTCGTTCGTTACTCATGGTCGGCTGCGGCTCTTCTTCGCTCCTGTACCCCGGCGACAAAGTGCCGCCGGCTTTTCGTTCATGAGTGTTGCTCGGTCCGCTTCCACCTGAGGTAAGCCTCGATGAAGCGATCGATGTCCCCGTCTAGGACTTCGTCGACCGAGGAAGTCTCCACACCCGTCCTCAGATCTTTTACCTGTCTGTAGGGATGCAAGACATAGGATCTGATCTGGCTGCCGAAGGCGACCTGCTTTTGTTCGCCCCGTAACTTGGCTTTCTCTTCTTCTTTCTGGCGCCTTTGCAGCTCGGCCAGCCTGGCCTTCAAGATTTCCAAAGCCTTCGCCCTGTTTTGAATCTGGCTCCGTTCGTTCTGGCACGACACCACTATTCCGGTGGGCAGGTGCGTCATCCGCACCGCCGAATCGGTCACGTTGACATGCTGGCCACCGTGGCCGGAAGAACGAAAAGTCTCTATCTTGAGGTCGTCCTCGGATATTTCTATCTCGGTGTCCTCGTCGACTGCGGGGATGACGTCGACGGCCGCGAACGAAGTGTGGCGCCTGGCGCCCGCATCGAATGGAGAGATGCGGACCAAGCGGTGAACCCCCCGCTCCCCTTCCAGCTTTCCGTAAGCGTACGGACCGGAGAAGGTCACCGTCGCCGACTTGAGCCCGGCTTCTTCTCCTTCCTGGTATTCATTGATCTCGTAGCGAAGCCCGGAGCGGTCCGCCCACCTCAGGTACATGCGCAACAGCATGTCGGCCCAGTCCGCCGAATCGGTGCCGCCGGCGCCGGGGTGAATGGAGAGAATGGCATCTCTGTCGTCGAACTCTCCGCTGAAGAGACTCTCGAGCTCGAGATTCTCGATCGAGCGCTCTGAAGACTCGATAAGAGAAGCGACTTCTCTCAGGGATTCGAGGTCGTGCTCTTCTACGGCCAGCTCGTAAAGAGTCCTGGCATCCGCGATCTCTTGGGCGATTCCCTCGATGCGCTCGACGGAGCTTTTGGCGTCGGATAGTCGCTTCAAGACGCTGCGGGCTCGATCGGAGTCGTTCCACAGATCGGGAGAGGCCGCTTCCTCCTCGAGAGTCGCTATGGAAGCTCGGAGTCCTTCGAGGTCAAAGGTACTCCTTTGCCGATTCGAGACGTCTTTCCAGATCCGAGAGCTTGGGTCTGATCTCCTCCGCAAGCTCTACGAAAATCTTGTCCGTTTCCGCTGCGTTTTCGGTCATAGCTACCCTTGCTTACACCCTCACCGATCCGTGACACAGTTTGTATTTCTTGCCCGAGCCGCAAGGACACGGTGCGTTGCGCGGGACCTTTTCCGAGCGAATCGGCTCGAGGCGTTCCTCGCCGCCTTCATCGCCTACCTCGGCGGAAGGCCGGCCGCCTCCAAGTCCGGCGTACTCGGCCGTCTTGATGGCGCCTCCGGCTGCTTCTGCCTCGCTCGCCGCGATCTCCCTCACGCCCGCTACGCGTCGCTGCGGTTCTTCGGCGACTACCTGCATGTGGCAGACGTACTTGACGAAATCTTGCTTTATGCCCTCCATCAACTGGGAGAACATTCTGAATCCGTCCGCCTGGTATGCCACCAAAGGATCCTCCTGGCCTATCGCTCGCAGATGGATCCCCTCTCGCAGGTAGTCCATTTCGTAGAGGTGCTCTATCCATCTCCTGTCGATGACGGACAGCAGCACCCGACGCTCCAGTTCTCGTAACGCCTCTGTGCCTAGAGTTTCTTCTTTTTCGCCGTATTGCTCGAGGGCGTCGTTGACAACCGCCTCGAGAATGCCTTCCATTCCCGAACTTGCCAGTTGGGCGAGATCTTCGGTGGTGAGGCGAGTGGGATAGACCTCTTTCAGATAAAGAAGCAACTCTTCGAAGTCGTACTCGTCGGGATCTTTGCCCTCGAGCACCTCCCGCACAGTCGCCTCTAGAACATCGGCGATATCTTCCAGAGTCTCTTCGTGTATGTCCTCCCCTTCGAGCACCTGACGACGTCTCTGGTAGATGACCTCCCGCTGTTTGTTCATGACGTCGTCGTACTTCAAGACGTTCTTTCGGATCTCGAAGTTCTGCGCTTCGACCTGGCGCTGCGCCTTCTCTATGACGCGGGTGACCATCTTTGCTTCGATAGGAACGTCTTCGGGTACCCGCAGGCGTTCCATGACCCATGCGACGCGATCGGAGGCGAACAAGCGCATCAAATCGTCTTCCAGGCTCAGATAGAAGCGACTCTCGCCCGGATCTCCCTGGCGACCCGAGCGACCTCTTAGCTGGTTGTCGATCCTGCGCGATTCGTGACGCTCGGTTCCGATGACATAGAGTCCGCCCAAAGCGATCACTTTCTCGCGCTCGGCTGCGCACTGAGCCTTGTAGGTCTCGAGCAGCGGCTTGAACTTTTCCTCGTCGAAGTCCTCGTCGCCGTAGCGCTTCCGGTACTCTTCCTTGGCCAAGAACTCGGGATTTCCGCCGAGCATGATGTCGACGCCGCGTCCGGCCATGTTGGTGGCCACCGTCACAGCCTTGAGTCGCCCCGCCTGAGCGATGATCGCGGCTTCTTTTTCGTGATGCTTGGCGTTCAAGACGTTGTGCTTTATCCCGCGCTTGTCCAAATATCTGCTCAGGCGCTCCGACTTCTCTATCGAAATCGTTCCTACGAGAACCGGCTGACCTCGCTGGTAGCGCTCTTCTATGTCCGAGACGATCGCCGAAAATTTGGCGTCTTCGGTTTTGTAGACGACGTCGGGATGGTCCTGGCGGATCACCGGCAGGTGGGTCGGAATCTCGACCACCTCGAGCCCGTAGGTGTGTGCGAACTCTGCGGCTTCGGTCGCCGCCGTACCGGTCATGCCGGCGAGCTTCTCATACATCCGGAAATAGTTCTGCAAGGTCACCGTAGCGAGCGTCTGGTTCTCTTCTTTGATCCTCACGCCCTCTTTGGCCTCGATAGCCTGATGCAGACCCTCGGAGTAGCGCCTGCCGTGGAGGATGCGGCCGGTGAACTCGTCGACGATCAGCACCTCGCCGTCCCTTACGAGGTAGTCGACGTCCCTTCGGTAGAGCTCTTTCGCCTTGAGAGCGACGTTCAAGTGGTGCACCAGGTCGACGTTGACGTGATCGTAGAGATTTTCGATGCCGAGCATTTCCTCGACGGCGGCGACTCCCTCCTCTGTTACGGCAACCTGGTGTTTAGCCTCGTCTACTTCGTAATGCGTGTCTTTTTTGAGGCGAGCGGCTATTCGGGCGAACTCTCTATACCACCTGGCCGAATCCTGAAGCCGCCCTGAGATGATCAACGGCGTGCGGGCCTCGTCTATCAGGATCGAGTCGACTTCGTCGACTATTGCGTAATGGTGCCCCCGCTGGACGATCTCGTCCGGAGACATCGCCATGTTGTCGCGCAAGTAGTCGAAGCCGAACTCGTTGTTCGTTCCGTAAGTGATGTCGGCCGCATACGCTGCGCGCCGTTCGTGAGCGCCCATGGCGGGTAATATCAGCCCGACCTGGAGTCCCAGGAACTTGTGGACGACTCCCATCCACTCGGCGTCGCGCTTGGCCAGATAGTCGTTGACCGTCACCATGTGCACGCCCTTTCCCTCGAGAGCGTTGAGGTAGACGGGCAGAGTCGAAACCAGGGTCTTGCCTTCGCCGGTTTTCATCTCGGCGATCCAACCAAAATGAAGCGCCGCTCCGCCCATGATCTGGACGTCGAAGTGACGCTGACCCAACGTTCGCCGTGCGGCTTCCCGTACTACCGCGAACGCCTCCGGCATCAGGTCGTCCAGCGACTCCCCCCGGTCGAGGCGCTGTTTGAACTCGGCCGTCTTGGCGCGAAGCTCGGCGTCGGACAAGCCCTCTATTTCAGGTTCGAGGGCATTGGTCGCCTCCACGACGGCGCTCAGCAATTTGAGTTTTTTGCCTTCGCCAATCCGAAGAATCTTTGAAATCAAAGACATACCAAATCCCTAACAGACGACGGATAGAAGTCTAATCCGACCGGAGCACCCTTCAGTGACGCCGTATGCGCCCAGGGTCTTCGACGCATCGAGCCGGCGAAATCTCTCCCCCGCAACCGGAGCGTATCCGAAAAGCAGCGCCGCCACCGTACGGTCTGCGCGCATCGTCTTCATGCCCCCCGGCGGCGTGGACCAGGAGCAGGAGTCAGCCCGACCTGGCGATGTTCCGTCGGATTGCGTATGTAGCCGCCTCGATGCGGGATTCCAACTGAAGCTTTTCCAGGATATTGCGAACGTGATTCTTGACCGTGTTCTCGGAGATGTACAACTCCTCTGCAATTTTTTTGTTCGACATACCCTTCGCGAGGCACTGAAGAACTTCTTGCTCGCGCTTGGTGATCTTGGGTCGGCGCTCCACCTGCTCTTTCGAAAGGGATGTGAACTCGGCGATGAGCTTGGTGGCCATCTGCGGCGAGACGAATGACTCTCCTTGGTAGACCGCTTCTATAGCGGACTTGACCTCTTCTAGGTCGGCGCCCTTTAGCAGGTAACCGACGGCGCCGGCCTTTAAAGCGTCGAAGAGGTCTTCTTCTTCGTTGGAGACGGTGAGCATCAAAATCCGGGTGGTCGGTACCTGCTCTCGGATCCTAGATGCTGCTTCGATTCCCGAAAGCTTGGGCATGCGTACATCCATGAGCAGAATGTCAGGCGCCAGATCCGATGCCAGCGCGACCGCTTCGGCGCCGTCGGCCGCCTCGCCGACGATCTGGACCCGGGGAAACATCTCCTCCAACGCGGCGAGCCCCCGTCTGAAGACCTCGTCGTCGTCGGCTACCAGTACCCGAATCGGCTCAGGCGCCGGCTCGGGTTCGGCCGAGCCGGCGGAGCGCGTCTCGAGTCTTCTGCTCTTTGGCACCTTCTTCAAGCCTCACTCGACAGCCGGCTCGATCAGGCCGAAATCTCCTCCGCGGCGCCGATATACCACCGCTGGAAGTCCGGACTCACGGTTGGTAAAGAAGTAAAAGCTGTGGCCCAACATGTCCAGTTCTTCTGCGGCTTCCTCCGGCATCATCGGCTTCAGCTCGAACTTCTTGAGTCTTGCGATTCTGATACCGTTGTCGGCTTCGCTGGATTCGGGCTGGGTGGCCACCGACGAAGCGGTTTTGGTCTTGGCGCCTTTTTTGTTCCGGGACCTGGCCAGCATTCGACCCTTGAGCCTGCGGACTTGAGAATCGAGTTTGTCTGCTGCTCGATCGACCGCCGCGTAAGGATCGGGCGCCTGAGTTTCCGCTCTTACCATCCTTCCGTGGCCGGTCTTAGCGGTAGCTTCGACTACGTAAGATGCCGAAACCGAGGGGTTTTTTATCTCGGTGAAAACAGCGGTGCACGACTTCAAGTCTTCCAGTACGCGACCGGCCCGAGCCAGCTTGGCTTCGGCGTACCGCTGAAGCCGCTCTGGAAGTTCCATGTTTTTGCCGCTCACCTTGATTTCCATTTCACCTCCTTTGCGGGCCCTCGGAGATCGAGCCAGCCGCCCGATCACTCCGCACTGAATCAAGATTATCTCAGCCGATCTGCCAAGCTCTCCTCGAGCAGTTCCTCAGCCACCGAGCCGGACTCGACCTCGTATTTTCTGGCTGCCATGGCCCGCCGAAGCCGGTCGATGCGTATTTGCGTGTGCGGATCTGTGTGCTCTTCGACTGCCTTTCGAGCGGCCAAGACGGAGCGAAGCGAGACGGGAGTCGTCTCCACGAACCGGTGCCGCCTCGACGAAGAAGCGGAACTCCGGGTCGACGTCGTTTCTTTTACCTCGTCGGACAATTTCTTCTATTAGCTGGTTGCCGGTCGCTACAAGATCGTGGCTCATCAGTTTTGTCGGGCTCGGAGCATCGGTTCTGAATACCGACTGGAGCGAGAAAAAGAGAGCGAGGCCTTGCCGACCGCACCGAGCGATGTGCGTGCGACGGCAACTGCATAGACGTCTTGTACGCCCGATCGCTTGAGAGCAAGAGAAGCGTAATGAAGCGATGCTCCAGTGGTCGTAACATCATCGACCAGCAATACCGAGGCGTACTTTCGGGAGCGTTCGGCAGCTATAAAACACGAAGGTGCTGTCGCCATGCGGCCGATTGCTCCGAGCTCTTTCATCTCGGCGCCGTTGCGGCGGGTGAGCAATCTTTTCGACGCGATTCCCAGCTCCCGTCCCACCGAAGCGGCGAGCATCTCGCCGTGGTCGAATCCTTTGCGTTCGGCCGAAGCCGCCGGAACCCAGGTGACCAACGAAAACACCCCGCGGCAAGTCAAGGGGTTCGATGACAGCGACTGCACTATCTTTTCGGTGCAAAACCTGAGCGAGCGATAAGAACCGTACCTCTTCAAAGCGAGCACAACGTCTACGGCGGGCGGGGCGTAGACCACTGCAGCCAGGCAGCAGCGATACGGTAGCCATATCCTCTCGCAGCCGCATCTATGGAGCTTGTTTTTGCCGCATGCCGCCCCGCCGCACCGATCGCATCCGATCGCTTCTTCGACGAGCGCTTCACATCCAGAGCAGAGGGCCTCAAGACCGGATCGGGCCCCACACCCCAAGCAACGCAGTCCGTTGACAATCGCCTCGAGACGGGACAAGAACTTATAGACCACGAACCCCCCTCTTTGTCTTGCAAGACTCATGCTATTGGGGGCATACGACAAATACAGGAGGGCAGGGGACGACGTCTTTTTGCCGGGCTAGTCTCCAATGGCGCGCCGGATCGATTTCTCGAAAGGAGGCCGCAAGACGCCGAATTCGCAGACGATAGCGGCGATGAGATCGTTGGGGGTTACGTCGAAGGCCGGATAGTAGGCCTTCGGCAACCCGGGCCTTGCGGCCTTGGTCTTCCAGGCCGCCTCGATCACTTCCTCTCCGCCTCTTACCTCTATCGGAATGTCGGCCCCTGAGGCGGCGGAGAGATCGAAGCTGGATGAAGGCGCCGCCACGTAGAAAGGAACGCCGTGGCGTTGCGCCAGGGCCGCGATTGCATAAGTGCCGATTTTGTTCGCGGTGTCACCGTTCGCAGCGATCCGGTCGGCGCCGACGATCACCGCATCAACCTGTCCCGTAGCGAGCAGATATCCGCATGTGGCATCTGTGACGATCGAAAACGGAATATCCAGACAAATGAGCTCGAAAGCTGTAAGTCTCGATCCCTGATAGTAAGGACGGGTCTCTGGAACCCATACCTCGAGAGATCCTCCGGCGCGCGCCCTGTATTCGATAGCCCCGAGAGCCGTGCCGGTGGAGACGCCGGTGGCGAGGCTTCCGGTGTTGCAATAAGTAAGTATGCGACGAGCACCCGCAAGAAGATCGGATGCGCTCTTTGCTATAGCCCGGCATGCCGCATCCGTCTCTTTGCGAATCTTTTCGGCCTCTCCGATGACGGACTCTACGATCGAAGACTCATCGGCGCTCTCGGCGGAGTGAAGGACGCGGTCCACAGCTCTGGCCAGATCGGCTGCCGTAGGGCGAGCGGCCGAGAGTTCTGAAGCGGCCGACCTCAGTCTTTCTAAAAGCACATGAGAAGAGCGATGCGCGTTCCTCCTCGCCGCAAGCGCCATTCCGTAAGCGCCGCACAGCCCTATCGCAGGCGCACCCCTGACCGCCATTTTCCGTATAGCAGCGGCTGCCCGCCGCGTTGTGGTGCACTCCAGGTACGCGATCTTTTTAGGAAGCAAGCGCTGATCGAGCACCCTCAGGCGATCCCCATCGAAGATCAGGGCCGCAGGCGCCTCGGGCTTCCCCTTCGCTCTACGACTCTTCATGCACCGTCTCCAAAGCTTGCCGAATCTGCGCTATCGCCGACTCGGGACCCTGCTCGGAAAACGCAACAGATGCTCCGAATACGAAACAGACGTCTGCTCTGCCCAGGTTCTGAACCGTAATCCGAGCCTCTCTAGGACCGAACCCGCCTCCTATCAAAGGCATGCTGGGATTCAGATACCTCTCCCCTTTCGCCTTCACCGGCTTCGAAGCTGCCTCTACCGAGGCGGAAACCTCAGCTTCGCTGTCGAAGAGCTTGCCACGAAAGCTTCCGCAGTGAACGAGGTCGGCGCCTGCGAGCCGGGAAAGCGTCACCTGCGCACTCTGAGTCATCCCGAAGCGCTGTGACCTTATAGCGGCGCCCGCCCCCGCCCTGTGACAGAGAATCGGCCGGCCGGAGCACTCTCTCAGTCGTCTCAGGGCATCGAGGCCGGCTGAGTATTCGCAGATCATAGGCCAGACGTTTTCGAACGCCCGGCATAGGGCTGCGCGGGATTCGAGCTCGTCCAGCGGTCCTGTGATATTGCAGACGTAGACTACCGGACGTCCGAGACGCACCGAAGCAAGATGCAACGCTTTAGAGACCTCCCTGCAGCGCTCCGCCAGATCCCTGTAAGGAAGGATCGAAAGCTCGTCGTCTTTTATGAGGTCGGCCCCGCCTGCGGCGTAGCGGACAGCCAACTCGGCCGCATCCCGGGGCTCAAGGCCGACCGACGGCTTGAGAATTGCTGCTACCAACGGCCTGTCTGCAACCCCCAATATCTGCCTCAGTCCCGAAATCCCATATCGCGGACCAGCGAAGAATTCGGCCATGTCCTCAGAGACTTCGATTCCGGTCAGTCGCAGCGATTCGAATACCGAGAGTTCGAGAGCCTCTCCTTGAAGCAGAGCCAGCAGCGAGGGAATCGAGGCGATCAGATCATGCCGATAGGCGAGGATAATCGAATCATCGGAGAGCGCGTAGACGGAGACGACAGAGTCGCGGCCGGCGTCGGAAAACGAGCGTGGGTCGTGTCCGGTCGACTGTTCTGCAGCGAGCAGATGTGCGGCTTCTTCCGGGGATAGGCGCGACTCGAATGAATAGGTGGCGTAAAGCCAGGCGCCCGATTGTGTTAGGTCTGCAGAAGCCCGGGGCATGCACTCATCGAGCGCATCGAGCGCTCGTTCCCTCAGGTTCCCACGGTCCAGGCTTTGAGATATTCCTCCTGCTCCGGGGTCAGTCGATCGATCTCTATTCCCATGGACTCGAGTTTGAGCCTGGCGACTTCCCTGTCGATCTCGGGCGGAACATCGTAGACGCGCTTGTCGAGAGAATCGTGGTTGCGGCAGATCCACTCGCTAACGAGGGCCTGGTTGGCAAAGCTCATGTCCATTACCGCGGCCGGATGCCCCTCGGCGGCGCCCAGATTAACCAGCCTCCCCTGGGCCAGGACGATGAGTCTTCTGCCGTCTTCGAGGACGTATTCATCTACGAACTTTCGAATCTCCCGCTTCTCGGTAGCCATCGACGAAAGAGCGCCCAGGTCGATCTCTATGTCGAAATGTCCCGAATTGGCCATGATGGCGCCGTCTTTCATAGCCTCGAAGTGCTCCCGCCTTATCACGTCGCGATCGCCGGTCGCCGAGATAAAGATGTCGCCAACTCGCGCCGCCTCGATCATTTTCATGACCGCAAAACCGTCCATGGCCGCCTCCAAGGCCCTCAGCGGGTCGACTTCGGTTACGATGACCCGGGCGCCCAGGCCGGAGGCCCTCATCGCGATCCCCTTGCCGCAGTATCCGTAGCCGGCGACCACGACGACCTTTCCGGCGATCAAGATGTTCGTCGCTCGGATGATGCCGTCCATAGTCGATTGGCCGGTGCCGTACCGGTTATCGAAGAGATGCTTGGTGTTCGCATCGTTGACGGCGACGATCGGGTATCTCAAGGCGCCTTCGGCTTCCATCGCCCGTAGCCTGATCACACCCGTCGTGGTCTCCTCCGAACCGCCGATCACTTGCGAGCACTGCTCGGGCCTTTCTTTGTGAAGAGTCGAGACGAGATCGCACCCGTCGTCCATCGTCATCGTGGGCGATGCATCCAGACACGCATTGAGGTGCGCGTAGTAAGTCTTGTTGTCCTCGCCTTTGCGAGCGAAGACGGGTATCCGCTCGTCTTTGACGAGGCTTGCGGCCACGTCGTCCTGTGTAGACAAAGGGTTGGAGGCGCACAAATACACCTCGGCGCCCCCATCTCTGAGCGTCCTCACCAGGTTGGCCGTTTCTGTGGTTACATGCAGGCAGGCGGCAATGCGCTGACCTTCAAGAGGACGTTCTTTAGCGAATCTGGCCCTTATCGCCGCCAGAACCGGCATCTGTCGATCGGCCCAGGCGATGCGTCGCGCGCCTTCTTGTGCAAGTGACTCGTCGGCAATGTCGTATTCGAAATTCACGCCCTCTCCTAACTAGATAAAAAGCGACTCACAATCGCTTCTTCAGATCCTCTATGGAAGCGACCGGCCCGGGATCGATTCCTTCGCCTACGGCCAGATACAAGCTGGCGTAATCGCAAACGTAGATCAAATCGAAGAGTTGGCCGAGCGGGTGATCTCCCCTAGCGCATACCTCGGTCACCCCGGCGATGCACTCTCTCATTATTTCTCTGGTCAGCTCGAAGCGCTTTCGCACCTGGGGGTGTTCGAAATCGTTTCGCAGCTCCACCAGTTGGATGACCTGACGCGTGATGTCGCCGTGCTGGCCCCATCCGGCGAGTTCGTTGTGGTCGAGTTCCGGATAGCTATTCCAGAATGCAGGCGCCTTTGCGTTCTCGTTGATCTGGCACTTGAATCTCTGCGCCGCCACCGCCGCGATTCCGGCGCCGTATATGAGGGGGATCTTGCGGGAGATATCGAGGGCAAGTCGTTTCGCCGGGTTTTCTTCTAGCGGAGACTCGGGCACCAGACTGGGTCGCCTGGCCTTGAGTTGGGAGACCGTAGCAGAGAGCTCGTGCTCGAATCCTCCCCAAAGCCCCATCTTCTCCATGATCGAAAAGACCGGCACCACCATGGACGCCAGAGCGGCCCTAGGCTGCATTCCCGCCGGAACCGGCACGTAGGTAAGACCATGTTCTTCGGCGAACTCTCGAAGGAACCCGCCCGAGCTGATCACTACGACTTTGGAGGATCCTTCGACAGCATGCTGGGTAGCTTCGATCGTCTCTTCGGTGTTGCCCGAGTAGGAGACCGAAAACACCAGTGATCGTTTTCCCAGACACCCCGGGGATCTGTAGTCCTTTACCACCACGATCGGCAGTCCGCATCGCTCGGCCATAAGAGCCTCGACGATGTTGCCTACGATTCCGGATCCGCCCATCCCGAGAATGAAGATGTTGTCTATCCCCTCGGGACTTGGAGGATCGATCTTCTCGGCTACGACCGCGGCCTCGGCGAGTTGCTCGGGAAAGCTCGCGGCGAGGTCGAACATCCCCAACGAGTCGATTTTGTCCAGGTCTTTGAGATCGTCGAGGTTGGTCACCTGATCCAGTCCCCTTCGGCGGGGCGCCGCCCTAGTCGCTTTCAGCCTCTTTGTTCGGCTTGTCCGCAGCGCTCGAAGGGCGCTCGGCTTCCTCCACCAGCATCACGGGGATCCCGTCGCGTACCGGGTATCGCAGCCCGCATTTGAGGCAAACGATCACGGACTCGGATTCCTTGTACTCGACATCGCCCTTGCAGTCGGGACAAGCGAGAATTTCGATCAGCTCTTGATCAAGCGCCATGACTTCCTCCGTATCTTCAGATCTCGAGCCTACCAGCAAGATCCGATCGCGCCTTGTCAGCTTCTCAGCACTTCCATCACCCGGGGGAGTTCCCGGTCGAGAATCTCCTGGGATTCGGCTTCCATATTCAAGCGAAGCAGAGGCTCGGTGTTCGAAGGCCTCAGGTTGAACCAGAACTCAGGATACGAAACCGTAAGACCGTCGGTTCGGTCCTGGTCGGCGTCGGCGTAAGCCTTCGAAACTTTCTCGAGCACCGCATCGGGATCTTCGACGCTGGTGTTGATCTCGCCCGAGGAGTAGTACCGCTCCAGCGGCTTGCGAAGCTCCGAAAGCGGCATCCCCTCCAGGGAGATTTGCTCGAGCACCACCAAGGCGGCGATGATCCCCGAGTCGGCCCGGAAGTTGTCCCTGAAATAGTAGTGACCCGAGTGCTCGCCCCCGAAGTACGCACCTGTCTCTGCCATGACCTTCTTGATGAAGCTGTGTCCGACCCTGGTTCTGATCGGCACACCTCCGTTTTCTTTTATGATCTCGGGCACCGCACGGGAGCATATGAGGTTGTAGATAATCTTCTCGCCCGGGTGTTTCTTGAGCACTCCCTTGGCGACCAGGGCCGTAGTCAGCGATCCCGAGCATGGGTTGGCCTTGTCGTCGACTATGAAGACGCGATCGGCGTCGCCGTCGAATGCCAGACCGATCTCCGCTCCTCTCGATAACACCTCGGCCCGAAGGTCGGCCAGATTCTCAGGCTGTATCGGGTCGGGGGGATGATTGGGGAATGTTCCGTCCAGTTCGAAATAGAGCGGCACAACCTCCACCGGAAGGGTATCGAAGACCGCCGGGACCACCAATCCACCCATTCCATTGGCCGCGTCGACTACGACCGTCGACGGTTTGAGGGAATCGACATCGATGAAAGATCGGCAATGCTCGGCATACTCGTCGAGCATCTGTCGCTCGATCGCCCGGCCCGGCGCCGATGAAGGACGATACGTTTTCCTATCCAGCTCGGCACAGCGCTTCTTCAACTCTTCGAGGCCGGTATCTGAAGAGATCGGAGAAGCCTTGGGACCGCACAACTTGACACCGTTGTACTCGGGGGGGTTGTGCGACGCCGTGAACACCGCCCCGGGAAGGTCGAGCTTGCCCGAGGCGAAATAGAGCATGTCGGTGCTGGCGAGGCCGAGCCTTATGACATCGGATCCCGCCGCGGTTACACCCTCGACGAATGCACTCTCCAGTTCCGGGGAAGAAATTCGGCAGTCGTGGGCGACGACGATGGCCTTGCCGTCCCACATCTCTGAGAACGCCACCCCGAGCGACCACGCCACCTCGGCGTCGATCTGCTCCGGGTAGACGCCTCTTACGTCGTATGCTTTGAAAATCTCAGGGTGAGCAAGCACGATATCGGGGAAATCCTCCAGGAACTCCGACAGAAATCAACCGTGCAAGTTTAGCCTTAGCCTAACCGTCGCGGCACAGGTCGATAGGAGGTGATTCTCAGTGCCCTACCTCGAGCCCCCAGGGGGACACCCGGTGCTGTACTTCGAGGAAGTGGGCATAGGCCCGGTAATCCTCCTGGTTCACGGATGGAGCACGACCAGCCGCCTGTGGGATCCGGTGGTCGCCGATCTTTCCAAGCAAGCGACCGTGATCACCTTCGATCTGCGCGGCCACGGGCGCTCGGAGGTTCTCAATATCCGCCACGACGTCGAAAGCTTCGCCTCCGACATTCACCTGATCATCTCTGAATTAGGCCTGCGAGATGTCACCTTGTGCGGCTGGGACCTGGGGGCGCAGGCATCCATGGTGTACGCGACCAGAGGAGGGCGCGGGGTAAAAGGGCTGGTTTTGGTCTCCACTATGCCCTTCTATCTAGATATCTCCCCTAAGAGGTCCAACTGGAACAACGAGTTCTTGACCGAACTGGCCGAGCTGGCCGCAATGCCGAGGCCGGTGTTTCTCAAACGCTTCATGCAGAGATATTTCTCCGCGCATCCTCCAGAAGAGCTGGTCGAATGGCTGGTCGCGATGGGCCTGGAGACTCCCGCATGGGTCAGTGCGGATTGCTCGGCCAGTCAGTTCTCGATAGACCTGCGACCTGCACTGGCTTCTATAACTCATCCGACTCTGGTAGTCCATGGCCGGAGAGATCAGATATGCACGTTCGAGGCCGCAGAATACCTCGCGGAAGGAATTCCCAGGGCTCGCCTGGTTCCTTTCGACGACTCGGGCCATCTGCCACACATCGAAGAACGCCGCCGATTCGTAGACGAACTGATCTCATTTGCGATGCAACCCGGATAGGTAAAAAGGGCCTTCGCGCTACCAATACTGATAGCAGAGGTCGGCGGGCTCCAGATCGGGTCCGCCAGCGTGTCCTAGTCCACCAGGAATTCTTTTCAACCAGGCGACTATCGCGATGTGATAGCGCCGACCAATAACCGGTCCCACAAACAAGATCCTGCCCCATGCTTTGGGCCTGGAGGTGGTGCATGGGAGAGGTCCGCCAGAGCCGGTCCAAAGCAGCTAAGCCCCGACCGGGGTCGCTCGACGGAAAACTCTTCAAACAGTGGCGGCAGGAGGCCGGTTTGTCGCTCAGAGAATTCTGCCGGCGCTTCGAACAAAAAACCGGAATCGCTCTTGCGGACTCGAATCTGTCCGCTATGGAACAAGGACGAAGACGAATACCGGACGATGTAATAGCGCTCGGGGCCTCGATTCTGGGCAAAGATCCGTTGGATTTTCCCGAATACAGGCTGCGTCAGATCCCTCACGAAGTCCTCACCGATCCCTTCGCCGACCGGATCCTAAGAATGCTCGCTCGCATGACAAACCTCGACGAGCTCCAGCGCGCAGAACTCAGGGGATCGGCAAAGCTTCTCGAGCTGATGGAGTCCGAAACCGGTTATTCGAGCGCATCTTCCGACACTTCCGGTACGGAAAAAGACCAAAAAAGATCAAAGCGCTAACCGGACTATCCCCTTCTCGGAGAGCTATCGATAGAGTTTCCCTCTCGATCGCGACGGCCGAGAGGTGGCCTAGCGAAGATAACCCTCGGCGAAATACCACTCGGTCGAAAGGGAATCCACTCCCATCGATGCGCTGCCGCCTTTGGCTTTCCATCCCCTCGGACTCGAGTAGTAGAAGTAGCTGGCGCGCTCTGCGATGAACGACCGGCCGTTCGTCGATTCCAGCACCGTAGCGGCCGAGACCGGTCCCACTATCGGGCCAAGCCTGATGGTGGTTCTCGACCTGGGAGGGAGCGAGTAGGTCCTGGCCACCGGCGCTCCGTCCTGGACCAGAAAAGTCGCGGCGACCTCTACGGTTTCGGTCAACGGGTTCGAGAGCAAAATCCAGGTGTCGAAGCCCGGACCTGCATAGCCTTCGGTCAGGTACCACCTGGGACGGGGCGCCGGCGTCGGCTGCGCCGTAGATCCGTCCAAGATGCCGTAGTAGTCGAAGTATTCGGCGCGCTCCGCCGAGATCGGCACGTTCGACTCCACGGTAATGGAGTGACTCGTTCCCGCAACTCCGGGAACCGTCGAAGCGAGCAAAGTCGCCCGCGACCGGGGCGCTACTCCCAAAGTCGCGCTGCTCGGCGCAGATCCCTCCACGAAGAAGGTGACTGTGGCAGCAGCAGGCACATCGTTAGGGTTCTGCAAGAGAACCCAGGTATCGAAGCCCGGTCCGGAGTAGCCTTCAGCGAAGTGCCACACCGTCGATGTCCGATCGGTCGCCGGCGCCGCCGCTCCTCCCTCTCGTCTGCCGCCGCTGACGGGAGAGGTGTAATTGAAATAAGTGGACCGTTCTACTACGACCGGCACATCGGCTTCGATGCGCGTGGAGAAGGCGGCAAAAGAAAACCCATCCACCGACGAGGGGGAGAGCGTGTATCGCCAGTTCGGCCCGACCGAGGCGACTACGCTTTGGGTGTATCCGTCATCGCGCATCAGGGTAAGCGTGATGTTCGCCGGTGAAGACTGCGGGTTGAATACCTCGATGTAGGTATCGAATTCGTCGGTCTCGTAACCCTCGGCCAGGAACCATTGCGTCTTCGGCTCTTTTAGACCCTCCGAAGAGTGTCCTCCCAGCCAGCCCCTATAGGAGAAGTACATAGCGCGCTCTGCGGCAATCGGCAAGTCCGAAGATACCCGCACCGAAATTTCCCCCGGCGGAACCAGATCGTTGATCCGAATGCTGGATCTGGAGTTGGGAGGAAGATCGTAGCGGAAGTCCACCGGAGACAAGCCGGCCCTCTGGACGCTTACGGTGGCAGCGGTCGACGATCCGTTCGGGTTGAGAAGGAGAATCCATTCGTCGAAACCGGGCTCTTCTTCGATAAATACCTTGGTCGAACGAAGCCCCAGCGCGGAGCGAAAGCTCGTGCCGCGAACCCATCTCCACACGCTAACTCCGGATTCGACCCCGTGTATGACAGCCCATGCCAGCCCTCCCCCTTGTGTCCTGCGGCTCAGGTCGAGCCCGGTGACCGACTCCATTCCGAATGCAGAAGCTATCTCAGAAGCGGTAAAGGAGACCTGCCAGGTCGCGTACGGGTTTTCGGGAATCTGACTCCAGGGATCCTGGACCGCCCTTAGATAAGGAAGCGGCGAAGACGACCAGACGTCTTCGTTGGCTTCGGTGTGTCCTCCAGAACTCGAGTGATAGGCGGCTAGAATCGGGCTGCCGTCATAGAGCAACACCTGCGAGGAAGTCGCATCGACTGCCGCCCGCCACTGCGCTCCATATGATCCGCTTTCCTTGCTCCATCCCACATATGCCTGGTCCGCGGTCGTAGCGAATACGGTGCAGTCACAACCCGCTCTGTGGTCCCCCGACGTAACCGCCTTGTAGTAAGCGTATGTCCTTGCGGCGACGGCCTGGGCTTTGAGGGCCTCCATAGGCCAGGAGGAAGGCATTTCCCCGAGACCGTAGAGGTATTTGTCGTATCCGACCACGACCACGACGTGGAAAGCGGTGTCCCCGGATTTTACGACCTCGATGTAGCCTCGTCCGTAGGATCTGCCGTTTTGAGCCAGGGTTATCTGGGCGCCGGACTCCTCGAATCCGTAGATTTGCGCCGATCCGGTTCCTACGTCCGCCGTCGCTCCTCCCGGATCTGTGAGCCGAAGTCCGCCGGGAATCGCGGTTATGTTCCAGGCGCCGGTCGATGCGGCCCACACCGATGCGCCCAGTTGTATCCGGTAGCCCGGTCCGGATCCGGAAAAATCAAGCGAAGAAACGTTCTGGAGAATCCCCACCCGCAACGTCCCCGGCAACCCCACACTCTGAATGTACGCACCTTGATAGTAGTGGCCGAGAATCTCCGCGTAGCCCCTGCCCTGCTTGGCCTGTCCCAGGGCGCCGTACTGGCTCATTCCCAGACCGTGCCCGAATCCGTAGCCGGTCATGTTGAAAATCTTCTCCGCCTCCGCGGCCTTACCGCCCCGGATCTCTATTGCGGAAGACGCGGCGAGAGAAATGATCGTTATTAGCGCTAGGGTCCTGCCGAGTCGAGTAAGTCGGTACATCGTCTCCCGAGCCGAGATCGATCCTGTCTACGCGATTATTCGGTCCGCCCGGGTGATTTTTCCACCCGCCCCATCCACAAGCACGGTCATTTAGCCGTATGAAAGCTTACCAGCGCAGCGGTCCGCGCAAAACAAAAGGCTTCAGTCGACCGGATTCTCCGACTGAAGCCGATTGCAATACCGAGAGAGAAGAGTATAGAAAGCGAAGCGTCTCAGGCGGTGCGTCTCACTTGAGCCAGATCGAGCACTTTTTCGAGAGGTAGCTCCTCGTACTCTCCTCCGGCTTTTCTCTCCCACCAACGATGCTCGCACCAGAAGCAGGATCGAAAAATCACGTCGTCTTTCGAGTGCAATCTCATGCTGATTTCCATGAACTTCTCGGAGCCGCACTGGGGGCAACGCATCGGCACCTCCCTTACCCGTCATTGCTGCGATCGTCCTTCTCTCCGGAGTGGAAGAAGAGATCTTCGATCGCCGTCGCAGATTTGTATCGTCCGAAACCCGAAGAGAACTACAGGGTTTGGAAGTGTCATTTCAAAAATAGGTAGGAATAACTAGTACCTTTTCACCGCATGGCGAGCGCAGCAAGAGCCGCCATATTGAAGCCGATGTGACACCCGACCGCATACGCGATGCTTCCTTTCATCAGCGTGATCCAGGCGAGCAAAGCCCCGAGGGCGAAGAACACTAAAAATCCCCAAGCATTGAGGTGTACCAGTCCGAACACCAAAGACGTCAGAACGATCGCAACTATGCGCCCCCGCTTTTTATTACGCGCCTCGAATCCATAAAGCAAAAGCCCCCTGAACAAAAGCTCTTCGGCAAAGGGACCGACTATGCCTGCTGCGACGGCGAATGCAGCCTTGAGTTCGGAAGAGAATGCCGAAAATTCTCGCTCTATGGGTCCCATGGCGTCTTCGGGCCGAAATCCAGGAACAAGACGCTGAACCAACAAAAAGACGATCACGGCGATGGACTGAAGCAGGAAACCGAGCGGTATCCCCGAGGCAATTCCTCTGAGCCACGGTCCGCGAATACGAAACTCCGCAAAAGATCCCCACCGGGCGGTGTAGCCGAGAACCAAAAGAGCCTGCGATGCCTCGAGAGTGACGAGCGAAGCAAAGATCGCAGGCCCGACCGGTGCGTCGTTGCGGGGTTGTACGACAGAGGCTACGAGTGCGTACGCAAGCGTCGATGCGAGCAGCGATACCACGAATATGACAGCGGCCGCCCAGACCGCCGCCGCCCTGGAGGGCTCGTCGCTCAGGCCGTAGCCTGGGCCGGATTCGCTTCCTGCAGGCGCTCCGGTGACGCTCTTCCTTCGGAATGGTCGCCGAACAATGCCGGAGCCGACTGTCTCCGATCCAGATAGCTCCATCCTAGGGGCGCTGTAAACCGCTCTGCATGGGTGACGCAAAGATCGTATGCGCCCTGGCCGGGTTCACCCCAAAGGTCACACATCCAAACCTCGGCCTTGGCGTAGTCGAATACCAGAGTAAAGGCCGAAGGATCGTCACACCCCACCCGCGAACAGGTACGAATCGAGGCTCGACGGCCTCCCCCAGCGGCTCTCCGGCTTCCTTGGTGCATCGCGATCGCCCCCATCCTCTAGAAGCTTTTGTTCGGTCCGACGACCTCACTGGCGGTCGCATGCAATCTATGCCGGATCGCGTCAAGAAGCAAGGACCCCTGCTCCCATTGCTCCTCATTACCTCCGGACTCTTAGCGAGGGCCTTCAAGGCCTTATGAAAACAGGGGTTCCCTCGGGGACTCTTGGAAAGAGGGCTTCGATCTCGTTCATGTTCATGCGAATACAGCCATGCGAAGCCGGAGAACCCAAAGCTCGAATGTTCTGTGTGCCGTGAATCAAAATGCCGGGCGAATTCAACTGCAAAGCGCGCGTCCCCAAAGGGTTGGAGGGTCCGGGAGGAATGTAGGCCGGCATGTCCTTGCCCCAGCCGTTAGGCGCAGGATTGGTCCAGGAGGGGTTGACAATTTTTCGTATCACCCTGAATTTCCCGATCGGCGTGGGATATTGAGGAGTTCCCGTCGAAACCTTGTAGACGCCGCTGAGCGTGGCATTTTCGTAGAAGTACAAGCGCTGCTGTTTTATGCGTACGAGAATCGCGGTGGTGATCCCGGCGCCCTCCCGCACCGGAATTTCCTTCGTGGGTAGGCGGACGATTCCGGGATCCCTACCCTCGATCAGAGACTGCGCCGCCTGGAAAATCAAATCCGACGATGCCTCTCCTTCAAGCTCCACCCCCGGAGAGGGAGGACGAAAGACTAAATCGTCGGTCGTTTCTTCTATCGCGGCTTCGGTCGGCTCCTTGTTGACCGCACCCGCAATAGATGCCACAACCCGGCGCTCTATAGGTTCCCTGGAAGGAAGTATCTCGAGGGGCACCACTACGAGGCGCCCTCCGCCTCCTAGCCACCTCTTCAGTCTTCCGATGACGCCCTGACGATTACGTTCCTCGAATGCCCGATCGAGCGCCTCGTCGACTCGGGCTTCTATGTCCAGTTCCGCCAAAGGCACAGAAAAGGTTTTTCCGGCGGCGTTGAGATAAAGCGTGCGGCGGGATACGGCGGCAACCTTCGTCATCACGGCCGCGCGCGCTTCCTCACGAGTGAGACCTCCGACCGGTACGTCCGATATCTGAACGTCCGGCGGGATCCTCTCGGCCTGCACTTTGTCGTACGCAAGCGCCGTCGTCGCCAGGATCACCGTCACGGTCAGAGCTGCCGCAAGGACTGCGACAGAGGATCGCGCAACCCGGTCTATTCGATTACGGCCGCGATGATCTTTGCCATCTACGCCTTCTCGGTGAGGCCCCTCAGAGGATTCGACCTCGGATTCGGGCCTGGAGTCGACTATAGACCCCTCCCCGACGGCTTCGGATCGGATGTAATCGGTGTCTGCGTATTCTTCGGGCGCTTCTGCGACTGCCTCAGCTACATCCGCTACATCCTGGGCCGCTTGGCGCTCGACGGCGCCGCCTACGCCGTCGGCCGTGGCTGTGGCAGCCGATGAAGAAGAATCCGCCAGGTTCTCCCCTTTGACCGTTCCCTCGTTGCGCCCCATGGTCGTATAAGAATACAAGCAAAAGGTAGGCGATTCGCCCGAATCTTCTCGGTGATTCCTCCTTGGCCGAACTTCCTCTGGGCGCCGCAAAGGCCAGGCCATACGAGAAGCTGCGATGCGAGCCATCGAATGCGGAATATTGTGTCGCAGCCAGCAGCTAAGATATGGGGACCGGATCGCACAGCATCGAGTTTCCGGCCACGGGTTGATCTTTTGCACCAGAAGAAGGCTCGGATACGACGGCACATGGATTACGAATCTCCTAAAAGAACTCCCCAGTCCCCGCCACAGGGAACGGGTGAATCCTCCGGTTTTCCGAGATGGATCATCGCATTGGCGATACTCGGTTTCGCTGCAGCGATCGTGGCCCCGTATTTTCTCTCGCAGCCGACCCCCGGGATGGCCTATTCCGACTTCAAACAGAAAGTCTCCCAGGATCAAGTCGAGGAAGTGACAATGAAATCGGACGGCCAGATCTCGGGCCGTCTCAAGTCCGGCGAGGAGTTCACGACCGCCGCACCCGTAGCCGTTGAAGACCCCGAGCTCCTTCCAGCCCTCAACCAGCATGGGGTCAGGGTCCGCGTACAAGCGCCGGCTAACAATGCTCTTGCCAACATCCTTAGCTGGGTGCTGCTAGCGGCTCTTCTGATCGGCTTCTGGGTTTGGTTGAGCCGAAGAGCCCAGGGGCAGATGGCCGGAATAATGAACATCGGGCGCTCGAGAGCCAAGGTCTACTCGACGGAAAAACCCGACACCACTTTCGAGGACGTCGCAGGATACAAAGGCGTCAAAGAGGAAGTCGCCGAGGTTATCGAATTCCTCAAGAACCCTAAGCGCTTCAAGGAGCTCGGCGCCCGGATTCCAAAAGGAATTCTGCTGGTCGGCCCTCCAGGTACCGGCAAAACGTTGATCGCAAGAGCTGTCGCCGGCGAAGCCGGGGTTCCTTTTATCTCGATCACCGGATCTGACTTCATGGAAATGTTCGTCGGAGTCGGCGCCGCCAGAGTAAGAGATCTCTTTCAGACCGCCAGAAAGAATGCTCCTGCGATCATCTTCATAGATGAGATCGACTCCATAGGACGCAAGCGTGGCACCGGACTCGGCGGAGGACACGACGAAAGAGAGCAGACACTCAACCAGATGCTCGCCGAGATGGATGGATTCGAGACCACTGAAGGCGTGGTGGTCATGGCGGCGACCAACCGGCCCGACATACTCGACCCCGCACTTCTGCGCCCGGGAAGATTCGACCGCCAGATTGTCATTCCGCTCCCGAGCCAGGAGGAGCGACTCGCCATCCTCAAAGTTCACACCAAAGGCAAGCGGCTGGCCGCAGATGTCGATCTCAAGGTGCTGGCAAGAGGAACGCCGGGCTTTTCCGGAGCGGATCTCGCCAACCTGACCAACGAAGCTGCGCTTTTCGCAGTCCGCCGTGGTCGAAAAGAGATAACTGCCGAGGATTTCGAGGATGCCCGCGATCGCGTGATCATGGGCAGAAAACGCGAGTCGATGGCCATCTCCGAAGAAGAAAAGGCGGTCATCGCGGTACACGAAGCGGGTCATGCGCTGCTCGCCCACATCCTCCCGCACGCCGACCCGTTGCACAAAGTCACGATCCTTCCGATGGGGATGGCGCTCGGCTCCACGCATCAATTACCGATGGAGGAGAAGCACATCTACCAGCGGGAATACATCCTCGACAGGCTCGCCGTAAACCTCGGCGGTCGAGCGGCAGAGATGTTGGTTTTCGGCACCATCTCTACCGGCGCCTCCAACGACTTAGTCGCCGCGACCGAGCTGGCCCGCAAGATGGTGCGGGAATGGGGGATGTCGGAGCGACTCGGCCCCATGGCATGGGGAGAGCAGGGCATGGTCTTCTTAGGAGAAGATCTCGTCAAGTCCCACGAGTACAGCGACGAGACCGCAAGAGTCATCGACGAAGAGGTCCAGCGCATCCTGGAGGAACAAGACGCAAGGGCGCGAGAGGTTATCTCGAAGAACCGTGAAGCTCTCGAAGCCCTTGCGGAAGCTCTAAAAGTGCAGGAAACAATCACCGGCGCCGCTGCCGGAGAGATCATCGATCGAGCTTTGGCCTCCAAGAAGACCGGCGCCGGCGTCCCCTCGGGTCAGACCGACGCAGGCGAAATCGTCTCCGAGGAAAGCGCGCCGGCGCCGCCGGCGGCTGCAGCGACAGGTACCCCTGTAAGCGACGAAGAAGCCGCCGTCCACAAAATTTCCGAGCCGGGACTAGGGCCACAATAGCCCCTGCGGTCTGGCGGCCTGGGCTCCGCTGATGGCGACCGAATCGACGCTTCGATGGATGACCTAGGTAACGAAGAAACCCCGGCGCCGGAACTCATCACATCCAGGCTGAGGCGACGAATGAACGTCGCGAGCCTCTCTGTACGGAGTACCGTGAGGGCGCTTATCACGCGGGTGAGGGTGCAGCTCGCCCCCGACGACCGCAAAGAACAGATCGTATCCGAAGCGCAGCTCAGAACCGCCGAAGACGTAGCTCGTGAGCTCGGCAACATGAAGGGTGCGATCATGAAGCTCGGTCAGATGGCTTCCTTCCTTGCCACCAACCTTGCCGAAGACGTGCGGGCGCCCCTTACATCCCTTCAGCAATCAGCCCCGCCTATGTCTTGGGAGTTGGTCGAGAAACAACTGACGGTCGAACTTGGAGCGCCGCCGTCGAAAGTCTTCAAGAGCATACATCGCCGGCCGGCAGCAGCGGCCTCTATCGGGCAGGTTCATCGGGCCGAGTTGGATGACGGAAGGATCGTCGCCGTCAAAGTGCAGTACCCCGGTGTCGACAAGGCGATCGAGGCCGACCTGGAAAACGCCTGGATTCTAAAGGCCTTGATAGCCCGGGCTTTCCCGGGTGTCGACCCCGACTCGATATTCGATGAATTCAAAGCCCGCCTTACAGAAGAACTCGACTATCGCAAGGAAGCCGCAAACCACAAGGTGCTGTCGGAAGCGTGGGAAGGCGATTCGGTGGTGGTCATTCCATCGGTCGTCGAAGAGCTCACTACCAAGAGGGTATTGGTCTCGGAGTGGTACGAAGGTAGTCGCTTCGACGAGATCTTAGGCGCCCCTCAAAAGGAAAAGGACCGGATCGGCGCAGAAATATACAGATTCGCCCAAACCTGTGTGGGCACGCTTCGGTTCTTCAGCGGTGATCCGCATCCGGGGAATTACATCTTTCTTCCGGACCGGCGCATCGTCTTTTTGGACTTCGGCTGCATGAAAAGGCTCGACCTGGAAACGCTCGTGGCGCTGCGGCGAATCGTGGAATCCGTTCGGTCGGGCTCGATCCAAGAGATGGCATCTGCGATGCGGGCCGCCGGATATATAACCGGAGATTCAGGCGAGTCCGAAGCCGAAGCACTAGCCAAATTTCTCCGGGCTCTTATCGAGCCGGTAAGAGAGGACAAGGTCTACAAGTTCACACCCCGCTCCAGGAACGAAATAGCAAAGCTTTTCGTGGCCGAACCGCAAGATGGTAAAAACCTGCGATACATCTGGAGTCTGCCTCGAGACCTGGTCTACTTCAATCGACTCAATCTGGGACTTGCAGGGGTCCTCACGATCCTCGGCGCCGAACACAACTGGTTCCGAATCTTCGAAGACGCCTGGGCGCCGGTAGCTAAGGAGTATTCGAATTCGCAGGCCCTCGATTCGCAATCTGGCAGCGATCGAGGGCTTCGGTGACAGCCCGACGCTCGAGGGGCCCTACCCAAACCTCTTCGATACGCCCGTCGAATACGAGCACCGTCGTCGGTACGTCCTCGACTCCGGCCGCGTCGAATGGGGCTCTCTCTTTTTCGTAACACACCTCGACGAGCGACCCACCCGAACCTTCTACAACCGATTCGATAAGCTCCTTGACCGCCATGCACGCTCTGCAACCCTCGTGAGAAAAGAGTACGAAGACATGGTTTGCTCGATCCGCATCCGACGCCGGCCGGGCGCGGCGTTCCGGATCGGAAGCGATCGCCAAGATCGCTTCCTCGCGCAATGATCTCTGTGCCGAAGTCGAAAACCCGGTTTTCTCGGGCCGCCCTCTACTCAAGGCAAACACCAAAAGAGCCGCTCCTATGAACGCGATTACGAAAACTGCCGTCGAAGCCCCTCCCGGAAGACCGATCCCAGCGCTGGAAACCGTGCCCGGCGACGGCCTATCCGGCCTTACAGGGTGAAGCCCCAAGACATCGAAACCTAATGGCCCGCCTTGCAGTCCCGACTCGACAGTCGCTTCAGCGACGATCGGAACATCCGAGTCGATTCGCAGAGATCGCACTCCGGGCGGAAGCTGCATCGAGCCCACATCTACCGTCGTTTCGCGACCCCGTTCGATCTTGATGGCTTCCAGACCTGCAGGCCTGGAGACAGTCCCGTTCCCAAAAGCACTGAGCCGGACAGTTGCGTCCCTGTCGGCAACGTTCATGATCGACACGACTAATCGATAGCCTGCAGGTAGCCCCAAAGCATCGGCGTCGTGTAGTACCCAACCGGTAGCGGGTCTGGGTTCGCCGGCCGTGATGCCCAGCCCCCTGCTAGAAGACGACCCCACCGTAGCGAACGCCAGAATCGGCTTTCCGTCAGGCGCTTCGACAGCGACACCGAATCGAGAACCCTCGCCCAACCGTGGAGAAGGAGTGAGAGTGATGGCCGATTCTCCTGGGATCTCCCTGGTAAAAGATCTGACTGCCTGGGACACGGTGGGACTGACGGCCATGTCGGGCACGATCCTGATTTCGACCTTCCTGGTCTCCGGGTCGGGATTGGAAATGGACAGCATCGATCCGGCGCCGTCATTGGCGGAATAGGCCGGAAATATCCAGGCGGCCGAGGCTTCCTCATTACCTGCGAGTCTGGCGACGCCGGCCGGGATTCTGGTTCCGTCGGAGGACACTTCGAGAAGACCCGCTATCTCACCTGATGTGTTGTTCGATCGAGCATTGATTACCCATCTCCGGCGGGATTCTTCGCTGATCCTGAACGTTGCCTGGCCGGAAGCGAGTACCGGCAAACGCTGAAGCTTAGGCGGTTCGTCGATACCCTTTTCGGTCAACAGCGAGATATTCGAGACCGCGTCATAGCCGAGCGGATTTGCCAAAAAAAGGTCGGTTTCAGCGCCCCTTACGCTCGAACCGCCGGCGACATAGAAGCGCTCGGATACGGAGTCCACACATCTAGCCGTTGCCACGTCAGTAATCGCCCCGCTGGCTATGTGACTTGCCGCGCCCACAGAGGCCGGTCCGTCAAGTTCGAGGACGGCTACTACCCCTGCCGATTGAGAATCGGTAATAACTGCGGGCGGTGGACTGGGCGACAACTCGAGTCCGACATCGATGGAACGGTTGTCGAGAGCCGGAATTTCGATCGGCCTGGTTTTGAGCGTCTTACCTTCTCCTAAAAGGCTCAGGCGGCCGCCGACCGTCTCGGTGCCCGGATTTGCCAAGGATATGATCTCCGTTCGTCCCTGGCGGGGTTGTAGTCCGGGACAGAACCACACGCTGACCGCAGTTTCGGCAGCTCCTGATGCAGCAGTCTCGCCCTCTGTTCCGGGCTTTTGTACCACCAATCCGGCGGCGGCTGCGGCCCCCAGTATCAGAATCACCGCAGCTCGGACCAGGAAATCCCTGCCGCTCATGGCACTTCCGGGCTTTCGGTCGGCGACGATTCGGACGAAGGCTCGATCGACTCGGGCGAGGGAGCGGACGATTCGGACGAAGCCTCGATCGACTCGGGAGAGAACCCGACGGACTCCGGAGATGGCGAAGTGGATTCCGGGGGTGAAGGAGAAGAGATCAGCTCTTCTACTTCGCCGCGCGCGGCTAGCCGCTCGGGTACATAACGTTCTTCCTTCCGGGAACGAGCCACCATCGCAATCAGCAATACCACCAACAAACCGGCCAGCTGCACACCGGCCCACCGTCGCGCTTCGGCGTGGTCTCTTTCGACCAGCTCTACTTGCAGTTGTCCGTCTCTCGACGCCCGGTCGGGAAGCTCGAACATGCATGCCCAACCGAACACTTCACGAGGATCGATAACAGTCGATTTGCCATTAGGCTCCCGGGCTGCCAAAGCGAAACCGGCTTCGCAGTCCTTGAAAACGATGATTGCTCGAAAGACCGAAGCGTCGACTCGATCTCTTTCGCCCAAAGCAACCGACTCGAAGACGGGCGCCACACCGGTTAGCTCGACGTCCAGCCACCTGCGAAATCCTGCATCGCCGGCCGCCTTCGCCGCTTCAGTCACGGAGCGGTCGACGGCAGCCGCAGTCCAGATCGCCGATTCTTCTTTCACCCGGAAAAGCCGAATTCCTCTCAAACCCCGAATTTCTTGCATGTCCAGTTGACGAGAAAGCCCTTCGACGACCTCGGTGGGCGGGGGCTTGGACCCCACCGGAAATACGCCGGGGGAGGAAGGGATCGCGACGTATCGAATCCCCAGCATCGCGAGCAACTTCCCTCCCCTAGTAAATCCCTCGGATTTAAGCTGCGTAATCACCCTTTCCAACGCTTTTTCGAAATTCTCAGGATGCGGCGCCATACGAGCCAGCGCAGGCAAAGGCAGTGCCTCGGTGACCGAGTAGGCGCCCCCGCCCCCGCCCGGAATGGGACGCGGATTCCCCGGCAAAGATTCCTCCGATCCCACCCAGAGAACAGAGACAGGGCCTTCTCCGGAAGCACTCCTGGGATCCTCGAGCGATTTTTCTATCCCGGTACTGCGGATACCCAGATCTCCTCCGATTTCGTGGATGAGTCCCGGTCCTGCCGCCAGCAAAACCGCTGTGGCGACGGGCCATACCACAACTCTTGCCAGAGCCTTCCCTCGGCTCGCTTCGGCGCCGCGGTCGAGAAGCCCGTCGAGTCCTAAGCCTGCAGCAGCAGAGAAAGCGACCCCGGACACGGTAAACACCGCCGGGAAAGACTCGATCACTGCAGGTAGCTTTCCCTGACCTGCAAGCCAAACCCCTGCAGCCGGAATAGCTCCGGCAAACAGGAGTCGAGCGACCCATCCAAGACGATCTCCCTTGCAGAGAACCAGAGCGATTATGGCCAGGCCTGCGAGGAAGTACCCCAGCGGCGCCGAACCGATTCCGGTCGTCTGCATTCGAAGCACTCCACCGACCCCGAGTTGAATTCTTCCGTCGGACCAGCCGCTGAGAACTTCCAGAAGCGAGTCTCTGGCCGCGCCGTCCGACACAGCCCACGGAAAAGCAAGAAGCGCACCGACCGATGCACCGACAGCGCCGAAGAGAAGGCTTGCGAGCGAACGCAAAAACTTACCCGCAAAGACCGAGCCGAGCACTATTCCGAGGGCAGCCGACAGCACCAAAAGAGGCGCCGAGGGCTCGAAACTCGTCATTACGAACACCAGAACCGCCAGCAAAGCAGCGGACCTTACATTTCCCTTCGCACCGAAGAGCCCGTTGCACACGAGCGCGAGTGCCCAGGGCATCAGAGCGGCACAGACAATCCCCGAAAGCGAGCCCCTTTCGTAGGCCCCCACCACAGGCGCCGAAAGACCGTACAACAGCGTAGCCGCCGCCGCGCCCTCCCATCTCGACGGTCCGGAAACCCTTCGAACTAGGGTCCAAGCCCCCGCACTACCAGTCAGGAAAGCAACGGGAAGAAATACTTTGAGCGGCGCCACCGGCCGTCCGAAAACGAGCATCTGCGCAAGACCCGCGATCAGCTTTGCCGGAAGCGGATATCCGAAGCTTCCGACGCCGTCCGGTTGCCAGCCGGATATATACTCCCGCAACGTCGACAGGCCCGGATGAAACACTCCCAGCTCACCGGTGATCGGTACCGAGCGTGAGAAAAGAATGTTTCTGCACGCAATGAGTACGAAGAAGACCCAGATAATCCAGAAGACCACCGGGGCCCTGGTCAGCTCATGTAACAGAAACTCCCATACCCCGGAACCGGTTCCCTGTAGAGGATGAGCAGACCCGGCCTCACCCTCGAGCGATTCTCTGTGAATCTGCCGCTCCAGCGCCGAGCGGATCCTGAGCGAACCACTGGTTTGAAGCTGAGCTAATTCGGAGTCCTGGATCACTCTAGATCGTTGGACGGCAGCTCTGGAGCGCAATAGCGACCCGAGCCCGAGGAGATACCGCAACCACAACGAGACCTTTTGCAGTAACCGGGGGGGTCTTCCGGTCACCGCCCTGAATCCGACCTCTGCGACATCCTGTGCGAGCAGGAGGAGAAGCGTCGCAATAAGTCTCATCGGGCGGTAGCACTTGGTGATGATCTGCATTCGATGTCTGGCCGCGACAAAATCCGGGTCTTTTACAGGAGGGAAGTCGAGACGGTCGGGATCGTGATAGGCAACCGCACCCGGCGCGACTATCACTTTGTGCCCCAACAGCCGAGCCCTCCAGCACAGGTCGAGGTCTTCTTCGAAAGAATCCAGCGAGGCGTCGAACCCGCCCAGAGCGGCCATGACATCGAGTCGCACGGCCATGCAGGTGGTCGACACGAAGAAGGTGTCCCTAAGCAGATCGTGCTGCCCGCGGTCGGTTTCTCCGGGATCGACCTGAGACTTGCAGTAGCCGTACCGATCGCAGCCGAAGCCGACCTCCCTCAGCAATGTCGGATGACGCCAGTCTCTGACCTTCGGCCCGACTATGGCTGCGCCCATCTCTATTGCAGTTTCGATCATCACCCGGATCGCATCGGGTTCGAGCGCTGTGTCGTCGTGGCAAAAAACGATCCACTCGAAATGGTCGACCGGCTCGTACAAGACGGCGTTCGCTGCAGGGGCGACGCCCTTACCCTTGGAAGACGCGATTACCCGGAGTCCGTGCGAAGTCGCGACGGAATGAACCCCGGCAGATCCCGATACGTCGACCAGAATGACTTCGAGATCCGGGTAATCCTGTCCGAGCAAGGAGAGTACTGAAGCCTCCAGACGCCCGGAGCCCGCGCACAACACGGCTACGAGCACTTTGGGAAATTGGCTCTTCTCACCCACCCATTCCATGGCGCGATGATGCTAACACCAACCCCCCTCGCTGCTGCAGATGGCCGACAGGCTCGGATTAGCCGGTGGCGTTTCCGCCGGCTGATTTATGCCGGCGCAGCGGTCCGTCCTTCCCTGTCGAAGACCAAACCATCCGGGGCGCCTCTGTGTTCGAGAACACCTACCGCTGCGATCGCGGCCATCGAATACGCCGCGATCGGCGCCGCTCCCCACCAGCCGGGTAGCTTGACGGCGACAAACGCCGCGACCGACGCGAGCGCGGCCGCAGCCCACAGAACAGCAATAGCGCCACGCCGATTGAGCCCCCATACCACGAGACGATGAGAGGCGTGATCGGTTCCTCCCCGGCTTACCGGGACACCTCGACGAATTCGGGAGATCACCACCAGCGCCATGTCCAGTAGGGGCACCGCCAGCACCAGGCCCGGAACCAGAAGGGCAATGGGTTTTTTGACGGTTGGAAATTCAATCAATATCCCCATCACGGCAAGAACGAAGCCGAGAATGTGACTACCGGCGTCCCCCATGAAAATCTTCGCAGGCGGGTAGTTGTAAATCAGAAATCCCAGCGCTCCGCCCGCAATAGCCGCAGCCAAAGTCGCGACCAGGTACTGGTCGAACACCACCGCCAGAGCGAAATATCCGGCGCATGCAACCACGCACAGTCCTGCAGCCAGCCCGTCCATGTTGTCGGACAGGTTTACTGCGTTCACGATCGCCAGGATCCACACCACCGTGATAACCGTGTTCAACACTCCGATCGAAGTCGGGGCGGCCGATACGCCAAAGCCAACGAGCACTAAAGCGGCGGTGGCCTGACCGACCAGCTTCAACCACGGGTCCATACCCTGTATGTCGTCTTGCAGACCGACGAGGAGTATCACTATCCCGGCGAGCAATACGCCTTTTAGAGTACGGGCGGCCGTCGGAACGACCATCCACAACACGCCTCCGAATGCCGCGAATATGCCCACACCTCCCAAAAGCGCTATCGGTTCGGGATGCGCTTTACGTTCGGAAGGCGCATCGGACAGTCCTTGCGCTATGGCGAACCGCCTCAGCAACGGAGTAAATACTGCTGCCGCCGTTGAAGCGAGGACGAACACCAACGGATACAGCCATCCAGGTGGGCGATTCATCCAGGTTCCTCAGAGCCGTTCGAGACGCCCTTTGGCGGGACGACCTCCGAACATGTTCACCGCGTCGAAGATCAACCTGGCCGAGGTCAGCACGAGATCGGTATCGAACTCCGGATGGGCGACCAGCCCTACCACTACATCGGCTCGCTCGACGCCTTGTTTGGACAGCCGGACAGATTCCAAAGTGCGTCCGCCGACCACAATCCGGTCGACACGAGGATCGGAGTACTCGACTTCTGCGCCGTAGGAAAGCAATATCTCCATGACTTTAACCGCGGGCGAGTTGCGGGTGTCCGCGACTCCAGGCTTGAACGCCGCCCCCAGGGCGAGAATCTTGGCGCCGGAGAGTGGCTTCCCCACCGAGTTGAGCATCCTTGCAACCCTCTGAGCCGTGTATTCGGGCATACGAGAGTTGGCTTCTGCGGCCAGCTCGATAAAACGAGCATGGAAGTCGAAGGTTCGCGCTCTCCATGCCAGATAGTACGGATCGACCGCGATGCAGTGACCGCCGACTCCCGGGCCTGGTTTGAAAGCCATGAACCCGAAAGGCTTCGTAGCCGCCGCCTCTATAACCTCCCAGATGTCGACTCCCATTCGCTCGCATAAAAGCGAGAGCTCGTTGACCAATGCGATGTTCACAGCCCTGAAGGTGTTCTCGAGCAACTTGGTCAGTTCTGCCGCTTCCGGTGTCGACACGACGTGATACTTGAGCGGCGCGTCGTCGGCCATCGCTGCCGAGAGAAGTACGGCTGCCCTCTCTGCGCATTCTTTCGTCACCCCTCCAACGACCTTTGGGGTGTTCTCGACGGTCCAGACTTTGTTACCGGGATCCACCCGCTCGGGCGAAAACGCGAGAGAGAAATCCTCACCCACCTTTCGCCCCGAGCGCTCGAGAATCGGACGCACTACCTCGTTGGTGGTCCCGGGATAGGTAGTCGACTGCAAGATCACGAGCGCGCCGATTTTCATGTGTCGCGAGACGGTCTCGGAAGCTTGTACGACATAAGAAAGGTCGGGATCTTTCGCAGGCGTATAGGGGGTGGGAACGCATATGAATACGGCGTCGCACTCTCCAAGAGCGCTGGGGTCGGTACCGGGCGCGAAATTGCCCTCCGCAATTGTTCGCAGGACAGCGTCGGAGTCGACGTCTTCTATGTATGAGCGCCCTTTTTTCAGCTCTTCGACCCTTGCGGAATCAACATCGAGCCCGACGACACGGAACCCTGCCGAAGCATACGAGACCGCGAGAGGAAGTCCGACGTAGCCGAGCCCGATGACTCCTATGACCACGGATCGGTCGCGAACCGCCGACACAAAGGAATCGACCGAAGGCATTCGAGCGACGGACTCCATCTTCTTATCTGCAGTGTCAGATCCCATGCTGTTCCTTCCACCACGACACCGTCCGTCTCAGGCCCTCGTCGAGGCTGATCTTCGCCTCCCATCCGAGGCGTTCTTTCGCACGCGTTATGTCGGGTACTCTGCGACGCGTGTCCTCGAAGCCCGGACCGTAGTAATCCTCGTACGGCACCAAGCGGACCTCGGATCGTGATCCAAGCATGTCCCTTATCTTTACGGCGAGGTCGTAAATGGAGATCTCCTCGGTGCTTCCGAGATTGAATACCTCAGGCTCGGCTGAAGACCTAAACGCCGCCCTTATGGTCCCCTCGACGGTGTCGTCGATGTATGTGAAACAGCGAGTCTGGCTTCCGTCACCGTGAACCGTGAGAGGCTCGCCCTGAAGCGATTGCCTGATGAAAGTGGCGACCACCGATCCGTATCCTCTCGGATCCAACCTCGGGCCGTAGGAGTTGAAATACCTCAGAATGCAAACCGAGAGCCCCTTGTCTGCGTATGCAAATGCGAGGTGCTCGTCGAGAGCCTTGGCGGTGGCATATCCCCATCTGTCTATGGTTGTCGGTCCGAGCACACGGTCGTCGTCTTCGCAGAAGGGAACTTTGGAGGTCTTACCGTAGACCTCAGAAGTCGACGCCAGAACGACCCGGGCTCCATGCCTCCAGGCAGCCTCGAGCACGATCTTGGCACCTTCGACGTTGACCAAAAGCGATTCGAGAGGCTGTTCCACTATCGTGCGAACTCCGACGGCGGCGGCAAGATGGAACACGATTTCAGCCCCGTCGACAAATTCATCGACTACTCTTGGCTCCAGTACAGAGGCTTTTATGAAGTGAAGTCGATCGGACCCGAGAAGGTGAGACAGGTTGTGAACGCTGCCCGAGGACAGGTCGTCGATCACATAGACTTCTTCACCCCGTTCTACCAGGGCATCGACGAGGTGAGATCCTATGTATCCGGCACCCCCTGTGACGACTATTTTGGTCATCTGCTAGATTCAGCCCCTGCACTCATGCTGCATTCCTTGGGAGTGATCACCGCGGAGAAATGCTGAGCGATCGTTTGAGAACGGCCCGGCGCTGGTCCATCGTCTTTCTCATGGCCGCAGTGCCTCTTGCTTTCAATACCGACACCTTCGACGTATTCAATCTCACAAAGTTCACGCTCGTGCTGGTGGGCACCATTTTCATTACCGGCCTGTGGGTCGTGGAAATGGTCCAGCGCAAAAAGGTCCTCTTTTCACGAACCGGTATCGAACTCCCCATGCTGGCACTGTTGGTCGCAACCGCCTTAGCGACAGCTGCGACTTTTGCAAAAGTAGTGTCAATTCTGGGCTTCTACAAGTCCTACGACGGGCTTATTTCGATCGCCGCCTTCACTGTTTTGGGCCTGGCGACTGCCGAAGTCTTCGATACGAAACGGCAGATCCGAGCCGCCTTGTTCTCGTTAGTGATCGGCGGCGGCCTTCTCTCGGCGATTTACGGCGTCTTCCAGTATGTCACCTTCGTAACCGAGGGTCGCATCAAGCTGGACTGGGAGCTTTGGGGTCCCGCATCCTTCAAAACTTCCGCAATTTTTTCCACCTATGGCAATCCGAATCACTTCGCGGGATTCTTAGCCATCTGTATTCCGGTGGCGGTGGCTCTGCTGGCAACCACTTCCGACGTGCCGGCCAGAGCGATGTTGTGGATTTTCTGCGGCCTGGCTTTTCTGGAAATCCTGCAAACCCAGAGTCGTGGATCCTGGGCTGCTCTCGCTGTCGTAGCGCTGGCGCTGATCCTGCTGTTCCTGCCGGAGATTCGCAGGAGACCGGCGCCTTTTGCCGCCGTAGGCGCATCTGTAGTGGCGATGTTCTTTTTTGCGGCGCTGGCCTTGCGCGGCAGAACGAACCTGTTGGTAAGACTCGCTTCGATGTTCTCCGCCTCGGATTCGTCGAGCCGGCAACGAGTTCTCCTGTGGGAAGCCGGAATCAGAGCCGGGCTCGACAGGCCGATTCTAGGATGGGGTATCGACACCTTCCGGATTGTCTTCCTTCGCTACCAGGGCCTCGAATTCTTCAAACGATACGGGCCGACCCAGATCGCAAACGGCCCTCACAACGTCTTCATATCCTGGTTCTACTCCGCCGGAATCGTAGGATTCACGGCCTTTATGTGGTTGATAGGAGCGATGTTGCTCCCGGCTGTTCGAATGGCGATCGCCTGTCGTAGGGCTGAGGGCGTCGTCTCAGCCAGATTCAAAAAAGGATTGGCGCTCGTAGAGGAGATCAAAGAGCTGCGACTGCTCGTCGGCGGCGTAGCGATCGCAATTCTGTCATTTCTGGTAGTCGAAAGCTTCAATGTGAACCAGATCGGGATCACTTTCCTGCTCTATACGCTCGGCGCCTTCGTCGCCAAGTTGACATTCCTTTCACGGTCGACGCTGACCGAAGCGGCCGAGAGCTTGCGGATGAGTCCCGAAGAACTCCTCCCCAAAACAGTTCTTCAAATTCTCGGCGCTCGATTCCGGAAAAACGGCTCATCGGCGCCTTCCGAGTTGCAAAACGCAAAAGAACCGGAGCGCGAAAACGCCCGCTCGCGAAGCGCCCGTCCTTCCAAAAAATCCACTAAGTCGAAGGAAGCAGGTAAGCAATCCGGCAAAAAATCGGCCAGAGCATCGAAACCGGGGCCGAAATCGAAGCGAAAAGACGCCAACACCGAGAAAACGAGGATCGCGACCATACTCGTTGCAATCGCCTTCGTGTCGGCAGCGATCCCCCTTGCATGGCAAGGAATACGCCCGTATCGAGCCGACCATGTATACAGGAGATTCGTTCCCGACCAGGAAACGGCAAAGCAAGCTATGCAGCAGCTCGCTCAGGAAAATACCCCGGGACTCGAACAAACAGCACAAAGCTATGTTGCTTCTGCGAGGCGAAAAATCGACGAAGCGATTCGACGAAACCCCTGGGAGTCGCGATACAGATACGACGACTACGAAGTAGCGAGAATGGAGGCCTGGCTGGCCGGATCAGGGGAGGAGCAAAGAAAGGCCCTCGAGCGGGCGGATGCCGCGCTTCTCGAAGGAATCAGACTGAGCCCCGAGGAAGAACGGTTCTATAAAACGAGAGGCGAGTTGATGAACTATTGGGGCGGCGCAAGAGGCGAGGGCCGGTTCAACAGACCGGATCCGGTCGACCGCTCCAAGCTTCCTATCGCTGTCGAGTCGCTGAAACTGGCCCGTCAGTACAACCCATGGGATCTAGACGTCGATGCCGAACTTATGCGCACCGCCCTGGCTTTGGGCGACAGAGAATTGATATTCGACGCCGGCTGTCACGGCTTCGGGCTGGGAGACGGTCGGGTAACCGTAGAGATGTCGTATAGAATGGCATCAGAGGGTTACCTGAACGAAGCTGTCGAACTGCTGCGCCTGTATCTGCGACGATTCGACTACTACGAGGATGTAGCGGTCACCTTGGGTGATATAACTGCCACGGCAGAGCCCTCCCGACAAGGCACCTCCGGATCGACCGGGGCCAGCGCTTCCGACGGGCAGCTCCCGCTCCCTCCCTGCGTTATAGAGTTTCTACGGTCCGGCTAGCGCAAAGAAACCGTGATGCAGCCGGGGCGATCTGAATGCGCCTCGTGCTGTGTTTTTATACATTGCAAGTATTCAACACAACGATGTCGAATCGCGAAACCCGATCTTTCGACTGTCCGATAACTAATATGTCTGGGAGAACATTGGATCTGAAAACTACACCTCCGGTGTAGCCGAAGACGACGAGGCGGATTCAAGTGGCAGCTTTTGGAGGCTCCATTCTCCGGGTCGCCGTGTTGGGAAACATGGCGGGAACCGGTTATCTATTCACTCGATGCTTGAGGAACTTCGGAGCGCGAGCCGATATCTTCTTGCCTCAGGACGAGGAAGAATACATTCCCGCATTCGCGCCCAACGTACGCCCACCGGCGGGATCTGACTGGGTAATCCGTTTCGATCCCTCCGGCATGGGTGGTGGCGCAGGACTGTTTGCGCGCCGTTCAGAGAAGGCGCTGCTGAAGAAGCTCGCCGGCGAGTATCACGTCGTGCTGTCGATCGGTATGTATGCATCGCTGGCGCCCGGCACAGGGAAGCCTTACGTCCATCTGGCACTCCCCGGAGACCTCAAATCTCTGGGTTACGACGAGGGGTCACAGGGCAAGGCATACAGAAGGGCCCTCGAAGGCGCGGTCACCGTACTGCATACTCAACCCGAACACTCATCGCTGCTTCACAATCTAGGAATTGCACACACCAAATTCATCCCCTTCCCCATTCAGGTATCTCCTACCCGACCGGCCTTGCGGCCCACCAATCCCGTGTTGCGCATTTTCTATCCCGCCAGGGTCGACTGGGCCGAATTCGAACGAGACCGCCTCATAAAGTCGGGAGACAGGCTTTTCAGATCGTGCGCAAGAGTGGTCGCAGAGGGCCACAAGCTCGAGTTGGTGCTGGTCTACAGAGGACGCGACTCCGAAGCCACCGTGAGGGTTATCGAAAAGCTCGGCCTGGCTTCTTACGTGAATTGGGTTCCCCACCTGGATCGGCTGGAACTGGCCAGGCAATTCCTCGAAGCCGACATCGTCGTCGACGACTTCGACTCGCCGGGACTCGGGACGATAGCGCTCGAGGCAATGGCTGCGGGGCGTCCCGTACTCGGATATGTCGACCTGGGCGCCGCTGAAGTAGCTTACGGCGACCAGCCCCCCATTCTCTGCGCGAGATCCGAGCAAGAAATCTACACGGCGATCCGCCACGCGATGGATCCGAACCTGAGAGAGCAAGTCGCCACAGCAGCCCACTACTGGGTCTACAACCACCACAGAGAAGAAGCGGTTGGCGAGAAGCTCTATTCGATGCTCGAAGCCGCCGCATCGGCCCGGACGCGGTCTTAGGGTCTGGGCGGGCCATCGTCTGCGCGCCGACGACATGAGCGATGGTGTCGTCCTCGTCACCGGAGGAGCGGGATTCATCGGGTCACACGTCGTCGAGGCTCTCATAGCCTCGGGTTACACGGTCAGGATTCTCGACAACCTCTCTACGGGACACATGTCGAACATCGAAGGACTGGATGTCGAGTGCGTAGTGGCCGACGTTGCCGACAAGTCGGTGGTCGAGAAGGCCGTATCGGGAGTTAGATGTGTCGTTCACCTCGCAGCCGCCCGGGCGGTCGGCCTGTCGATCGAGGACCCGGTCGAGTCGGACCGCGTCAACACCGGAGGAACTATCAAAGTCCTGACGGCTGCCCGTGACGCCGGTGTTGAAAAAGTCGTCTTCGGGTCGTCCTCCTCGGTATACGGCGGGCTTGCAGATCTCCCGACCCCTGAAACTGCCCCGCTCTGTCCTCGATCGCCTTACGCCGTATCCAAGATGGCAGGAGAGCACTACTGCAGGGTCTTCTCCGAGCTGTTCGGCATCGAGACCGTTGTGCTGAGACTCTTCAACGTATTCGGGCCTCGCCAGCGTCCCGACTCCCCATATGCGGCCGCAATTCCGCTTTTCATAAACGCAATTCTTCAAGGCCGCTCGCCTACGGTCTTCGGAGACGGCAAACAAACCAGAGATTTCACTTACGTATCCGATGTCGCGTCTGCGATCCTCAAAGCCGTCGAGACAGACGTCGGCCCTCACGCTGTGTTCAACATCGCTGCCGGGGGGAGACACTCCATCCTGGAATTGCTCGACACACTCGCCGATATCACCGACACCGAGGTTGCTCCAAAATTCGCCGATCCGAGACCCGGCGATGTAAGAGATTCCCAGGCCGACATCTCGAAAGCAGCAGAAATTCTCGGATGGCGACCGAAGACGAGCTTCGAAGAAGGACTCAGGTCCACGGTCGAATGGATTCGCCGATACCCGGCGGCATGACATCTTACGGCGACCCGAACTCCTCGAGAATTTCCAGAAGTCAAGATCCACCGCGCAATCTCGGGACTCCGACGGAAGGATCGCTGTCGTTACCGTCAGAAACCAAAAAACTTCTAGAAGATGTCTATCCTCTTTCGGTCTGTCGTGTGATAACCCGTCTGAATGTAGGAGGTCCCTCGGTGCAGGCGACACTCCTCTCCTCCCGGCTAGGCCCCCCGACCTTTGAAAGCGTGCTTGTAACGGGTGTAGAGGACGCCCGGGAAGGCAACTACCTCGAAATGCTGGATCCGTCTACTCGCGATCGGCTCCGAGTAGAGACGTTGCGATCTCTGGCGCGCAGCCCCCGACCGCCGGATGATTTCAAGGCGCTGGTCGAACTCATGACCCTGTTTCGCCGAATTCGACCGGACATAGTCCATACCCACATGGCGAAAGCTGGCACCCTCGGCAGAATCGCGGCCAGGCTGACCGGAGTTCCGGTCGTCGTGCATACCTTCCACGGAAACGTATTCAGGGAGTACTTCTCCAAACCGGTGTCGGCCGCCGTAAGGAAATGGGAAGCTGCGCTTGCCGCCTTCTCGGACGCCATCGTAGCCATAAGCCCCTCCCAGGTCGCAGAACTGACCGCCGCCGGCATCCCGAAAGAAAAGATCAGGTTGATTCCGTTGGGAATCCCGCTGGAACGATTCGACAATCTGCCCCCGAAAAAAGCCTCGAGGAAGTACTTCGGGATCCCCGACGACGCGGTATGCGTGGGATGGGTAGCGCGCCTGGTCCCTGTAAAAGACCCTAGACTCATGGTCGAGGCCGTAGCGGCGGCCAAGCGACGCCTCGGGTCGATCGTATTGTTGATCGCCGGAGACGGTCCGCTCAGAGAGGAGGTCGAGGCGCTGGCCAAGAGGCTCGGGGTCGACGCGCGCATTCTCGGATGGCAGAGCGACCTTCCTCGCTTTTATTCGGCATGCGACGTCGTAGCTCTTTCATCGAAAAACGAAGGATTCCCTGTGGCTCTCATCGAGGCGATCGCTTCGTCCCGGCCGGTTGCAGCGACCGCCGTCGGCGGTGTCGCCGATCTATTCGCCGATGTCGGCCAGGGAGCGCAGGCGGAGGAGCACTCACCTGAAGGGCTTGCGTCCGCGATCGAGAAGGCTCTTCAGATACCCGAAGCTCAGTTGCAGATCTCTTCTCGTAGAGTGAGGGACAGATACGGCGCCGGCCGGCTGTTGGCCGACATCGAAGCGCTCTATTGCGAGCTAGCCCTGGCTAAGATCGAGCGACTGAAAAACCGGAGAACTCGAAGATTTCAAATCGGCACCGGATCACGGGGCGGATCACCGTAAGTCGTACTTCGCTGCTTGGGCGTACGACCGATCGCCCTCACGGCTGCGGCGATCTCGTCTACCCAAAGTTCCTGACCGTTAGCTGCGCCGGCCAGCCGGGAAATCGATTCCTCCATTAGGGTTCCGCCGAAGTCGTTGCAACCGGCTTGCAGGCACTCCTGGACACCATTGACTCCCAGCTTTACCCAGCTGGCCTGAATGTTGTCTATATACCCGCGTAAGGCCAGACGCGCAACGGCATGCATCCTCACCGAATCGAGACGAGTCGGCCCGGGTCCGCACTTGCCCTGGATGTACATCGGCGAGTACTCATGGATGAAGGGAAGGGGAACGAATTCCGTAAACCCGCGTGTCTCTTTTTGAATTTCCCGGATCAGAAGCAGGTGATCCGCGCGATGCTCCGCGGTCTCTATGTGACCGAACATGATGGTCGCCGTGGATCTGATACCCAGGCTGTGGGCAGTCTTTACTACTTCGACCCATTCGGCCACGGTCTCTTTTTTCGGCGACAGCACCTGACGGACCGAGTCATCCAGAATTTCAGCCGCCGTTCCCGGAATCGTGTCAAGACCGGAGTCTTTGAGCAATAGCAGGTATTCGTCGAATGGCATGCCGGCCTTCTTGGCGCCCCAGACGATCTCCATGGGAGAGAAAGCATGGGTGTGCATCAGCGGAAGTTCGGCTTTGATAGCTGCCAATAGCTCGGGGTAGTACTTCCAATCCATAGTGGGATGGATCCCACCCTGGATGCAGACTTCAGTTCCGCCCCTCTCCCAGCACTCCCTGGCTTTCTCGACAACTTGTTCGTAGCTCAGAAAATAAGCGTCGTCCATCGCGAGCCCGGTGGAGAAAGCGCAGAAACCACACCCGATCGTGCAAACGTTGGTGAAATTGATATTGCGATTGACGACATACGTCACGACGTCTCCGACCGAATCCCTGCGCTGCCAGTCCGCTGCAGCCACAAGGGCTTCGAAGTCCTTTCCCCGCACGCCTAGAAGAATCAGCAAATCGCTTCGGTCCAGGTCGTCACCTTGAAGCGATTTCTCGATGACCGCTCGCACATCGTTCGATGCTCTCTGCAGCCGGTCTTCGATTTCGTCCGCGGGCGTCGACCCGTCGAAGATCGGTCCCGGGGTCGGCTCCTCCGGACGCTCCTTGGCCGGCGCCTTCGATCCGCCCGCAATAGCGAGGGCGCCGAGCGTCGCGCCCGATCGTCCTGCGACCCTCTCCACCAAGGGAAGCGCTCCGGGTTTGGTTACCAGTCTTCTCGCTTTTCCGCTCACCACATCATCTCCGCATACCGAGGACGCCCTCCTGTCCTTTCGACGACACTACTTCGTC